>Ga0302319_10026224_pt1 | contig 10276 bp, 8 predicted proteins | sample Bog_T0_2_FD_203319 | JGI IMG/M metagenome (GOLD analysis project Ga0302319, IMG submission 203319) | Peat permafrost microbial communities from Stordalen Mire near Abisko, Sweden - Bog_T0_2 | ecosystem: Environmental > Terrestrial > Soil > Wetlands > Peat | place: Sweden: Abisko, Stordalen Mire...
TTCCTCGTCGAATTCCCATTCTATCTTTTACCGGCGTTCCATCCCGCGCGCCTCGGCAACCCCTGGCTGCTCTCGGCTTCCTGCCTGCTCCCGTATCTCGTCTACAGCGTGCCCACCGGCGAATTCCGCGTGACGGGCTTCCTCCTGCTGCTGGGCGCGGCGCTCGCCATTTCGTTCTGGTACGTGTTGCTGCCGAAAAGTCCCGCGACCGATCTGCTCTTCGTCGCGCTGCTCGCGGCCATCTATCTCGCTCGCCTCTTCGACCGCATTTATCTCTCGACCATCCCGCAGCTCTCCGTGCTCGGCCATGCCATGATCATCCGCACCGGCGCCATTGCCATCCTCGCGATTCGCGGCGGCGTCGACATCGAATTCCGCTTCCTGCCGCGCCGCCCGGAATGGATCGTGGGACTGCGCTGGTTCGCCCTGCTGCTGCCCACCGTCGGCGTGGCATTATGGGCGCTGGGATTGTGGCAGTTGCGCCCCCACCCCAATCTGCCGCTCGCCATCGTGGTCTTTGCCGGGATGCTGTGGGGCGTCGCGCTGTCGGAAGAGTTCTTCTTCCGCGGCCTGCTGCAGCAGTGGATCGGCGACTGGACGGGGAGCGCCGTCGCCGGCCTGATTCTCGCGTCGATCGTCTTCGGCAGCGCGCATCTGGGCGTGCATGCCTTCCCCAACTGGCGCTACGCCACCGTCGCCGGCATCCTCGGACTCTTCTGCGGCCTCGCGTTCCGCGAATCGCGCACCATCCAGGCGGGCATGGTCACGCATGCGATAGCGGCCACGCTCTATCGAATCTTCTTCCAGCAATAGCGCGCAAGAGGGACCACCGTCAGGGTTTGACGAATACCACGACCGGAATCGCGCTGGCGGCTGGGTTTTCGCCGTTGCCGCCCACCAGCGGAACGGCCCACATGCCGTTCATGTTCAGCGTCACGCCCATCGGCCCCGTCGTCTCGGGCACGCGGCCAACGATTTGCGCGATGCCCGCCAGCGCGCCCGGCAGATCGCTGAAGGCATCCACTTCGAGGGAGTACGCACCGTTCCATAACGATACCGACGCGTGGTCGGATTCGGGCTTTACCGTAAGGACGCCGGTTGCGCCGTTCGCCGCCGTGCCGATGCCGTTGACAAACAGCGTGAACTCGGATCCCGACGGCGCGGGGTTGGTGGAGGAGTTAATCGATCCATCCTCATTGAGCGCGAGGGCGATCAGGAAGTTGCCGCCCTGCGAGTTGGCGCAAACCAGATCCTGTACCGACGAGGCCACGACCAAGCCGGGATTTTGCGGGGTCACGGCGAAGGTTTGAGTCCCGAGGACCGATCCGTTCGAGGTCAGTTGCATCAGGATGCTTTCGGCTGCCGTGTAAGGGATTTGATCGATCTCAAACGGGGCCTGCACGTTGATCTGAGTCGACGAGGCGTAGAGGATCGGGGCGGGCTGGCCGTTGAATGTGACGGCGACACCGCCGAGCGACGTGGGTACGGTGGCCGCTCCGCGCGTCACGCCGATTACCGGCTGGGCCGGGCCGATCCCGTTGCCATAAATTGTGATCAGCTGACCCGGCGCGACGGGGCCGAGGATCGTCATATTGGTGGAGTCCGTGACGCATCCGAGCGGGCTCGCGGAGAGCGAGAAGCTGGTGCGTTCGAGGAATCCACCGGCAACCGTTCGTTCGGTAACGGCCTGATCGTAGAAGACTCCGGGGGTGAGTGGAATGTCGGGGGCGAGGTGCTGCCGGCCACATAAACGCCGCCGCGCGAGTCCACGGAGGAACCGACCCCGCCGCCGCCAGGCAGGATTCGCGTCCCGAGGAGCGAACCATCGTGGCTGCCGATTTGCAGTATGTAGAGGCACTGGCCGGCCAGACATGGAGCCGGCTTGTCGACCGTGGAAGGCGGCGCGGGAGCGGGCAATACGTTCCCCGGATTCGTCTGCTCGGCGGGCACCGGAAAGTTGCCGATTTCGATAAGATTCCCCTGCGGGTCGATGGCCAGGTTGTTTCCGCTTCCGGGAGGCACGCCTTCGGGAACGGAGAGGAGAACCTTCGAGCCGGTGGGGTCGAGTTCGGTTGTGAAAGTATCGGACAGCGATGTAGATAACTCGGTCTGCGTGTAAGGATAATCCGGCGATGCCGTGTCTCCGGTGAGCCAGACGTCACCCGCCGCGTCAACCGCCATACCTGCGTTATACGACCCGCGCGAACCGGTAACGAAGGTGGAATACAGCAGCTTCGATCCATCGGCACTCAGTTTCGTGACGTACTGCTGGCCGACCGTCGTCGGGATCATGCAGGGAGTGGGTGGGCAGACCACGATGGGCGTATAGGCCGTCTGAAAAGCGCCCGGAGTGGTGGGGTACTGCGGACCATTGGTTGGGGACGACTCCGCCGAGGTGGTTCCGGCGATGTAGATGTTACCGGCCGAATCGAGCGCCAGGCTGGAACCGCCCACGCCGCTAACGGAGAAAATCCGCTTCGTCCCGGCGGGGTCGAGTTTGGTGACGAACGGGGGCGCCGTGGTCCAGGCATTGTTATAGGCTCCCGGTGTGGCGGGAAGCGCGGCGGCGATGCCCGAGACGATGGCGTCGCCGCCGCTGTCGACAGCGATGGCTTGCGGGACGGCGCCGAGCCCGTTCGAAAACAAGGTGGAGTAAACGAGTTGGCCGCCGGGGTTGACCTTTGCGGCGAAGGGAAGGTGTGAGTTCGACTTGGCGGGGTTGGGTGCGGAAGGTACAGTGGGGAAGTCGGAGGAGTTGGTCCAGCCGGTTACATAGGCGTTGCCGGTTGCGTCTACCGCCAGCGCGGCAGCCCTCGTGATGGAAGACCCGCCGATATCGACTGTGTAAGTAAAGTTCGCGGCGGCGGGGTCGAGGCGGGCGATGAAAACGTCGCGCGGATAGCCGGTGGTGGGATTCACGTTGGTTTCGCCGTAGACATAGATATAGCCCTGGGCGTCGGTTGCCACCTGCCTGATAGTGCTGTTTGCTTTCAGGAAAGTTGAGAACGGGGGCAGAGGGGCAGGGACCTGGGCTGGTAGTGCGATGGCGGCGAGGAGCGCCGCGCAGAACATACGGATCATGGCGCTTTTCAAAAGGCAACCCGATGGCCTTTATATCCTGATGATTTGATTTCGCTGCTGCCGGACCTGGCGGGGAATCATGACTCAGCCAGTGTGTCCTCGGACACAACCGGTTGAATCCGGCGGTATCGCCGGCCTGCCTCGCTTCCTCGCAACCCTGGCGGCTTGCCGCCGGTCCGTTGACAGATATATCTGTAACTGGTATATCTGTAACTGATATGAGAGCTACGGGGCAATCATCACTCCCCGAAAACGTGCGGCGCCTGATCCCTATGACTCCAGCCGTTTTCTGTGTCATGCTCGCTTTGTCCTCCGGCCCGAAGCATGGTTATGCCATTATGCAGGAAACCGGCACGCTCTCCAGCGGAGGCTTCCGAATGGGGCCGGCAACTCTTTACTCCACTATTCAAAGGCTGGTGGAATTCAACCTGATCGATGAGACAACCGACGATTACAGCGAGGGCTCCCGGCGGCGCTATTACGACCTGACGGAAACGGGCCGGCAACTTCTCGAAACCGAGGTTAAGCGCATGAACTCCGTCGTCAGGATGGCAAATGCCCGCTTGGTTGAGGGGCGAAGCGAGGATTAGAGAATGCCGAAAACTCTCCAGTGCATGCTGGGTTGCTATCGGGCTTTGCTCTGGCTCTATCCGTCGGACCTCCGCCACAGATACGGCAGGGATATGACGGATATTTTTGAGCAGGTCCTGAGATCGGAATGGGCGCGTCGCGGCATGCGCGGTGTTGCCGCTACCGGATGCCGCGCGATCGGCGAATTACTTACGATCGCCATCCCCGGCCAACTCGCGAGCGAATGGATGATTGCGACCAGCCTTTTACTGGCGCTCAACTCGGCCGTTCTCGCACTGCTGGCCGGAATTGGCCGATGATACAGATCAACGGACGGGCCAGGCGCGTTATGTGCGCCATCGCGGCCCTGGCGATCACAGGCCCGCGCAATGCTCAGAATCCGGCGTTCGAATTTGTCGACGTTCACGCCAGCGCTCCCGCCGCCCATTCGAGCATGTGGGGGGGGACTCATGCGCGGCGGCCGGTACGAATTGCACACCGCCACAATGGTGGATCTGATCGGGATCGCCTATAGCGTCGATGCCGATAAGGTAATTGGCGGCCCGAGTTGGCTGGATACGGACCGCTTCGACGTAATCGCCAAAGGCCCCGTCAACACAACGCCGCGATCGCTCCAGTCCATGCTGCAGGCGCTGCTGGCGGATCGTTTCAAGCTGGTCATCCACAATGACACGAAGTCCCTTCCCACATATGCCCTGACGGCGGGGAGGCACCCGCAACTCAAAGAAGCGTCGGGCGGAGGCGACGGCGGAGGCCGGCCTGCGCCGCGCGGTGCGCAGGGCAATGCGCCCGGCGCCTTACCGAATGTGACCGTTTCGTGTCACAACACGACCATCTCGGAATTCGCGAACAGACTTCCTCAGCTGGCCGGAGACTATCTTCAGGGAAACCCCGTGACGGACTTAACCGGGTTGAAAGGCGCCTGGGATTTCACCGTTACATGGACCGGGCGTAATGCGCTCTTGTCGGCTGGGGCCGACGGCATTTCGATCTACGATGCCGTTGGCAAGGAGCTTGGGTTGAAGCTGGACGTGCAAAGGGTTCCGGTGCCCGTCGTCGCGGTCGACCGTGTGAACGAGAACCCAACCGACAATCTGCCGGGCGTAGCGCTGAGTCTGCCTCCGATCCCGACTGAATTTGAGGTGGCCGTCATCAAGCCGAGCATGCCGGGGTCGCCCCAAAGAAGTTTCCGGTTGGAGCCCGGCGGCCGGATCGACCTGCGAGCTTTCACGCTGAAGGAACTGATCAAATTCGCATGGAACCTCCAGGATCTGGACGTCATAGATAACGACGACATGCTCGTGGGAGCGCCGAAATGGTCGGAGGCCGAACGGTTCGACATCATTGCGCAAGCAACCCCGGCGATCGACATCGATTCGGTTCACCTGATGTTTCGCAGGTTGTTGGAAGATCGCTTCAAGCTGGCTGCCCACACAGCGGACCAGCCCGTGCCGGTGTACGCATTGGTCGCGGCAAAACCGAAACTGAAGAAAGCGGATTCGTCGAATCGGCCGGGATGCAGGAATTCTCTCGTGGCGCCCGGCATTGCCCTGAAGTCCGCGCCTCTCTTCTCGGTCACTTGCCACAACACGACAATGGCGCAATTAACGGAAAAACTGCAAAACATGGGAGGCATTTACATTTCTCATCCCGTTATCGATTCGACCGGGATCGAAGGGGCCTGGGACTTCGTCCTGAGCTGGTATCCGCCTCACCTGCTCCAGGGCTGCAGTGGTTGTGGCCGAGAGGCAGGCCTGGCAGCTGCAGCCGCGGGGGCAGGACCGAATGGCAGCTTAACACTTGTCGAGGCGCTTGACAGGCAACTTGGATTGAGGTTGAAGCCGCAAAAACACGCCATGCCGGTACTTGTGATCGATCATTTAGAGCAACAGCCGACGGACAACTGAATTAATGGCAAGTGGGCGATCACTCCGGAACGATCAACGGAATTGCCTCCCGGCGCTTGCGCCGGTAGACGCGAAAGTCGTTCAGATCGGTCGTAATAACGGGATGCCGGGGATAGATCTCGCTCATGCGAATAAGGCAGAGATCGGCCAGATCGGGGGCGCGGTCCGCAAACTGCGCGGCCAGTTCCGTGAGCCGCGGAATGTGCTCCGCCAGTTCGAATGCGGGACGAACCAGGCCATCGCGGAGGAGGGCCATTACGATGCCGGCGCCGCCCAGGTGGAACGCGGCTTCGGCCAGCACCGAGTCGCAGGTGAGCAGAGGCTCCGCGACCTGCCGCGCAATCTCGACCGCCCATTGATGGTGCGTGTCCCGCCGGTTAGCGAAGGCAACCAGAAATCCGGTATCCGCAATCGCCTTCACTTGCGCGAAAATCCCTTGCGCGCCGAGAGGCCTGGAGGCCCGTCGATCGCCCCGGCGTGGCGCAGAAACGGCTGCCCGGAAGCTTTCCTGGCGCGTTCCAGTTCGTTTCTTACGATGCGCCCGCGCGGTATCCCCGAATGACGCGAAGTTTCTTCCAGCCACTGCGCCAGATCTTCCGGAAGACGTACCGTGAGTGTATTACTCATTTACCAACAGCGTAACACAAGCATTCCGCGCTACGTCGGTGCTGTGCCTGCGCCGTTCCGGTGTAAAATCAACCTCAAAGAGCGGAAATGATGGAAGACCACACCCAGACGCCCACGGGACCCGATCTGCGATCCGGCGTGCCCGCGGAAACGCTCCGCGAAAACGAGCCCTTACTCGGCCACTTAGACGGCGAACCCGTGATACTGGTGCGCCGGGGCGCCGACATATTCGCAACCTCCGCCACCTGCACACACTACAGCAGCCTGCTGAACGAAGGACTGGTAGTGGGCGACACTATCCGGTGTCCCTGGCATCATGCACGCTTCAGCCTCCGCACCGGCGAAGCCGAAGGCGCGCCCGCCCTCAATCCGCTGGCCTGCTTCAACGTTCGGCGCCAGGACGGCATGGTCGCGATCGACGGCAAGAAGACATCGGACTTTCGTGTCGATTGCCCGTTGAACCCTTCTTCCGTTGTCATCGTCGGGGCGGGCGCCGCAGGCGCGGCCTGCGCCGATATGCTGCGCGCCAAAGGATACTCCGGGCCCATCACGCTGGCCGGCGACGAGGCGCCGGGCCCGGTGGACCGTCCCAATCTCTCGAAGGACTTTCTCGCCGGCACGGCTCCGGCGGAATGGATTCCCCTCCGCACCCGCGAGTATTACGAGTCGATTCGCGTGGAACTCGTCACCAGCGATCCGGTCGTCCGCCTCAGCCCGAGCGAACATCTTGTCTCTCTGCGCAGCGGAAGAACGCTCGGCTACGGCGCCCTGCTGCTTGCCACCGGCGGCGAGCCGCGTTCTCTTGACATCGAAGGCGCACACCTTCCCCACGTCTTCACGCTGAGAACTCTGGCCGACACCAATGCCATCATCGCCAAGGCTGGGCAGGCTCGCACGTGCGCCGTGATCGGCGCCGGGTTTATCGGACTCGAAGCGGCCGGGTCGCTCCGCCATCGCGGGCTCAAGGTATCGGTGATCGCACCCGAGCCGGTTCCGCTGGGCAAGGTTCTCGGCCCGGACGTGGGACATTTCATCCAGCGCCTGCACGAACAACAGGGCGTGCGCTTCTTCCTCAATGCCACTCCGCGCGCCATTCGGGAGAATGGCGTCGAATTCGGCGACGGACAGTTCGTCGAAGCCGAAATGGTAATCGTCGGCGTGGGGGTCTCGCCCCGGACGTCGTTGGCGAAGGCCGCCGGAATCGAAGTCGATAACGGAGTCGCGGTGGACGCAACGCTGCGCACCAACGCACCCGGCGTCTATGCGGCGGGCGACGTCGCGCGCTATCCGGAACCCGTTTCCGGCGAGCGGGCGCGCATTGAGCACTGGGTCGTCGCGGAACGCCAGGGACAGGCAGTGGCGCGCTCCATGCTCGGCATCGGCGGCCCATTCCGCGAGGCGCCGTTCTTCTGGAGCCAGCATTACGACGTGACGATCGCGTACGTCGGACACGCGCCAACGAGGGACACCTGCGAGATCCGCGGCGATCTCGAAAAGCGCGACGCCTGCGCCATCTATCGCCGCGGGGGTAAAGCGATCGCCGTCGTCACGATCGGGCGCGATCTCCTGAGCCTCAAGGTGGAAGCCGCCTTCGAAAGCGGCGACGCCGCCGCTCTCGAATCCATTCTCCGCGACCAATCGGACTGATCCGGGTTGGGCGGCTAGAATAGGATCGTGGCTTCAGTGCCAGGCTCGGTGCCGACCGCGGACGTACCTGCCGTTCCGCCCGCCCCCCCGTGCGAGCCTACGCCCGCCGCCGCCGCGCTCGCTCTGCAGTTCGAAAAACTGCTCGCCACCTTCCGCGAAGCCCGCCCCAAAGACGACACCGCGCCCATCGAAAAGGCCTTCGCCTACGCCTCCCAGTTTCATACCGGCCAGCTCCGCGTCTCGGGCGAGCCCTACATGATGCATCCCGTCGCCGTCGCCCAGATCCTTGCCGGCATGCGCATGGACGCGGTCAGCATCGAAACCGGCCTTCTCCACGACATCGTCGAAGACACCTCCGTCACCCTCGCCGACGTGCAGAAGAACTTCGGCGACGAAGTGGCACGCTGCGTCGACGGCGTCACCAAACTCAACAAAATCGATTTCTTCTCCGCCGAAGACCGCCAGGCCGAAAGCTATCGCAAGATGCTGCTTGCCATGGTGGACGACATCCGCGTGATCATCGTCAAGCTCGCCGATCGTCTCCACAACATGCGCACGCTCGCCTGCCTCAGCCCCGAGCGCCGCGAGCGCATCGCACGCGAAACCCTCGAGATCTATTCGCCTATCGCCCACCGCCTCGGCATGGGCAAGATCCGCGGCGAGCTCGAAGACCTCGCGTTCCAGTATCTCGACCCCGAAGCCTACGCCGACATCTCGAAAACCATCGACACCCAGCGTGCCGCCAACGAAGAGTATCTCGAGCGCATGCGCCGCACCGTCGAAGCCGAGCTGCGCCGCGAAGGCATCCCGGCCCGCGTGGAAGGCCGCGTCAAGCGCGCCTTCTCCGTCTATCAGAAACTCAAGCGCCAGAAGATCCCCATCGAGCAGGTCTACGATCTGTTCGCGCTGCGCATTATCACCGATTCCGTCAAGAACTGCTACGGCGCCCTCGGCGTGATCCACAACGAGTGGCGCCCCGTCCCCGGCCGCATCAAAGACTTCATCGCCATCCCCCGCCCCAACCTCTACCAGTCCCTGCACACCTCCGTGGTCGGCCCCGAAGGCAAGCACTGCGAAATCCAGATCCGCACCGATGAGATGCACCGCATCGCCGAGGAAGGCATCGCCGCCCACTGGAAATACAAGGAAGGCAAGCGCGGCGTGCAGGACGATCAGCGCATCGCCTGGCTGCGCCAGCTGGTCGAGTGGCAGCAGGAGATGCGCGATCCGGCCGACTTCACCAACACCCTGAAGCTCGACCTCTATCCGGAAGAGGTCTACTGCTTCACCCCCAAGGGCCGCGTCATCGTTTTGCCCACCGGCGCCAGTCCCATCGACTTCGCCTACGCGGTGCACTCCGAAGTCGGCAACACCTGCGTCGGCGCCAAGGTCGGCGGACGCATCGTGCCGCTGCGCTACGCTCTGCAGAATGGCGATATCGTCGATATCCTCACCCAGGCCGGCCACCTGCCGAGCAAAGACTGGCTCTCCATCGCGAGGACCTCGCGCGCGCGCAACAAAATCAAGCACGTCATCAACGCCAACGAGCGCGAGCGCGCCATCGAGATCGGGCAGAAGATGCTCGAGAAGGAAGCCCGCCGCCTCGGCGTGCAGATGGCCCGCATCCCCAAAGCGGATCTCGAAGCCGTGGCCGCCGAGTACGGCCTCAGCAAGATCGAAGATCTCTACGCCAGCCTCGGCTACGGCAAATTCTCGGCCCGCCAGGTATTGCAGAAGTCCGCGCCCGAACAGGTGGCCGAAGAGCCGCCCGCCCCGCCCGTCGTCGAGCCAACCACAACGGCGCCGCGCCGAGACGACGATTCCGCCATCAAAGTCAAGGGCGTCGACGACGTCATGGTCTACCGGGCCAAGTGCTGCAATCCCATCAAGGGCGAATCGATCGTCGGCTACGTGACGCGCGGCAAAGGCATCGCGGTGCATTCGAAAGCCTGCCCCAACGTGCAGAATCTGATGTACGACTCCGAGCGCAAGATCGAAGTCGAATGGGAGCGTCACGCCACCGACACCTTCCCGGTGCGCATCGTGGTCCAGACCGACGACCGCCCCGGCATCCTGCATCAGCTGACCACGGTGCTCGCCGGCGAAAACACCAACGTGCGCAGCCTCGAAGCCAAGACCGACTTCTCCGCCGACAGCGACGCCGCTTCCGTCGAAATGACCGTCGACGTGCGCGACAAGAAGCAACTCGAAAAGCTCTGCGGAGCCATGCGCCGCATCTCCGGCGTCCGCGACGTGGAGCGCATGAATCACCAATGACCCAACAGCTTGCCAGCGACCCCGAGCACATCGCCATCTCGAAATCGAAAGGCATCGAAATCGACTGGAAAGACGGCCATCACAGTTCTTTCTCCACCACCTATCTGCGCGACTGGTGCCCCTGCGCCAGCTGCACCGGAGCGCAT
>Ga0302319_10026225_pt1 | contig 10275 bp, 8 predicted proteins | sample Bog_T0_2_FD_203319 | JGI IMG/M metagenome (GOLD analysis project Ga0302319, IMG submission 203319) | Peat permafrost microbial communities from Stordalen Mire near Abisko, Sweden - Bog_T0_2 | ecosystem: Environmental > Terrestrial > Soil > Wetlands > Peat | place: Sweden: Abisko, Stordalen Mire...
GTTCCACCTTCTTCGCCTTCTCCGACTACATGAAGCCGGTCCTTCGGCTGGCGGCGCTCCAGGAAACCCGGACCATCTTCTTCTGGACCCACGACAGTTTCCGCGTGGGAGAGGACGGACCAACCCACCAGCCGGTGGAACAGGAAACCCAGTTGCGTTTGCTGGAGCAGATGAACAACCTTTCCGGACGGCGGTCCTTCCTGGTTCTGCGACCAGGCGACTCCGAGGAGGTCCGGCAGGCCTGGAAGGCCGCGATCGAAAACGAGCTGGGGCCAACCGGCCTGATCTTCTCGCGACAGGACCTGATCGATCTTCCCTCCGACGGCGGGGACCGCAAGGCCAACGCCAGGGGACTGCTCCAGGGTGGATACGTGGTTTCGGGAGGTTCCGGCAAACCGGATCTCGTGATCCTCGCCAACGGATCCGAGCTTGGACTGGCCCACCAGACGGCCGAGATCATCCGCGCCGAGGGGATCGCCGTCCAAGTGTCCAGCATTCCTTCCATCGGCCTGTTCCTGGAGCAGGAGATCTCCCATCGCGAACGGGTTCTGCCCCCCGGCGCACCGGTGCTGGCGTTGACGGCGGGTCTTCCTTCGGTCTTCCGGGGGTTGGAAGGACCCTTGGGCGAGGTTTTCGGCATGACCCGGTTCGGAGCATCCGCCAATTTCAAGATCCTGGACGAAAAATTCGGATTCACCCCTGCGGCGACCGCCGAACGCGCCCGAGCCCTGCTCGCGGACCAGCCCGGCCGCAGAACTGCCCTGCATCGGCTCCTCGGCTAAAAACGACCCGCGAGTCCGACGGTTGGACCTCATTTTGGGTGGCATGTCTCGTCGGTCCGCTTTGCTCCTCCTCTGCGCTTTCGCCTCCTCGTCGTTTTTAGCGGGTTGTGCTTCCCACCGAGCTACCCGGGCCGGAGAGGGTCCACCCAACGCGCCTCCTTCGCCCGTCAAATCGGCGAATCCCGACTCCTCGGCTTTCGTCGCCCAACCTGTGGCGCCCGTCGCCCATGTGGATTCCACCAGCCCGGAGGCCAGGCCTCAGGTAGTGGTGGAGGGGATCGACTTCTCGGGCGTGCGGACCCGGCTCATCCCCCACGTGATGAGCCGGGGCTGGATGCTTTCGGTCAACAAGAGCGACAGCATCGAATTCGTCCGCCCCGCCGTCCCGGAGCTGTCCCAGGCGATCTTCGGCATCGTCCCTCCCAGGGGCAGTCGGATCTGCCTGCGATTTCGGCTGACCGCCCTTCCCGAAGGGACCCGGATCGCCATCGTCGGACATCTCCTCGGTCGGACCGGCCCCCTTCCCTACCGCGCCTCCGCGGATGTCCTGACCGCCAATCTCGACGATTTGCGCCACGATCTCCTGACCGCGCCCGTTTCCACGGATCCCCAGGTCGACCGGATCGCCAAGTAGGTCCTCTTCGCCTCGGCGGATGGCGACCGAGCCCGAACCTCCTCATTCCGTTGCGGCTACCTTTGCCGTGCATATGGGCAACGTTCTCGGGCGCATCCTGCGCCTTTCCACTTTCGGGGAAAGCCACGGTCCGGCCGTCGGGTGCATCGTGGACGGCCTGCCCTCGGGTCTGCCCGTCGTGGTCGCGGACATCCAACGCGATCTCGATCGTCGCCGACCGGGTCAGAACAAGCTCACCACCCAGCGCAAGGAGGCGGACGAGATCGAGATCCTCTCGGGTGTTTTCCAAGGTTGCGCCACCGGGACGCCGCTGGCCATGTTGGTGCACAACACCGACCAGCGCTCGGGCGACTACTCCGATATGGAAAATCTGTACCGCCCTTCCCATGCGGACCTCGCCTACGACCTGAAGTACGGGTTCCGGGATCATCGCGGTGGTGGCAGGTCCAGCGTGCGCGAGAGCATCGCCCGGGTGGCCGCGGGTGCCCTTGCCAAACGACTCCTGCGCGAAGTGGCCGGCACCAGGATTCTCGCCTGGGTGGAATCGGTGGAGATGGTCGATGCCCAAGTGGATCCCGATTCCGTCACCGAGGAGGCCATCGAGGCCAGTCTGGTGCGCTGCCCCGATCCCGATGCGTCCAGGGCCATGGAAGCTGCCATCCTGCGCGCCCGCGGCGACGGGGACTCCGTGGGTGGAGTGGTGCGGCTGCGGGTGGATTCCCCCCCGGTGGGGATCGGTGAACCCGTCTTCGATCGGCTGGAGGCGGAATTGGCCAAGGCGATGCTTTCCATCCCCGCCACCAAGGGGTTCGAGATCGGCTCCGGCTTCGCGGGCGCCAGGTTGCGCGGCTCCGCCCACAACGATCCGCTGACGGCGCGGGACGGGCGACCCGTCTTGACGAAAAACGACTCGGGAGGGATCCAGGGAGGCATTTCCGTGGGTGCGTCCATCGACGCCCGCATCGCCTTCAAGCCCACGGCCACCATCGCAAGTCCCCAGCAGACCCTGGACAGGGACTACCACGAGGCCGTCCTCGCGGCCCGCGGCCGCCACGATCCCTGCGTCGTGGCCCGAGCTGTGCCGATCGTGGAAGCGATGGCCGCGCTGGTCCTCGCCGACGCCTATTTGCTGCAGCGCGCCCGCGGAGGTCTGTTCCCCCCGCCGCGACGGGAGGATCTTCCTTGAGCCTCCCCCTGCGCATCGCTCTTTGCCAGCACCAGTCGGACCCGGATCCCGAGGTCTGCTGGGACCGCTTCCGGGAACAGGCGGAGGAGGCCGCCCGCCAGGGCGCGACCTTGATCGTCTCCCAGGAACTTTTCCTGGCCCCCTACTTCTGCCAAGGCCAGGACGGCAAAGCCTTCGATCTGGCCGAACCCGTCCCCGGACCCGCCACCGAGCGGTTGCGGGAATTGTCGCAGAGGCTGGGGTGCGTGGTGGTCGGGTCGCTGTTCGAGAAGCGCGCACCCGGACTTTTCCACAACACCGCCGTGGTCTGCGACGCCGACGGCGCTCTCGCCGGCATCTACCGCAAGATGCACATCCCCCAGGATCCCGGATTCGACGAGAAGTTCTACTTCGCCCCCGGCGATCTGGGATTCCAGGCCTTCGACACCGCGGTCGGCCGGGTGGGGGTCCTGGTCTGCTGGGACCAGTGGTTTCCCGAGGCTGCTCGGCTCACCGCACTGGAGGGTGCCGAGGTCATCCTGTATCCCACCGCCATCGGTTGGGACGACCTGGAAGACCGCGAGATACGTCCCGTGCAGTACCAGGCGTGGCAGACGGCCATGCGCGCCCACGCCATCGCGAACGGCGTGTTCGTGGCCGCATCCAACCGGATCGGACGCGAGGGCCGGCTGGAATTCTGGGGAGGTTCCTTCGTCGCCGATCCGGAAGGCCGCGTCCTGCACCAGTCCTCGCATGGCGGACCCGAGATGGCGGTGGTGGACTGTCCCCGCGACCGGATCGGCAAGGTGCGCCAGGTCTGGCCCTTCCTCCGGGATCGCCGCATCGACGCCTACCAGGGACTTCTTTCCCGCTGGGGAAAATAGGGCACTAGGGCGCGAAGCGGCGCTCCTGGTAGTCGCGCAGGACCTTGGACGAAGCCCGGTCTGCCCGCGACGGAAGCCGGAGAAGGAACCTCCCGACCGTTTCACCGGGTTCGCGCAGAAGGCCCTCGCGCCTCAAGCGGGATTCCGCCTCGTCCAACCGTCTCTGCCATTGCGATCGGGGTAGTCCGGACTTTCGCCGGATTCCGAAGAGGAGGAGGGCCAGCGCAGCGAGGAGCGCGATGCCCGCCAGTCGGGGAAACCAGGCTCGGCCGCTCCAGCGATCGGAGATGCGATCCATCGCGTTTCGCCAATTTCCGTCCCTTATGCCGTGCCAGACCGCCACCAGGCGCCCCTCCATGTCCTGCACCGTCCGCGTCCAGGCGTCCACGCCGCGCGACGGTCGGTCGGAGGCGGGGGTGGGGTCGAACGGGATCCATCCGAGTCGGGGATCCAGGATCCGCACCCACGCGTGGGCGTTGGACCGGCGGAAGGTCCAGGCTCCGCCCGGATCCCTGTCCGGGTAGGCGTAGCCGGTCGCGTAGCGGGCGGGAATCCCGGCCCTGCGCAGAAGGAGCACCGCGGCGGTGGCGAAGTACTCGCAGTACCCGCGTCGTTCCCGCAGGAACGCCCGCAGGGGGTCCTCGCCGCGGGTCCACCCCGGGGACAGCGTGTAGCGGAAGGAACGGGTGAACCACGACGAGATCGCTTTGGACAGATTCCGACTGCCCCGGTCGCCGGGGTCGGGGGCGCATTCCGCCAGGGCCGAATCCAGCAGTCCCGCGAGGCCCCTGGGAACGGCGAGGTCGAACGGGGTGGTGGAGGTGTCCTTTCCCGTGTCCGCGTACCACCAGATGCCGCGTCCGGGATCGGCGTCCGGGGAAACGACCGAGCCGGTCCCGTAGCCTTCGGCCACGTCGCCCACCACCGCTTCGCAGGCGGTGTTGGAGGGCAGCAGCAGGTAGCCCTGGGTGGGAGCCGACGATCGGAGCCAGCCCGAAGGGACGACGCCGGGATCGCGGCCGTCCCGGCAGAAGACGGTCGCGTCGCCCAGGTTCCTGGGAGAGGGCAATGTCCGTCCCGGTCCCGCGGTGCGCCAGGCACCCGCTCCGTAGACGTCGCGCACCACGCCGGTCAGGAAGGTGGGCGGACGCGGCGAATAGGCGCGTGCGGCGACCTCCTCGTCCCCTCTTCCCCATTCGTCGGCGAAGGACCCGAGCAGCACGACCGGCGAAAATCCCTTGAGCGACCGGAAGGAACCCGTTCCCCTCGCGTGGGGCGAGATCAGTCCGAGAAGGTGGGGACCACCCTGCCAGAGGAGGGCGGTCAGGACAGCGACCATCGCCAGGGGTGGAAGCAGGCGCAAGTCCGGGAGTCGGCCTGATCCGGGCGGGGCGGAGTTCGGGCGCACGAGCACGAGAACGAGGCCGGTCTGGACGATCGTCGCGCACAGGGTCCAGGGGGAATGGACCGGTCCGGACAGGATCTGCGCGGCGAAGGCCGTCCAGCCGGCGTGGATGGGTCGGGAGGACCTTCCCACCGATCCCGCCAGGAGGACGGAGAGGAAGGCGAAGTACCAACCGGGGAGGATTCCCAGATCTTCCCAACCGGTGCGCGTTTCCCGCAGGTCGGTCAGTTGCGTCGCGAAGGCGGCCAGGAAGGGGAGGGCAAGGGCGTAGACCGCCCAACGCGGAAAGCGCCAGGGCCTTGAGCGGAAAGGGATGATCGCCAACGCGGCGAGGCTCGCGAGGGCGGGTGCCGCGCGGGGCTCTCTCAGGGAAAGTTCCGCGACGGAAAGGGCGGCCATGCTCCAGGGCACGAGCCAGTCCCTGGCGGTCCATCTCGCGGTCAAAGCCGCACCGACCCCGCCAGGATCCGATCGGGCCCGATCCGGAAAACCCCTTCCGCCGATCCCCCCTCCTCCCAATCGACCCAAAGCAGCCGCGAAAGGGAGGTGGTCCCCGAAGGCTCCGGGTGCTCTTCCGAAAAGCCCAGCGCGAGGAGAGGTGCCTCCACGACGGGAAGCGGTGCCCGAGAACCGGGACGGCGGTGTCGCGCCCAGCCACCCGAGGCGGGAAGAGCCGCCAGCGCGGTCTCCACGGAGAGGAGAGGATCCCGTCCGTCCAGAGGGACCCAGGAATCGTCCAGGAGGAATCCCGCCAGGGCGTTCCGGTTCGAGAGGAACGCCGCGACCCCCGAAACCAGGGCAATCGCCGGATCCATCAAGCTCCTTCGAGCCCAGGAGGAGCATCCGCTGCGGAAGGCCACGGCGATTCCTCCGCCGGGCGGAGGTTCCGTCTCGCGCACCATCGGGTGTCCGGTCCGCGCCCACCCGCGGTGGTGCAGAGCGCGCAGGGAGTCGCCTTCGCGCCACGGACGGATTCCGATCAACTCTTCCTCTCCCCCCATGCCCGCGTCCAGTGCCTCGGCGAACGCACCGCCGCCCGGACCCCGGAAGAGGCCGTCCAAGGAAACCACATCGCACGAACGGGGGAGGATCGCGATCCTGGCAGGTGCGCTGCGCAGGGACCGGGAGCGGAACAGACCCAAAGACTCGGTTCGAAGGACCGTGGGACCCTCCAAAATCTGGATGCCCCGCTCGAGCGCGCGCAGCGGAACCTCCACCGTCCGGCCGGAGGGAGAAGGTGGAAAGGCGCCGTCTCCCTCCGCCCGCAGCCGGTCTCCGGTGCGGAAGATCCAGGCTCCCACGCCCCGGGGAAGCGGCGTTCCTCCGGTTCCCACGACAACCTGGACGGAAACCGTCGTCCCTTCGCGCACCGAGGCGGGGAGGATCATCGCCGCAGGGATCTTGGACGGCACGAGGGTCCGAAGCCATGAGGCCGCGAGCAGGGCGGACAGGAGCGCGAGGGCGAAGCCGCCCAGATAGCCCCGGCTCAGGATGGAGATGGGAAGCAGCAGTAGCCAAATCCCGCAAAGGGCCTTGCCTCCCGGTGTCGTCCGTTCCCGGAAGGCCTTCCAGATCCACGTCATGGGGTCGCGCCCTTCCGTCCCGCGCGGCCAGGTGCGAGCCGCCCACCGCAACGTCCAGGACGTCCGGTGCCAGCGCGTCATCGCGGGACCGGGATGGTCCGTCGGATCTCCTCCAACACGCTTGTGGACGCGTTCGGATCGGAGGCGTCGCGAAGATGGATCCGGTGGGAAAGGACGGGGACCAGGAGTTCCTGGATGTCGTCGGGGAGCACGTGGTCGCGGCCTTCCAGGAAGGCGAAGGCCTGGGCCGCGCGTACCAGGGCGATTCCCGCGCGAGGGCTCGCTCCCAGCCGGAGATCGGGGCGATCCCGCGTTGCCCGCACCAGGGAAACCGCGTAGGCCTCCAGTGAGGGATCCACGTGCAGGGCCCGTACGCGGCGCTGGGCCTGGGTGACCTGTTCCGGAGAGACCACGGCAGACAATTCTTGGATGGGCTCTTCCAGCCGGTGCGTGCGCGAGATCTCCCGTTCGGTCTCCTCGTCCGGGTATCCCAGGCGCAACCGGATCAGGAACCGGTCCATCTGCGCCTCGGGCAGCGGGAACACCCCGTGGAATTCCACCGGATTCTGGGTCGCGAGGACCAGGAAGGGATCGGGCAATGGATGCGCCGTTCCCTCCAGGGTCACCTGCCGCTCCTCCATGGCTTCCAACAGAGCGCTCTGGGTACGGGGGCTCGCTCGGTTGATCTCGTCGGCCAGGAAGACCTGGGCGAACAACGGCCCTCTCCGGATCTCGAATTCGCCGGTACTGGGCCGGTATACGGCTCCGCCGGTGAGGTCGGTGGGCAGAAGATCCGGCGTGAACTGGACGCGACGGAAATCGGCACCGATGGCCACCGCAAGCGCCCGCGCCAGCGTCGTCTTGCCGGTGCCGGGCACGTCCTCGATGAGAACGTGACCGTCGGCGAGCAGGGCCGTCACCAGGAGCCGGATCTCCCGGGACTTTCCCAGCAGCACGGTTCCCAGCAAGGCCTCCAGGTCGCGAAATTTTTCAGGCATGGTTCGTGAGAGGATACGATTCCAAGGTCGGACCCGACGGAGCCGGACCATGACTTCAGCGCAGGAACAGGCCTTCGGCGCGCAGACGTTCTACCAAGCGCGGGGAGGATCCGCTCTTGTTGAGGGTGTACAGGTGCACGCCCTCCACGCCCTCCGCGACCAGCCGACGGATCATCTCCAACGCCTGCTCCACGCCCACTCGGGCCACCGCCGCCGGATCGTCGCCGGCCTGGGCCACCGCTGTTTCGATGGATTCCGGCATGGACTTCACGAAGCGCCGGGCGGAAGCGAGGTTCGTGATCGGCATCAGCCCCGCCACCAGCGGGATGGAGACGCCGGTTTCGCGGGCGGCGTCCCGGAAACGCAGGAAGAGGTCCACGTCGTAGAAGAGCTGGCTCACCGCGAAGGTCGCTCCGGCCTCCTGCTTCTTCCTCAGGTTCTCCAGGTCCGCTTGCGCGGAAAGCGCCTCCGGGTGCACCTCCGGGTAGAAGGCGCAACCCATGCGGAATCCGCCGCGGGAAGCGACATGGGCGATCAATTCGTTCGCGAAACGGAATCCGTCCGGATGCGCGGTGAACTCCGTCTGGCCTTTGGGCGGATCGCCCCGCAGCGCCATCAGCGTGGAGATCCCGGCGCGTTCGAGCTGGTCCAGGATGCCGTCGATCTCGTCCCGGGAATGACCCACGCAGGTGAGGTGCGCCATGGCGGCGATCCCCAGGTCGCGTTGGATCTCCTCGCACAGTTCCAAGGTCTTCGTGCGGGTGGAGCCTCCGGCACCGTAGGTCACGGAAATGAAATCCAGGGACAGACTTCGCGTGCGCTCCAGGGTGGCGCGCAGGTCGGCCCAGCCCTCCTCGGACTTCGGTGGAAAGAACTCGAAGGAGAGAGTCGGTCGCTGGGCGGTCGGAAGCGGCATGGCCATTCTCATATCATAATATCATGATATGATGAATTGCAAGTGAATCTTGTTCTGGGCGCACTCCTTTCGCGGCATTTGCGATCTTGTCTCAATGACCTCCTCCAATCTCCTGGCTGGCGAACTTTCCCCCTACCTTCTCCAGCACGCCCACAACCCCGTGGATTGGAGACCATGGGGTGACGAGGCCTTCGCCGAAGCCGCCCGGCGCGATGTCCCCGTGCTGGTTTCCATCGGGTACTCGGCCTGCCATTGGTGCCACGTGATGGAACACGAATCCTTCGAGGATGGTCAGACTGCCCGCACCATGAACGAGCTCCTGGTTTGCGTAAAGGTGGATCGTGAGGAACGACCCGACTTGGACGCCCTCTACATGGACTACGTCACGGCCATGCGGGGGCACGGTGGATGGCCGCTGAACGTCTTCGTCTCGCCGGAGCGCATCCCGTTCTGGGGAGGCACCTACTTCCCGCCCATGGGGCGCCAAGGCATGCCTGCCTGGCTGGAAGTCTGCACGGCCATCGCCAAAGGTTGGGCCGAGGAAAAGGATCGGATCCGCGCGGGCGCAAGCGAGCTCGCCGCGCGCCTGTCCGGGGCATCCCGTTTGGAGATTGGTGCCATCCCATCCCAACAGGCCCTTCGAGAAGCCACCTCGCGGCAAATCCTTTCCATGGACCACGTCTGGGGCGGATTTCCCGGCGCACCCAAATTTCCCCCCCACGCATTCCTTTCCACCGCGCTGGAGGTACCGGACCTCGGTCCCGCCGAGCGCGACCGGATTTCCGTCGCCTTGGATCGCATGGCGTTGGGCGGGGTGCGGGACCATGTGGGTGGCGGGTTCTTCCGCTACTCCACAGACGAGCATTGGCTGATCCCACACTTCGAGAAGATGCTCTACGACAACGCCCAGCTCCTGCCGGTCTATGCGCAGGCCTCTCTGGTGCTCGGAAACCCGTGGTACGCGGAGGTCGCGCGCGACACGGCCGCCTGGATGGGGCGGGAACTCGGCGATCCCGAAGGGGGATTCCGGTCGGCCCTGGACGCGGACAGCGAAGGAGAGGAGGGGAAGTTCTACGTCTGGACCTGGGAGGAGCTGGAGGAGCACCTGGGAGAGGAGCGCGAGGACTTCGCGCGGATCTGGAACTGTTCGCCGGAGGGAAATTTCGAAGGGGCGAACAATCTCTGGCGCCAGAGGCAGGAGACGACCGGCGACTCCACCGAGGATCCCCGTCTCCCCGAGTGGCGCTCCCGCCTGATGTCGGCACGGGCCTTCCGGACGCGTCCCGGCCTGGACGACAAGGTGCTGGCCTCCTGGAACGGCCTGGCCTTGGCAGGACTCGCCAAGTCGGGACGGATCCTGTCCGATCCGGACCTGGTGTCGCGCGCCCAAGGCGTGGCCCGGTTCGCCTTGGGGAAGCTCCGGCACCGGGAGGGGCTGTGGAGCGTGTGGAAGCAGGGACGCGCCAAGCATCCCGGAACCCTGGAGGACTGGGCGTTCCTGGGTGTCGGGTTCGTGGAGCTGTGGAAGGCCGATGGCGACGGAAAATGGCTTTCGGCGGCGGTGGACTTCGCCCATCAGATCGTCGAGCGCTTCTCCGATCCCGGAATGCCGGCCTTGCGGATGTCCGACCGCGAACGGACGGACCTCTTCGCGCCGGTGGTCCCGCTGCAGGACGGCGCGACGCCCTCGGGGAACGGGGTGGCCGCGTGCCTCTTCGCTTCGCTCTGGAAGGCCACCGGAGACGACGATTTCCGTCGCCGGGCAGAGTCCATCCTTTCGGTATGCGCCACGGGGATGGAGCGGTTTCCGCGGGCGTTTCCGTCGGCGCATGACGCTTCGCGTATCCTCCGGTAGAGTTTCTTGCGCCTTGCAGGCGCCGGGCCTTCTGGGGCCGACCCGGCCCCAGG
>Ga0302319_10026228_pt1 | contig 10275 bp, 11 predicted proteins | sample Bog_T0_2_FD_203319 | JGI IMG/M metagenome (GOLD analysis project Ga0302319, IMG submission 203319) | Peat permafrost microbial communities from Stordalen Mire near Abisko, Sweden - Bog_T0_2 | ecosystem: Environmental > Terrestrial > Soil > Wetlands > Peat | place: Sweden: Abisko, Stordalen Mire...
GCGGCCGGTCAGCGACGCGTTGCTGAGTCGAAACAGGGTTCCCGCGTAGTTCTGTGTGGTGGCGCCGCCGAGGGCCTGCGCCGTGACGGTGAGCACCGGCGCCACGGCGTACGTGAACGGCTGCCCGACATAGGTGAAGGCACCGGTGGTGCAGGCGGTCGCGAACAGCGGAGTGTTCAGCGCCACGGCGAACCCGTTCGGGATGAAACGTCCGACGTTACCGGTCGCGGCGCCGACGACGTTGCCGGTGGCGAGATAATTGCTGGTGCCGGGCGTGATCGTCATGATGCCGGCTTCGGTCCAGCTGAACGCCGTGCCGCCCGCCACCCCGGCGGAGAAGGCGCCGAAGCCGCCGCTGATGGCCGGATCATCGCCGCTTGCAGGCAGCACCAGCGTCGGCGTGAGAGTCACCGTCGCCGGCGACGTTTCCTGGCCGAAATTCGGAGTCGCGTTGCCCGCGTAGTTCACGGCCGTCACGGTGGCCGAAAACGGCTGGCCCGCGGCGAGGAACACGGTTCCCGACGCGGTGCTCGCCGCCGGATTCGCCGTGCCGCTCGCCGTGGCCTTGATGCTCGTCAGGGTGAAGCCGGCAGGCTGCACGACGAATTGACCCGTGCCGTACATGACGTTGCCCGAACCCGCGCCGCTGCCGAGCGGTATGATGTATTTTGCGGCCAAGGTCACCTGCCCGACGTCGGAGTAATCCAAGGTGATCGGCGCTTCAGCATTGGCGGTCGAGAATTTCAGCGGCACCGTGGTGTAGTTCGAGACCCCCGTCGCGGGGTTGGACGCGATGCCGGTGCTCGTGCCGTTGTTGGTCACGGTGAAGGTCTGGCCGCTCACGCAGGTGAGCGGATTGTTGCACTGGAAACCCAGGCTCACGTTGACCGTCGTGCCGCTCGCGAACACATTCGTGCAGGCGCCGGTGTTGGTGTCGGTGCGCACCGCCTGCAGCGCGAGGCTCGTGGTCGAAGTCTGGCCGGCGACCTGGGTCCCTATGGTGGTGGCGGCGTTGGCTCCGTTCGTGATCCGAAAACCCGATGGCGCGAAGGTCAGGGTCGGCTGTTCGGAGGCGAGCGCGCTGCCCGATGTTTGGGTGATGGCGCCGTCGGCGACGTTGATCGTGACAGTCTCCGCATGTGTGTCCTTGAGCGACAGCGTCACGGCGCCGACATCGGCAGTGACGTAGGTGTAGGTCGCCGTGCCGCTGTTCGCTGCGCCCGGCGCGAAGGCGCCGCCGCCGGCGGTCAACGACCAATCGCCGTGCCCGGTGCTGGTGCTCACCGTGATGGTGCCGGTCGTCGCCACCGGCGCATGCGTCGCGGTATGCGCGGTGATGATCACCGGCGATGCCTGGCAGTTCACCGCGGTACCTGCATCGCTGATCGCGAAGTGATCGGGGATGTTCAGTGCCACCGGCAGATACGTCACGATCGCGGCCGCCCAACTCGTGAGCGAAACGGCGCTCGTCCAGGTGGTGCTCTGCACCGCCTGGGTGGCTGCCAGGGCAGTTGCGCCGGCGCCGGCTGCCATGGTCGTATTGTTGAGGGCCGCCGCCGACAAGGTATAGCCCGAGGACGGGCTGATCGACCCTAGATTCGAGGAACTGGCGGACAGGATCCCGATGGCTGCGACGACGAGTTCCTGCCCCACCGAGGTCGCCGCGGCGGTGTTGATCGTGGCCGTGGACGAGGTGCCGGTGGCCTGCTTGGACTGGTCGACCGCTCCGACGCCGGAGTACTCCATCGCAACTGCGCTGATCTGGTCGGTTGCCAAAAAATTCAACGTCGCATTCACCGTCACCGCGAAATTCGATCCCGTAGCCGTCACCCGTGCCGACAGCACCGCCGCCGCGTTTCCGGAATTGAAGAGAGAAGGGTTTTGCGTCGCCTGGGCATTCGCCGTGTAGGCATTGACCTTGCTGTCGGTGACACTGATCGTCGGCGCCGAGCCCAGGAGCGTCGCAGAAGCCTCACTCCACGCCAGCACGACAATCGTATCGCCGGCCTTCGGGGCGGTCGCGAACACCGGAGAGGTGACCGAACTGCCATTGCCCGTTTCAAACAGGCCGGTCGACTGCACCAATGCAACCTGGGCGACCGCGCTGTGCGCAATGAACAGCAGTGCGGCGAGAAGCGTTCGAGCGAGCCGCACGGCAGCGGTGCCGGTGGCGCCGGCCGTGGCGCGAACCGACATCGGAAACTTGCGCGAGGAATGCATTATGAGAAGTCGGCCCGATTGCGCCGATCTTGAGTGGACGAGGCTTACGGCATGCCGATCAGAGCTGCGCAAGGGACGACCCGTGGCACCACCAAGTCCAGCACCTGCGCGAGCGGCTGTCCCACCTTGACGGGAGCGGTGACCTATGACGGCAACGGATTCATTGCAACGAGCACCGATCTCAATGGCAATATCACGGCCTTTACCCACAATCCGCTCGGCGAGGTGACGTCGCGCACGTCCGCGCTCGGCACCCCGCAGGCGCGGACCTACAACGTGGCGTGGAGCCCATCCCTGCATCGGCCCACCCAGATCACTTTCCCCGACAAGAGCCTGAATTATAGCTACGACCCGCACGGCAACCTGCTCACGCGGACGATCACGGCCGGCGGTGTCACCCGCAGCCTGGAAACATGCGCACCATGCGGCGCGGCCCGCGGCGACTCGCGCCAACCATAAATACTGGCCGGAGGAGCGCTGGGCGGAGGTGATCCGGCACCTCAGCCGGGAACTGCCGCAGCACGCCAGGGTGATGCTCGGCACCGGTCCGGAATTCGCGCTCAACCGGGAGATCGCCGCGCTCGCCGGCGTACCACAGCTGGTGAACGCGGCGGACGATCTGCCGATCCCACACCGGCCACGCGGCAGCACGGGCGCCGAGGTGCGGCTGGTGACCGGGATGTTGAATGGTAGGGCAGACATGCTCTGCATCTCGGCCGCGGATGTGATCACCGCCTGGGACGGACTGACGCTGCGGCTGCCGCGCCAGGTGGTGCGCGTAACATGCTAGGAGGCCAACGCGGGCTTCCTCGGTCTTCCAAGCTTCGCCAATTGCATGAACATGAAGTGAGGCGCGAGCCGGCTCATGGCTTTCAGCAGATTGCTGACACCCGGGCGGATTTCGAGCTTCCCAGCCTCGATACCTGCAATCGCCTTGTTGACGAGGACCTTCACATCCATTCCTTTCTCCCCTTTCATTTCCTCCGCGAACTCGCCTCGAAAGAGCGGCGTCTCAACAGGCGGCGGAGCCAGCTCGATCACCATGACACCCGTGCCCTCGAGCTGCTCGCGCAACGACTGAGTGAATGAGTGAATTGCGGCCTTCGTAGCGCAGTAGACCGGCGAAATCGGCATAGGGATAAAGGCCAGGCCGGACGAAATGTTGACGATGAGGGCGCCCTTCTTGGATTTCAGATGCGGCAAGAACTGCTGAATCATTCGCACTGGCCCGTTCAAGTTGATATCGATCTCCCGCGTTACGTCCAGCAAATCGCGGGTCCGGTTGAGATTCAGATTGCGCATGATCCCGGCGTTGTTTATCAGGGTATCGAGTGCCGGAAATCCTGCGAGCACGCTTGCCTGCAGCGCGGTTATCTCCGTCGGATCGCTCACGTCGCTCTTGAACGTGTGGAGGCCGGGAAGCATCCGTTTGGTGGCGTCGAGTTTGGCTTGGTCGCGGCCGGTCACAATTACCGTGTTATCGCGCTCCAGTAGTTGCTTCGCCAGTTCACGGCCGATGCCGCTTGTTCCACCCGTTATCAGCACCGTTCTTTTCTGCAGCTTCATGATTAGGCTCCTAAAATTCTGTTGATCGTGCTTGTCCTAGCACATCTAACGCCTTATACTCTCTAAAGTATAGTAGGCACCGTAAAGTGCTGTACTTACCAAACAGAGAGCGTTAAGAATGCTGAAGATTGCGAAATTCACCGAGGAACAAACCACCAAGGCGAAGACTTATGCCGCGTGCGCGCCGTGCGAGAATGTCGATCCGAAAATTGAAGCTCTGGTAAACGACCTGATCGGCCGTGTTGCCGACAAGTGGACGATGCTCATTCTTGAGGTGTTGGCGGAAAAGGGGGAGCTGCGATTCACGCGACTCGGCGAATTGGTTGAAGGCATCAGCCAGAAGATGCTGACGCAGACCTTGCGGCAAATGGAGCGCGACGGCCTCGTTGCCAGGACCGTGCATCCGGTCGTGCCACCCAAGGTCGAATACAAACTCACGAAGCTCGGCCTGAGCCTTGGCGCGGCCTTTTGCGGCGTGTGGGTGTGGGCAGCGGAAAACCTCAAACAGGTTGAGAAGGCGCGCCTCAAGTTCGACAAAAAATAGGCGGAACGGAAGTGATGTCAGCGAATTTGCCACTCAGCAAGCCCTCCTTGGATGTCGAGACGTTTAACCCGCCCTCACCTGCACCACCGCGCCGCGATCGGCTCATGATCATCTGTGTGAAGGGTGCATCGATCGCGAGGTGTCTGTCTGTTCGGCAACGTACCAGGGGGCCGTGAGCGGATATTGCTAGGCCAGCGCGCGCAGCATGTCCGGCGTCACCAGCCCGACGCCGCGCCGGGTGACGAAGAAACGCTTCTGGTCGAGCGCCGGGTCGGATCCCTCCCAGGTCAGACGCCGACTCACGTGGCCGGATCCCTCCGAGCGGGCGCGGACCGACATCGTGATGGCGAAGCTGTGGCGAGACAGCGCGCTGCTAGTAGGCTTGGTGGAGCCGCCGTCACGGGGCGCCGTCTCTGGTCCGTTCCGCGTCTCCTCACGACCCGAGCGTACATAACGAGTCATCGCACTGACACGCTTCAGCTCGATCGGATTGTTTGTGCTCGTGAGGATGCCTGTCAAAAGCCCGCTTTAAATTTTCTGTTGAAGCGACGCCGCGCGGCGCGGCTCATGTTCGCTTTCGGCCGACGAGACACATCAGCGCGATCAGACCGTCGTGATCGCGGGGTACCGCCCACATGATGGAATTGTCGTGTTCCGTCGGGGGACGTTCCTCTACGTAGTCATGGAGTAGTTCCTCGCTCTCGGCGAGGTATTCCGCGAACAGGACGTCGACGAGGCCAGTCTTGGTCCAGTGGCTGCGCCACCATTCGGTGCAATGAACGAAAGACCAGTGGGTTGCATACCGCGTGCGCAGGTATTCCGGGGCATCAGCCGCTGATTGCACTTCCCGGGTAAAGGCGATATCGACCACTCCTAGGTAGCCGCCATTCTTGAGAAATCCCGCCAGATACGAGAGATATCGGTCATCGGTCCCGAAGTACAGATAGGAATCGATGGCGATGATTGCGTCGAAGAAGCCTGCGGCGAACGGCAATGAATGTGCCTCGACCCGCAAAGGAAAGACATTACGCTCACAGCCAAACTCTACCGCTCGAGCACGATTGTCATCCGCGGACACCATGCCGTCGACAGCCCAGACCTCGACGTTGAATTCGCGCGCCAAGAAGATAGAGCTGGTTGCCTTGCCGCAGGCGAGGTCCAAGACCCGCATGCCTGAGCGGAACGGCAGCCGCCGTGACAGGATCTCGACCTGGCACAGGGCGTTCTCCCCGAGCGCGTTGGCACGAATCCAGGCCGGGTCATAGCGCGCCGTCAGTGGATAGGCCGCCTTTGAGCGGGCCTTTCGATCTGCCGCGGGATCAGCGGGCACGTCGGGCAGGCAGCGTTATCCGCGCGGTCAGCAAGCCGGACACCAGGGAGCCTTCTGCCAGCTTGATGCGCACCTTTTTAACTCTGAGGTTGCCCGCATGGCCAACGCTGCAATCCACGATCTGCAGCTTCATCGTGTGACACTTTGAAATGATGCGGACCTTCGGAGTGCCTTTAGCCAGTGGGTTTATCGTCCGTTGGATGGCCTGACTTGCCTCGAGGCCGCTCATGTTCCCGTGCCGTGCTTTTGAGACGCGCTTCAACGTCTTTGGTCCTGGCCGCCCGTTCTTTAAGCGCCTTGTTTTCACTTTTTGGATCATTATTCTGCATCAAGTTCTCCCGATATGTTGTCGATGTGGCACCGACGCCCGCAACCAGCCCCGCCTCGAACTAGGCGGCCAACCGCAGCGGCAGTAGCCGGTCATATTCTTCTTTAACGACCGCGTAACACTCGCACGAGCGTTTCTCGGGCGCGATGCGGTCCCGTACGCGAATCCGACCGTCTTTGTAGTCGATCAATCCGGCGTCCTGCAATTGGAGCGCGCCGGCGGTGGCAACGTCCTCGCTGACACCGGGCATATGGGCTATGAGCTTCTGCGTCATCAGCATCTCCGTACCTTGGAGGCGGTACAAACTCAGCAATAGCCAGCGGCAAAGCTGCTGATGCAGAGAATGATGCTTGTTACACGCGGCTGTCTGAACCATCTGCGTCATCAGGGCCTGGGTATGGCGAAGGAACAGATGCAGAACGGGACCCGCTCTGTCGAACTCTTGTTTCATCACTTCCGCGCTCAGCCGATAGGCGCCGCCTGCACTTTGCACCAAAGCGCGGCTGGAGGTGGACCCACCGCCCATGAAGATCGGGACGCCCACTACCCCTTCGTTTCCCACCACGGCGATTTCGGCCGACTCGCCATTCTTCATGACGTACAGAAGCGACACGATGGTAGTCGTGGGAAAATAGACGTGGGCAAGCGTGCTGCCGGGCTCGTAGAGCACTTGCCCGAGGCGCATGTCGACATAGCCGAGCTGTGATTGCCAGCGCTCCCACTGCTCCTGAGGAAGCTCACGCAGAAAATGGTTTTGTCTCGGATTGCGGGAAGGATCGAACATCAAGCTCACCTCAGCGTGAATCCGTCGGTGCTCCTTCGATATCAAAGCCCGCTAAGCAAGAATGAGATCAAAAAAGCGAGGATAGGGGTGCCGAGTGCGCTGCCACCAATATCTCAGCCTGTCGACAACTAACCCCCAGATTAAACACTAATAGGATCCGCGTCGGTGCGTTGCCGCACCGTCACGCATAGCCAAAGAGTGGCACAGCTACCGGGTAATCGCGGGCGTCCATGACGCCGCGCAGCTGGTCGAGGGGTGCCAGCCAATCAAGTGCCGATTCCGGAACTCATTGCCGACACGATCAACCTGATCGTCCCGATCCAGGCGATCTCCTATGCGACGCCCGAGGGGCAGCGGTTTCGACGACTGGTCCCCGAGGTCGTGACTGTTCTTGGCTTCGAGAACGGCAAATACGAGTTGGAGCGGGTGGCATAACCCGCGTTTTCTGATGCCCGAAGTCCCTTCCCACCCACAAGCCGAGGTTCCCATGAAAACGTCTGTCGCCCCGTCCGTTCTGCACCCGCAGCAGAAGCTGCTTCTGACGGCCGTGGCGGTCGCCCTGATCTTGAGCAATGTCGCGCACGGCGCCGGCTATCCAAAACGGGGGGCTTCTGTTGTATTGTGACCTAACAGAACCAGATTCCCTCACGCCCCCAACCATCGTAGCGGCCGAGCAGAGTGCTTGACACCGCGCCGTCACGATAAACCAGGTGGGTGATGTTGCAGGTAATGCCAGGTTCGGGCGTCTCGCCCTCGGCGAGAGGGGCCGTCTCGTCCGAAGGATCGATCTCGATATCGACGCCTTCCAGGCTGACCCGATGAATAACGCGCCCGGCGCTTTCACGCCGCAGCATCTCGGCGAAGGCCAGACGCGATGGCGCCGGCCACTGGTAAAGACAGGCCGAATGAAAGACGCAGACCGGATCCTTGAACCGCTCCAGAACGGCGGGCAGCTCCACAAGCGCATCGCCGCGCCGCACCGGAAAGCTCGCCTTCGCCCGAACATCAAGCGCCTGGGTGACGAAAGCCCGTTCGGCGCGGTCCTCGGGCGGGATCAGCGCCTCGATCCACAGTCGTTCATCGGCCGCCCTCACGTCGATCGGGTTGAGATCGATCCCGACCCGCTCGCCGATCGACGGCATGCCGCCGGTCAGATCGGGCCGGCGATCCCGGAATTGAAAGCCATGGAGCCTGGGACCCGACTCCGGCCCGATCACCACCCCGTCGCCGAAATCATAGCCGTAATGGTCGAACTGCGTCAGCAGACCCGCGCTGCAGCCAACCTCCACGAGCGAGATCGGTTGGCCGCCGGTCTGCGCTGCGACCCGCATCATCGCTGGCAGCAGGTAAGCGGCGCGCCCGGGACTGTTGGATTGCAGAATCCGGGTCGCCAGCATCGCGCCGATCTCTTCGGCATGGGCCAGGCAATAGCGACGGAATGGCGCGAAAGCCTCGCCCGGCGGCGCCGGCGCGTCGGTTATCGACCCGTAGAATCTAGCCAGCGGGTCGTCAGGCTGTCGCAGCAGCATGAAATGCACCACCGCCAGCAACAGATGCGGCGGCATGTGGTTGGCGGGCGCGGCGCCCGTGAGGCGCAGCAGGGCCTCGTCCTCCGCCGCCCCCCGCAACAGGGCCGCATACAGCGACGCGCCTCGCACGGAGAGATACTCAGCAATGCCGCGAAACGACTCCGCTAACGGCCGAAGATCCGGGGATGACACTGTAGCGGCCTTTCCTTGAACGGATCGCCCGATGATATGCGGGTCGAGCGATCATCGCCAATGCGGCGCCGGGCTGGCCGGCGGCTGGTCTGATGGTCGATTCAGCAAGCGGTCGCCACCGGTGCTTATTCCGCTGATCGTGAACGCGGTTTCCACGCCATCGTGAACGCAGGGTGAATGTCGGCGGCCGAGCCCGCCGACCGCCGGTCAGGTGTTCACGATGACATCGGTGATCCGAAGTTCCGATATCTGCCCCGCCCGAGGGTAAATCCGGCACATAGCGAATCACCCAACGATGAATCGTCGTATGCGAAACGACAATGCCGCGCTCGGCCATCATCGCCAGGAGATCCCGATAGCTCAATCGGTACGTGATGAACCAGCGGACGCAGAGCTCAATGATTTCCGCATCGAAGCGGCGACGTCGGTAAATGGGGTCTCGGACAATAGGCCTGTTCATTTGGGCATCTCGTCGGTGCCCGAATTGTACGATAATGCCCCTTAATGCAACGGAACCCTTCCAAGGGTCACCACTCGCAACATACTGATTTTATGTAATTTTTAACCAATGACAAGAGCGGATCAGGGGTTCGCGTTTGGGCTATCGCCCGCTAATGCAACAGAACCACCCCCTTCCCAAGCACACCAAGGCACAATCCTGGCGCACTCAATCTGAGTTGGTCGCACCTCCGTCACAGCTTGCTTTCGTTGATCGCGAATCGCTGCGATCTATAACAACTCGTCAAACACCTATGGCTTCTTTGCCACTACCTTGCCGTCTTCCCAAACGTAAATCGGTGTTCCGTGCATGCGCGCCACTTCTCGGGCAGTACGGGCCGCACGCCGCATCCCACGACCGACACCGGCGGCAAAACTCTCTGGCTTTTTTGGCGGCTTACGTCGAGTGGTCATGGTCCGCGCTCCAGTAATCTCGGATTGGATTCGGAATTTTCATATATTGCCCAATGATCCGCCAGCGGCTGATACACATTAAGGAAGTTGGTCCACCCGCGCTTGAATCGTCGTATTACATCGGTTCGAGGGACATCGTGGCCCCCCTGCCTTACACGGCTCGCGATCCTGCTCAACGCCAGCTGGGGCGAAGCAAGCCGAATGTAGACTATCTCGATCAGATAACCCCGGCTCCTCCAGTCCTCAAGTCGCTTCGCATAGTGCAAGCAGCTCAGAGTACTCTCAAAGGCGAACTCGGCCCTCGCTTCGACCAAGCGGTTAAGTTCTCGGAGGACCATGCGACCGGCCGCTATGGCTGCGAGCTCTGGGCGCAACGGCGAGATTCCACCGGCAATCAGATCGGCATTAACGAAGTGAATGAGCCTCGCAATGCCAGGTAGATAGTCACGGGCAAATGTTGTCTTTCCGGCTCCATTGGGTCCGGCGATGATAATGCAGCGTGGCTTCCGACGTGTTTTAGCCATGCCCCAAGTCTATCAATTCAGAGACGCGAGAGAGCCGACAGATTTCAAAACACGCCAGGTTTCGCACCTCGCTCGCCAATCCTTGCACGAACGACCCCATCCTTTGAAATAACGGACACGCGGCGTCCAAGAAACGTCTCGATAATCGACGTATGCGATTGAAAGTGTGTGCTCACGGGAAGCGTCGTGAATTCCCCGCCACCCGCCAATGCCATTGGCAAGAGCAGTTGATCAGCCAAATGCTTGCCAACTGCAACCGGGCCCGCCAAATAGCCTTATGTTGCGTCCAAGCTTAGGAGCCGCGTGGCTTGCCTGGATAATTTGGCCGCCAGTAGGCTTCGGCGCA
>Ga0302319_10026229_pt1 | contig 10275 bp, 8 predicted proteins | sample Bog_T0_2_FD_203319 | JGI IMG/M metagenome (GOLD analysis project Ga0302319, IMG submission 203319) | Peat permafrost microbial communities from Stordalen Mire near Abisko, Sweden - Bog_T0_2 | ecosystem: Environmental > Terrestrial > Soil > Wetlands > Peat | place: Sweden: Abisko, Stordalen Mire...
GCCTGGGATCGCATCGCCGACTGAGATTGCGTTTCACCTTGAGTGTGCATTGCCGCCCGTGACTGCATCGCCTCCTGTGACCCCATCGCCTCCTGTGACCCCATCGCCCCCTGTGACCCCATCGCCGCGTGGGATTGCATCGGCGCCAGCGCTTGCATCGCGGCGCGGGCGTGATCGTTCGCCTGGCTTTGCTGGAGTTCGCGGCGCTGCTGCTCCTGCTGGTCGCGCAGCGCGTCCTGCTCCCGCTGGTTCTGGTTGTCGCGTTCCGCATCACCGGTACGGCTCACTGGTTCATGCGCCACCCGGGGCAGGTCGATCGCATGCACCGGCGCTGCCGCCGGGCCCGAACGATGCACGATGGCCGCTTCGCGATACCGCGCCTGTGCCGCGGTCGCGGGCCGATGCGGCGCGTGTGCGGCGGCGAGTTCCGCACCGTTCGCGCGCGCCGAGACACCGCCATTCCCGCCGTTGAAACTCACCCGGTTCACGGCGGTCTCGTTGACCACCGTCCGCGCATAGGTGTTGCGGATGTTGGTGACGTTCACGTGACTCACCGCCGTGTTGTAAAAGAACTGCCGGCCGCGCCAATGTCCGCCCTCGTACCCATGCCCGAAATAGCCGAAGCCGTAGTTGATGCCGCCGTAAAATCCGACCGTCGCACCCCAATAGCCGGCATTCCAGGCATAACCACCCTCGCCCCATACCCAATATCCCGGCGTCCACAGCAAACCCGGCACAGGCGGCTGAACCCAGGCACCGGGAAGCCAGAAGTAGGCATCGTTGTCGTAATACCAATAGCCCGGCGCCCATATTCCGCCCTCCTGGTCAAGCACCGGCTGTTCGTAAAAGGGCAACGCCGGCGGTGCGAGCGTGATCGAAAGCGCAATGTCCGCCTGCGAGCGATCGGCCGCGGCGATGCCACCGAGAGCCAATGCCAACGTGCAAGCCGAGCGGATGAACATCGAACGGACAGTCAATCTCATGAAATTCCGGCAGGCTGAAGGGTGCGCAGAATTGCGCGGCGCCATCAGACCATCGACACCGCCCCGCCGTCGGTGCGCTGACGTACAGACGATGGCGGTCCGGCGGTGGCGGTCGGGGCGCTTGACGGCGCCGGGGCATCGCCTATCATGAGCAACCACTCATTTTAGAAATCCCGGCCATTTTTCGAAACCCTGGGTTGATCAACCGCTGGTGCGAATCAAGAGCGATGCGAAACGCCGCGCGATCCTCGACGCGGCCATCGGGGCCTTCGCGGCCGGCGGCGTGTGGACGACTCCCACCGCGGCCATCTCCCGTGCCGCGTGCATTGCCGAGGGGACGCTGTTCACGTACTTTTCCTCGCGCGCGTTGCTCGTCGAAACTCTGTATCGCGAACTCAAGGCGGACATCGCCGCCGCGATGCTCGCGGCCTATCCCACCGGGTCCGATGAGCGCAGCCGCGTGCGTCACATCTGGAATCAGAATGTGCGTTGGGGCGTAGCCCATCCAGAACGCCTGCAGGTGCTGCAGCAGATGCGCAGCTCCGACCGGCTCAGCGCCGCGGCGCGTGCCGACGGGCTCGCACCGTTCGCCGAACTCGAGCAGCTGGCCCGCGCCTGCATCCGCAAGCGCTTGATCCGCGATCTGCCCGTGGAATATCTCGCGGCCACGATGGGCTCAATGGCCGAGACCACGATGGCCTTCGTCGCGCGCCATGGCGACCGGCCGGTCGACTACGCCGCGCTCGGCTTCGAAACCTTCTGGCAGGGAATCGCCGCACCGGCGCGGCCGGCGCGGCCGGCGCGGCAGATGCGGCCGCGGCGACTGTCGTCGTCGCTGGCCGCCGGGCGCTGAACGTGCCCCGCTTGCAGCGCCGTCATTTCATACTCGGTTCGCTGGGCGCCGCGGGCGTGCTCGCAATCGGCTGGGCGGCGCTCCCGCCGCGGCAGCGACTGTTGCCTGGCAAGCCGCTCACCGTGACGCCCGGGCAGGTCGCGTTGAACGGCTGGGTCAAGCTCTCGGTCGACGGCACCGTGACGATCCTGATGTCGCAGGCGGAAATGGGCCAGGGCATTCACACCGGGCTCGCGATGGTGCTCGCCGATGAGATGGATGCGGATTGGTCCCGCGTTCGGCTCGAACAGTCGACGCTCGACCCGATCTACAACAATGAAGCCGTGCTGATGGACGTGCTGCCCTCGACGCCGGACGGTGACGGCCTCGGGAAACGGGCGGTCCGTCACCTGATCGGCCGGCTGGTGCGCGAGATTCCCGGCATGATCAGCACCGGCGGCTCCTCGAGCATGCGCGATCAGTTCCTGCCCATGCGTCGTGCCGGCGCAGCCGCGCGCCAGATGCTGCTGACGGCCGCGGCCACGCTCTGGCAGGTGCCGCTCGGCGAATGCAGCGCCGCTGCGGGGCTGATCGCGCATCGGTCGGGACGTAAAATGAGCTACGGCGAACTGGCGGAACGGGCGGCCAAGCTCCCGGTGCCGATGGACGCCACCCTCAAGTCGCCAGCCGAATTCCGGCTGATCGGCCGCCCGGTGCACCGCCTCGATGCCGCGGCGAAAAGTCGCGGCGCGCCGGTGTATGCAATCGACGCCACACCACCGGGTCTTCTCTACGCCAGCATTGTGCTTTGTCCGACACTCGGCGGCCGCGTGGCCGGGGTGGATTCCCGGGCCGCCGCGGCCGTGCCCGGCGTGCGCAAGATCGTCACCCTGCCGCCGTTCCCCGCCGGCCTTCTCGCCACCGGAACCGTTTCCGGCGGCGTCGCCGCGATCGCAGACGCACCCTACCAGGCGATGCGCTCGGTCGGGTTGCTGGACGTACGCTGGGACCACGGCGAGAACACCGATCTTTCGAGCGATGCAATCGGCGCCGCGCTCGCCGCCGGCATTGCGGCGGACAACCCCAGCGTGCACTACGAGCATGGTGAAGTCGTTCGCGCACTGGCGGCCGCCGCAACCACGATTCATGCCGACTACGAAGTGCCTTTCCTGGCGCACGCCACCATGGAGCCGATGAACTGCACCGTGCAGTTCAAGGACGGCGCGGCAACCGTGTGGTGCGCGACGCAGGCGCCGGCGTTCGCGCGCGCTGCCGTCGCCAAAGCGCTCGGCATCCGGGACGACCATGTGACGCTGCATATCCCGAACCTCGGCGGCGGTTTCGGCCGCCGTTATTATTCCGACGTCATCACGCAGGCGGCGCTCCTCGCACGCGAGACCGACGGACTGCCGGTACAGCTCCTGTGGACGCGTGAGGAGGACATGACGCACGACTTCTACCGCCCCGCCTACCGTTGCCGCGCCACCGCGGGCTTCGATGCCGCGGGAAGACTCACGGCATGGCAGACGGTTTCGGCCGGCTCGACCATGGGCCAGCCGGTGCTCCTCGACAGCAGCACCGATGGCGCTTCGAACCTCGCCTACGCCTTCACCAATGCGCGCAGCGCGCACCAATCGGTCGAGTCAGCGGTAACCATGGGCATCTGGCGCTCGGTCGCCCACTCGCAGAACGGATTTTTCACCGAATGCTTCATGGACGAATGTGCGGCCGCCGCGCACCGCGACCCGCTCGCCTTTCGCGCCGAATTACTGCAAGGCAGCCCGCGCCACTTGAACGTCCTGAACCGTGTCGCCGAACTGGCACGCTGGAGCGAGGAACCGCCGAAGGGGCCCGATGGAACCGCCGTGGGCCGGGGCGTCGCGATTCACGAGAGCTTTGGTTCGATCGTCGCGCAGGTGGCCGAGGTCATCATCGGACCCACCCGCGAGATCCGCGTGCGGCAGGTGTACTGCGTCGTCGACTGCGGTCTCGCCGTGAATCCAAACCTCGTCCGCCAACAGCTCGAGGGCGCCATCCTGTTCGGCCTGTCCGCCGCGCTGCACGGCGAGATCACGCTCGTCAACGGCCAGGTGCAGCAGAAGAACTTCGACACCTACGCACCGCTTCGCATGGTCGACGCACCGCGGATCGAGACTGAGATCATCGCGAGCCTCCAACCGCCGGGCGGCATCGGCGAGGTGGGCACCCCGCCGATTGCACCGGCCGTGGCCAATGCCTTGTTCACGCTGACCGGCAAGCGGCTGCGCAGTCTGCCACTGCGGCTCGGCTGATGCTGGAGGGAACCCCATGACGACGCTCACGATCAATGGCGAGAGCCGCACCGTCGAGTCCCCGCCAGACACGCCGCTGCTCTGGGTGCTGCGCGCGGAACTCAATCTCACCGGCACGAAATTCGGCTGCGGCAGAGCGCTGTGTGGGGCTTGCACCGTGCTGCTGGACGGTGCCGCGGTCCGCTCCTGCGTGCTGCCGCTCGCGGCGGTCGGCACCGCGCACGTCATGACGATCGAGGGACCGGAGAGCAGGGAACTCGCGGCACTGCGCAGCGCCTGGAGCGAACTCGACGTCGCGCAGTGCGGCTATTGCCAGAGTGGCCAGCTCATGTCCGCCACCGCGCTGCTGACGGTCACACCGACGCCCGGCGATGCCGCGATCGACACAGCCATGAGCGGCAACCTGTGCCGCTGCGGCACCTATCCCCGCATTCGCGCCGCCATTCACCGAGCCGCTGAAACACTCGCGCGCTGACCCCGTATCAATCGCTCTCACCAGTAGCCAGGCCAGGCTAGGCCAGGCCACGCCAGGCCAGGCCAGGCCAGGCCAGGCTAGGCTAGGCTAGGCTAGGGCTAAGTTGACCACTGCCACCCGTCCTCGATCATTTTGGCAACACAATCCTTCGGCAAATAGCTTCGCCACGCCCGAATGTTCGCGACGGCCTGCTCGCTCTCCGCCCGACTCGGCTGTAGAGCGTCGGAATATTCCGCACCTGGAAAGCCCAAGTGCCCCGAATCGGAGGCTGCCTCCCAGTGAAGTGCGGCAATGAGATCTCGTTGCCAATGCGCGTCATTGATCATCGTGCGCCTCTTGATTGTGCCCGTTGCAGGATCAGCCGTTGCGCGATCAAGATAGCCGCGGGGCGGGGGGTCCTCTGTTCGCTACCCCGCTTACCGAAGGAGATTCTCCGCGTCATGTCCACCTAACAAACGCAGAGCCCTTACTGCGTCAAGCAGTCTCGACTTCGGTGAGATCCGCCGCGAGACCGTCGGTCAATGGCTCACGGACGACACGCTCGTATGTGCCGATCAGACAGCCCACCGCCACGGCGCGATTGAGGATCACGTCGATGAATTCCCGCCGCCCCGGCGTGCTCGAGAAATCCGGTCCCGCCATCAAGCCGAATACCTGGAATACATACCGATGCTCGCCGTGGCCGGGCGGAGGATCGGGCGGCAACCAGGCGCGTCTGAGAAACGAGTTCCTTCCGGTCTCCAAGCCAGACCCCTCGTGGTGCGGGCTCTCCAGCGCTCCCTCATCGAGGGAGCGAATCTCGCTGCCGAGATCGACGACGATGGCATGCACCAGCGGATGCGGCGTGGGTGAATCGGCATCCTCGACCAGGATCGCGAACGAGCCGACTCCTGCGGGCACCGCATCCCATTCGAGCGGCGGCGAAATTCCCGGACCGTCCGCCGTGTACCTAGTCGGCAAACGACCGTTGAACACGAACGTCGGGCTGCTCACCGACAATCGCGATGTACTGCGTTCGCGGTGCAGCAGATTGTAGGCGACGTGTTCCATGCCGGCGCGCTGATTCTGGAGCGCATGACCCACACTTTCATTCAGTTTCTCGAGCATTGACTGGAGCCTCCACGAGCAACCGCTCCGACCCTACGCGCCTTGCAGAGCAGGGCTGTCGGAGCGGGCCTCGAAGGTGTGGCGGCGCCGGCCTACAGAAAGCAACGCATCAATGAACGCCGACCGGCAGTTCCGCCGGCAATCCGGCGATTCGAAAGCAGCAGTTTTCCTGTCAGCTATATAAGAGACCTCGCCCGATCGGACGGTCAAGCTACAAAAAGGGCGGCTTCACCGAGATTCGCATACCGAGGATCTCGACTGCGGCACCTGGGAAAACGAGGCCATTCGCGAAGTGGCGGACTCCAAGGGTGACTTGGATAACGTCTATCCCCCCGTCAGCGTCCGGGCGCAAGCCTGGCAGACGCTCGCTCACGGATCGACTTGCAACTTCCGCGCCATCGGATTGGGTACCGGGACCATTGTCATGATTCTCCTACTGCGTCGGGTCATCATCAGATACGGGCTTTGATCGACTGGAAAAGAATGGGCTATGCGCTGCGCGCCTCACGCTTCGATGCGATTCTGGTCGCGGTTACCGGTCTCACGGCCGTGTTCATCAGCGTGGATTATTCGATTCTGGTTGGCGTGGCTGATGTCCCGGAAGCGAGCCAGATCCGCCTCCAACGCACGCATCAACCCCTTGACCTCGCGGATATCGGCCTCCAGCGCACTCTGCGCCATGGCGGGTGTCACTTTGCGCCCTCGGGGATCGCCGATCGCGGCCGCGAAAGGTGCCACGAAATCCGCCAACTCCTCGCGCAGCCGGCGCGACTGTTCTTCGAGGACATGAATATAGCGGCGGAGGCGCTCCTCGGCGAGACCTGCGAGGGCCGCCGGATCGATTTGCTCGATGCTGAGCTGTACTTCGAGCAGCGCGAGCAGGTCACCCGCCTTGTAAGCCTGGTTGACGCGCTGCATGAGTTCGGTCTTGCGAGCATGCTCCTCAGGATCCGTTTCGCGGTCCGGATGCAGTTCGCTCACTAGTTTGCGAAAGACCTCGCGCACCGCCCGGGTGCCGCCTTGGTCGGCCTGGTCACGGCGTGCCTCGCGGGCAATCGTCTTGGCAGATTTTCTGCGCGGCGGCGGTTGCTGCGGTTCAGGACGACGCGCTCGGACCTGCTCGTCGAGCCAGGCGGCGAGCTCGTCGGGCGATTCGCCGCCCGCGTAAGCCCCGACATCGACTCCAAAGGCTTCGCTCGCCAGGGTGCGCATGGCTTCCAGGCGCACCTGCTGCTCGTCGTCGAAACTACGATCCGCGTATTTGTCGTACAGACGCACGAGTTCCTGGTCTTTAGATTCGGCGAGCAGTTCCGACAAGAGACCGCCGAGGATGTCCCGGACTTTCGCACGCTCACGCTTGCCGAGCGTCTTCCCATCGAGAATCTGATCCAGCAATCGAACCATGGCAGCCTGCTTCTCCCGCAGGCGTTTTACCGCCGGTTGCAGTCGGTCGGCGAGTTGCTGGTGATAAATCTGCCCAAATGCCCGCCAACGGCCCAGCTCCTCGCGCTGAAGGGTCAGCCGTCCGATGAGTTGGGCGAATTTTCGCTGCGTCGGTGTCTGGGTCGCGGCGCCGGCGAGGATCCCGACCACGGCCCTGCCAGGTTCGGCCAACACATCGTCAAGGAGAGACCTCTGGTGCATACGCTGTGTGACCCCGGGGAGAGCGGTGACCTGCAGTTTACCGCACAGCGCACGGACGACACTTGGATTTTTGGCCCCGCTGCCGTTCCGCGCACTCGATCCGGTACTATTCGCCGATGAAGCACGCCTACCGAAGCAGCATGCCGGGTCTGCGGTTTTCGGTATTTTGCGCGCTGGCATTATTGTTCGTTTCGCTTCAGGCGCACGCGGCCCAGCGGGCCGTCATCGGGATGCAGCTCGAACCGCCCATCCTCGACCCGACCGCCAATCCGGCGGCCGCGATCTCCGAGTGCCTGTATGGAAACGTGTACGAAGGACTGGTGCAGTTTGCCGCGGACGGCACCGTGCTGCCGCGCCTGGCCGAGTCCTGGACCATCTCGGACGACGGCCTCACCTATGTCTTTCACCTGATCAAAAACGCGCGCTTCCAGGATGGCACGCCCTTCGATGCCGAAGCCGCCAAGTTCACCCTGGACCGCATCATCGCCGCGGGCTCGGTCAATGCACAACGATCCCAGCTGAACGCCGTCCGCGACATCACGATCATCGATCCGGCAACGATCAAGCTGACATTGAGCCGCCGCTCGGGATCGCTGCTCGAGACCCTGGCACTCGGCGCCTTCATCATGGTCTCGCCGCAATCGGCCGGCGGTAACGCGATGCATCCGGTGGGCACGGGCCCATTTCGATTCTTGGTCTGGCGGCGCGGCGATTCGTTGACTCTCGTACGCAATACGGATTTCCGCGGTCCGCCGCCCCCGTTGGACGAAGTCACGTTCAAGTTCATCGCCGAACCCACCGCAGCCTATCCGGCCTTGATGGCGGGCGACGTCGATGCCTTCGCGAACTACCCGGCGCCGGAGAGCTTCGCGCAATTCGCCGCCGATCCGCGCTTCGCCGTATTCAACGGCACCACCGAAATGGAAACCATCCTCGCGCTCAACGAGCGCGTGGCACCATTGAACAACCTGTTGGTACGCCGTGCCATCGCGCACGCGCTCGACCGTCGCGCCATCATCGACGGCGCGATGTACGGATACGGCACGCCCATCGGCAGCCACTTCCCGCCGCACAATCCGGCTTACGTGGATCTGACCGGCCAGTACCCCCACAGCGTGCCCGCAGCCCGTGCGCTCCTGGCGCAAGCCGGCTATCCGAACGGCTTTACCATGAACTTGAAACTGCCGCCGCCAAGCTACGCCCGGCGCAGCGGCGAGATCGTCGCGGCGCAGCTCGCCGAGGCCGGTATTCGCCTGCGGATCGAAAATCTCGAATGGGCGCAGTGGCTCGATCAAGTCTATGCGCGCCATGACTTCGACATGACCATCATCGGTCATGCCGAGCCCATGGACTACGACATCTACGCGCGCGATGCTTATTACTTCGGTTACTCCAATCCGCAGTTCAAGGCATTGATCGGCGCGCTGAACGATACCGTGGATTCCGGCACTCGCCGCGACCTGCTGCAGCAGATCCAGCGCAAGCTCGCCGAGGATGCGGTCAACGGCTTCCTCTTTCAATATCCCCGCCTCGACGTGTGGGACGTTCATCTTCGCGGCGTGGGCTTCGACAACGTGCTCGGCACCGTGGATTTGAGTCGTGCGCATTTCGACGGCAGGCCGTCGGCAGGCGCGCGCGCATCGCTCGGGGCCGCGGACGTGCGGGCGCCCGATTCCGGGTACTTCGGCGCCGCGGGTACCGCGCTCTTCGCCCTCGGCGCTCTGTTCCTGGTCGCGCTGGTTGCGCGCCGCTACGGCGGTGCGTACGTGCTCGAGCGCGCCGGAATTCTCGCCGCCACCCTGTGCATGGCCACGGTGGTCGTATTCGTGGTCGTTCAAATCGTGCCCGGCGATCCGGTCCGATACATGATGGGCCTGCAGGCGGATCCCGATGCGGTCGCCGCCATGCGCCACCAATTGGGTCTCGATGCGGCACCAGTGGCGCGCTACCTGCAATGGGTGGGCGGATTGCTGCACGCCAACTTCGGCACGAGCTACACCTACCGTGTCCCGGTCGGCGCACTGATCGCCGAGCGGCTGCAGCTGACCCTGCCCCTGACTCTCTATGCCATGCTGCTCTCCTCCGCCGTCGCCCTGCCCCTCGCTTTGTTCGCCGCGGCGCGCCGCGGCCGTCCGACCGACGCCGTGCTGAGCGGCCTCACCCAGCTGGGCCTCGCATTGCCGAACTTCTGGCTGGGCATGCTGTTGGTGCTGATGTTTGCAGTCACCCTGCACTGGGTCTCCGCCGGCGGATTTCCCGGCTGGAATGCAGGCTTCTTCACGGCACTACAGTCACTCACTTTGCCCGCGATTGCGCTCGCCGCACCGCAGGGAGCCATCCTGGCGCGGGTGCTGCGCGCCGCGCTCATCGAGACCTTGCACGAGGACTATATCCGCTCGGCACGCGCCAAAGGGGCGGGCGAATGGCGGGTGCTGTGGCGTCATGCCGTGCCGAACGCGATGGTGCCGGTGCTCACCATTCTCGGCATGCAGTTCTCCTATCTCTTGGCGGGAGGCGTCATCATCGAGAACGTCTTTTTTCTGCCGGGGCTCGGGCGGCTGGTGTTGCAAGCCATCGTCCAGCGCGATCTCATCGTCGTGCAAAGTGTGGTCGTGGTGTTGGTGTTCGCCGTGGTGTGCGTGACGTTCCTCGTGGAATTGGCCTATGCGGCGATCGATCCGCAGCTGCGCGCCGCGGGCGCGGCATGACCAAGGCGCGCAACCCGAGTTTCACGGCCGGTGCACTCATCACCGCGAGTTTCATCGGCATGGCGCTGCTCGCGCAGTTCTGGACGCCGTATGACCCCGCGGCCCTATCCATCGTGAACAAGATGCAGCGCCCCGACGCCCAGCATTGGTTGGGGACGGATCAGCTGGGCCGCGACGTGCTGTCGATGATCATGTCGGGCGCCAGGACCTCCGTGAGCGTCGCGCTCCTGTCGGT
>Ga0302319_10026234_pt1 | contig 10274 bp, 9 predicted proteins | sample Bog_T0_2_FD_203319 | JGI IMG/M metagenome (GOLD analysis project Ga0302319, IMG submission 203319) | Peat permafrost microbial communities from Stordalen Mire near Abisko, Sweden - Bog_T0_2 | ecosystem: Environmental > Terrestrial > Soil > Wetlands > Peat | place: Sweden: Abisko, Stordalen Mire...
AGTAAATCAATAATTCAATAATTCAATAATTGAACCAACAATGATAAAGAACTATTTAAAAACCGCGTGGAGGAACCTTGTTAAGAATAAGGCTTCTTCCCTTATTAACATCGGCGGCCTTGCCGTGGGCATGGCCGTAGTTATGCTTATAGGCTTATGGATTTACGATGAATTATCCTTCGACCATTACCACAAAAATCACGACCGTATCGCCCAGGTTGTACAAAATGTGACGAATAACGGCGAGGTACAAACCTGGCGCGGAATGCCTTATCCTTTAGCGGCCGAGCTCCGCAAAAGCTATGGCAGTGATTTTAAGTACGTCGTGATGGGCACAGGCACGGGAAGCCATATCCTCGCTTTGGGGGATAAAAAACTATCGAAATCCGGCGCTTTTTTCGAACCACATGCCCCTGAAATGCTTTCGTTGAAAATGCTCAAAGGATCGGGCGGGGCTTTAAATGACCCATCATCAACATTAATATCCGAATCTACAGCTAAAGCTTATTTCGGAAACACCGATCCGATGGGCAAAATATTGAAGATGGATAACCAGCAGAATTTAAAAGTGGCCGGTGTTTACGAGGACTTGCCAAAAAGCTCCACCTTTACTGATATGGCATTTATTGCCCCCTGGGAATTGTTTTATACAATGAACGGTTTAGGTAAGATGACCGAGCCATGGCGGCCTAACTTTGTGAATTTATACGTGCAGATGGCTGATCATGCCGATATGGCAAGCGTTTCATTAAAGATAAGGGACGTTAAGCTGCATCACGTAAACGAGCGCCTCGCCAAAAAGAAACCGGCATTATTTCTACAACCTATGAACCAATGGCACTTGTATGATGAATTTAAGGACGGTAAAAACACAGGCGGCAGGATCCAGTATGTATGGTTGTTCGGCATCATCGGCTTGTTTGTCCTATTGCTGGCCTGTATAAACTTCATGAACTTAAGCACTGCAAGGTCAGAGAAGCGTGCGCGGGAGGTAGGCATCCGTAAAGCTATAGGGTCATTGCGCAGCCAGCTTATCTACCAATTTTTTGGCGAATCGCTGCTTTGCGTATTATTGGCATTTGTTCTCTCATTGTTATTAGTGCAACTGGGCCTGCTGTTTTTTAACGAAGTTGCCGATAAGGATATGGCCATTCCCTGGGGCAACCCGGTATTTTGGATATTAGGAATAGGGTTCAGTTTAATGACAGGGCTGATCACGGGTAGTTACCCGGCATTTTACCTGTCATCATTTAAACCGGTAAAAGTACTGAAGGGGTCGTTCAGGGTTGGACGCCTTGCAGCTATCCCGCGCAAAGTACTGGTGGTACTACAATTTTCCGTGTCGGTGATACTAATCATTGGCACAATTGTAGTTTTCCGTCAAATTCAGTTCGCCAAAAACCGGCCTGTAGGGTACAGCCGCGATGGCCTGGTTACTGTGCCGATGGTTACCAGCGATATTCATAAGAGTTTTGAAGCAGTAAAAGCCGACTTGTTTAAAACAGGAACGGTAGTATCCATTGCGGAAGCGAACTCATCGCCAACAGACAATGCCAGCAGCAGCAGCGGTTTTAGCTGGCCCGGCAAAGATCCCAACCTGAGCGTAGATTTCCCGCTGAATAATGTTTTGTATGATTACGGGAAAACAGTTGGCTGGCAGTTTGAAGATGGAAGAGATTTTTCGAGGGAATTTTTAACAGACTCTGCCGCCGTTGTAATTAACGAAACGGCTGTTAAATTTATGGGGTTAAAAAATCCGGTTGGCGCAATTATCAAAGCAGACGGAAGCCCACTTAATGTGATCGGGGTTATAAAGGATGTTGTCGTTGAATCGCCATATGAACAGGTGAGACCAACAATTTATTTTCTCTCAAAAGATGCCAACAGCGTTGTGCTCCTAAAAATAAACCCTAAAGTAAGCACTGGCGAGGCATTAGGTAAAATTGAAACCATATTCAAAACATACAATCCGTCACAGCCATTTGAATACCAGTTTGTCGACCAGGAATACGCCAAAAAATTCGGCAACGAAGAACGGATTGGCAAATTGTCAAGCTTTTTTGCAAGTCTCGCCATTTTCATTAGTTGCCTGGGGTTATTCGGTATGGCTTCATTTATGGCCGAACAACGCATAAAAGAGATTGGGGTTCGCAAAGTATTAGGTGCAACTGTGCTCAACTTGTGGGGATTGCTATCTAAAGATTTTGTGCTGCTAGTAGTTATTTCACTATTAATTGCAATACCTGCAGCTTATTTCTTTATGCATAAGTGGCTTCAAAACTATACTTACCGGTCTGACATAGCCTGGTGGATATTTGCATCAGCTGGAATGGGTGCATTAATAATTACGTTGCTAACGGTAAGTTACCAAAGCATAAAAGCGGCGCTGGCTAACCCGGTAAAGAGCTTAAGGAGCGAGTAAGGAATTTGAAAATTGGCTAATTTGAAGATGATGGATTGAATTTTGAATATTTACAACCAATTCAGTTACATTTATATGATTTGTGATGAATAGATAATTTAATTTTCAAATTTTTCAAATTAATTAATCTCAAATTGAAATGTGGACGTGCCCTCTATGTAACCGGGAATTTGTAAATGCCAATCAGCTCCATTCGTGTAACGAAAACAATTTGTCTGATTTCCTAAACGGGAAAAGTCAGCATACTGTTGATTTGTTTAGCCATCTGGTACAGGAATATCAGCAAATGGGTGATATTCATATCAGGCCATTGAAAAGTATGATCGCTTTTGCGGCCGGGAAAAATTTCGCGTATGTTATTCAGTTGGGGAAAAACTTTATTGATGTGGTATTTCCGTTTAAACAGCCCTTTTCGGATAACTTATGTTTTAACAAAATAAAACAAGTTCCAGGCACTGATGATTATAACCATCATTTACGCCTTTATTTTAATGAAGATATAAATAACGAAGTTCGAAAATATATGAAAATGGCCTTTGAAAACGGATATTGAAAGCCCTATAATTTTAGTATACCTTTTTAAATTTAGCTGCTTGTTTATCAGTCATCCATAAATAGCGTTTTTTTGCACACCTGGCGCAGAAATAACCTTTTATAGGCAAAAAAAATAAAAAGTTACGCCCGACCCAATTTCTGCTAACTGGGTAATGAAATACCGATTTGCACTTGCGACACCTTAGATATGGTTTCTCCATTGTAATATTATTGTAAAAAAAGATACGCTAACTTACGCAAATTGGTTGCAGAAAAGATAGGTTATAAAAAATATTCTGCAGCTAATTTATATTTAATCTTAGAAATATGCAATGACATTATACTTATTTGTAGAAATAATTGTTATAATATATAGCTAAAGAACAAGAATGTGCGATATAGACTTTAATTATAATTTGATAATATATTATTAATTTTAATTGATAAGCAATAAATAATAAGTAATAAGCAGAAAATATGAACAGGCTAAATAAAATTAAATTGGATATTAAAAATAATTTTAGAACGCTGTCTAACGATGGGTTTAAAAAAATATTTGAACAAATAGACCAACTTGGCATAAAAAAAGGAGTGGATAAATTGGGACTTGACAAATTTATTAATCAATGTGCATTATTAGCTGCTGGGTCTGGCGCAATATCCGGCAGCGGGGGTGTTATTACGATGGCTGTTGGAATACCACTTGACCTCATCAATTTAATAATGCAGCAATTTCGTGTTACGTTAGCCATAACTTATCATAACAGGGGCAGTTATAAAATTGACTTCGACGAATTTATTACTATAGTGGCGCGCTCATTAAAAGTGGACGCAGGTATCACTATTACAAAAACCATGATGGAAGGAATAGCGGAAAAATTAATGATAAATATTGGTTCAAAAACTGCTGAAAGATTGATTCCCGTTGTCGGCGCCGTAATTGGAGGGACAGCCAATTATTTATTTATTAAACGAATCGCAGCTTCGGTTAAACAAATGCAACCGCTATATTATCCTGTAGGTACTCCATGATAGGATTTATTTTTCTACTTTCTTGTATCCTTGAAAAGGTCTTCTATTAATATTCCGTTTATTTTCATCCCTTTTATATTACAATCCGTAATTGCTACTCCACTGAGGTTACAGTTGTTTATGATGCTTTTATTAAAATCACAATTGTCAAATCTTATTGGTTTTTGCCTGGCATCCGGGTTGTAAAGCGGATGGCCCGTAGGCGGCATACCAATATTGTGTATATATGCTCCTCCCAATTGGGCCCCTTCTATTTCGAGGTCACTTAAATTTGCATCCACAATTTTTATCCTTTTTGCCGATATATCTTCAAAATAAGAATCGTCAATACAGGCTTTCTTTACATTTATAACCCGTACAGAATTGGTAATTTGAATGATCTCTTTTTCCATGGCATGAGAAATTCTTAAATTATGTTTAAAGAAGGTAGTTTCCTCAAAACTAAATAAAAAGTTCTTTTACAAAAAGGGGGGAAATTGCCATTTCTAAGTTGTTTTAGTGCCAAAACAAACAAATCAGTTTGTTTTTACACTGCTCAGTAAATCTTTTAAAGCCGGCCATGTTTTGTCTGCAATCACTTTGTATCCCTGGGCATTAGGGTGTAAACGGTCGGGTAAATTAAGATGCGGTAAACCGGCAACGCCTTCGAGGAAAAAAGGGACAAAGGTCATTTGATTAGTATCGGCCAGTTTACGGTAAATACCCCTGAACTGTTCTGCAAAAGGGACTGGAACAAACAACGGGACCTCCATGCCCATTAAGGCCATTTTCACCTCCGGGTATTTTAGTTTTACTTTATCGATGATCGCCTGCAAATTAATCATCGTTGTTTGGGGTGCGACGCCGCGTATGATATCATTAATACCCAGTTCCAGCACTAAAACGCTTACTGGTTGGCTGGTCCAATAGCCAATCCTGTTAAGGCCGCCTGCCGATGTATCGCCGCTAAGGCCGGCATTAATCACATTGTAGTCAATTTGGGCAGCATTTATTTTTTGTCCGATAAGCGAGGGAAATGATTCGAGGGCAGCATTACGCAATCCAAAACCGGCAGTAAGGCTATCACCAAAAAACAGGATATTCTTCATATATTTTTGAAGGTACTTTTTGGTACAGGTTAAACAACACTCATTATTTTTTAGTTTTTCGACAGGATTAAAAAGCTATACGGCTGAAGTGTATATTGGCTATTTAGGGTAATACCTGCGCCCGATAGTCCATTTATCCAGCTTGTATTTTGCAAAATGGCCGGAATTGAATAATTAACCGCGCTATTTTGTGTGTTTACCAAAATCAACACATCATCAGTGCCGGAAACTTTTTCAAACCCTGCAACATTCGGGTCATTATAGGTAGTTAATGTGCCGGTTTTTACGGCCTGATGCGCATTACGGAAGGCTATAATCTGTTTATAAGCTGCAACAACGTTGGGGTTCGCGTTATAATTTACCGGTACGTCAGTAAAAATACTTATGGTATTGGGGTAACCGACTTCCTGGCTGTCGTATATCAATGGCACTCCATCCATACACGCCGCCAATACAAATGCAGACAAAGCACCCTGCTGGCCGTTATAAGCAGTTAGGGTACTGGCAGTAGATGCATCGTCATGATTGGTAGTATATCTTAATTTAATACCCGTAGATGGCAGTGACGCGATTTCGGTGCTGTTTGTTGTAAATATTGAACCTGGTGACTGCGTGCCTGCATACACCGCCGTAAGCGTGCTGTAATAGCTGAACGCGTAACCCAGCTGAAAACCGGCGCTTATTTCTGCAGCTGTAGTACCCTCGGCTAAATAGATGAGTTTATGAGTTGTAATGGTATTTAAAGTATCCAGAGCTTGCGACCAGAAATTTGCCGGTACGTTATCGGCAAAATCACAGCGATAACCATCAACGTTAGCGGTATAAATCCAAAATTTCATAGCCCTGATCATAGCGGTGCGCATTGCTGTATTGTTGAAATTTAATGCGGCTACGTCCGTATAGGTTGTATTTGGCGGGCTGATGATGGTACCAGAAGCATTCTGCAGATACCATGTCGGATTGGCTGTTATCCAGGGGTTGTCCCACGAAGTATCATTGGCTACCCAGTCCATTATAACTGCCATGCCAAGGCTGTGCGCAGCAGCAACGAGGTTACGCAAATCGGCAAGTGCGCCAAAATTCGGGTTAACCCCATTATAGTTTTGTACACAATAAGGCGAGTTAATACTTTTTAGCGCTCCTACCGGGTAGGTTGGCATCAACCATATCACATTAACGCCAAGTGACTTAATAGAATCAAGCCGGGCCGTCACCCCTTGAAAAGTCGCTGGGGTATAAGTTTGGATATTTACCTCGTACATTACAATATCCGTAGTATTGGGTACGCTGGCGAACGGTGTGCCATATTGCGCCGGATCATGATAAGTGGAAGTTGTGTCAGTTGGCGGCGGGGTAGGGGCAACATTATGTTTGCTGCAACCTGTTATGAAAGCCGACAGTAGTATTATTGCCAAACTAGCCATCCAAAAAAATTTCATTTTACTATTCCTATCGACTTTTCCCATCATAATATTACAATAATTTAATTACATGTGCCCGGTAGCTTAAGAATCGCCGCTTGTTTGGCGAGACAATTTTCCACCCTTTTTATTAATTGTTTGTGATTTAAAATTGGTTACTGATTTAGACAGACATAAATCCTGCCAAAGAAAAGAAGCTGGAAAATCAACGGCAATAGTATAATAACCCAATATAGAAAATAGAGGTGCTACAAACCATACAATTTGCTCATTATAAATATATTAAGCAAATAATCTACGGGGCTCAATATAGATTAAATATTGGTGTAAAATAGAATTAAACGGCTTCAATATCCATTATCCGTGCCTCAAATTCGTCATTAGGGATAAACGATTTGTTTTTTATGCGATTTTTATAGGAGTAAATGGTATTTACAGAGTACCCCAGTAGTTTGGCAATACGGTCATTCTCATGAATTCCCATTCTTATCAATGCGAATATGCGGTGCTCAGTCGTTAGTAATTGTCCTTCTGGAACACGAATTTCTTCTCCTTTATGAAATAAGGCGTTAAATTTATTTATGAAATCCGGGAAAAGGCGCAGAAATACATTGTCAAAAGTGTGAAAAAGCTGTTGTCTTTCGCTTTCAAGGTTCAGTTTTTTTACAGTAGCCAGCGCATCGTCATAGCGCTTGCTGCTTAGTTTTTTATCCAGTGATTTTTGAAAACTCTCCAGCTTTTCGATATATATTGAATTGATATTGAAATAGTAACCAATATACTCATTCTTCACCTTGTTTGCAGTGCTTAAATTCCTGTTTAATCCTGCAAGCGATTGATTATTTTCAAGCAACGTTACATTGGCCGTCTGGATTAGTTCGTCAGCAATGCGCAGTTTTTTTAATTGCTTAAAGATGATCCATGCGAATACTAAAACGAATATAACCAGTAATGTGATAATGAAAGAATAAGCATAAAGCAGCTTCTTTTGACGTTCAATTTGATTTATCCATTGCGTCTCAATGATGGGCAGTATACTGCTTATTTTTACCTGCCGCTGTAAAGCACCATAAAAAGCGGCATCGTCCATGGCCTGTTTAATGTAAACATAAGCGTGATCAATATCGCCCTTTTTAAAAAGAATATCAGTAAGTTTATAAATAGCTACCGTTTCCTTTGTGGCAGATTGAATATCTGAAATAGCGGCCCGTATGAGCAATTGCAGGGATTTTTCCTGCGACCCATTGACCTCGTAAATATAACTCAAACACGAAGCATTAACTGCAAATTGGTGTGAAGTGAGGCCGGGAAGTTTTAGCAGCAGCGTATAGGTAACTTCACCATCTGCACGATTACCTGTCTGCAAATCCTTTAACCCTTTTAATTCCAGGAAAATGTATGTTCCCGGTTTGCAATATAAAAGTGCCGAATCTATAAATGCTATACCCCGGGGATTATAATTTGCGGAATAATCCGGACTCCTGTCGTAATCGGCCAGGTCAAAATAACTCCGCGCTTTTAAAAAGTAATAATCACATTTTTCTGTCGCCGGCAATACATTGATGTTTATACTGTTTAATTTCTCAAGCGTCTCTTTAAAAAGCCCGGATGAAAGCAGGGTAAAAGCCATATTCATTCTTGCAGAGCCGATTAGGTAAGAGTCGTTTAGCTGTAAAGATATTTCTTCAAGCTTTTTAGCATAATAGTAAGCGGAATCATAACGAAACGACTTATATTGATCGAAAAGAGACTGGCAGGCTGCAAATTTCTGTTTTAAGGATATTGCCCTTTTTAACTGTGTATTTAATTTATTTATTGTTTCAAGCTTCCTTTTCACATAAATATCCTTATTGGCTATAGCAGTATTTAGTATATTTTCCAAGTTATCAGTAGTTGATTGTGCCTTAACAGCAACGCCTGAAAGCGACAGATATACAACTAATACCAACGGCTTTAAAATATTCATATTTACAAAAACATATTTTTGAGAAATTAAAATTAGCAATCTTTTGAAGCTTTTTAACTTAGGGTTTAAGAATTAAAAGAAATTTGAAATTAAAATACTGCCGGCCCAAGGGGTATACCGTGATTAATAAAGGCCATGATATCATTGAAACGAAATGGCATCGCATCAACTTTTTTTTACACTATATTAAAAGAAAACATTTGATATATTAGCGATTCAATATTTAAGTTTTGACACGGTTAAAGCAGGCAGGTGAATTCATCTTGGGCAAATTAAAAATAGAACTGCCAACTCATTTATCTTATCATAATTCAATTCACACGCTGGATGTTTTACAAGCTGCAGAGAATCTTTCGGGTATTGAAAGAACCAGCGATAGTGATAAAGAATTATTGTTCACTGCGGCGCTTTTTCATGACTCGGGATTTGTTAGGAGCCGTGAAAACCATGAAACGGAATCGTGTAATATAGCAAGAAAGTTTTTGCCGGCCTATAACTACGACGAACACGAAATTGAGCGCATTTGCGCCATGATTATTGCGACAAAAGTACCCCAGGAGCCCCAGAATCACCTTCAAGCCTTATTATGCGACGCTGATTTGGACTATCTCGGCCGGGACGATTTTTTTATGCTAAGTCATCAACTATTTTTAGAACTTTATGCAGAAGGCCTGGTTAAGGATGAATCTGAATGGAACAAACAGCAGGTTGAATTTATGGAAAGTCATTTTTATCATACATCGACCGCGGTAAAGTTGCGACAGGAGAAAAAGGAAGCGCACATAGAAATCATAAAATCAAAAATTTCAAAACCAATCTTTAATGAAAACCAATAATTACCCGGTTTTAGCTACAATAAAAGACATAACTTTTATAATAGCAGGGATATTAATTTGCGGGTTCGCGTTAAAAAGCTTCCTTGTTCCGAATAATTTTTTTGACGGCGGGGTAACAGGGATATCGTTGCTCATACACGAATTATATGGTATAAATATTGCGTGGATTATTATCATCGCTAATATCCCTTTTATTATTATGGGGTCATTCCAGGTTAACAAAAAGTTTGCCTGGAAAACATTTGCAGCAATTATTGGGGTAGGTATCTGTCTTCAATTTATCCCCTACCCTATAATAACGTCGGATAAGTTATTGGTTTGCATTTTTGGAGGGGTCTTTATGGGCACTGGCATTGGCCTGGCAATTCGCGGCGGTTGCGCACTCGACGGAATTGAAGTGTTGGCCCTTTACACACTTAAAAGAAGCAGTTTTACAGTAAGTGAAATCATTTTGGGCATAAATGTGATCATTTTTTCGATAGCTGCCTTCAAACTTGGCTTGCCTACTGCTTTATACTCCGTGATGACTTATTATGCCGCATCCCATACCATTAATTTTGTAATTGAGGGATTAGAAGAATACACCGGTTTTACCATTATATCAGGTCAAAGCGAGTTAATAAAAGAAAAACTGGTGTTGGAATTAGGCAGAGGGATCACTGTATACAAAGGGGAACGCGGTTTTTTGAAAGATAGCTTCGACATTAGTCACCCGGTTGATATTATTTTTACCATAGTTACCCGATTGGAAGTGCGGCGCTTAAAAAACATGGTTTATGCGATTGACCCGAAAGCGTTCATGTTTACCAGCAGTATAAAGGAGGCCTCAGGCGGGGTATTAAAGAAACGGGCAAGGCATTAGCAGGAAGCCGAAGGCGAAAAGCAAAAAGCGAAAAGCAGAAAGCGGAAAGCAGAAAGCGGAAAGCAGAAAGCAGAAAGCAGAAAGCAGAAAGCAGAAAGCGGAAAGCAGAAAGT
>Ga0302319_10026236_pt1 | contig 10274 bp, 13 predicted proteins | sample Bog_T0_2_FD_203319 | JGI IMG/M metagenome (GOLD analysis project Ga0302319, IMG submission 203319) | Peat permafrost microbial communities from Stordalen Mire near Abisko, Sweden - Bog_T0_2 | ecosystem: Environmental > Terrestrial > Soil > Wetlands > Peat | place: Sweden: Abisko, Stordalen Mire...
GGAAGGTCTATAACCTTCGGGTCGAGGGTGATCCGACCTACGTGGTTCAGAACATGTTGGTTCATAACTGTGGATCGACCGGGACCATGAACGGGGACCGCTGCACGGTCTGTAGCTACCTGGCTACTCCCGAAGCCTTCCAGACCCCTGACCTCAACTTGGCTGGTGAGATCCGGGACCAGCTTGGTATCGGCAACCCCGACAGTGAGCTGGGAGCCGTCCAGGGGGCGCCAGGTGCCCCTCAGGGCCTCGATGGGGACGAGGGGGCTATGGGCATGGCCGGGGCCGACCAAGAGGCCGCAGGAGAGCCTGGGGAGGTTCCCGACCTGATCTGTGATAACTGTGGGGCCACCTTCAACTCCCAGGGAGAGGAAGAGGACCTGGACGAGCCGTACCTGTCTCCGGCCGCCCGTATCGAGCCTGACGTTTCGGCTCTCGGGGTACCTGACGAGGTGGATGTGGCCCGTGAGGTTGCCGAGCAGGAGAACATGACGGGCCAGAACGAAGGGGTGGGCTACCAGGAAGGTGGCGAGTGCCCGACCTGTGGAGAGGGTACCCTGGTCCCCAGCGAGGGAGGCGAAGACGATGGTCTTGGGCCTGAGGGTGAGATGGAGGGTGACGAGGAACTACCTGGGGACATGGGACCAGGAGCACCTGACGAAGGAGAATTGGCGCCGGGCGAGGAGGGCGCGCCAGAGGGAGATAATGGGGGCCCTCTTGGAGGAACGGAAGAGGGGCTGCTCCCAGGTGAAGTAGCCGAACAGGGAGTTGACCCGGATGACGAACAGGTCCCGCCCGGTGAAGAGGGACAAGAGGAAGACGAAGAGCCAGAGGAAGGACCGGGTGAGGACGACGAAGGAAATGAACCCCCATTCGTTCGCCGTAATCCGAAGGAGTCAAGTACGATGGCCCAAAACCAAGGTGCTCAGAGGCGCCAGGTCTCACCCGTTCGCCCTGCTCAGCCCCAGGCTCGCTCGGCACCGGCCCAACAGGTTCGGCGCCCAGTAGCCGCTGCCGCACCCAATCCGGCTGCCCTGGAGCGTAAGCGCCTTTTTGATGCCCTGAACATCACCACCGCCGCCATCAATCGCCAGGCCGACCTGGTCCAGCGTCAGCATGGTGACATCAAGACCTTGGTCAACCACTTGAGTAGGGCTCAGACCAAGATCGCCGAGCTGACGTTGCGTAGCGAGGGTTTGGAGCGTCAGATGTCCGTGGTGGCCAATGCCTCCGGTCTGGCTGAGCCTCTGGCCACGATCGGTGCCGCCTGTCAGTCCAAGGTGGCGGCTCTGTACAACCGCCGGGCTAACCCGGCCAATCCGGCCCAGCCCGTGACAGAGCCTGGTACCGAGCCTCCCATCGCTACCTCCGCTGAGGCCATGCAGTCGGCCGGGCGTGACGACGTCACCCAGCTCGGGGCTTCCCCCATAGCCGATGTCTCGGCTGATGCCACCACCAGTGTCGATACCCCCTACGGTGAAGATGCCAACAGTCCGGTGGGTATGACCCGGACCGACGTCACCGCCCCGGTGGCCGGTACCGAGGTGGCCACCCCGCCGGAGATGACCGTCATCCCTGTTGACACCCGGATCGGCAATCCCAACAATCCCCAGGTGGCCTTCCCCTTCACGATCGGTCCTGTGGGGTCCCCTGCGCAGCCCTACAGCGGTCCGTCGGTAGGCAACCCTCCTTCCACTGCTGCCCGTCAGCCTCAGCGCCCTGGGCCCCGTCCAGGCCCCCGTCCGGCTGAACAAGGGGTAGCTGTCCACCCGGGCGCCCAGCTTAGCCACGATGCCCAGTCCCACTACATCGCCGCCGTCAACCTGGCCCGGTTGCGGGGTGCTGTGGGGATCACCAACGAGGAGCCGTTCGAGCTCGGCATCAAGATCGCTAACTCGATGAACGATTCTCAGATCAACGCCGAGGCCCAGGGGCTCCAGGCCGTAGCCAGTCGTATATCCGGCCAGAGGGTCGCCGATCCTCAGCCGTTCAATCCTGGCCCAGCTTTTCCTCCGGTGATGGCTTCGGCCGCAGCTCAGTTCCAGCCCCCGTACATACCTGAGGGCCGGGTCATGGTGCCTCACATGGCTTCGAGCAACGGCGGTAGTGTCCTACCCACCGATCCGAGCTTCCAGGCGGGTAAGTACGGTCCTGGGCCTGCGGCTAACATCGCCGCTACGACCATGTTCGCCCCCCGGGCCGAAGAGATGGGTTGGGACTCACCCACATAGAGGTTCGCTCACCATACAGCGGTACAGCACCCCCGTCCCTTCCCCCTTGGGATGGGGGTGCTGCGCGTAACCGGTGAAGGAATCGAACCTTCGCCACCCGAGTATTACCTCTAACCATGCGGCCGATAGGTTGGCATTGTCCTGACCCGGTTACGCAGCCTGAAGTATAGGCGCGACCGGTGCTCTACCTAATTGAGCTACCTCACTCAAGGTGAGGACGGGAATCGAACCCGCAACCTCCGGTCTCCACGGCGCTCCTTCGTTGAGCTACCACCGCTTTTAGAAAGCAGGGGCGGGAGTCTAACCCGCATCCTCCGTGCGGTTGACCACTATAGCAGAATCGGGCTAGGGGTAAACCGGTGTGCCTCGATGTAATTGGCTGCTTTACGGAGCAGTTCGGGGTTGTCGTAGAAGTTGCCGAGGCCATGGTTGCAGGTCGGACAGATGATACCTCGGATTTTCCCGTTGTAGTGGGTGTGGTCAACAGGGAAGTTGTCTTCATCTGGTAAACGTTCTCGGCCGCAGATGGCACAACGGTTGTCTTGGGAGGCGAACAACTTGTCGTACTCCTCGGGGGTGAGACCGAACATCGCCTTGAGGTGATGACTTCTCTTACCGGGTAAGCACACCCAGCGGCCCTTGTTAGCGCCCGACTTGACGTTGTTGACCCGGACTCTGGACCTACATCTTGTGCAATACCCAGTCTTAGCCTCACTGTCAACCTCAAAGATGCGATGTCTGTTGTTGAGTTTGCCTGTACAGAGCCATTCCTGCTCCCCAGTGATTGCCGAGACGCGGTACTTCCTGATGGAGGTTGGGCCACATACCACACAGGTTGCAGTTCTGTTTTGGGTGTCGATACCCGAGATGAGGTGGCTATCGGGAGTTGCTGGGTTGTTGGACCGTCTACCTCGACCTCCATGGTGTTGCAGGTAGAGCATGGGCAGTCCTTTGTGACAGACCCATCTCCCAGATCGGTTGATGGTGGCAATGGTGGTTGTTTGCCCACAACCACAGTGGCAAAGACCATAGGGGACCTTACAAGTTTCAGAACACAAACAGGGGTCTTCAGGCTGAGGACTCATAAAGAGCAAAGGTACCAGGGTCTTTTAGGGACTTCTGGAACGAGAGAAACCTGTAGTCCCAAACTACACGAAAGGATATGAAATGCTCCAAGTTCCAGTCTCGACCCCCTGGATCCACCGGACACTTCGTCCCAAGTATGCCTTCACGCAGGCTACCCCGAAGTCCGGCTTCCTCGATCCCAACTTCTCTCGATCGACGCCGGTCTGGCCGGGCATGGTCTTTATGCGGACCACGGGTGTCGGGTATGCCCAGAACCAACCGCTGGACGTGAACGTCACGCCCTATCTCAACAACCCCTTGACCCAACAGCAGTACGTGGCCACGGGTGCCGAGTCGAACTACACCCTGATCGGCAACGGTACTTCCAGTTGGGGTGTCCCGGCGGGCCTTAACTCTCTGTACATCGGCGGGGACAACATCGACGAGCTGCTCCAGGTCAACCTGAACGCCGTCGCTGTGTGGGTGCTGGGCCCGGACGCCGAGTTCGAGGTTCTGGCCCCGGGTTTCGACCCTCAGCTTGCTTGGGCCACGGCCGATCCCGGCAACGGTCAGGATGTGCTGATCTACGGTCGGACATTGGCTCTGACCGGTGCCAACTTCAGCGGTACCAACCCGGGGCTTGGCCCTCTGAACACCTTCGGGATTCAGGGCCAGTTGGTCTTCGCTGTGGGCAACGGTATCGACACGGCCCCCAACCTGACCACACCCAACTACGCCACGGCCACCATCTCGGTTGAGCCCGTGGCCCGTCTCATCTCGGTGAACGGTCCTCAGAGCATCACCATCGGCGGTCTCCTGCCTCGGTTCTACGGCGGCGGTTGGACCGGCGGCTCCGTCTCCCCAGGTTCCATCTAAGGGCCCGGGCTACAGAAAAGAAAACCGAGAGAAAGGTACCGCGAATATGAACCAACTTGTAGCCACCGGGTCGTCATGGTTGGCACCAAGGGTCGCCCGTAAATCGGACGATTACGTCAACGAGATCATGCGTCGTCGTGGAGTGACGACACCTGGCCTCCTCGGCATGCAGGAGGCGGCCAAAAAGCAGACCATGACCCACGAGGCCAAGATGCGGCACCTTGCTCTTGTCCTACGGGACCAGGTCAACGGGATACAGCGCCTCGGCGTCGGCATGATCGGTCCCATTCAGCTCATGCTGCGCTACCAGGGCATCACACGTAACGTGCTGATCGAGGACCCGGTCACCCCGGGGACGCCGGTCATGTACGACGTGTGGGACGACCTCGGCCAGGCCTACATCATGTCCGGCGTCGAAGGTGAAGTCAGGGTCCAGCCCTTCGAAGGCAAGAGGGTCCAGATACAGTTCTTCCGGGTGGCGTCTCGCCCCGTGATCCGCAAGGAAGACCTGTACTACCTTCGCATCAACGCCGTCGAGCAGGCCCAGGACCAGACCAAGCAGGCCATCATGATGCAGGAGGACAGCCACCTTCTGGTGGTTATCCAAGCGGCTCAGGTGGACTACTCGACTCGGCCGGACCACACCGTTACCCCGAACCACAACGTGATCGAGGCCTCGGGGTACTTCACCCCGCAGTCCCTCTACACGGCTGTGGCCCAGACCGACATGCACATGCTCCCCTCGGGCCGTGTGCTCGTGAACCCCATGGACTACCGGGACTTCTTCCGGTGGGATATCAACACGACCGGCTGGGCGTTCAAGGACCGTGTGGTCAGTGGCGAGCAGATCGACACCTTCGGCGAGTTCCAGTTCCAGCGGAGCATCATGGTCCCCCAGGGCAAGATGTGGGTGCTCCCCAACCCCGACTACCTGGGTGCCTTCCCGGTGCTGTACTCCTTGGACGTCGAAGAGAACCATCAGGTCGAAACCTTCTGGAAGGGCTGGGTGTTCGACGAGATGATCAGCTACTTCATTGGAAACCCCAGAGGAATAGCGTCGGTCGTCAAGAGTTAGTGAAAGTACATGAAATATCCCTCTAAGGTTTAGAGGGAGAAGAGAGCCCCTAGGTCCTAAGGGCCAGACCGACCAGCGACGGTGGGACGGGTGAAGAGGGAGGGTGTCAAAACCCTCCCTCTTTCGCGTCTGGTAGTATTCTCCGAGGCGATGGGGCCCGCCTTGAGCGTCCGGGCTAGCCGAGGCCGCAAGCCAACCCCCGGGCGCAGGTCCCACCGGCTAGGTTAGCCAGGGGGGGTCACTAAGCCCCAGCGGTAAGAGCAGGGGACACTTTTAGCTGGGGATGTGAAAGACCTGCCACCCTCCCTCTAACTGATAATGTCGCTGACATGAGCAATGTACCCTCTTGGATAGTGGTCGGCACCTGGGTCCGTACCAAGTCCACGGTCCTTCCCGAGAAGTTCGCTGAGCGCACCGGTCCCATAACCGAGGTCCGCCGGGTCACTCCTGCCGAAGTCCCTGAGGTCCATGAGATCAGTCTCAATCTCGGGGGCAAGACCGTCTGGTTTGATCCCCGGGAGCTGGAGGAGACCAGTGCCTGACCCCGACCTCTTCCAATTCGTCACGCCCAACGCCGAGACCGCCCCTCCTTTTCGGTTCACCATGGCTGCTCTCAGGGAGCTGTTCGATCGAGAGAGCGTTGTCTACGAGGCTGGGGTAAGGGACCGGATGGAACGGCTCCGGGCCTTCAAGACCTGGGTGGACGAGCATATCCCGCCCGAGCATCACAAGGACGAAGCGGTGACCACCTGCTTGGCCTTCATCCAGGTGGGTGTCCCCATGTACCCCCAGGACGCCGATCGCTACAATGCCAGGCTCCTGGAGCTAGCAAACATGCAGGTCAAGTGACATCTTGTCCGGTTTGTTGACAGCTAGCAATCCACCTGGCATACTTGGGTCATGGCAACCACCTCCAAGCCCGCCCCCAAGCCCTTCTATACGGTCCGTCAGACCCAGGACCGTGAGTTCGCCCACCTGACCATCCTGGTCTTCTACCAGCCCCAGTGGTCCAGCGGGGCCAGCTTCGAGATCGTCTGGCAGACCGATCGCAACAACCGTGGTTGGTACGGCCTGCACGTCGCTACGAGATGTTCCACCAACGAGGAGTTCGTGCAGGTGGCGCGCATCATCGCCAAGCTGGAGCTTCAAGACGCCAAGCCCGAGGGCATCATTGCCCAGCTCCACGCAGTCAAGATCGTGCTCAAGCAGTACCACAACGGTCTGCACGAGTACTTCTCCGAGGCCGACTGGCCTCAGGGCCCGACATTCCGGGTGTACGACGGCCGTCAGACCGTGTGGGCCGAAGAGGCTTATGACGTAGACGCTGCTCGCCGGAAGTTCAGGGAGACCGCCGGGGCCCGGATCGCCCGTGGCTACGGCGATCATGAGTTTGCCCTGCGCTGGCTGAACGAGGGCGAGCCTGTGGTCGAGAGTGACCCGGCCGAAGTGTGGGCACCCAAGACCATCGAGGCCCCGTGGGCAGCCGAGGTGACGGTCTGATGGTCCTGTCCATAGAAGAGATCGCTGACGCCATCGCTGAGCTGATCGGGGTCAACCCCGAGTCCATCATGACCGAGTGGACCAAGAGGGGCCCTCGTATCTCACTGTCCCAGTTTTCAGCCGGAGCCCTTCTGGACCTGGCTCAGGCCGGGGCGAGGGCTGTCCGATGACCTACGACCGCCGCAAGAACGAGGAAGATCAGTCTTGGCGCCAGGCCGAGCTCGTCATCTCCTACCCTAACTGGGGTGACCGTGGCCGTATGCGTGGGTCCTCTGCTTCCGCCCCCGGTACCTTGCACCGGCCGACGTGCCGGTTCATGACTGTCGGGGCCAGACTGAACATGAACGCCCCCTCCAACGTCTATGACATCACCCTAGAAAGCTGGGCCCAGCATATCGAGAAGACTGGTAGTTACACCGAGTACAAGGTCTGTCAGGTGTGCTGCCCCGATCTGATCGGTTCAGTCCCCATTGTGGTCAAGGACTCCCGTGGGCGCCTCCAGCGCTACGACAGCACCAACGCCTATAAGTTGACTGTACTGATGATTGAGCTGAACGAGGCTCGGGCGGCCGAGAAGAAGATGGCCGAGCAGATGGCGGTCATCACCGTCACGGTCAATACCCTCCTTGCCAAGGTGACCGAGGTCGCCAAGCCCCTGGACATGGGGATAGTGGCCAAGGACGGGTCCTGGTTCCTCAAGAAGATGGAGCGAGTGTCATGAAGCTGGCCGACATCAAACCGGGCGAAGACTACGTCTACGGTACCCAGGGGCGCCAGGGGTCTTACCAGCGAGTCAAGGTCATAGAGGTTGGTAAGCATGCTGTCCTAGGGGGTGGCTACCAGGTCCCGGCGGCTCTGATCAGCGTCATTCAGCATGAATACAACAAGTGGGTCTCGATACGCTCGATCCTCATGCCCTGGGCCGAGTACGAGGCTCAGAAGGCGGCGGGAGACCAGGCTCGGCTTCAGAACAATCAAACCATGACGGACCGGGTGCGCAAGGTGGTGGACCAACTGGGTGAGGAGATGGGGGTCCCAACCGGTACCCTGTCCTCACATCTCGACGAGTCCCGTATTTACGACGGGTACGTGATGGTCAGAGTGGAGTTCCTGGAGAGGCTGGTCAGCCTCCTGGCCGATCCTGCAAGGAACGGACTTTAGCACCAGCTCCCCGGGACAGACCAAGGAACAGTAACGGTCTGTCCGAAGGAGCTACCCAATGGCACACAAATGCACGGTTATCACACCACTCCCGACTGGGGTGGCTGGTCTGACTGTCCCGTCTCCTTGGGGAGCGCCTGGCATGCCGGTCCTCGCCGGTCAGGTCCTCGTCCTGGACGACGCTACGTTCGCCCAGATACCCCAGTTCTTTTTCACGAGCGCCAACAGTTTCGGTAAAGCCCTGTTCGTCGACAACGGTGAGATCGGTACTTCGGCACAGCTTTCTGTGTCCGAGCCGACCTACACTCTTGCCGGGACGACAGCGGGGTCGGCCATCGTCACGGTCGTGTCCGAAGGCAACTACAAGAAGATGGTGATCAATCTGGAGGGTTACCAGAACACCTCGGGCGCCGCCCAGGTGGTCGGTTCCACCAACACCGCTCTTGGTGGCGCCGCCTTCAGCTTCACCCCGACAGTCGGAGCCAACGGCATCACGGCCAACACCTTTGCCGAGGCCACTTCCAACGGTACCACTGTGGCTTCGGGTAACCCCGCCGCCGCACCCAACTTCGTGTGGAACCCGGCGACCTCGGCTCTCACCCTGATCTCGGGTGCCGGAGCCACCGCCATTAACGGTGTGATCACCATCGAAGGTACCTAACCCACAGCCCCCACAAAGAGATGACCACCGAGGGCGCCCTCCGGGGCGCCTTCGCTTTCTCAAGGAGGGCATCATGCCTGTCACATTTCCGGTCGTGAACGAGCGCAAGGACCTGGTGAGCCTGATCCACATGGGCCCTCAAGGCCGGGAAGAGTACATCTGGCAGTCCAAGGGCATAGGGACCGGGGACGACCTCTTGGAGCTTCCCGAGCACGTCATAGAGAGCCCGAACTTTCGTCGTCAGCAACGCCGGGGCATTCTGCGGGTGCTCAGCCCCGAGGAGTTCGCCAACTGGCAGCGCCCGAGCTACGACAACTGGACCGCCTCTCAGGAGGCCATGAACGCCCAGGTGCTCGGCTCGATGGACCGCAGTCCCCAGGAGTACTTCGTCAACAAGCCCTGCATCGCTCCTGAGTCCGGGCGTGTCTGTGCGGCCCAGACCACCGTCCGTCACACCGAGGAGACCCAGAGGCCACCACTGTGTGAGCGTCACGCCCACCTGTCGGGGTTCTGTGTCCTGGTCACCGACGAGTCCATTGTTCCCGGTCCAGGCGTCAACAACCTCGTCTGGCGGTTCGTTGGGGTGGCCGGATGACCGAAGAGACCAAGCCCACGTACGCCCAACCACCCTTGGCCCGAGGTGGCTTGTTCGCCGAGCCAAACTTCAGGCCCCGTCTGGCTGACCGCCTAGGTTCGGTAAAGACCGACTTCGGTGTGTCCGAGCACTGGCCCAAGGACATCGCTCCGGTCTTTTACCCCCATGTGAACAACCCATTGGCCCTCGGAGCCATGATCATTACTCCGCCTGTTCAGAAGGACCAAGAAGAGGGAGAGAAAACCCTCGGTGAGGTCCCAGGGGGTGAGGACGATCTTCTCCACACTGTTGTTCTCGATGGGCCCCCTGGGAGCTCCGAGCCGGAGCCGTTCACTCTCGGCAGTTCCGTTCGAGGCAAAAAGGTGTTGGGGCCAGCCGAGGGTCTTCAGAGACCTGAGTCCGCTGTAGCTCCTTCGGCGAGGTACGGCCTTGCCCATCTCGACGAGGGCGAGGTCAAGACCCCTCTAGCTGACCAGACCGAGGCACCTTCGGCTGGTACTACGCCGACAACGACTTCTGCTAAGGCTACAGCGCCTCCCCAGGAGGTCGTAGAGGTCCTGGAGGCGTCCGGGGCCATGGAGGTAGCCTCTCAGCCTGTCAAGGTCGCTACGACCCCTACAGAGGCACAAGAAGAGCCAGCCGAGTATGAGCCACCTTTGGTACTGGGGGACGAGGAGCCTCTCTGAGATGAGTGTCCACGATGGTCTCGATCCTGACCTCGACCTGGGTCGAGACCATGTCTTGTGGTTCACCGAGTGGGAACCCGATCTTGCCCTGAACCCTCAGTATGTAGGTCTACCGCTCCAGGTGCCTGGAGGGCACTACGGGGCGGTCCTGCGTCATCTCAAAGGCCCAGTGCCCATCCCAGCCTATCCGGGGGAACCTCACTGTGTGAGCGGTCTTGTCTTCGATACCCCCCACAATCGTTACTCTACCTCCCTAGCCTATTGGACGGTGGTGAGCTGGGAGCCGCTCACGATCGTCCCCTCGGTTCTGTGTGGGTGCGGTGATCATGGCTATGTCACTCAAGGGGCCTGGGTCCCCGTCTAAGGGGTGAGGAGGCCGGATGGCGTTCACCCAGATCCAGTTAGTTCATAATTTCGAGACAAC
>Ga0302319_10026238_pt1 | contig 10273 bp, 10 predicted proteins | sample Bog_T0_2_FD_203319 | JGI IMG/M metagenome (GOLD analysis project Ga0302319, IMG submission 203319) | Peat permafrost microbial communities from Stordalen Mire near Abisko, Sweden - Bog_T0_2 | ecosystem: Environmental > Terrestrial > Soil > Wetlands > Peat | place: Sweden: Abisko, Stordalen Mire...
AGGGCATCCTGCAAAGCCGCCAGATGCTGGAGTGCCTCAGCCAGCAATTCGATGTCGCCAATGCTTCGGGTCTTCTTCACCAGTGGGTGGGGGCGGCCGGGATCCTGGGTTACGAGAACATTGCAACGTTGGCGCATCGGGGAGTGGAATTGCTCCGCGCACCGGCGCGAGATTCGGAGCGGCTCCGTGCTGTTTTGACCGACTTGGTGTTCGCCTTTTCCGAACTACTCGAGGCTGGACATCATCCGTTGCCTGAATCCATCGTTCACGTACTTTCGGGGAAGCGCATTGCCCTGGTGGGATTCGCGACCGAGATGGTCGAGACATTGTGCACGGGGCTGGAGCGCGCGGGCGCCCTGCCCAGACTGTTTGCGGTGGAGGAGTCGCCGGATTCCGCTCCGGTTCGGGATTGCGACGCAGTTCTGTACCACGTCCGCAGGGAAACCATGGACACGCGGTGGCTCGCTCCGGATGCTCCAATTTCGCCGGACCAGACACTGCTGCTGGTGGGCGGGCGCGAACATATCATGAGCGTGGACAGCGCGGTTCAAGCGCGCGCCCGGGAGTTCCTGATTGACGGCTGGCAGCCTGAGGAGGCTTTAATGCGCCTGGGCTTCGCCATATCGCGGGCTCATTCGAGCACCCCAACGATATCGGGCGCGGAGAGATCGTGCGGTCCGCATGGAGAAACGAACTCTTTGCCGGATTGCACCTCCCCGGAAATTCTCGTCGCAGACGACGACCCGCTGGTTCGAACGATGGTACAGGCCACTCTGCAGAACCACGGAATGCGATGCCGCTTAGCTGCCACGGGCTTCGAGGCTCTGCATATGATCCGCGAGTGCAGGCCCCGCGCAGCAGTGCTGGATGTGGGAATGCCGCTAATGGACGGCTACCAGGTCTTGGCTGCCATACGGGAGGAATGCCTTCCGGTTCATGTCATACTTCTCACGGCTCGCAGCCAGGAGAACGACATCAGCCGCGGCTTCGTGTTGGGCGCCGATGACTACATCGTGAAGCCGTTCAACCTGGTCGAACTGGTGGCCCGCCTCAGGAGACTGCTCCGGAGGCCGCCGGGAACATATAATAAAGCCCCAAATGGCGGGTGAGTTACGTGCCGGACTGGTAGATCGCGGGCGCGATTTCAACGAGCCGCGGCTCTAAGCCCGGAACTCCCGATGTCGTGGAATTTGCAGTGAGCCCGCAGGTGGGGCAGGCGGTGCTCGCCTTCGCTCGGTCCTATTCGAGCAGCGACCCCAAATTCAGCGCGGACGGGCAGGCGGCACCGCCTGCCCCACCTGCGAAGCTCTCGCATCGAAAGGAATGGCTCGGCCCATTTTCCCCGCCAGGCTGAAATTGCCGGGCGACCTCAGGAGTTCTGACCGGCAAGTGGAAGCGCGTTGGTCAAACGATCTCCACTACGGTCTGGAAGAGTTGCGTCGGCAGGGTAATGCCGGATGTTCTGAGACGCTCGTAGAACTTCGGACGGATACCGGTTGCGCGGAAACGCCCCAGTACCTTCCCGGATTCGGCGATACCGGTTTTCTCGAAGAGAAAGACATCCTGAAGAGAAATTATGTCCTGCTCCATGCCGACCACCTCCGTGATATGCGTGACGCGGCGCGTTCCATCGCTGAAGCGAGAGGTCTGTATAAACAGATCGACGGCCGAAGCAATCTGTTGGCGGATGGCGCGAACCCCCATATTCGCGTTGCCCATACCAACCATGACCTCAAGCCGGCCCAGAGCGTCGCGTGGGGTGTTGGCGTGCAGCGTAGTGAGCGATCCATCGTGGCCGGTGTTCATGGCCTGCAACATGTCTAGAGCTTCTTCCCCGCGAACTTCGCCGACGATGATGCGGTCGGGGCGCATACGGAGGGAGTTGACGACCAGTTGCCGGATGGTGACCGCGCCGAGGCCCTCCACGTTCGGCGGCCGGGATTCCAGGCGGGCCACATGCGTCTGTTGCAGGCGCAGTTCCGCGGCGTCTTCAATGGTTATAATGCGCTCGTCTTCCGGGATGTAGGAGGAAACGGCGTTCAGCAGCGTGGTCTTGCCGGAACCGGTACCTCCGCTGATCAGAATGTTCAGGCGGGCTTTCACGCAGCCTTTCAGCAGTTCCGCCATTCCTTCCGTCAGGGCGAGCTTCGCCACGAGGTCCTCGATTCGGAGCGCGTGGCGTCCGAAGCGGCGGATGCAAAGCAGGGGGCCGTCCACGGCAACCGGGGCAACCACGGCGTTCACGCGCGATCCGTCGGGAAGGCGGGCATCCACCATCGGTGACGATTCGTCGACGCGGCGGCCCACTCGCGACACGATCTTTTCGATGATGCGGAGCAGGTGCCCGTCGTCTTTGAACTGCACCGGCGTCCGGTACAGTTTGCCGGCGCGCTCGACGTATACCAGGTGCGGCGTCGTCACCAGGATGTCCGATATCGTGGAGTCCTGTAGCAGCGGCTCCAGCGGTCCGAGGCCGAAGACTTCATCCAGAACCTGCTCAATGATGCGATCTTTTTCAACCAGGCTGAGGGGTGTCTTCTCTTCTTCCACGAGCTTGGCGACGGCCGCCCGGACTATGGCGCGCACACGCTCGCCCGCCATGGAGGAGAGCGCCTCCAGGTCGATCCGGTCCAGAAGGTTTCTGTGCAGCGTGAACTTCAGCTCCTGGTATTCCGGAGAAGAGTCCTCACCGTTCAGAAGCCGGTTCACCCAGGTGTTCTCCCGGTTCTGATCTGTTCTCGGTACTGGATAATCCAACACGGCTGACATTGAGGTCTTCCTTTTTTCTCAAGAGAGCGAAGCGTCTTTCGCGGTTCGTTCCGGTTACAGGTTTGGCGCTTTCGCGCCCGTTGCGGTCCCGGGAAGCATTATTAAGCTAAGGTGCTGTACCGTCGCCGCACAAGTGCGCTTCGGTGGATATAGTCGCTATGGCCGCCTCCATGTCCGGAATCCGGCCACGACTGCCAGTTCCACCTCGATATGATGGACTTCAACCAGATCGGAATCCTCCCAGCGGCCTTCTAACTAATTTCTGTCGCGAAACTCACCTCAAAAGGCAAGAACCGCTTGCTGGCGCGCGCGGCTCGGAAACGGCTCCATTGATTTCATGGGACTTCGTACCGAGCCGCGACCGCAAGGGAGCGGTTGCTTTCCCGCGGCACGGGAGTTTCGCGACAGAAACCAACTAATTAAGAAACGTGCTCAGACCACCGTATTACATCGACCGTCATCGTCTGTTAGTTCGGCGCCGTCAAACCGGCGATATGCCTCTGTTCCCATAATGTCCTTGGCCGTTCGGCACGCCGGGTGCGATTCAGGCGTTGGCGACAGGAACGCCCGGAACCCGCCTGCTTCTCCCCTCCGCGTCGATTGGAGCTTTCGTTCCACCAACACAAGATCGGCCGTTTCAGGAGTGAGTTGCAGAAGCACGACATCAACCGTCACACGATCCAATACGAAGTTCAAATCGGCCAGAGTCGTGCACAGCGCAACCAACTCCCAGCTTGGATCTTCTTCAAGGCTCTCGACGATTCTCCGCGTCAGGGCTGTTTCCTGTGCGTACAATACCGCTTTGTGCACTTTGCCGTTCTCCTTCCTCGACTGCCTTCCCTCAATCAGGCCCAAATAGCACCCCGTGCATCGCATTCGTCAGTCTGAAGGACAGCCAGAGTTCCAGTATTCGTCTCCGGCCCGTGGAGAGCTTGAAGGCCATCAAGAGGACGAAGACCGCCTCGAGTCCAAACGTAACGGCCAGAAGGGCGGGCGGTAGCGTTCGAGGAGCCATGTCCCCGCAGAGGACCAGGGGCATCACCGCAGCCTGCACGAGAATACCGGCGCCCAGGACTCTCATACCGAAGTGGGCAAGCTCATCCTTCAGTTCAGAGTGACCGTCCGTCATGGATACGTTCATCATCTGCCGCCGGCCGCGGGACATGCCACGCTTGCGAAGTTGCGAAAAGGAAGCGCGGGCGAGGCCCGCACCCGCGGGAGGACTTCCCCGGCCGGCTCTAGTTCGTACGCCGGGCCTACTAAAAACTTGTTGAGCGCAAACAGGGCGAGTTCAAAGCGGTCGCTGACGCCCACTTTCCTAAAGAGCCGCGTAAGATAAACCTTGACCGTTCCCTCGCTCAACGTCATGGCATATGCGATCTCTTTGTTCTTGAGGCCTTGCGCGAGCAGGCTCACTAACTGGTATTCGCGTCGAGTCAGCCGGACCCGCCTGGCGTTGAGGAGTTCTTCGCAAAGGGGCTGTTCCACCCACAGGTCGCCCACCGCGACCGTACGCAGACACTTGATCTGAAGCTCGATAGGCAGGCTTTGGCGGAGGATGCCGCGGACTCCGCTCGCCAGCGCCTTGGATACAAACTCGGTGGAAACCGCGTTAACCCAGAGAATAACTGGCGCAACGTCCACTAAAGGTTTCAGGTTGGACAGCGTGGAGAATGTAACGGCCGGGGTCACATCGAGAAGAACCACGCTCGGGCGGCAGGCGCCGACATGCTCCATCAAAAGACCGAGCGTCGCAAAAATCCCCGACAACGTGCAGTCTTTCCGCTCAGACACCACGGCCTCAAGACCGGCCGCGAGGATCGGTTGATCGGAGTATACCGCCACACTGGTAATTTCCCGATCGCCTGGAGCGTATTCTGCGAACATTGGAGTCTCCATAGTCAGGGTACGCCAGCCGGCGTGCCGTCCGATATCCGTACGCGCGCCGATTCCCGAAGAAGCGTTCCCGTACGATTCAGGGGGGCAAATGGAGGGTGACTGGGGCGCCGCCCCATTTTACCCGGGAACGCAGCCCAGAGAGATTGCTGCCTCACATTCCGTGAAACCGGGCTTTGTCGGGATATCGCAAAGCAACTCTTCCGATGCAAACTCGATTCAGGAGCTAAGTAATTAAGATGCAAATTGCACGTCGACCATTCAAATCCGAGACCGACCTGGCGGCTTTGTACCGGCGCCGGGAGAACGTTGACTTACTGATCCGGTTGCTGGAACGCTATCAACGCGCGACGCCCCGGCCCACCCAAGGATGCTCGCGACAGGCGCCGCTAACCGTAGTCTAAGGTCCGATTCATGCCGAATGGATATAGAGCCGGTCCGGTTTATCGCGGGGGTCTGATCGTGAGTGGAGGCATGTGCGCCGGGTTGGGAATCGCCATCCTGGTGGCGCTGCTTTTCCATCGGGCAACCTTCGCCCAGTTGATGCCGGCCAGTGTTCCCACTCCGCCCGCCTCGGCCGTAGGGTTCGTGGCTTGCGGGGTGGCTTTGATCGGGGTCGGCCTCTGGATCCCGCGGGTAACGTCGATGCTGGCCATGGTCACCCTGTCGATGGTAGTCACGGTGGAGGCCGAGCGGGTCTTCGCGCTGGGGCCGAGAGTGGAAATACTGGTCGCGGCCAACCTGGGAGCGGGAGATTGGCAAGCCATCGCTCCCAACACGGCGGTGGTGCTGGTGCTCTCCGCGGCGGCATTGCTGATGCGCCACACGCATCGCTGGTTCGAGTCGCGGTTTAGGGCCATCGCGATTTTGGGGTCGATCATTTTCGCAATTGGAGCCGTAAGCTGCGTCGGCTACATGACCGGTGTTCCCAGCTATGCCTGGCAGGCGCGGGCCCCCATGTCCTTCCTGAGCGCCATATGCTCCGCCGTTCTGGGACTCGGCATCCTCATGAGTGCCTGCCGGTACAGCGAACTCGATGAATCGGGCACTCCCCGATGGTTCAGCCTGGCGGTCTGCACGGGAGCCGTGTCCATCACCGTCAGCACCGCGGTAGCATTCTTCTGCAGAGACGGGCAGACTTGGGAACCGGCGGAAGTGGTCGGGCTATTGCCTATGATCATCGTCAGTTGGATGCTGACGGTATTGGCTGGCCGGCAGGCCAGGCGCGCCGGCGCTCCCGCAAACAACTGATTCCCACTACCGCGCCGCCCCCCCGCGTCTGGGGGTTCTATGGCATGGATTCAAGTGGGCTTTTGGGACAACCTGATAGTGCACCATAGGGCGAGTGAGTTATGATCTCCGATTTCAGCGATGTTCAGTTTCGGCTGCTCCCGCACCCCAAAAGCCTCGCCCGCATGTTACTGGGCGCAGGCTGCCTCAGGGTGATCCTGGCATTCGCGCAAGATGGCAATTCCCTTGGGGTCAGCCTTGCGGCCACGGCAGTCGGGTGGATCTTGTGCGCCGCCTCACTGATTCTGCTGGCCCTATGGGACGGGCACGTCCAAGAGCACTACCCCGGCGTCACTTCGCTTCTCCGTAAACTCTCCTACGGAGCGGTTGCAGGCTCGTTGCTACCGTGTGCGGCGAGCCTGCTTTCGTTTACGGGCCTTGGCGCCCCCCCGGCGGTCGCAGCCGCACTGGCGGGACTAACCCTGACATTGTTCAGCGCGATGCCGTTGGAGTGGCTCCTGAGAGACATCGACCTGGACTTGCCGCCCCTGTCTGAGAGCATGGTGATGGCGCGGTTGGCAGCCTTGCAGGAGATTGCACAACGCTGCGCCTGGGGGACGGTGTCGACGGAAGGGGAAGGCCGATAAAGCGCCGCAACAAGGTCGCAGTCATGTCAATGCAACAGCCCTTGGCTACATCGCAGGAGGCCGGCAATTTCGCAGTCGAGACCGCCGCAGCCAGACGCGAGCGTACGATTCTGGAACAAATGCCGCAAGTGCGCCTGATCGCGCGCCAGTTCCACAACAGGCTTCCGGGAAACGTCTTCTTCGAGGATCTTGTCTCCTCGGGGACGTTGGGCTTGATTGCGGCCATTGACAACTTCCGGGAATCCTGCGGCGTCAAACTACAGACCTATTCGGGGCGCAGGATACGGGGCGCCATCCTGGACAGTCTGCGCGGCCTGGACTGGGCCCCGCGCCCGGGACGTAGAAGAGCCAAAGAAATGGCCGCAGCCGTCAGCAGCCTGGAACAGCGATTGCTGCGCAATCCCACCGTGGAAGAGGTGGCCGCCGAAAGGTCCCTGAGCATTGACGAATATCACGCGCGCACGGCGGAAGCGCACGCTTTCCGGTTGGAGAGCCTCGATGCTCCAGCCGGAAGGAACGGAAACCGCACGCTGGGTTCGTTGATTCCGGATGAAACCGGGAATCTGTCTTCGACGGCCCTGGAACGGTCAGAGTGCCAGCGCTCGTTGAGGGACGCTATCGACGCGATGCCGGAAATCGACCGGAACGTGATGGTCCTCTCCTACTACGAAGGCTTGACGCGCCGCGAAGTCGCCGCAACGATGGCCATCGATGTGTCGCAGGTCACCAGGTTGAAATGGCTCTCGATTCTGAAGTTGCGCGTCAAGATGGGGAAACAGCTTCATTGCCGGGCCGGCAGCCCCGGAAGCAATCTTACGAATTCCCGTCAGCACTCCACAATATTATTGCGGATCGCGTAGCGGACCAGTTCCGTTACAGAATGAAGGCCGAGTTTCTCCATGATGTTGGCCCTATGGGATTCCACAGTCTTGACACTGATCTGAAGAATGTTGGCCACCTCTTTGTTGGACTTGCTTTCAGCCACCAGTTTGACGATCTGCCGCTCTCGCGGACTGATCCGGCTGGAAGGCGCGTCCGCGGGGGCTGCGGCGAAGTTGCTGCCAAGATATCCGCCCAGCACCACCTCAGACACCGTGGAAGTGAAGAAGAGCTTATGTTGACGAAGGGCTTCCAGGGCCGCGATGAGGTCGTTGCCGGCATCCCGCTTGAGAAGGTAGCCCCGGGCGCCCGCGCTGAGTACATCGTGTACCATTTGTTCCGATTCATGCATGGACAGAATCAGGATCTGGACGGCAGCGTTTTCTTTCAGAATCTCGCGCGTGGCCTCCAGGCCGTCCATGTCGGGCATGGAGATGTCCATCACCACGATGTCCGGCTTGAGAGTGGCGGCGGCAGCCACGGCTTCGCGGCCAGTGGACGCTTCGCCGCACACTTCCCAGTCGGGGCGGTTGTCGCCTAGGAGCCCAGCGACGCCCCGCCTAACCACCTGGTGATCATCCACCAATAATATTCGCGTTTTTTTCATTGGAATGCACCAAAGGCAAAGTTACGGTCAACCTTGCGCCGATATCGTTCGAGGTAAGTTCCAACCGGCCGCCAAACTGCTCCGCGCGCTCGCGCATGCCGGCGATGCCTATGCCGAAGCGCACGAATCCCTCTGCCTGATTGCACAGCGCCTTGGGAAGGCCGTGCCCCCAGTCTTGCAGCACTAGCCGGACTTCACGTGGATCCCGTTCCAGCCGGACAACTGCCAACTGGCTGCCTGAATGCTTGTGAACGTTCGCCAGCCCTTCCTGGACAATGCGGAAGAGAGTGACTTCCAGTTCGCTGTTGAGCCGGCCGAAATCGGGTGGGATTTTCATCTCAATCTGGATCCCGGTCCGCTGGTTGAACCCCTGGGCGTAGCTCTGCAACGCGGTCGCGAGCCCGACTTTTTCGAGCAGGGGCGGATGCAGAAGACAGGTAACGGTTCGAAGCTCTTCGAAACAGGCAGCAGCTAATTGGCTGGCCTCTGCGAGCAACTGTCCGCGGCTGTCCGGCTCCAGCCCAGGTTCCTGCAGACGGCTTAGATCGATGCTCAAGGCAGCCACGAGCTGTGTCGTGCTGTCGTGCAGCTCCCGCGCGATTCTCCGCCTCTCGTAATCCTGGGCGCGCAACAAGTCTCTGGAAAGCTGATGCAGCCTTTGATTGGCCTCTTGCAGCGATTCCTCGGCGCGCTTGAGGTCGGTGGTGTCGAGCATCGCTCCGACAACACGAGTCACCTTCCCCGAGCTATCGCGGGCGATGATGGCCCGGTCATGGATGTGAGACCATTCGCCATCTGCGCGCTCAAGCCTGTATTCCGCGCTCCACGAGACGGCCTGTCCTTCCAGCGCCTCGGCAAAGTTTCTGGACACCGCCTCACGGTCTTCGGGATGAATGCGCCAGACGCACAGTTCGCCCGGCGACGCCATCTCCGGCGCAGCGTCGGAAGGTCTGTCATATGTCTTATTCCACCGTAATCTGTGGACGGGGTCGTATTCCCAGATGGATTCATTGGCCGCGGCCACCGCCAGGTGCAGGCGCTCTTCGCTTGCCCGGAGCGCCTCGGCGGCCTGCTTGCGCTGGATGGCATAGCGCAGGGAGCGCGTCAGCAGGTGCCGGTCGGCATGGGCCTTCACGAGGTAATCCTGCGAACCCTTGCGCACCGCTTCCACCGCCAGTTGTTCGTCGTCGGCGCCGCTCAGCACGACCACCGGGACGGTTGGCGCCAAGGCCTGGATCCGCGACAGCGTCTCCAACCCCCGGCTGTCGGGAAGGCCAAGGTCCAGCAGGAGCACGTCGATGCCGCCAGCGGACAGACGGGCCAGCCCGCTCGAGAGACAGTCCACCCACTCCAGCCGATACGCCGGGTCCGAGTTCCCCTTCAAGGTTTCCTGAACCAACCGTGCATCGCCCGGGTTATCCTCAATGATCAGGACGTTAATGCATTTGGCAGTCATGTGGGCGGCAGCCTCACGAGCACAACCGGCCGGGCCTTCAGCGGCCGACAAGTGAATGCCTTGGCGGGTCATTTGGGTGGCAGCCTCACGATAGCGAACCAGAAATGCTCGATCGACTTCAACACGGTCATGAACTTGGCTAGTTCGACGGGTTTGGTAATGTAGCAGTTGGCGTGCGCCCCATAAGCCTTGAGGATGTCCTCGTCCGCCTGGGAGGTCGTCAGGACCACAACCGGTATGAGCTTCAGATCGTCGTCGGCCTTGATCTCGGCCAGCACCTCGCGGCCGTCTTTTCGCGGGAGATTCAGATCGAGCAGGATCAGGTCCGGGCGGACGGCGCCCCTGAACTCGCCTTCCCTGCGAAGATACGCCGTGGCCTCCACGCCGTCCCGGACCACCCGGAGAGTACTCCAGAGACTGTCTGACTTCAGTGCTTCCTGGGTCAATCGCACGTCCCCGGGGTTATCCTCCACCAAGAGGATTTCCACTGCTCCCGCGTTCGTCGTTGTGTCACCCATGCTGCGGCACCTCCTTTTCCCCGGTCGCCACTTTGGCCTCCTGGCCGGCAGACGGAATACTGAAGAAAAATGTCGATCCCTTGCCCGGTTCGGACTCCACCCCGATCTTCCCTCCGTGGCGCTCGACGATTTTCTTGCAGACGGCGAGCCCGATGCCGGTGCCGGGATATTCTTCCCGGCGGTGCAAACGTTGGAAGATCTCGAAAATGCGTTCGGCGTACTGCGCTTCGATGCCGATGCCGTTATCGCGCACCGAAAAGGTCCAGTAGCC
>Ga0302319_10026239_pt1 | contig 10273 bp, 10 predicted proteins | sample Bog_T0_2_FD_203319 | JGI IMG/M metagenome (GOLD analysis project Ga0302319, IMG submission 203319) | Peat permafrost microbial communities from Stordalen Mire near Abisko, Sweden - Bog_T0_2 | ecosystem: Environmental > Terrestrial > Soil > Wetlands > Peat | place: Sweden: Abisko, Stordalen Mire...
TTCGCACCTACCATGACGGCCACTATGTCGACACCGAACTCACTATGCTGGCCGACGGTTTCTCCTGGGGATTCGCATCCGGACCAGCCCACGTCGTCAACACAATGCACCTGACGGCCGGGGGGCAGTGGCAGGAAACCACCGATGTCACCGTCGGCGCCAGCCCAGCCATGCGCAGCGTCGATATGCTGCTTGACCATCAGCCCAAATCCTCAGTCCGAACCTGACTACCGCACCTGACTCCAGCGCCCGGATCCATGCGGTGCGCGCAACAAACCCGTCGCACAACGTTCGCAAAGGAGAACTTCCATGCAGGAAAACACCTCTGAACTCGACCTCAAAGACCGCATCAACCTGATTGAGACCATGATCGCCGAAGGCCGGCGCAAAACCGAGAGCTGGGGCTGGACCTTCGTCCTCTGGGGCCTGGCCTATTACGTCGCCATCGCCTGGTCGTACCTGGGACAGCCGGCCCTGGCGTGGCCCATCACCATGATTGCCGCCAGCATTCTCACCGGCGTGCTCGCGTCCCGCGCCGCCAGCAAGAAGCCGGAGACCACCATTGGCCGCTCCATGATGGCGATCTGGATCGGCATGGGTGTCTCCATCTTTCTCCTCATGGTCACCCTCAGCGTCTCAGGCCGAATGGAGATCCACGTCGGCATAGCAATCGTCGGCGCCATGCTGGGCACGGCCAATGCCACTTCCAGCATCATTCTCCGCTGGAAGATGCAGTTTGCCTGTGCCGTAGTCTGGTGGGCCTGCATGATTGCGGCGCAATTTGTATCCGCGACGCAGGCCGGCATTCTTTTCCTCGTCGCTCTCTTCTTCTGCCAGATCGTCTTCGGCATCTACGGCATGATCCGCGAGTCGCAGCGCAACCGGGCAGTCGCCGCTCGCCAAGGTGCCTCCCATGCCTGAGCTGCCTGAGTTAAACCCCGTGATACACGGCAAGCTGCGCCTGGCACTGCTCAGCCTGCTCTCCAGCGTGGAGGAAGCAGAGTTTACCTGGCTTCGGTCGAAGACCGGCTCGACCGACGGCAACCTCGGCGCGCAACTGCTCAAGCTTGAGGAAGCCGGTTATGTCGCTGTGGAGAAGAAGTTCGTCCAGCGCAAGCCGCAAACTCTCTACCGCATGACCGAACTCGGCCGCGAGGCCCTAACCGAGTATGTGCAGGCGCTCAAGCAGCTGCTCGGCGCCGCCATTGGCGCTTGAGAACTACCACCGGCGCAGAATTCCCCATCGCCCAACCAAACCAAGGAGGTCCAAAATGACAACCTATCCCAACGCAAACCAGCTTCGCGGCCGCGCCATCGGAACAATCTTCTTCGCCTGCTTCGGCGTCGGCTGGCTATTTATGGCCCTCATCGCGAAGCAGCAGATCTCGCCTGCGACAGTCTCCGGCGCCATGCTCGGCCTGGTGGTCCTGCTGCTCGGGGCTTTCACCCTGATGCGTGCGGCGAAGGCGCATCCGCGCGTCCCCAGCGATCCTGCCGTGGGCCGCACCTTCGCCTGGATCAACGCCATTCAGTGGATCGCTGTTTTCCTCGTGGGCTTCAGCTTCGCCAAGCTTCACATCGACGCCTATGTGATTTCCGCAATCACCGCCATCATCGGCCTGCACATGTTTCCGCTGGCGCGACTATTCCGCTATCCCATGCATTACGTCACCGGTTCAGTCCTGGTCGCGTGGTCCGCGGCCAGCGCCATCTATCTGCCAACCGATCAGATGCAGGGAACCACCGCGCTCGGCACCGGCTGCATCCTCTGGATCAGCGCCGCTGTTAACCTGGCGCTCGCCTTCCGGGCCATTCGCCAACCCGCGAACCCGCTTCCCTGCTAACTTCGTTGAAAGTGCTATGCTCGCTAGCAACGCTCCAGGGGCGGCCCCAGTGAGAGTTCGAGATCGAACCTGGCCCCAGAGACCAGTGCCCAAGCTGTCTGTTGCAAGACCGGCGTCCCTGGCGACATCAACGTTCGGATGAGAACCCGACCCACGCTGATGCAAGTATCGGGAGCCGAGTAGGATGTTGCGCAAACCGTTGGCCTCTATCGTGGTGTTGGTGCTTCTCATGCCCCAGGCAGCCTTCGGTGCGGATCTTTCCCCGGAGCGGTGGACTCCGGCGGAAAAAGCCCTGGCCGAGCAAAGAGAGTTGAAGCCATGGCCGCCGGAGGCGAAAACAATTGAGGGGAAATCCGGCCTGGTGGCGGGAACCATGTCTCCCATCGCCGTTCTTGCGGGAATGGAAGCACTCCGACAGGGTGGCACCGCAGCCGATGCCGCTGCAACCGTCGCACTCACGCAGATCACCGCGGCCCTAGGCTCCTATGTCTCCTATGCCGGCATTCTGGAGCTGGTCTACTACGACGCCAAATCAGGCAAAGTCTCCTCGCTCAACGCCGGGTGGAACTCCTATCTTGGCGAGACCGACCCAAAGAGCATTCCCGTGGACGACTTGGGGGCACTGGCATTTGGCCTAAAACCAACGGAAGGCGCAGAGGGGCGCAAGACCCTGGTTCCCGGCTTTATGGCAGGCATTGAGGCCATGCACAAGCGCTTCGGAAAGCTGCCTTTCCCGGAACTGTTTACGCCCGCGATCTGGTATGCGGAACATGGCGTCGCCATCTCACCCACCACCGCGACCTTCTTCAAATCGCGTGAAAAATACCTGTCGCGCACCGCGGAAGGTCGAGCCTTCATGAACCAGGCTGGTGATGGCTTGCCCAAGGCAGGCGACCAGTTTGTGCAAGCCGACCTCGCCAAAACACTCCGCGCCGTGGCCAACAACGGCTCCCGGTATATGTACACCGGACCATGGGGCCAACACTATGTTGAAGCCGTTCAGCGCGAAGGCGGCAAAGCCACCATGGAAGACATGAAGCGATACCGGCCATTCTGGGAAGAGCCGCTCAGCACCACTTTCCTCGGCCACACCGTCTACGTCCCAGGAATGAGTAGCAATGACGGCCACCAGCTGCTGGAATCGTTGAACCTGGCTGAAGAACTGAAGCTGGACCAGGCGGGCCCCTACAACAAGGATCCAAAAGCTTTCCAGCTACTGACGCGGATTGTGCGCAAGGCCGTGGCGGACAACTACACGGCACAATATATGAGCGAGCATGGAATGAAATCTTCGCGAGAGGACAGCATCACCAAAGCCTATGCGAAGAACGCGGCCTCGCTCTTTGCCGCCCAGAAGCCCGTTCCGGTCCCCGCTCCGCAACCAGCCCCGCCCCATCACAGCGATGCAGTGGTGGTGATTGATCGTTGGGGCAATGTGGCTGCCTTGGTACACACCATCCACACTTTGCTGTGGGGAACAACCGGCATCGTAGTGGACGGCATACCCATAGCCGATGCTGCGGGCTTTCAGCAAGCGCGCCTGACGGGCGTCAAACCGGGCGGTCCGGTCCCCATAGACATGACACCCGTGATTGCCATGACCGGAAACAAGCCCTCATTGGCCCTCGCAAGCATAGGCGAATCCCTGGGCCCAGAGACAGTTCGGCTCATGGTGACCATCCTTGCAAACCATCTCGATCCGCTTGTCGCAATGGCAGCGCCGCCCATGCTCATGAATGCGCGGCCCTTGAAAGAAGGCGAGACCTTTATGACTGTGCCTGGGGCCATTCCTGAAGGTGCCTACGATCCCGCGTTCCTTCAACTCCTCCAGGACGCGGGTGTCCGTGTAGAGCAGAAACCAAAGCAGGAAGCTTACGCAATCAAGGGAACCGCCGTCCTGGCAACAATCGACGCCCAGAGTGGCACTCTGCAAAGCGTAGAAACCCCCGGCATCTTTGGATTCGCCGCCGCATATTGAGCCGAGAGCATGATTGACACCCCGCAGGGCCTTGGAACTGAATCACGTCAATTCCGCGCGGCCAAGCTCGCCCGCACCCGCTTCATGATGCCAAGGTAATACGCCAGATTGTGGATCGAGTTCAGCGTGCCGGACAGCGCCTCGCCCGCATGCATCAGATGCCGCAGGTACGCGCGCGAGTACCGCCGGCAAACCATACAGTCGCAATTCGGGTCAGCTGGCCCTTGGTCTTCGGCATACTTTTTGCCCTTGATATTCAACCGCCCCTCGCTTGTGAACAGCAGCCCATGCCGCGCCGCACGCGTGGGCAACACGCAGTCCATCATGTCCACGCCCATGCGCGCGTATTGCTCTACCTCATCCGGATACCCCACCCCCATCACATAGCGCGGCTTGTCCTTGGGCAACAGCGGCAACACCTCGGCAATCATCTCCAGCGTCAGGTCGCGCGGCTCACCCACGCTCAATCCGCCGATCGCATAACCGTCAAAGTCCATCTCGATCAGGCGTTCCGCACTTTCGCGGCGCAAGTCGCGATACATGCCGCCCTGGACGATGCCAAAGAGGGATTGGGTCGAGGGTTCGGTCCCTGGTCCCCAAGTGCGAGGGACCATGGGCACACGGAACTCCCTGTTCCAGGGGACTTCGTGCTTATGAGTAGTGAAGTGGTCGAGCGAGCGCCGCGCCCAGGCCATGGTCAGCCGCAAACTTTCTTCAGCACGCCCGCGTTCGGCCGGATACTCCGTACACTCGTCGAACGCCATGGCGATATCCGCACCCAGCGCAATCTGCACGTCCATTGAGTGTTCGGGCGAAAAGAAATGGCTGCTCCCGTCCAGGTGCGACTTGAACTTCACTCCCTCATCGCTCACCTTGCGCAGCGCGCTCAGGCTGAAAACCTGAAATCCGCCCGAATCCGTCAGCATAGCCCGCGGCCAGCTGATGAACTTGTGCAGCCCGCCCATGCGCCGGATCGCCTCGTGCCCAGGCCGCAAGTAGAGATGGTAAGTGTTGCCGAGAATGATCTCCGCGCCCAGCGTCTCCAGCACGTCCTGCGGCACGGCTTTCACCGTCCCCGCCGTCCCAACCGGCATAAATACCGGCGTCTGTACCGTCTGGTGCGGAAGCTTCAGCTCCGCACGCCGCCCGCCCGCAGCAGTCTCTTGAAGGATGTTGAACTCTAGACTCACTCTACGATTCTAGCGGGGCGAACGTCGGCAGAGAGGATTGGGGCTTACCAAATCCAAAACCCGAGACTTGAGCGAGCCCACCCAGCCTTGTTACCCATGAAGCTTGGCGCGTCGGGCGAGCTACAGAGAAATCCGGCCCTGAGTTTCAGGCCGCGATCCTGCCGCCGCCGATGAAGGTGAGATTGTGATATAGCTCACTAATTCGATGTTTCGGGTACATCATTTAAGTTACCATCCGGAGTTAACATTGATAGATAGTCAAATCGCTTGACAACGGCATGGAGTTATGGAATAGCTATCTGGAATCCATTGTCGCAGCCTTGGTATTTGTTGGATCAGTATCTCAGAACGACCGAGGTGCAGCGGATGGCAAAGACAATCCTACCTGCTTGCGGCGGTCCACCCTCACGTGCCGAGACGGGAGGGTGGAACCAAAACTCCGCTGAGTCACACGGACTCACTCACACGTGGTTAGCGCGTGCCAAACCTGGGGGCAGAATGAAGTACCTTGATAAGATGGCGAACATTGCAGTCATCGTCGCGGTTGTAGTCTTTCTCGGCCTTGTGGTGCGGGGGGACATTGGATGGCATCGAGCCACACCACCACCTGCGCAAGAACTCGTTGGAAAGTCAGTCAGCTTGCCAGGCGTGCAGTTCCCGAGGGGTCGCAACTCGCTTCTGCTTGTGGTGTCCACCACCTGCCATTTTTGCAAAGACAGCATGCCTTTCTACAGGCAGCTTGCGGAGAAGGCTCGGGGAAGGTTGGATATCGTCGCGGTGCTGCCGCAGCCCCAGGCTGAGGCGCAGAAATTTCTCCAAGATGCAGGCGTCGAAGCAAACCAGATTGTCAGCGCAAGTCCAGGCGCCGTAGGCACCCGCGGCACGCCCACAGTTCTGCTTGTTGATGGCAGTGGCAAAGTCGTACAGGCCTGGGTGGGAAGGCTCGACGAGAACGGCCAACAGAATCTTCTGGCAGTTGCGCTACCAAGCAAAGCGAGCTAAGTAAGGCCCTTGGCTTCATCCGAAACCGGCAACCACAAAACAGGAGGGAGATATGAAGGCAATCACAAATCTTCTATTCGTTGCGCTGCTCATCGGAGTAGCACTGAGCCTGCCAACAAGGGTGCGCGCCTCGGGAGGGGAATATACCTGTCATAATCCGAATTACCCCGAGTGTTACGATCCACTTCTTGGGTGGATGCAGCAGTGTATGGAGGGTTGCTCAGAGTCTGGGAGCGGCCAAGGCACACAATACTGTTATTCGACGAGTTACTCAGGCTGTTTCCCGCCGAATCCTGACGGCACTGTTACATGCTACAGTTCAACCTATAATGACTGCGATACGATTCCAAGCAATGCCCAAAGCTGCGCGCAACAGTGCGTCAACGAATACAATTCGCAATACAATAACTGCCTCAGCGACTGGTGCACGCAAGACTAACCCCATCCGACGGTAGAAGGGGGCGGGGGGTCGCAACCGCCCCTCCTCGCCACGATTTACAGAGGCAAATCGATGAAGTGCCGGCACCTGCTCTGCCTCGTCCTAGCCATTCTCTCCCTGGGCGCATTGCCGCGCCCGCTCCCTTTGGCGCAGACTACACCGGAACCAAAGACCTCCATTGAGTGGTTCCAGCGCGCGCGCGATCAAATGAACCTGCGCATGCCCGGCTGCACGCCCTTTCATATGAGAGTGACCTTTCACGCGCTCCCCGGAATCGAACTCCTCGGCCCCAAAGAGAGATCCAGCATTCTGACCGGTGACGGCATATACGAGGAAACCTGGCTTGCCCCCAAACCACTGGCGGCGTCATGTGACGCTGGCCGCATACGACGCGATTGAAGTGGAGTCGGACAAAGGCCGGAAGATGCAGGCCTCGTCCGACTACGAGCCGAGCCGCGTTCTGATGTTGCTCAATGCTCTCGCCTATCCCATTCCTCGCAATTTTGCCTCGCGTGAGTTTCGGGGAGCAGGCGCGTCCGGCTGGACCGTTGATCGCCTTTCCAAAGGCGACGCCTCCCTTGTACGCATAAGCATGAGTTTCGGGGACGATAGCGTACATGCGAACGATGTCTTTTATTTCCTACCGAACGGGCTTCTGGTGCTGAGGAACATATTCGGCCTCACGACAAGCTGGGACAAGGACGTGCTCTTCGCGGGTCAGGTGGTCCCACTGCACCTGTCCATAAAGGCCGATGACCGGGAACTGCTCAGGGCGGACGTGACCATTGAAGCCGCGGACAAAGTCGATCCCACCAGCTTCGACCTTCCCAGCAGTCCAGCCGATCCCGGCATGACTCTTCGCCCGCTGCTAGTCTTCGAGGCGAAAGCGGAAAGCACATTTGGACCAACTTGGACGACAGAGGGATTTGAATCGGGAGGAGGAGTTTCCAAATCTCACCCGGCAGTCTCGATTTCTTCAGTAATCGACCGCCACGGAAGGTACAGAGAAGTCGAACTGTTGGTTACCGCAAGCAAAGATGACGCAAAGGTAATCATGCAGATATTGAGGGGACACCGCGACCCCATACCCAAGGTCGATGGAAACCCCTGCGAGCTAGCGAGAATCTGGGGATGGACGTAGTTGGGATGTGTGTCTTTCAGCCCTGCGATTCCCTTTATCGCCCCGAGCTGCCAATGCGCACCAGAATCCCGATCCGCCCGACACGCGGCATTCCCAGCGTCGTCGTCGGCGTCTTCGAGTCCTCAATCTGCCGGTCCAGCAGATTCTCTCCCGTCGCAAACACCTCCACCCTCCTTCCAAAATCGTGCGAAGCGTACGCATCCAACCGAAAGTATCCATGCAGCAGATACTGGTTGGCGGCATCGTCATACTGCCGTCCGCTCAACCGGCCCAGCAGGCTCACAGTCCCAACCTTTGGCCGTGAAGCCCGCACGTTCAGCGAAGCCAGGTTCCGCGCCACCTCGGGAATCCAATTGCCGGGGTACACGTCTCCTCGCGAAACGGTAGCATTTGCATACTGGTAGCCGCCATCCACCGTCAGCCACTCCATCGGCGCAAGCTCGTAGTCCAGCGAAATCCCCCGGTTCTCAATCTGCCCCAGGTTCTCCCGCGTTAGCTGAACCGGCGAAGATGTCGCGTTGGTTATAACCGCCGTAATCGGCCGGTTCACCTCAGTCAGAAAGTAGCTGCCCCGCACGCTGCCCCAGCGCTGTTCGGTAGCCACACCCGTCTCCCATCCCGTGGCCCGCTCGCTCAGCAGGTTGCCGTTGGCCAGCGTCAGCTGATTTCCCACCTGCGTGGCGCGGTAAAGCTCGTTCGCCGTAGGCTCGCGAAACGCCCGGAATCCCGACCCCGAAACCGCCCAATGCTCTCCGAATTTCCGTGAAATCCCCAGTCGCGGATCAAACAGCCTCTGCCCAAACTGGGCCGGCTGGCTCGCGGAAGGCACCCATGCCGTCCCCGTCCAAGTCAGCTTCTGCCCGTCATAGTTCTGAAACCAGTCGAAGCGTCCCGCCACCGTCGCCGTCCACGCCTTGTGTACCGCCATCAGCTCAGCGTAGCCAGCCGAATCGCGCTGATGGTCGTGCAGATTGGTCAGCGCGGTTGAAGCGCCGTAGCTTTGCTCCTGGTCCCACACCCTCACGTCGTGAGTGTCCGCGCCAGCCAGCAGCAGCACACCAGCACCCAGCGGCTGGCTCCAGTGCGCCACCGCCCCAAGCTCGTTGTCTGGCGTCAATGAGAACTTGCTCGGACTCTCCGAGCAACGGTAGGTGCATCCGTCATCGGCCAGCGTCGCCTCGTTGCCAATGCTTGAGAACGTCTGCCGGAAGTGATAAGTTGCCCCGTAAAACCGCGCCGTCAATGTTCCGCTGTGCGGCCCCTGCCGGTCACCCCCCGTCGCATAGCGCCACAGCCGCGTGCCGTTGGTCTGGAACGGCGTCCCATTGTTCCGCGCCTCGTTGAACCCTCTCGCCCGAACCATCAATCGCAGCGGCCCATGTTCCCGTTCGCCCAGCAGCAATCCGTTCTGGCTGTGTACATTGCTGGCAATATCAATCGGCCCGCGCTGCGCCGGAGCTTCCTGAATATACCCGTCCGTCCCAATCGCTCCGCCCGCCGCCAGCACCCCCCAGGCCCCCCGCTTGCCCGTCAACAGCGCGCTGGTGTCGTATGTTCCCAGGCTGCCTCCGGTACTTCTCAACTCGGCCAAGTCCATCGACGGCCGCAGCGGCACCACATTCACCACCCCGCCAATGGCGCTCGACCCGTACAAGTCGCTAGCCCCGCCACGCACCACTTCAATGCTCTTGGTGGCCAGCTCCGGCGTCTCCAGCCAGTGGATCGTACCGGCAAACGCATCGTTCAGCGGCACATCGTCTTCGGTAATCAACGTCCTGCTCGCCGAGGTCGATCCCAGCGCCCGCAGGCTCATCCCCTGCGAAGACGGATTGGCCACCAGCGAGCTCGACCGCCGAAACAGCTCGATTCCCGGCACCTGCCGCATCTGGTCGTCCAGCGTTACCGCCGCCGTGGTCCGCAGTGCTTTTTCCGCCAGAACCCGCGTCGCCGCCGGGCTCTCCAGAGCCCCCAGCGGTGTCCGGTATGCCGTCACCGTAACTTGCTGGTTCGCCGCCCATGGCTTCAGCTGAATCACCATTCCTGAAGTCGGCCGAACCGTCTTCGTCGCAAACCCTGCAGCAGCCACACGCAACTGGCAACTCCCCAGGCACTCGACATTCATTTTCCCGTCGGAATCGGCGCGGCCGCGCACTGTGCCATTCGCGTCTTTCGCCGTGGCTCCCGGCACTCGGTTGCCACTGCTGTCCGTAACAGTAACCTTCATCGTTACCGCAACGTTTTCATTCGCCGACGCCTGCGCGCGCGCCTCCACACTCAAGCCTCGCGCATTAACGCCCGCTGCCTGCCACACCAGCGCCAGCGTCAGCGCGCCACACGTCGCTTTGGATCGGAAACACCCCATCGGCCTCATTTTCTGCATGTATGTGTAGGACGTTCAGCAATTGTGACACGCTCCGTCCTGAACGCGCATCCACTATCTGCGGAGCAATCTCACTGAGAGGTACCAGTACAAACGCCCGTTCCGCAAGCCGAGGGTGGGGAATCTCCAATTCCGGCTCGCTGATTTTCAAATCGTCCAGCATCAGAACGTCCAGATCCAGTGTGCGCGGCCCATTCGCAATCCCCGCCGACCGGTCCCGCCCAAACTCCTGCTCGATGGCCAGCAGCCCCTTCAGCAACTCTCGCGGCTCAAGATCGGTTTCAAGCTCCACCACCGCA
>Ga0302319_10026243_pt1 | contig 10272 bp, 12 predicted proteins | sample Bog_T0_2_FD_203319 | JGI IMG/M metagenome (GOLD analysis project Ga0302319, IMG submission 203319) | Peat permafrost microbial communities from Stordalen Mire near Abisko, Sweden - Bog_T0_2 | ecosystem: Environmental > Terrestrial > Soil > Wetlands > Peat | place: Sweden: Abisko, Stordalen Mire...
CGAGCGCAGCGCGGTCGTAAACTTTCACCACGCCTTCGATCTTCACGCCTATGTCTCTCTTGATAATCTCGCGAATCGTCATTTTGAGCCCTTCCCGTTACTTCCAGAACAACTTCACTGCGAGGTAATTGCCGCCATCTGGCTGGTTCATGAAATGCAACTTTCCGCCGCGTTCCTCCCCCGGAAACGCCAACACAGTTCGACACAGAACGTCCCGAAGCTCGCGCAGGACTTCGCCGAAACGGACCAAGGGATGCAAGGCGACGGTGGCATAAACGATCACTGCGCAACCAGGCGACTCCTCCGCGAGTTGGGAAATGCGCCTGCGCAAAGCGTTCTCCACAGTTGTTGACAGGCCTTGCTTCATCCACCTGTAGTCATCGAACTCGTCTTCCTCGAGATTCTGAAGAGTCTTCTCGTTGAGCTCTTCAAATGGAAAACCCGTTAAGTCAAGTAACCGAAATGGAATATTCTCGGCCTTCAATTGCGGAACAAAACTATCGATGAGGTACTCGCGGAAATCCAATTCCTTCTCGGAAGGATAGATCAGGAGGACTGAACTGTCGGTCTTCACACCACCATTCGACCGAAGAGGTTCCCTGATAAGTTCCAATAGAGCCGAGAAGAGTGCTTGCATTACTCTGCACCTCCGATTTTTAGCTCGACCACATCAGCTTGCATTCGGAACCGCAGCTCGCCTAGTTGATTCAGTTCACCTAGCGCATCAATTACTTCCGCACCTTCAATGGCCAATAGCCGAAAAACCGGTGATGCCAGGATCTCAAGGTCCTTAACGCTCGCCAAACGCAGGACCCGCACTAGAAGCCTTACTGGCGCAGCGTATAGCGCCGGGCGCTGACTGAATTTCTTGCTCTTTCCGCGCGCCAACCCGAAGTCACGAATACTCGCCATGTAGTGCTGGGCGACGTGGAGTTGCGTGTCCTCGGTCCACTCCCTTACTTCTGGGTGTCCCGTTTCTCCTGCACGACGAATAAAATTAAGTACTTCTGCCACTCGGAGTTCAGCGGGCGCTCGACGGAGATATATATAAAGCCATTGCATACCCAAATCAGCCACCAGGCGATCATTCAGAGCCAACAATGTATAGGCGGTGAGCCCGCGTTCTGAATCGGACTTGGAACGGCGCCACTCGCTCCAAAACGCCCCGTACAAGGGCCTGCGCCTGTCCATCAGGTAGCGTTTCCGAAGCTCCGCCCACAGCTTTGCACGCCCGGCAGTCGACGTGCGAGTCAGACAGTTCCCTTCGACGACGAGTTTCCGATATTCTTCTGATGGAAGTGGATCGGGTCGATCATCCAACAGAAGTTGAAGATCGGTGAAGAGCGCGGACCGCGAGGAGAGCCGCGACGAATATGGAGCACGTGGATCCAACGCGGGCACCATTAGGCTCCGTTCAGCGTCGGTCGTTATCTCGCCGAGAGTTCCCATCCTATTACTGTGCCCCCTCGGGTTCGCTGGATTCTTTCTCAGCACTGCGGCCGGACTTGACCCACTCGTCGATTTCAGCCACCTTGGATTTCCAGGATCTTCCAACCTTGTGGGAAGGAAAACCTCGGCCTTCAATCCACCTATAAACGGTGTCCCGGCTCACACCGAGATACACTGCAATCTCATCGACAGAAAGCCAACGGTTTTCCATGATTTGCGGCCTTATGCACTATTATGCAGCATTTTGCGGCCTTATGCCGAACGTTTGCTGATGTAGGGGACGCCCGGCGACGGGTTTCTGATGGACAGCATGACGATAGGAATTCGGAAGCGGGCGCACGAGAGAAGACGATCAAGATTCATACAACTCTCAGATGCCATCCCCGACGCACTTTCGCACCGAGTATCCGACCAGTGCTGCCGCAGAAGTTCGCGCCAGTCGACCGCGGCCTCAGCCGCTCCTTCCAGGTTTGCCCCGTGGAGCTTGAAATGATGCGCAAGCACGTCCACCAGTTTGAACTCCACGGACTCTTTACACCAGACCTGACGGAGATGTGAGCTGCTGACTCCATTTTCTTCAGCCGCACGATCAACAGCGTGAAAGATCGCCATGGAAGCAAGGTAAGCAAGGCGAAATGAGCGCGGATTTGCGCCGGCCGATCCAGGCTTCGAAGATGCTTGCCACCGAATGGAAAAAGTTTTCGACGCGCTCTTTAATCTCAGGAGTGAACGCGCCGGCGATCACCGGCGGCAATGCCGGCAGGTTTTCCGAATCAGCTAGCGACTCGATATCCGACGTCCGCCCCACCGCGTTTGTAATGGTTCATCTGTCTGATAACAGAATTTATCAGACACATCAATTGAGAACTCAGCCCAACCGTATGAGGTCGTTGCTTCAGCAGAGGCATTAACGCTGCTTTTAGTCACGAGAATGGATATAGTTAGAAACCATGGCGAAGGGCACTCCGGCAACACCAGCTCCATCAGAGCGAACGATTGACGACATTGCAGAGGCAATGAGCCCGCACGGCGGAACTCCGAGGCGTTGCTCCGTGCTCCTCGGAGCCGGATGCTCCATCAGCGCAGGCATTCCGTCTGCCGCTGACATTGTTTGCCACATTCAAACTCATTTTTCAGCCGCCTATGCGCGGGCGTTTTCTCACAATTATCCCGACTGTATGGCGGCGCTGGAGCGCGGTGTCAGGCGCGACCTGGTCGGGAGCTACATCGACAAGGCCAAGATCAATTGGGCTCACCTCGCGCTTGCGCAGCTGATCGACGGCGGCTATATCGACCGCGTTTTGACGACGAACTTCGATCCGCTCGTTTCTCGGGCATGCGCTCTCGTAAACTGCTTTCCCGCCGTCTATGATTTCGCGGCCTCGCGTGTTTTCAATCCTGATCAAATCAGTGAAAAAGCTATTTTTCACTTACATGGGCAGCGTGATGGCTTCGTTTTGCTCAATACGCGGGCAGAGGTGACAAAGCACCAAGGTCACATTCAGCCGGTCTTTGAGGATGCTCACAAAGGCCGGATCTGGATCGTGGTGGGTTATAGCGGCGAGAACGATCCGGTATTCGATCTGCTCGCGAAGGTCAAGACCTTCGAGTATGGCCTCTACTGGATAGGCTATGGTCCAAAGCCTCCGAAGCACGTCGAAGACAAGCTGCTTGGGGAGGATCGCGGTGCTCACTTTATAGGTGGATGCGATGCGGACGACTTCTTTGTCACACTTGCTCAAAAGCTTCAGTGCTTTCCGCCGCGATTCGTCACCCAGCCTTTCTCACATTTAAAGGCAACGTTCTCGATGTTGACCGACTACAGCGCTCCCCGGAACGACAGCGACGACGCGCCTGATTTCAGGCAGAGCCGCTTTGATGTGGCTTCGGTCGTTCGGCCCCAACTGGACAACCTCATCCGGAGCCGGGAGCAGTCCCTCTCTGCGGAGTTTTTCTTCCTCTCGGGCGAATATGAGCGTGCCGTCGCATCGTTTGGGAAAAAGCCTCTGAAGACACTCTCGCCCAGCGATGCTGACACCTTCGGATGGTCCCTCCTGATGCTCGGCGACCGATTGCATTCCGCTGCCAGGGTCGATGACGACAAGGCAAAATACCGGACTGCCATCAAGCACTTTAAAGTGGCTGCCAAGATTCCCAGCACGTCATCCGATGCGCTCTACAACTGGGCCAATGCTTTGTTCGATCTATCGATGGCAGCGAGGAACGGCGCTCCCGAAATGATGACGAGGTCGGCAGAGCAGTTCATGCTCAGGGCCGTCGCCAAGTATCGTGAAGCCATAGCCATAGATACTGTTTTTGCAGACGCGCACAACAATCTCGCCAATGCGCTTTCCGACCTCGCCCGCGCTCGCTATCCGCGAGAGGATAATGGCATGTCACGGGAAGCGTTTCGTCACTATGAGAAGGCGATCAAGAAAACAGAAACGCCCCATATCGTTCATAATAACTACGCCAAGGCCCTTCATGATCTCGCCAGAATTACGAAAGACCTGCGGCTTTATAAGAAGTCGTTGGCTCATTTCGACATCGCAGCGAAGTGCAATCCCGACTACTACAGCGTGTTCCTCAGTTGGGGACATGCGCTGTCTGATTTGGCGCGAATAACCGGATCGGCAAAGGACTATGCGGCAGCGGTCGAGAAGTACCGTCGCGCCGCAGAGATTGATCCGGCGGACACGGCAGCTCATCACAGCTGGTACTACACGCTGCTATCACTGGCCGACATGTCAACGAAATCAAAGAAAGAGGCATTTCTTGACCAAGCCAAAGCAGTCTCTCGTGAGCAGAAGCGCAGAAGGAGACTTCGTGAAAGGTCGGAATCTATCGCAAGCCGCATCCATGATGTGGATGCCTAACGCGATAATGTATTTTATCGTCCACAACTACTTTCTGGGTCACTTGTCCGATAAGCCTTCTCGGACAAGTGAACTACGCTGTCATTGGGTCAAACCCTCAAGAAACTGTTGATTCCGACAGTTTGTGGACGATAAGGAATGCCATCCTTCTGCCGTGCGACGTCGGGCGATCATCCGCGATAATCCGGTTTATCATGTCAGAGAGCACGGCGGGCAGATACGCAGGCTCAGTATTCGTTTTCAAAGCGAGTTCGTCCGGCGGATCGCAGCACAGTGATCGCATGAGGACGTACGATTACCGCTTGACTCCGGCAAGTTGGCCGATATCCTTTGGTTATGCCATGATCCGGCAATTGCGGTCGGGAGGACGCGCCTCGTATGAGCTACAAGACATATTCCATCAAACAAGTCATCGCTGACATTGATCAAAGTAAGATCTATCTTCCGGCGCTACAAAGAAAATTCGTCTGGCAGAAGCATCAGATCGAACTTCTCTTTGATTCGCTAATGCGGAACTATCCTTTCGGGACATTCCTGTTTTGGCGATTGCAGCGACAAAAAGCTGAGAGCTATGTGTTTTACGACTTTCTTAAGGAATACGACCAAAGGCATCCCTACAATCGCCGCAAAACAGGCGCATTCCTGCATCCAGAGATTACGGGCGTGTTGGACGGCCAGCAGCGCCTAAGCTCAATGTATATAGGTCTCATGGGCACCCATACGGAGAAGGCCCCGTATAAACGGAGCTCGAATCCGAACGCCTATGAGAAGATGAGCCTTTACCTCAACATCCTGTCCCTCCCTTACACCATTGATTCGGAAGACAAGATCGCAACGCTAGAAGGTCAAAACTTCGAGTTTCGGTTTTTGACCGAAGCGGGGGCCATGTCTGGTGTGACCCGCAAGGTGGTGGCCGATGAAGGAACCGCTCCCAGAGATGAAGCGATGTTCTGGATGAAGGTCGGACAAGTTCTCTCATGGGACGAGGAACCGGAGTTCGACCGCCTTATAGATGGTTTTCGAGAGCAATCCCCTACCGATGAACAGAAGGCCGAGTTTTTACTGCCGCAACGGCAGCGCCTCATAAAGCGATGCTTGGACACTCTGCACAAGCGCATCCAGATAGATGAGTTGATAAACTACTTTGAGGTCGCGAAGGATGATCTTGAGGACATCCTGAAAATCTTTGTTCGAGTCAACAGTGGAGGCACGGTCCTGAGCAAGACGGATCTGCTTTTTTCCACCATCGTCGCTACATGGGACAATGGACGCGAACTGATTGAAACCCTTCTCAAGACCATCAATGACATGGGTGACAAATTCAACTTCGGCAATGAGTATCTGATGCGTTGTTGTCTGGTTCTAAGCGACGGGCCTGTGGTCTATAAGGTCAACTCGTTTAAAGCCGAGAATGTGCAGAGAATTAGGGACGAGTGGCCGAAGATTGCCGAGGCGGTTACGAAGACGGTGAATTTGCTTGTCGAATTTGGTTTCAGCGACGGTGTACTCACTTCGCAGAATGCCACCATCATCATTGCCTACTATCTTTACAAGGGCGGCGACCAGAGCAAAGCATCAAAAGATGGTATTCGAAAGTATCTGATTCACGCCCTACTGAATGGGATTTACGGCAGCGCCCAGGAACAGGTGATCTCGACGCTGAGAAAGGCAATTCGTGAGGAATCTGAGGAGCAGACAGGTGGGACGGGTCACCTAGGCCGCCATTCCGGCTTTTCCTTCGAGAGGATTCTGAAAATCGAACTCCCCCAACAAAAATCGCTCGCGGTGACCGAAGAAGACATCGAGAGATTTCTGCAGAGCACGAAAGGTCCGTCATCGTTTTTTGTGCTCTCTCTTCTCTATCCACAGTTGCGCTACAACGAGGTGGCGTTCCATCAGGATCACATTCATCCTGCCGCTGGTTTCACTGAGGAGAAGTTCGAGGAGATGGGAATACCGAAGGGACAATGGCAGGATTGGTACGACTGCTGTAACTGCGTTCCCAATCTTCAACTTATGAATGGACGCCAAAACATCATCAAGAATGCAACACCACTGAAAGACTGGGTCGGGAAAATGTCGAAATCAGAGCAGGCAACATTTGCCAGCGATAATTATTTTCCGGAAACCATCGCGTTGGACTTCAAGGACTTCATAGCATTTTTCAAAGCGCGTCAAGAGGTGCTGCGAGATAAGCTGAAGAAAGTTCTGGCCCTAACGAGCGTTAGGTCTTCCGCGACACTAGCGGAATGGAACGATAATGACGACGATATCGAACCGCAGGAGAGCCTGTTAGCTACTGCGTGATGAGGCTTATCAAGCCATCAAACAATGGCATTCTCAAGGTTCCAGAAAGCTGTGATCTTTATCGATGGATTCAGAGGCGAATCATGGAGACCGCACCAAATTCGCTTGGCTTCTTCAGGCCACTCTCAGGTGTGATCCACGTCGCACTTCCGCGCCAGGTACCTGCTCCTGGCGCAGCAGTGCCGTCTTGATTGCATCGGCGTCAGGCTTGATCTCCTGAACTGACGACTCCAGAGCCCTCGCAAGCTCTTCCGGCAGAAGCGAAACGACTGTCTCCCAGACAACTCCGTCAATCCGCGCTTGAATCCTGCAGTATGACTTCGGCACCGCCGCTTCGTCAGTAATCCGTACGGAATCCTGGCTGTTCTTCTGGGCGCGCAACGTGAACTGGTAGCCTTCGATCTTTTTGAGATCTCGGCTGAGCAGGTAGTAGAGCACCATGTTCTTGGTTCGCTCCACCTTCCCGGCTGCGCCCCGAGCTCGGTCAGTAAGCCGCGCGGACTCGCTCCGGCAATACTGTTCTCGGGCTTCCATAATGCGTACAAAGCGGCCGATCCGGTCGACCTTCTCGCCGTGCGCCTCGCAGAATTGCTGGAACCGAGCAACCAGGTCTTCGGCTGCGTGGCCTTCTGACTCGACCTGCCCTTCGATCTCTTCGAGTAGTCCGTCGAGCTCCATGTCGATTTCAAACAGCGAGCTTGCTTCCGCAATCGATGCCATCTGTGTTTCTCCTTCTCGAACGTTCTGAATTCTTCGCCGGCATTATGCCGCTACCTTCTGTTGCACACAGAGAGAGCGGGCGGCTTCATACGCCAGTTCGTCGGCACGGCTCTGGTCGCGATGCCCGTTGTGATCTTTGACCCACTTCCATCGGATGGGAAGACTTGTGTTCAGTTCGATCAGCTCAGTCCACAATTCGCGGTGCTGCAGTTGGGTTCCGCGCCGGTTTCGTCAGCCTTGGCGCTGCCAGCGGAAGACAGATGCGCGCATTCCATAGATCAGGTATTGAGAGTCTGAGTGAAGCTCGATCCACGCTCGGCCTTCCACCGACCGAAGCGCCCGAACCGCCGCGACAAGTTCCATCTCGGAGATGGTCGTCCAGGGATGGGCGCCCGACATCTCCCAACGCTTCTTTCCCCGGATTACGACGACGCCCCATCCGCCTGGACCCGGATTGCCGATCGCGGAGCCGTCCGTGAAAATGCGATAAGTCTGATCCACAGAGAGCCTCCTTCCCGAAAACCATTTGGGGCGTTCATCGATAGACTGGGGTGAGATCGAGATTTGCGTCTGACACTAGGACGCAGGGCAAGCTCTAGGCCCTTGAGACTAGGCAGCCTGCATCGGAATGACCGCACCGAAGGGGGCCTTCTGGCTTCCGGTCGAAGCCCATAGAACGGGATAGGCGGGAGCGGACGGCGGGAACGAGCCATACATATCTGTCAGAAAGACGAGGGTCTGCGGCAGAATTCCATGCTCATCCAGCCACTCGAAGCATGGACCAAATTCCGTGCCGCCGCCTCCCACCGGGCTAAGGTGGACCGGTTGACCGGCCTCGTATGTCTCCACCTTCTGCACCTCAGAATCGAAGTAGAGAACATGGACACGCTCCGGTCGCTGGCCTTCGAGAATCGAACACACCTCGGCCTCAAAGAGTTTGAGTTGCCGCCCATTCACGGAGCCCGAGCAGTCGACGGCGATCGCGATCTCCCCGACGCCTTCCCGAATCACTCCCGGCAAATAGAGACCCGCCCAGACATGGCGGCGGTTCGGGCGCATCCAGCTGTAGTCAGCCGGGATCGTATCCGACCAAAGCCGCCGCAGCATTTCCCGCCAATCGACCGTTGCCTCTGCCGCCCCTTCCAGGGTCCGATTGAGGCCGGCCGGAATCTTGCCTGCCTGCCGGGCAACCGTTGTAGCCTGGTTGACCGCCACGTCCCACGCCCTCGACTGTTCTTCGATTGTTGGGGTTTCCTCGTCCGGCGGTGGCGCATCCGGTTGCGGTGCGTCCAGGACCTGCCCAATTCCGCCTTCGGTAATGGGAGCGGAAAGTTCGCTTGAATCGCCGTCAGGGGACGTTTGCTCTTTCGATTTCACTCCTCCAGGCTCGTCGTCCCCATCCTCTTTTTCGGAATCTTGCTCTGTTTCCGACTCCGATTCAAGGATGTTGTAGATCTGCTCTGCGCACATCCCGCGGAAGCGGTTGTCGATCAGCACGCCATCGGGCAGCGAGAGCCCGGCGTCGACGAGCAGGGGATTGATGGCGAAGTCGCAGGCTTGGTTCCACAGTTTAGGGTCGCGGCCTGAGCGGCGCACGTGATGGTGCAGAGCTGGGTGCATGACCTCGTGAGCCAAGGTTCCAGCCAGAGTCGCCGCGTTCAAGGTTTCGACAAAATCAGGGTTGTAGAAGAGTGACACTCCATCAGTGGCCATTGTTTGAATCGACCGGCACTCGCGCCCCTTCAGTCGGAACAGGAGCGAGCCGAAAAAGGGGTGGTCTAGGATGAGTGAAGTGCGTGCCTTCTGAATACGCAGTGAGGTTGGTGTCTCATGTCTCATGCCGCTGCGGGTGCCTCCATGTACGCGGACATGCGGTTGAAGATGTCATCGGCGCTTGGCCCTTCAGCGGGTTCTGCTGCTTCGCGACTGCGCAACAGGCCATCCATTTCTGCGACGATGTTGGCGGCGTCCGCGGCCGTCGTGACGCGCAGCAGATCATGCTTCTTGAGGTCCTGAGCGGAGTAGTTGCACAGTCGCTCTTTGACTTGCTCCGCGAAGCGGTTGAGGTCCGTATCGCCGTTGACGTTGAGACGCGGCAGTATCTCCACCAGGTCCAGGACATTGGTGACCAAGGAACCGTGGAAGCGCGACTCCGGCTCGTTCAGCCGGTCGACCATGTGGGCGACTACCCGCGACGCAGAACCTGCAAATGCCGTATTCAGCAGATTGAACTGGTTTGCCGTCGTGTCCTGAAACTCGTCCAGAAAAACATACCTGTAGGAGACGCGCATTGCCGTCAGGAGGCGAGGATTCGACCGCAGAATAAGCTCGGCAAGCGAACCAATCATCTGGAAATCCAATACCGACCGGGCGCCGCCGAAGAGCGCGTTCTGCCAGAGCGCTCTGGTTAGAGCGAGTCGCGTACCCGGCGTGGCCTCTATCTCGGGACGGATCCCGTTCGACGCAATCGATGTCCGGTAGAACTCGGGAAGGTCGAGGCCGCGAACTTGCGCCTGGGTTACGCCGACTGATTCTGCAATCCCAAGAAGGCGCTCCTCCAGTCGAGCCGATCTGCCGAAATCGAAGTCGAGGACATAATCGCTCGTCGGCCGGTATGCATCGGGAAGCGCGAGACGAAAGCGATCCAGAATGCTCTTCGCCCAGGCGGCAAAGGTGTAGGACTCGAACCGCCGCGCGGCCTCGTCCCCGCAGCGACGGCCTACCCGAGCCGAGCTGCAGAACACTGTGGACTATGTGATTGTCCATAACCATTTTCAGGATGGTGTCGCGTCGTCCTGGGAGAATCCAAAGTTGGAACCGGACGTGACGGCGTTTCGGGAGGCGTTCTCGCCTGTCGAAATTCGGATGGACGCCAGACGGCCGGACTTGCAGCGGATGATGCGGACAATGAACGTCACCC
>Ga0302319_10026244_pt1 | contig 10272 bp, 9 predicted proteins | sample Bog_T0_2_FD_203319 | JGI IMG/M metagenome (GOLD analysis project Ga0302319, IMG submission 203319) | Peat permafrost microbial communities from Stordalen Mire near Abisko, Sweden - Bog_T0_2 | ecosystem: Environmental > Terrestrial > Soil > Wetlands > Peat | place: Sweden: Abisko, Stordalen Mire...
ACGCCCATGCCGGGATCCGTGGTCAGCACGCGCTCGATGCGCTTCGCCATTTCATCTGTCCCGTCGGCGACAAGAACCTGTCCCGCGTGCAGCGAATAGCCGATGCCTACGCCTCCTCCGTTGTGGATTGAGACCCACGACGCACCTGCGGCTGTATTCAGCAGAGCATTCAGCAGCGGCCAGTCGGCGACTGCGTCGCTGCCGTCTTTCATGCTTTCGGTTTCGCGGAAGGGAGACGCCACTGAGCCGCAGTCGAGGTGGTCGCGGCCAATCACGATGGGCGCTTTGATCTTCCCTCTCTTCACCAGATCGTTCATCGCCAGGCCGAATTGCGCGCGCTCGCCGTAGCCGAGCCAACAGATGCGGGCGGGCAGTCCCTGAAACTTGATGCGCTTGCGCGCCAGGTCAATCCAGCGGCGTAGGATGCGGTTCTCGGGAAACATTTCCAGAACTAATTCGTCAGTGACGTGAATGTCCGATGCTTCGCCCGACAACGCAACCCAGCGAAACGGGCCGCGGCCTTCGCAGAATAGCGGACGAATGTAGGCGGGCACGAAGCCCGGGAAATCATACGCGTTCTTCACACCGCGCTGAAAGGCAAACGTGCGGATGTTGTTGCCGTAGTCGAAGGTGATCGATCCCATCTTCTGCAGGCGCAGCATACCTTCGACGTGCGCGGCCATCCCGTCGAGCGACTTCTCCTGATACGTCTTGGGATCTTTTTCCCGCAACTCGACTGCTTCCGCGAGCGTCATGCCGTTCGGCACATATCCATTCAGCGGGTCGTGCGCCGAGGTTTGATCGGTCAAAATGTCAGGGACTACGCCGCGGGCGGCCAACTCCGGAATCACGTCGGCGCAATTCCCCACCAGTCCGACCGAAACATTTTCTTTCTTGCGCACGGCATTCTTCAGGATGCGTAACGCCTCGTCGAGCGTGGTGACCATGAAGTCGCAATAGCCAGTCTTGAGGCGCTTCTTGATGCGCTCGGGATCGACGTCGATGCCCAGAAAAGCCGCACCGGTCATGGTTGCGGCCAGGGGCTGCGCTCCGCCCATTCCGCCCATTCCACCGCTTACGATCAGCTTGCCGGCGAGATCTCCGCCGAAGTGTTTTTCGCCTGCCGCTGAGAAGGTTTCGAATGTGCCCTGAACAATTCCTTGCGAGCCGATGTAGATCCACGAACCCGCTGTCATCTGTCCGTACATCATCAGACCGGCGCGCTCGAGTTCGTTGAACTTCTCCCAGTTTGACCAGTGGCCAACCAGATTGGAATTTGCAATCAGCACGCGTGGCGCGTGATCGTGCGTCTTGAACACACCGACGGGCTTGCCCGATTGCACCAGCAGCGTCTCGTCGTTTTCCAATTTCTTCAGCGACGCGACGATGGCGTGGTAAGCCGGCCAGTTGCGGGCGGCGCGGCCGGTTCCGCCGTACACGACTAAATCCTGCGGACGCTCGGCGACGTCTGGGTCGAGGTTGTTCATCAACATGCGCATGGCGGCTTCCTGTTGCCAGCCTTTGCAGGTGATGGAGTTGCCGCGCGGGGCGCGAATGTTGGCAGCTTGAACGTCAGTGTCGACCGGCATGAATAGATGGTATCAAGACATGCCGTTCGCGACTAATTTGGGAAAGGAAGTGGTTGGAATGACTCCCGATAGGTTAATGTATTGGCGCCCAAAGAAAGGCGCGTCGCCAGTCATGACATCGCTTCTCTTCTGCTTTCTTCTCGGCTGCTTAACGGGACTGCGCTCACTGACGGCGCCAGCGGTTGTCTGCTGGGGTGCCCATTTTGGCTGGTTGCATTTTGCAGGAACGAAGCTCGCGTTCCTAGGCCGCCCGGTGACCCTCGTGGTCCTTACGCTGCTGGCTCTGGGTGAACTGATCGCGGACAAGCTGCCTAAAACCCCAGCACGGACAGCGCCTCCCGGCCTGAGCGCCCGGATTGTTCTTGGCTGCTTCGGCGGAGCTGCCCTGGCGACAAGCGCTGGTGGAAACTTGTTCGTTGCCGCGATCGTCGGCGTCGCGGGCGCTCTGGTGGGGACATTTGCGGGTTATCGAATCCGGCGTGATCTTGTGTCACGGGCGCACCTCGCGGACTTCGCAGTGGCAGTAGCTGAAGACGTGATAGCTGTTGCTGGCAGCCTGCTGGTCGTTTCGCACATTTAGCCCACGCCGATTTTTCTTACGGCACACTTGTTTTGGTCCCACTCCTGGTGTGAAATGTGCAGGACCGGCTGCCCCGTACAGGTTTGCCGGCGGAGTCCGTTATTAAACTCCCCTACGGGGCCCTGGGCTCCGTCGCCGGTAGTGAAGTCGTAGAGCACGCTTTCGGTCTGTGCGCTGGCCGGCTGGGGAAGAACCAGCGCTAGAGCAAGAGCCGTGAATAGAGTGCATACTGGTGTGAACGTCGGAAGCGTTTGTTGATCTCTCGTGGTCCGGAGTCTCCTCTTCAGTTCCGCAAACTTCGATCATGCTGACTTGGTACTGCGAGCGTTCCTCACCTAGGGCGTGATCTTGAATACGGTGCCATTGTCATAGGCACCTCCAACGTATGTGGTGCCGTATAGGTTGCCTTGATAAAACAGCACGTTGCCGAAGGGCTGGGCCCCGTCATGATCCTTGCCGAAGGCGTGCAAGATCGTGAGTTCTCCGGCGGAATTGATCTCGTAGGCACATCCGTTTACCCAGAGCCCACCGAACATCGTAGTGCCGTACAGGTTGCCTTGCGCGTCGAAGACAACATCCGAGGTGGGATCCCAGCAACTATTGTTGGGCTGCCCGGCGAAACGGTTGAAGCTGCCGAGGATGATCTCATTCCACGAGCCGTTGGCACCGGGAATCATCTTGAAGACCGCGCCTCCGCCGTAGGTGCCGCCGTAGCCGGTAGTGCCGTAGAGGTTACCTTGGCTGTCAAGGGTGAGACTGGCTTCAGGAAAGGAGGCGTCGCCCGGATACGCCGCAAAGTTGTGGAGAATCCTATAGCTGCCTTGGGCGGTTACTTCGAACACCGTGCCCCCGCCGTAGAGGCCTCCGGACTCGGTCGTTCCATAAACGTTGCTGTGGCTATCCATAATCAGGCCGGCCGACGGGTTGCTTCCGTCGGTTTTGTTGTGGACAAGGGTGTGCAGTATAGTCTCGACGCCCTCAGGACTGAGGCGAAAGATGGTGCCCACATGGTACGCGCCACCCCGATAGGTGACGCCGTACAAATTGCCGTCGGCATCGATGACCACTCCCCCGGTCGGCGTGATTCCATCGCTGCTGTTTGCGCCAAAGTTGTACAGGTCGGTTTCGGTTCCATCCGGGCTGAGCTTGAATAGAGTACCGTCGCCAGCGGTAACGAGGTAACGATTGGTGCCTCCCTCGGCCGCCGTCCCATAAACATTGCCTTGCTGGTCGAAGGCAAGCTGTCCTTCCGGCGCGACGCCTTGGTGGGAATCGTCGAAGGAATCCAACACCGACAACTCACCCACTGGGGTGAGCTTGAAGACAGTACCTCCTACGCCGCCGGTGTAGGTGACGCCATAAAGATTGCCTTCGGGGTCTGCGATTACGCCCCCGTCAGGTAGGCCTGGACAACCGCTCTGTGCACAGAAGTTGTAGAGCACGGTTTCGGTTTGCGCGCTGGCCGGCAGCGCAACATTGACGATCAGCGCCAGAAAGGCGAACAGACCCAACGCGAGTATGAGAATCCGCAGGGCGGGGAACCGTGGTGCGTTCTTCATCGACTTGACTCCTAGGGCGCGAAACGATTGCGCTGCTGTGATCCATGGGAGCGATACGGAAAAGGAAATCGAAGGGTAACCCGCAGCGCTCCCCAAGTGCCGCATTGTCCGGCAATGTTAGCCCGGCCGGCAGCCCCTGTCTTCCACAGGATTGAGCTTTTATCAGCGGATTGATGTAGTTCCGTGGGCCTTGGCGGTATTTGGTGAATGCTGTGGCGGACGCGGAGAAAGCAGATCAGGCGCGAATCTACCAGGTGTTGTAGGCGTCGCCTTCGGTGGAGATCGCAGTCGAGGCGGAATGTACGTCGCAGATGCCGGGATCTTGCTGGTCGACGGAATCCACGGTGTCGCAGACGGGCGCGTCCCAGTTGGCCTCGCCGGTCATGGGATCCTTGGGAATTTCTTTGATGTAGGTGGGCTTCAGGTCGTCGAGCGATTGCGGCGCTTTTTGTTTGTCAAGGGTGTATTGCTGAATGAGTTTGCGCAGCTCGAACAGATCGTTGTGCAGCACGGCCTCGCGTGATCGGAGCAGCGACCGATTGTAGATGGGCAGCGCAATCGACAACAGTACCCCGATGATGATCATGACGATCATCATTTCCAGCAACGTGAATCCAGATTTACCGCGCGATTTAAGTCTCGTTACCATTTACCAGTCCTTATACTTCGTACCGTCGAGCGCAATGCCCGTCGATTTGGTGTAGACGTCGAACACGCTTTGCCCGCCCCAGGAATCGGAATCGGGATCGTCCTGCATGGAACGCAGGCCCCAGTCGGTGGTGCCGGTCATGGGGTCGACGGGAATTTTTCGCAGGAAGCGAACTTTCTTGCCCTGGATGTCTTCGCCTTTGACCAGGGTTTCCAGGTCCGGGGGATAGTTCTGGCTGTCGACTTTGGTGCGGAAGCCACCCATATCGGCGGCGGCTTTATAACGGTCGATGGCGTCGCGCATCTCCCAGAGATCGGCGCGCAGCATGCGTTCGCGCTCGCGCACGATGGTGACCCGCGCCAGCGGCACCGCCATGGTGGAAAGCACGATGATGATGAGGCAGGAAATGATCAGCTCGAGCAGCGTGAAGCCGCGTGCGGGCTTGGCGCTCGGCTCGGGTTGGATTTGTCGACTCATATGAGCTTCTCGGGTTAAGGAGCGCGCCTTGGCGGTGCGTTGTGCCGTCCCTAATGGGACTCGGTTCCTGCTGCTGCTACCCCGCACTTACGCGCGGGGCCAATGAATGCCGTCGCTGCGCGACTTTGATCCAGTTTGCGCTGCAACTATAAACTCGAACCATGACGCAGGCTCTCATTACGCGGTCTTACTGTACCGTCACCGATGCCTGCGCTCCGTTCACGGTGATGCGCTGTTGGGCGGGATCGAGCGCGCCACCGCGGGTAATAGTCAAAGGAGTCTGGCCGCTGGCTTTCGCCTGAAACGTTAACGTCACCACGGCGCCCTGTCCGGAAACGCCACCGGAACCCGGCGGCCGCGTGGCCGTGATCAGCAAGCTGCCGGTGGCATCGTCTTCGCGGTGCACCAGGGCCACGGCCTGGCCATCCTGCGAGAGGAAACCGCCGTTGGAAACATTGACCAACTGCAGTTTCGCCGGATCGTAATTCATTTGTACCGGCACGGAATAAACATTCTGCGCGCCGGAGATGAGCAGGTTCACCACAAACGTGCCGCCCTTCTCGGCCGTGATCTGGCCGGGATCGAACAGAAAGTTCGCGCCTTGACCTGCGGGCGCGGCCGCCGGGTTGGGGGCTGGGGCGGCCGACGCGGGATTCGGAGTTGCAGGATTGGAAACCGCCGGAGTTGCAGTAGCTGCCGGGGCTTGAGCCGGGGGCGCAGGCAGCACAACCCGGCTGACGTGGCGCAACTCGATGGTGTTGGCCGTGCCAATGTCGATGGCGCGCTGGTTCAACTCGCTGACGTAGGCCCCGCGAATAATGTGCGGAGTGATGGCGAAGACGGTTTCGTCCTGCGATTTATCCTGCGTGGTCTGGCCAAAAAGATATTTCAGGATGGGAATCTGCGCCAGGCCGGGAATGCCAGCCAGGGATTTGGTTTGGGAATCGTCGAAGATGCCGCCCACCAGGCTGGATTCGCCATCGCGCAGGCGGATTTCGTGCTCGATTTTCTTCGACCCGATGATGGGCTGGCTGATGCCGCCAATGCTCGACTGACCGACCACCGAAGAAATTTCCATGGTGATCTTCAGCGTGACTTCGCGGTCCGCGTGCACGTGCGGCGTCACGTCAATGTTCACGCCGACGTCGAGATATTGAAACTGGGTATTGACCAGAGGGTTGATGCCGACACCGCCAATGCCGGGCTGGAACGAGCCGGTAGCGATGGACGCGCTCGCCGATTTTGAGCGTCGCCTTCTGGTTGTCGAGCGCGCGCACCTGCGGGTTCTGCAACATCTTGGTATCGGTATCGCCCATCACAGCTGACAAGTTGGCGGAGCCGATCGATACCTGGAAATCGGTGGCGTTCAGGTTGCCGAGAGTATTCAACTCCAGGCCGCTGCCGCTGGAGCCGGTGGTGCCGGTGGTGCCCGTCGTGCTGGTTGTGGTGGTGGAGGTGTTGATGTTGCTTTGCAGGGTGACGGTCGCACTGGTGGGCGGGCTCAAACCTAAAGTGCGCGAGCGGTCTTTGCTGATCTGCAACACGGCGATGTCGACGATCACTTCGGGGCGGGCGCGGTCCAGGTCATCGACCAGCTTTTCGGCGAGCGCAATCTGGTCCGGCGTGCCGCGCACCACCAAAGCGTTTTGCGAGAGCAACTGCTGCACGCGCTGCACATCGAGCACGGCGCGGATGGCATTCACCACATCCTGCAACTCGGTGGGCTGCGAAATATTAGAAAGATAAAAAGTCTTGAGGACGCTTTGTTCCAGTTCCTTGCGCTTCGCCGGATTATCCTGGGCGACAAAAATCGTGTTGCCAGTGACCGGGCGCCAGAAGGTTTTCGATTCCAGCGCGGTGATTTGCAGCGCCTCTTCCAGCGTGACTCCGTTGAGTTCGACTTTGATGCGGCGCGAAGTGTAATCGGGATCGAACAGAACGTTGATCCCCGCCAACTGCCCGATAGTCTGGTAAATCACTTTGGAATCTTCGGTGAGCTTTACGGTGATGGGGACGACGGAGATGGGGGCCAGTTCGATGGGGCCTCCGGCTTCGCGGATCTTGCGCTCGATACCGCTGGGCGGCCCGGCGGCCTGCGGCGGAGGATTCAAGGCATCGTTGATCATCTGCTGGGTGCGCTTCAGTTCCTGTTGCGCGTTGAAGAGCGAGGGATCCATCTGCGCGGCTTTTTGGAATTCGGCCAGCGCCTCCTGCAGTTTGCCCTGTTCGCGCAGCCCGATGCCCCGATGCAGCACCACCATGGCCGCTTTGGAGCGCATGCGCTCGAACGACGTGCGGTAGCGCAAGTCTTTTGGCTTCAGGTCGTAAGCCTGCTTGTAGAGATCGTAGGCGGCCTCATAGTTCTGCCGCGCCTCGGCGTCCTGGGCCTTTTCGTAGATGCTTTTGGCCTTGTCGGCAATGGCCGGCAGTATGGTCAGCACAACCAGCAGCAACACTGCCGTGGGCTTCAGACGTCTCATTCGTTAATCCTCGATAACAAAGTCTTCGCCGGACAAGCAGTCTCTACCCCGAAGGCCAGCGAACCTGGTCTACCCGAGCCTGGTCTACCCGAAAATGGTCTACCCGAAAATGGGATAAACATGACGACACACGTGACGGTCACGTTCTGGTGCATAACACGCTACTGAACACAAAAAAAAGCGCTTTGGCTGCGATTATAGCATCGCATTTCCTGCCTCTTCCTGTGATCGGCTGCACGGGAGTTACACTCTTTGGTCGTAGTCCTATCGGGCTGCGGCCATCGGGCTTCGGGCTTCGGCAAAACAATCGTCGATCATTTCCATTTACCGAAGCCCGATAGCCGCAGCCCGGAGCCCGCCTCCCTGCTGCTAAGATTGAATCTGAACTCGAACATGCCCCGCCAATCCACCCACGAAACCAAGCCCAGCAAAGAAAAGGCGCCGCGCCGCGAGCCGACAGCCTCCGGCCAACGAGACGCCGCCGTTAATAGGATCGCTTCCCATAACTACTTCTTGCTGGAAAAATTTGAGTGCGGCGTAGTTCTTACCGGAACCGAGGCCAAATCGGTCCGCGGAGGCCTCGCCAACCTCAAAGACTCCTACGGCCTAGTCAAGGACGGCGAACTCTGGCTGCTCAACGCCCACATCGGCCCCTACGAGCACGGCAACATCCACAACCATGCCCCCCTGCGCACCCGCAAGCTGCTGATGCACAAGGAAGAAATCAAGAAGCTGATCGGCAAAACCCAGCAGAAAGGACTGACGCTGATCCCAGTCCGCATGTACTTCAAGAACGGCAAAGTAAAGGTCGAACTGGCCCTGGCCAAAGGTAAGCAGCTCTGGGATAAACGCGAAACCGAACGCCGCCGCACCGCAGACAAAGAAGCAAGGGAAGCCATCCGAGGCCGGAAGAAGTAAGCGCTGCCCGCATTTTGCGCTCGTGCATAATTTAGGTTTGTCATTCCGAAGGCGGCTTCATCGCCGAGGAACCTGCTGTTTGCATGCAGTGCCGCTCACCAAACCTCAAGCTGAATCTGTCGGTACCGATTGATGAGCTCAAAGTCTTTCCGGTTGGTAGTGATCAGCCGGGCACCGTGCGAGCGAGCAGTAAGGGCGATGAGAACGTCGAAGTGCAGGTCGCGGAGTTTATGCGGCTCGAAACCTTGATCGGCACGGATCTCGGCCAGTATCTCGCCCGACTCCAGCCAATTGGTTCGCGTCGGAGTCAGGATCGGGTGGTTTCTCGCCAGATTGCGGAGGAATTTGAGTTCCGCGGACCCGCTCACTCCGCGCAGCAATTCCGCCAGGACTACCGACGACAAGCGGACCACGCCCTCCACGGAATCTATCCTCTTGCCGTGGCGCCCCGTGCGGACCTCGTCCACCAGAACAGAGGTGTCAAAGATGACGACGTCACTCATCAAGTCCCGAGAACTTAAGTTTGCCGGAGTTCTTCTTCATCAGGGCCTTAAAGCGCTTCAGCCCAACGATTTCGCGCAGCGCGATGTGAACCGCATCGGTGCGGTTTTTCGCCTTGAGCACCTTCACAGCCTCGTCGGCCAAGTCCGTGTCCAGGCGGATTGATGTCATGGTTACAGCCATAGTGCCCTCGCTTTACTGATATATACATGATAGCGAATTCGTATATACACGTCAAGAGCGAAGGCGGCCGTATCGCCGGAGGAACCTGCTGTCAGCCCGCAGCGCCGAATCACCCCCCAAAGAAATTGCCGTTGATCCCAAACCAGCAAAGCGGCGTATGATGGTCGGCCAGAGGGTCGTCGCCATGGGAAATCCCGAACAATTCTGGTCAGAAGTCCTAGCGATATTTCTCGGCGACGTGGCGGCGAGCATTCTCCTCGTCCCAATTTTCCTTATAGGCCGGAGGTTCGTCCGAATATTAGGTTTCGTTGACATTAGAATTGGCTACAACTGGAGTTGGGAGGGGAGCAAATTCTACCCTAACTTTGACATTCGGAACTCGTCCGGGAACACGACCTACGCCCTGGCGAATGTAAAATACACGAGAAACAACGGAAGAGAACTCGTTTGGATCGACAACAAATCCCTTTGGGGAAAGGAGCTTAAACCCGGAAGCATCGTGCACCTTTCAGGCGATCCGGTCGCAGGCGTGACATCTCTGCAGCAGTGTTTAGGGGTAGAAGTGACCGTCCGCACACAGGATCAGCAAGAGTTCAAAGGAGCGGGTCCGGGCCAGCTTCGCGCGAGTCTGCTCAAACGGGCGTCTCAATTCTTTCGGAGGCGCAAACAATGACTTTCCAGCCTACCAGAGGAAGGGCGGAGACAGGAAAACCGGACAAGGGCTGGGCAGCAGCTCAGGAGTATGGAGGAAGGGCCGGACCAGCCCCTAGTAGGAGGCGGGGCTGACGTATTCGATGGAGTTGACGATCTCGCGCCGGATTGCAGTGATCCTCGGCTTCGCTCCTCGCCGCCACTCGACGGGCCCTCCTGAGTCGCTCGGATCGGCGACATAGATGGCGCTACCACTCTCCTCAATAATCAGCAACGGCTTTGACCTCGACCCGGACTCCAATAGCCCCGCAGGCAGCACTGCGGGGCTTCCCTGAAATGTGAGCACAACGCTGGACGAATCGACGTAGCTGCCCCCACCCCGCTCGGCGGGTATGTACGGGTAGACGGAATACGAAAAGGAAAGAATGCAAATATAGAATGTTGCGACAATCAGAGAAAAACCGCTGGCCCAAAACGCAGCCCTCAGCTTCGTATCACTAAACGCAGCAGACTTCAGAGCAAGCCGGCCAAACAGCCAGAGTATCAGGAACACAAGTACCAGAAATACGTACCCCCCTCCGCCCGCGAACCGCCTTTTCGGGCCAAATATTTCCCACAGATCCCGTCCCAGCCCGCGAAGCGAATATCCATCAAGGAACACGATGACCAGAAGGCAGAGTATCCA
>Ga0302319_10026245_pt1 | contig 10271 bp, 8 predicted proteins | sample Bog_T0_2_FD_203319 | JGI IMG/M metagenome (GOLD analysis project Ga0302319, IMG submission 203319) | Peat permafrost microbial communities from Stordalen Mire near Abisko, Sweden - Bog_T0_2 | ecosystem: Environmental > Terrestrial > Soil > Wetlands > Peat | place: Sweden: Abisko, Stordalen Mire...
TGCCGTCTTCTGTCTTCACAGCGCCCCGCCAAACCCTGAAGCCGGAGCGCTACACGCCATCAATCCGCGCCCTCACGCGGAGCACGTGGCATGGCCTCCACCAGCCGGCGGGTGAACTCGTGCTTCGGCGCGTGAAATAACTCGCCGGGCGGGCCGGACTCCACGATCCGGCCTTCGTGGAGAATCTCGACGCGGTGGCTGATCGAGGCAATGGAGAGAAGATCGTGCGAGATGAAGAGAATCGCCGTACCGTCGCGCTGGTTGAGTTGCTGAAACAGCCGGAGGACGCTCGCCTGCGTGATGACGTCGAGCGCGCTGATCGGCTCGTCCGCGATCAGCAACGCCGGTTGATGCATGATGGCGAGCGCGATGAGAAGCCGCTGGCCCTGACCGGTGCTGAGTTGCCCCGCGCGCTGGCGGAAGAAGGCGCGGTCCTGAGGTAACTGAACGCTTGCGAGGAGCTGCGCGAAAAACCCGTCGGGGGCCTTTGTGGAACGGTGAGCGCGCCACGTTTCTTCGAGCAACGTCCCGACCCGCAGCCGCTCGTTCAGCGCAACCGCGGGGCTCTGCGGAACGTAACCGATCCGCCTGCCGAGAACGGCGCGCATCTCGCGATCGGTGCGGCCGATCAGTTCGCTCCCTTCGAGAACGATGCTGCCTGCGACTTCTCCGCCGCGATACCGGAGCAGGCGCAGCAGAGACAACGCCAGGGTACTCTTGCCGGAGCCGCTCAGGCCGACCAGCGCAACGATCTCGCCCGCGGCGATGCGCCCGGCGACGTCGCGCAGTACTTCGCGCGCGCCATAGCGGGCGGTGATGCGGAAATCGAGAACCGGAATGGAGTCGGGCACGGTTTTGGCACTTCTCACGTCGATGGCGGCTGTTATTCCAGACGCAGCCATTCGACATTCCACCATACCTGAGGCGGCGCGACCGATGGCCGGGCGCCTTTGAGACTGGGCGCGATGGCGCAAAGGTAATCGGGGTTCACGAGATAAATAATCGGCTCCTGCTCAACGGCGATGCGCTGCACTTCATCGAACGCCTTCTTGCGGACTTCGCGCGAACCGGACGACGCCTGCTCCTTCTCCAGCTCGTCGATGCGGGCTTCCCAGGGCGTGGCGGGCGACTTCTCCTGCGGCCACCAGGCGTGCTGTGCGCCGGAACTCTGCCAGACGTTCATCGCTTCGAGCGGATCCATCTCCAGGTTGAGTCCCGCCAGCGCGCCCTCGTAATCGAGGGACTTTGCGATGCGGTCCACCAGCGAACTGAAATCGAGCGTCACGATATTCACCTGGATCCCGATCCTGCCGAGATCGGCCTGAATCAGCGGCGCCATCTGCGCCCGGACCGCATTGCCGGCGTTTGTGATCAGAGAGAATTCGACGGGGTGGCCGGCGCTGTCGTACAGTGAACTTTGGTGCAGCGCTCCGTCGCGCAGCACAAAGCCGGCGTCCGACAGTGCTTTCGACGCTGCCTGGGGATCGTACGGCAGAGGCTTCAGGGAAGCATTGAACCAATAACGATTGGCGGGCGAGATTGGTCCGGCCGCCGGATGCGCGCGCCCGAGGTAGACGATGCGCGCGATGTCGTCGCGATTGATGGCGAGGCTGACTGCTTTGCGGAAGGCGGTGGAGGTGAACCATTTTCGCTTCCACTCCGGCAGGGTGCGCGCGGGCGCCTGGTTAAACCACATGAAATCGGAATTCAGAGACGGCCCGAGCGACCGCGCCGCGCCGGGCTTTGCCTTTTCGACACGATCGAAACCGGCGGGCTCCAGGTGCTCCACGATGTGGTTCTCGCCGCGCAGGAAGCGTTCCACTTCGATGTCGTGATTCTGCTGGATGTCGATCCGGACGGAATCGAGATACGGGAGTGGCACGCCGGCCGGATCGCGCTTCCAGTAATTCGGGTTGCGCAGGAGGCGCACGTATTCGCCGGGGCGGTATTCGGAAAGAAAGAAAGGGCCGGCGGAGGCGGGCAGTTTCGCGAGAGTTCGCGGCGTGACCGGGAGCCCGTCGAAGAGACGATCGAGCCCGGGCTTGGGGACCGCATAGACGACGCTGAGATCCAGCGCCGAGGTTGCGGTAACGGAAGGATTGCCGGCGCTCGACTGGAACGCGTCTCCCACGGGCGAGGCTTCCTTCGGGTCGAGCGCGCGATTGAGAGTGCGGGCAACGTCGTTCGCGTCGAGCGGGGAGTTGTCGGAGAACTTCAGGCCCGGGCGCAGATGGAAGGCGATCGAACGGCCGTCGCCGGACAATTTCCAGGATTCGGCGAGTTCGGGTTCCAGCGTGTCGGTGGCGCGGTTGACGCGCACGAGGACACCCGCTGTCAGGTAGCGAACGGTTTCGGAGTGATTCTCGGCGACCTGCAAAGGGTCGAAAGTTTTCGGATCGCCGGCGATTGAGATCCGCAATTCTTTCGGCCCCTGGCCCGGCTTCGGAACGGACTGGCAGGAGACCGTTGTGAGAGCGAGCAGTGCTGCAGCCAGCGTAACCGGACCGGTGCGAACATTCCGCCACCGCTTCCTGACGGTCGCGGCTCTGAAATCGCCGGTCCTTGCGAGCCGTGACCGTAAGGGAGCGGTAGCGATGCCTTCGAAAAGATCCATCAGTCCGTCTCTCCCGCCGGGTTTCCCCCTGCTTCGCCCGCACCCGAACCCAGAGTATCGATGCAGATCATCACCGCTGTGAGAGCGAGCGGCGCCGCAGCCAGCGTAACCGGACCGGTGCGAACATTCCGCCACCGCTTCCTGACGGTCGCGGCTCTGCAATCGCAGTTCGTTCCGTGCCGTGACCGTAAGGGAGCGGTAGCGATGCCTTCGAAAAGATCCATCAGTCCGTCTCTCCCGCCGGGTTTCCCCCTGCTTCGCCAGCGCCCGAACCCAGCGCCTCGAGGCAGATCATCACCACCATCAGCAGCGCCAGCGGCGTGAGTATCCACGGATTCGCGCGGATCAGATCCGGGTGCTGCAGATCGCGCAGCAGATTTCCCCACGAAGGGAGCGGCTCCGGAACGCCCAGACCCAGCAGTCCGAGACTCGCTTCCGCCAGTATGTAGGCGGGAACCAGGACACGAAACTGCGCGATGGCCACCGCGCGCAGATGCGGCCACGCGTGCACCAGCGCGATCCGCCGCGTGGGAATGCCGGAGGCTCGCGCCTGCAGCATCCAGCCCGACGTCTCCATACGGCCGATCGACGCCGCGAAGATGCGGGCGGGCCAGGCCCAGCCGGCCACGCCCATCAGTCCGAACGTGCTCAGAACGGTGACGACCGGCCCGGTACCGAGCGGCAACTCGGCGCGCAGAATGATGAACAGAAATATCCAGGGCAGAGCCAGGCAGATCGTGGTGATCACGGAGACCACGGGGCGGAGCGGATTGCGTCCCGTTCCCGCGCAGGCGGAGAGCGGGGCGATCAGCAGCGCCAGAGCCACCGAGACGGCGGCGGCGGCCGGCGCGAGCATGATCGAGATGCGCGTGGCGTAAAGAAGACGGGAGAAACGGTCGCGCCCGATTTCGTCGGTACCCAGCAGGAAACGGCCGCCGGGCGGCGCTGCCGGAGAGTCGCGGAATTGCCGGTCGTAGGCAAACGGGGCCACGGCCGGTCCCGCCAGCGCGCCGAGGCAGATCGCGATCAGGATGACGACGGCTGCGGCCCGGACGGATTTCATACCGGCTCCAGCGATTTCTCTTCGCCGGCGAACTCGCCGCCCTCCACCATTTCGCCAATGGTCGCGACGGTCGCCACCACCAGCGTGATGATGAGAGCCAGTCCGCACAGAAGCGGAAGATCGCGCGCGACGGCCGCGTGCCAGGTCAACTGGCCGATGCCCGGCACGTCGCAGAGCGCTTCAATCGGGATCAGGACGCCGAAGGCCAGCACCAGCGCGACGCCCGCCAGCGCAATGAGCTGCGCCGCGGCGGGGCGGAGCACATATCTCCACCCGAGCACCCATGGCGCCATGCCGCGCGCCCTCGCGGCCAGTAGCGAGCCGGAGCGATAGAGGTCGCTCCACAGGGCGCGCATGGTCCCGAACACGCGGGGCAGAATGGCAAGGGCTACGGCGAGGCCGAGCGGAGCGTCGCTCATGAAGAACGCCAGCGCAAGAACGGCCGGCGGCACGGCCAGCAGCAATCCGCTGACAGAGACTGCGGTCACTTCCAGCAGCGGACGCCGCGGCCACACCGCCAGCCACGCCAGCCATCCGCCCAGCAACATGCCTCCGGCGACTCCCCAGACGATCAGCCGCACCGTCACCCAGGCCCTCTGTTGCAGGAGATCGGTCACGGGCGCATGGAGGGAATCGGACTCGCCGAAATCGCCCTGCAGCGCCTTCCCGACGTAGCGGACGTAGAACAGCGGCAGGCGGTTTTCATATTCGCGCCGGGCGTGGATGGCCGCCTGTGTGGCCGCGCTGATCTGCGGATTCCAGGAATTCTCGTCGATGTCGAAACCGGGCGAGTAACGCACCAGGGCCGCGGCGATAAAACCGCCGGCCAGCACCGCCAGCACCAGGCTCAGGAGGCTTTGCGCGATGCGACGCGGAAGCGTACCGGCGCGGCCAGGCTGCGAATTCATGCCCGTGACTCTCTAAGGAACTCGCGCAAGTCCTGGCCGCCGAATCGCGGCTGGACGGGTGGGTTCCTCCGATGTCTGACGCCGGGTCCGGCGGCTCCTGCGCTTCTCGGGAACACGCGCAAGTTACGCCGCCGGGCCCGGCTGAACGGCTGGTTCCTCCGAATGTCCGGCGTCGAGTCCGGCGGCTCTTGCGCTTTTGAGGTCATGACGCGGCGGCCGTAATTGCAGGAGGCTCCGCGCCGGACAAAACCTCCGGCGGCGGCATCGGGACCTGCATGGGGACGACCGAAGCGCGATCCTTTTTCCGCTGCCGCTTCCCTTTGTACATGCGGCGATCGGCCTCGGCCAGCAACTGTTCGGCGTCGGTGCCGTCCTCGGGGAAGTTGGCGATGCCGACGCTGATCGAAAGCACGCTGGGCTCCGGAGTCGCTTCGCCGGCTTTGCGGGCAACGTTGCGCATGCGATCGATCTTGCGTTCCAGTTCGTCCTCGTCCGCGCCGGGGATCAGCATCACGAATTCATCGCCGCCCAGCCGCGCCACATAGTCGTCGGCCTCGCAAAACTCACGCAGTCCGTTGGCGACGATGCGGAGCACGCGGTTGCCCGCCAGGTGTCCAAACCGGTCGTTCACCTGTTTGAATCCGTCGAGATCGGCCACGACGACGGCGAGCGACGTGGCGGTGCGTCCGGCGCGCGAGACTTCATGATCGAGCGACAGAAAGAGCGACCGCGCGTTGGGCAGATTGGTGAGGTAATCGGTCGTGATGGAGGTCTCGAGCAGCCGCTGGCTCAGCGCGTTCTCGATGGCGAGCGCTACTTTGGAGCTGATCGCCTGAAGGATACGCAGATTCTCCTTGCTGAAGGCGTCGCGTTCCGCACGATAGAGCGCCAGCACCCCCAGCACGCCGTTCACACCGTCGAGCGGCACCGCGAGAGCCGAGCGCAGAGTGCTGTACTTCGTCGGATCGTTCAGGTATCCCGCTTCCACCGACGGGTTGCCGTTCAGAATCGACTTGTTATTCTCCGCCACCCATCCGGACAGACCCTGCCCGACCGGGATTTCCAGCGAGTTAAACAGACGCAGGTTCTCGCCGCAGACGTATTCCGGCGTGAGCTTCTCGTCGCGCTTGATATAGATGGCGAGTGTTTCGTAGGGAATCAGGCGCTTGAGACGGACACCGACAAACGCCAGAGCCTCCTGAAGACTCAGCGAATTCCCCAGATCCTGGGTCAGTTCGTATAGCATCTGGGCTTCCTGCGTGGCGGCCGCAATGCTCGACATGGGATCGGCGGCGGGAGATCCCGCCATGGGCACGAGGTCCGTTTCGGTGGCGATCGCAAACCCCGTTGCCGGCGCCAGACCGCGCTCGATCTTCACGTCCATGGAGAGCTTCATGGTCTTCTCTCCGCCGGCATTGACGGCCATGCGTTCCAGTTCGACGTAACGGCGCTTCAGAATATCCACGACCATGGGGTCGAAGGCCTTGCCGGACTCGTCGACGACGATCTTCATCGCTTCGTCGAGAGGCAGAGCGCGGCGGTACTGGCGGTCGGAAGCCAGCGCGTCCAGACAATCGACCGCCGAGAGGATACGCGCACCGACCGGAATCTCCTCGCCCGAAAGGCCGAACGGATAACCCGTACCATCCCACTTCTCGTGGTGCGCGCGAACGATCGGAACCACCGGATAGGGGAATTTGACCTCTTCCAGAATCTCCGCGCCCACCAGCGGATGGATCTTCATTTTTTCGAACTCTTCCGGCGTGAGCCTCCCCGGTTTCGAAATGATATGTTCGGGAACGGCCAGCTTGCCGATGTCGTGGAGCAGCGCCGCCGCCTGCAGGGCATCGAGATCTTCCGGACTCATGCGGATTTCGCGGCCGATCTCGGTTGCATAAACACGGACGCGCTGCAGGTGATCGTGAGTCGTGGAATCCTTGGCCTCGATGGCCAGCGCCAGCGCTTCGATGGTTCGCAGGTGAAGACCCGCAATCTCTTCCACGTGGATCTTATCGTGCTCCAGACGATTGAGATAGAGTTTGTACTGCCGGTAGACAAAGGCCACCAGCACGAGGAGAACAACCGGATCCTGCCAGCCTTCCTTATCGTGCAGATCTCCCACAATCAGGATCTGCCAGGCGATCATGGCGGCCGCCAGATGGTACTGCATCGCCCAGAAGAACGTGTTGTACCAGGTTTTGTAGATCGACTTGTTCTCGGTGAGCGCGACCACTCCCGCCACCAGAACCGTGTTGACGATGAAGTAGACTGCGGCCGTCACGCCCAGCAACAGGAAATTGCCGGCGCCCAGCAGGTGCATCAGCGGCCCGTGAAAAACCGCATGGGCCGCCATCACCGCAAGACAAATGGAACAGGTACTGAACGCGACCTGAATGGTGCGCCGCACCTTCGCTTGCCAAAGACACTGGACAACAGCGGCCGAGGCGGCGATCGCCAGGGCTTCCGGGAGGCTGAACTTCTCAATCGCAACGAGGATGAACAGGAAATTGACCGACAGCGTCACCGTCACCGTCGGCAAGGGTACCTTCAGGCCGGAGGTCAGAACCGTGACCAGAAGGAGAACCCAGAAGTAATAGTCGTGAGACGGGCCGAAATGCAGCAGTTGCCCTACCAGCCCGATCATCCCGGACGTGAGAATCAGGGCGATATAAAATTTGGCCCGTAGCGGCATACCAGCACGTAAGTTGCCCCAGTGTAACACGTCGGCCCGGCGTCCCGTAAGTCCTACAAAACGTTAACAAGGGTGGTATTACGCCGCTACCGGGGTTCAAGTTAGCCTGATGGATCTGCCGCCGCCGTCGAGGTATACCCAAATTGCCAAAATGGCACACGCCGCGGGGTACGGGCCGCCGCGCCGGATTGGCTTATCTCCGACGTTATCATTGACAGATCAAGCATTTGCAGCCGAATATGGGATACGGGTGAGAGCATGAAACCATTTCGCCTGGAAAGTGACGAAGTGACGCCTCCGGATGCGGGTGGTTCTCTCCCGCGTCCGGCCGCATCCGCCCGCGAACCGCTCACCCGAAGCGCCCGGAGGATGGAGTTTGTGGGAATGCCGGCGATTATCGCCTCGCGCTCCATGCAACGGGTGCTCGAGATGGCCGAAAAGGTCGCGCGGACCGATTCGACGGTCCTGATCGCGGGCGAGAGCGGCGTCGGCAAGGAACTGATCGCCCGTGCCGTTCACCACTATTCGCCCCGCCGCGAGAAGCCTTTTGTCGATCTGAACTGCGCCGCCTTCCCGGACAATCTGATCGAAAGCGAACTGTTCGGCTACGAGAAAGGCGCTTTCAGCGGCGCCGACGGCATGAAGCAGGGAATGTTCGAAGCAGCCGCGGGCGGCACCCTGTTCCTCGACGAAATCGGCGAACTGGAGACCCGAATGCAACCCAAGCTGCTCCGCGTACTCGATGGACAGCCGTATTACCGGTTGGGCGGAACCCGCAAGATACAGCCCGCGGCGCGGGTGGTTGCTGCCACGAATTCCAATCTCGAAGAAGCCGTGCAGCGCGGCGGATTCCGGGCCGATCTGTACCACCGCCTGGATGTGTTCCAGCTCCGCGTTCCGTCGCTTCGGGAGCGCATCGACGATATCGCCCCGTTGTGCGAGCTGTTTCTCGGCGCCTCCGGGTGTTCGCTCCGCGAAGACGCGCTGGAACTGCTGCGGGACTATTCATGGCCCGGCAACGTCCGCGAACTCCGGAATGTTCTGAACAAGGCGGTGGTATTCGCCGATGGAAAACTGCTGACGCCGGCCGATTTGCCCGCCGCCGTCCGGGGCAACGCGACGCCGGGTCCGGGATACTCGCTCGAACGGCTCGAAGAACAGACCATACTCCGGGCGCTCGAACAAACGGGCGGCCATCAGCAGAAGGCAGCCGACATTCTGGGGATATCGCGCCGCACGCTGATCAGGAAAATCAAGAACTACGGCCCTCTGAAATTCCACGGCCGGGTGGAAAGCGCCCACAGCCACGGCCCGGCCAGCCATACCGGCGGAGCAAGCACTGCCGGCCATGCCGGCGGCCCAGGAAAGAAAGGGCCGGGGTTCAGTCTGTGACGCCGGCCACGGCGGGAAGTGCGGCGATCGCCGCCCCGGAAACGGGCGCCAGCGGACTGCGAAGCCTGCCGGCGGTTCCCGTCCTGGCCGACGAACTCGACGTCTCGGAACACCTGCTGGTGGACATCGCGCTTCGCCACGTTTATTTGCGGGGCACCTGCACCATCCATCTGTTGTCCGAACTGATGAAGCTGTCTCTGGAACTGACCGAGTCGCTGTTCCGGAAGCTGATCGATCAGCAGTACCTGGAGGTCCGGCGGATGGCCGGCGACGATTACGTTTTCGCGCTGAGCCCGTCCGGGCGCCGCCTGTGCGCCGAACGGTCCCTGACGCTGCGCTACGCCGGTCCGGCGCCCGTTTCGCTGGCGGCGTATACGGCCGCCGTGCGGGCTCAGACCGCCCAGCTGAACATCGACCGGGCCGCGTTGCGCCGCGCCTTTTCCGATATCGTCATCGGCGACGCCCTGCTCGATGCGCTGGGTCCCGCGTTGATCTCACAGCGGTCTATTTTTCTCTATGGACCCAGCGGCACGGGCAAGACGACCGTCGCGGAGCGGCTGACCCGCGTTTACGAAGATGGCATTCTGGTGCCTTACGCCGTCGAGGTCGACGGGCAGGTGATCACCCTGGGAGATCCGGCGGTGCATGAGCAGATGCCGCTCGAGGGAGTGTTTTTCGACCGGCGCTGGATATTCTGCCGCAGACCGTTCCTTTCCGTGGGTGGCGAACTGGTGACCAGCATGCTCGATCTGCAGCGCGACGAGGGAACGGGAACGTGCATGGCGCCCCTGCAAATGAAGGCGAACAACGGGATCCTGCTGATCGACGATTTTGGCCGCCAGATGATGGCGCCCCGCGATCTGCTGAACCGCTGGATCGTCCCCCTCGACCGGCGTATCGATTTCCTTTCCCTCGGCAGCGGCCGTAAGTTCGATATTCCGTTTGAAGTGATGGTGTTGTTTTCCACCAATCTCCAGCCGAACGAGCTGGCGGACGAGGCCTTCCTCCGGCGCATCCCCAACAAGATCATTATGCGCGGCGTGACCGCCGAGGAATTCGATGCGATCTTCCACCTGGTTGCCGCCGCGGCCGGGGTCGAATGCGAAGCCGGCATCAGCGCTTACTGCCGCGAAGTCTGCCTGCGCCATGGCCCGGATCTCCGCCCTTGCTTTCCGCGCGATCTTTGCAGCGCCATTCGTGCTATCGCCCTTTATGAGAACCGCCCGCCGGTCGCGACCCGCGCGGAGATCGACCGGGTTGCCTCAGGATATTTTGTGTGAGACCGGCCGGAGAATGAGCGATGAGAGAGGTACGTCACTCGGCGAGCTTTGCCGTCTCCCTGATGTGGCAGGAGAAGTCGGGTGCCGTGCGGCGCGTGGGCGGGCGTTGTCTCAACCTGTCGTCGGAAGGTATGGGGGTCGACACGAGGGACCGCGTCGACGCCGGCACGGTCGTGCTTGTGCTGAGCGACGAGTTCGGAAGGATCGGCCATGCCACCGTGCGGTACTGCCGCCGAGACGGCATGAAGTACGCGGTCGGCCTCAAGTTCAGCTCGGCTTTCGCCCTCGGTGGACCGATCCGCAGTAAGATTCTGGCTCAGGC
>Ga0302319_10026247_pt1 | contig 10271 bp, 8 predicted proteins | sample Bog_T0_2_FD_203319 | JGI IMG/M metagenome (GOLD analysis project Ga0302319, IMG submission 203319) | Peat permafrost microbial communities from Stordalen Mire near Abisko, Sweden - Bog_T0_2 | ecosystem: Environmental > Terrestrial > Soil > Wetlands > Peat | place: Sweden: Abisko, Stordalen Mire...
AATGCTACAACAAGATTCTCGAGCTGGAACCTGCCAACAACGAGGTCATTACCGCCATCGCCGAGATCCTACGGGCCAGCGGCATGCTCACCAAGGTCCAGATGCACTACGTGAAGACCGCCGAGAAGCTCGCGCCCCTGGGGTTCAGGGACCTTGCGGTGGATCTGCTGGACCGGGCCGAGGCCATGTTCCCGGGCTCAACCCGGCTCTACCGCAGGACCCTCGGCCTGGTGGACGGGCCGGCCGCGTTCGTCCCCCCGCCGGTCCCGGCGGCCATCCCCATGCCTGCGCCCTTGGAGAATCTGCCGCTGATCCCCCTTGATCTGGAGCCCCGGAAGTGGAACCGGGAACCCAAGGACGCCTCCCCGAAGCCCCCGGAACCGCCTCCGGAACCGCCGGTCCAGGCTCCCAGGTTGGAACGGCCGCCGGAATTCCAGGAGCATACCGAGTATGAGTGGACCGAGTTTTCCGAGGCGCTGAAGCGCCAGCAGGAAGCCGGGCCCGGGTTGCTCCTCCCCCCGGAGCCTGGGTTGCCCACCCAGGATTCCCCGGAGCCCCTCACCCTCCCGGCGGACTCCTGGCTGCCCCCCCCGGAGCCCCTCACCCTCCCGGCGGACTCCTGGCTGCCCCCCCCGGAGCCCCTCACCCTCCCGGCGGACTCCTGGTTGCCCCCCTCGGAGCCCCTCACCCTCCCGGCGGACTCCTGGTTGCCCCCCTCGGAGCCCTTGACCCTCCCGGCGGATTCCTGGCTGCCCCAGGCGGAACCTTTGACCCTCCCGGTGGAGCCCTGGTCTCCCCCGGTGGAGCCCCTTGCGCTGCCGGTGGAGCCTCTGGCGCCCACGGCGGAGTCCTGGTCGCCCGCGGACGAGCCCTGGTCGCCTCCGGGGGACTCCTGGTCTCCCCCCGACGACCTGGCCGAGGAACTGGGGTCGACCCTCTCGGACATCGATTTCCAGTTGGACTACGGAAGTCCCGAAGAAGCCATGATCGAGATCGAAAATGCCCTGGGCCTCTACCCGGACCACCCTGAGCTGCAGAGGCGCAAGGAACTGGCGGAGGACGCCCTGCGCCGCATGGGCCACGATGTCCATGCCGAGGCCCTCCAGTCCGGCGATTTCAGCCCGTCCTTCTTCGATCTCACGGACGTGCTGGGGGATGCGCTCCTGGACTCGGGCGACGGCGAAGAGATGCATGACGCCACCAACGTGGTGGAGAAGATCCAAAGCGTTGATGAGTTGTTCAACGCCTTCCGGGAAGGTGTGGAGCAGCAGGTCAAGGTGGACGACTACGATACCCATTACAATCTCGGGATCGCCTACAAGGAGATGGTGCTCCTGGACCCGGCCATCGAGGAGTTCAAGACCGCGATGCGGGATCCCGAGCGCACCCTGGAGTGCTGTTCCATGCTCGCCATCTGCGAGCAGACCCAGGGCAACCTGGACGCCGCCATCCAATGGCTGCACAAGGGCATCGACGCCCCCGGGTTCCCCCCGGAGGACGCCATCGGCCTGCGCTACGACCTGGGCAACCTGCTCCGGGTCCAGGACCGCAAGTTCGAGGCCAAGGAACAATTCCAGCTGGTCTATGGGCAGGATCCGGACTACCGGGATGTGGCGAGGCTGCTGGGAGCGTGACCTGGTCATCGTCCGGGTTCCGGGCTGATTTGCCGGTTGGGCTGACCCGGAAGCGAATGGGACTCTATATTGGAGGAGTCCTGGAGTTGCCATGGTCCCGAACGAGTCCGCCTCCGTCCCGCTGCCGGCCCATCTGGCGCGCTACGTGGTCGCCCAGGACTACCTGGCCTATACCCCGAGGGACCATGCGGTCTGGCGCCATATCCTGGGCCAGCTCACCACCCAGCTGAAGGACAAGGCCCACCCCAGCTACCTGGCCGGGTTGGCCGCCGCGGGCATCGGAGTGGAGCGCATCCCCAGCCTGACGGAAATGAACGGGAACCTGGCCCGGCTGGGCTGGAGCGCGGTGGCGGTGCGGGGGTTCATCCCGCCGGCGGTGTTCACGGAAATGCAGGCCAGGGGGATCCTGGCAATCGCGGCCGACATCCGGACCCACCAACACATTCAGTACACCCCGGCCCCGGATATCGTCCACGAAAGCGCGGGCCACGCCCCCATCCTCAAGGACCCCCGTTATGCCGCCTTCCTCAAGCGGGCCGGCGTGGTGGGCTTCCGGGCCATCGCTTCCAGGGAGGACCACGCGGTCTATGAAGCGATCCGGAACCTCAGCGTCGTGAAGGAGGATCCCGCAGCCACCCCGGCGGACCTGGTCCGGGCCGAGGCCGGGCTGAGCGCCGCCCGGGCCAGCCGGAGCTTCGTCAGCGAAAGCACCAAGGCCAGTCGGCTCTACTGGTGGACCGCGGAGTACGGTCTGGTGGGCGATCCGGAACAGCCCAAACTCTACGGCGCGGGCCTGCTCAGTTCCATCGGCGAGGCCAGCCACTGCCTCACCGCCGCGGTGGGTCGGATCCCCCTTTCCCTGGCCTGCGTCGATCAGGATTTCGATATCACCCGGATGCAGCCCCAGCTGTTCGTGGCCCGGGATTTTGACCATCTGTTCGAAGTGCTCGAGCGGTTCGAGGCCACCCTGGCCTGGAAGCTTGGCGGGGATTACGGGCTGGAGGAGGCGCGGCGGGCGGGCACCGTCAACCATCTGCTGCTAGCCGAGGGCCTGGAAATCACTGGCCAGGTGGCGCGGCTGGTCCAGGGGGAGCGCCGGCCGGACGGCAACTCGATCGCGCTGGCCCAGTTGGAGGGTCCGGTCATGGTTTCCCGGGCCGGAGTGACCGTCATGGCCGAACCCTGGCCGGGCCCGGCCCTGGTCGCCTTCGGTCCGCCGCTGGCGCTGCCGGCCGGACCTTTCCGGCTGCTCCTGCCCGGCGGGCTCAGCCTGTCCGGGGTCCGGGTGGGCGAGCACCTCGCCGAAGCCATCCGCGGCAGCGTCCTTGACCAGCCGCTGGCGTTGCCGGATTCGGCCCTGCTGTTCCTGAGCGCAGGGCTTCCGGGCGTCGCGGGCGGGCCGGCCGACCCCGAGGCCTGGGACCGCTGGTTCGGGGCAAAGGAACCCTTCAGCGGCGGCGAGGCCGAGACCATGGCCCGCCGCCACAAAGCCGAAGCCCTGCCGGCGCGCCTTGGGGAGCTCTACCTGGAGGTGGCCCGGATTCGGGATTCGGGCCGGATCGATCCCGCCCGCCTGGGCCGGATCCGGGAGGAGCTTGTCCGGTATCCCGAGGATTGGCTGCTGGGCTGGGAGATTGGGGAACTCCTGGGCCGGTCCGGCACATAAATAGGGAAGGAGGTGGCTCGACCAACCGACCCGTCTCACCTCTTTTCCGGAGCGCACCATGAGCTGGACCGAGCAGGGCAATTCCCTCCGCCGCGCCATCAAGACGTCGGATTTCCTCACCGCCTTCAACATCGTGAGTCGGGTGGTGGCCCCGGCCGAAGCCATGAACCATCATCCCGACATCAGCTTCGGTTGGGGCTACGTGAACATCACCCTCACCACCCACGACGCCGGCGCCGTCACCGAAAAGGACCGGGCCCTGGCCGCCAGGATCGACGAGGCGATCAAGCCGTTCGGGGTCTGATTCCGTACCCGAATGGCGTAAGGGCCCTGTCCCGCGCACGCGCGGGACAGGGCCCTGACTGTAATCCGGGATTTCCAGCAGCCGTTGCCGAGCTTGCTCGGGTACGGCTGCTGGTGCCTCGCACGGTCGTTCAATCCATCCAGGGTAGCAACGGTACTAGGCGCCGTATTTGTCGGACCAGACGATCTCGGTCCTGGGCTCCTTCTTCAGCCGGGCGGCCTGGGCCTTGTAATGATGGAGTTCCTTCTTGAGGGCGTTGACCTGGAAGTTCAGGGCATACTTCCCGGTCACGGCGCTCTTCAACTGGGTCTTGGCGGCATCCAGCTGGGCTTGGACCGTGACCAGGTGCTTGGTGATCTTCTCAATGGCCTCGGCCTTGGGAATCTTCACCTCGGCAACCACGGGTTCGACGGCGGAATTTTTCATAACAACCTCCTTTAAAATAACCGTTGAGGATAGCACGGATATTTGTAGAAGCTTGCACTTGAACCCATGGCCTCTCAGCCGGTGGTCTCTGTTCCGGAGCCGCCCCAGGGTTGCAGGGCCTGGGCCGCCGGTTGGATCGCCTTGCCCGGGCGCTGCAGCAGGGTGAGTTCCAGCGCCAGTCCGTCCCCGCAGGTGAGCCAGGCGCCCTGGCGATTCCAGGCCAAGGTGCCCGGCCGGGACGGATCCGGGCGCAGGCCGCCCACGGCGCAGACCTTCACCAGGGTGTCGCGCACGGTCAGTTCGGTGCCGGGCCACGGTTGCAGGGCCCTGACCTGGCGGTGCAGTTCCATGGCCGGGCGCCGCGGGTCCAGCCTCGCCATCCCCTTGTCCAGCTTGGGGGCCAGGGTGGCCAGGGCGGAGTCCTGGTCCCGGGCGATGCCGGTGCCCGCCTCCAGGGCCGGAAGGTGGGCCAGGAGCAGGCCCGCCGCGTCCTCGGCCAGGGCGGCCAGCAGGTCCTCGGCGCTGTCCTGGAGCGTGATGGGGCGGCTGCACTGGGCCAGGACCGGACCTTCGTCCAGACCGGGGGTGAGGCGCATGAGGCTTACCCCGGTAGCCTGATCCCCATACAGGATGGCGTGGTTGACCGGTGAGGCTCCGCGCCAGCGGGGCAGGAGCGAGTAGTGCAGGTTCCACACCCCAAGCTTGCATCCGTCCAGCATCCAGCCGGGGAGGATGTGGCCGTAGGCCGCCACCACCGCCAGATCGATGGCGAGGGATTGCCATAGCTTCCGGGTCTCCGGGGCCCGCCAGCGCTCGGGCTGGTGGCAGGCCAGGCCCAGCTCCAGGGCGGCCTGCTTCACCGGCGGGGCCTCCAGGTGCCGACCCCGGCCCTGGGGGCGGTCGGGATTGCAGAACACGGCGGCCACGTCCGAGGCCCGGGCCAGGGCCCGCAGGGCCGGGACGGCCGCGGCAGGGGTGCCCAGGAAGGCGATCCGGCTCAACCTAGTCTTCCCGGGAGCGCTGCTTGGTATAGCGGCGCTGGAGGATCTGGCGCTTCACCGGCCCGAAATACTCCACGAACAGCCGTCCCCGCAGGTGGTCGATCTCGTGGCAGAAGGCCCGGGCCAACAGGTCCTCGCCCTCCAGTTCCTCCCAGGAGCCGTCCGGTTTGCGGTTCTTCACCCAGACCTTTTTGGGTCGTTCCAGGATTTCGTGGATGCCGGGAATGGAAAGGCACCCTTCCGACCCCACCTGGGAGCCCTCCTGGCGCACGATCTCCGGATTGATCAGGAGGATCCGGGCAGCGGGATCGGTTCCGCAGGAAGTGTCGATGGCGGCGAGGTTGAGGTTGATCCCCACCTGGGCCGCGGCCAGGCCGACCCCGTCCTCGTCCAGGGCGGTCTCGTACAGATCGGCCGCCAGCTGCTCCAGTTCCGGGGTCCAATCCCCCACATCGCTGCTGTTGATTTTGAGTCTCGGGTCGCCCCAGGTGATAACTTTGCGCACTGCCATCGGTTCCTCTATGAATCAGTTTATGCCAAAGAGGCTACCTTTGATAACCTAGTAGATTCCGGCCCCTGGTTCGGTCCCCTATGCGCACCCTGGAGTAACCATGCTTCGCAATTTCCGCTCTGTGTTCAAAGGCAATCAGACGCCCATGGCGGTGGTCATGATGGTCGTCCTGCTGGGTATGGTGGCCTACCTGGCGCCGAGCCACGGCAGCCCGGATGCCCCTGATAACGTGCTCGCCCGGGTCTACGGTCGGGACATCATGAAGCGGGATATGGACCGCGCGATGTCCGATCTGGCCCGGCGGGTGGGCAAGAACGCCAACCTCGAGGCCCTGGCGCCGTTCCTGCAGACCCAGGCCATGAACAAGCTGGTGCAGGACAAGCTGATGGAAGAGCTGGCCGACCGGCACGGGATCCTGGTCACCGACGCCGAGGTCAAGCGCGCCCTGGAGGCCCAGTTGCGCCAGATCGGCTTCGTCGGGGAGAACAACCAGCTGCGGCCCAGCGCCGAGATCAACGATTCCCTGCGGGAGCGGGGCTGGAGCCTCAAGCAGCTGGAAGTCATGATCACCGAGGACCTGACCCAGCGGAAGCTGGCTCTGCAGGCGGCTTCCCAGGTGCCGGTGGATGAATCGTGGGTGAATCAGGAAAACCGGGTGCGCAATGAAAAGGTCAGTTTCGAGGCCGCCACCCTGGCTCCGGATCCGGCCAAGGTGCCGGACCCCGGAACGCCGAAACTGGAGGCCTTCCTGAAGGACTCCGGCGCCAGGTTCCAGAGCGGCCCCCGGCGGGTGGTGGAATTCGTCACCCTGACCCCCGCCGCCCTGGCGCTCCAGCCTTCCGACGATGCGGCCTTGAAGCCGGTCTACGAAGCCCGTAAAGGCGAGTTCTCCGAGCTGGAGGCAAGCCACATCCTGTTCAAGGCCAGTTCCGAAGCCGAGGTGCAGGAGGCCATGAAGAAGGCCCAGGAACTCCGGGTCAAGCTTCTGGCCGGCCAGGACTTCCATAAGACCGCCGAGCAGCTGAGCGAGGATCCCACCGCCAAGACCAACAAGGGCGACCTGGGCTGGTTCCAGTCCGGACAGATGCAGAAGCCCTTCGAGCAGGCCGCCATGGCCCTCAAGGTGGGCGAGATCAGCCAGCCGGTGCGCACCACCTTCGGCGTCCACCTGATCCGCCTGGATGGCCGCAGGGAGAAGAGCTTCGATCAGGTCAAGGAGCAGCTGCGGACCCAACTGGATCGGGATCGTTTCACCGCCAAGGCCAAGGACCGGCTCGAGCAGCTGCGCAAGCGCACCGGGGATCGTGGCGATCTGGCCGCCGCCGCCCGGAACCTGGGCCTGAAGTTCCAGACCAGCCTGCCGTTCGCCCAGGACGATGCGGCCATTGACGGTCTGCCTGGCAGCCAGGCGATTTCCGGCGAGGCCTTCCGCATGGAAGTGGGCCAGGTCTCCAAGGTCAGGCCGGCCCAGGACGGTTTCGTCGTGTTCCGGGTGCAGGAGGAACGTCCCATCGCCATCCCGCCCCTTGGAGAAATCCGCGGCAAGGTGCTGGCTGCCTGGCAGCTGGAGGAGGCCCGGCGGATCGCCATGGCCAAGGCCCAGGATGCCGTCAAGACCGGTGACCTCAAGGCCCTGGGCGCTCCCGCGGCCCAGGAGTCCGTCACCATCGCCAGCCTGGGCGAGCTGGGCAAGCACCCCGCCATCCGCAAGGCGCTGCTCGATACCCCGGCCGGCTCCCTCACCCCGGCGCTCTGGACTCCCGACGGCAAGGTCTGGGTGGCCCGGATCAAGGCCCGGGTCGCGGCCGAGCCCCTCACCTTCGCCACCCGCAAGACCCTGATCGAGGCGATCCAGCTCGAAGTGGCGGACAAGCAGCTCTCGGCCGAACTCCAGACCCTGCAGCGGGACGGCGACCAGCACCCGGGGTTCAGCTCCGTCTACGGGCGCTACAACGGCATCTGGCGCAACAAGGAGGCCCTGGCTGGCGGCGGTGGCGACATCCCCGACTTCGGTGGCTCGGACGACGAGTAGCTATAAAAATTAAATATGCCCCCGCCCGTCTCCCTGGACTCACCTTGGTCCAGGGAGATTTCTTATGTGGATCTCCTGGTTTCTGGCCGTTAGGCTGAGCTTGGCCCGGCCGCGGTGCCGGAAAAATCCCAGGCGGGGCAGCGGCCCGAGCGGAGTCCTCCATGGATGGCGGAACCTTGGACTACGACTTCCTCCTGGTGGCGACCGGGGCGGGCCACTCCTATTTCGGCATGGATGCCTGGGCCCGGTTCGCGCCGGGGCTGAAGACCCTGGAGGACGCCCTGGAGATTCGCCGGCGCTTCCTGCTCACGTTCGAGCAGGCGGAGCGCGAACCGGATCCGGCAACGCGCCGGGCCCTGCTCACCTACGTGGTGGTGGGAGGCGGCGCCACCGGGGTGGAACTGGCGGGAACCCTGAAGGAAATCGCTTCCCGCACCCTAGGGAGTCTGGAGAGAACCCCACGGAAGTTTCGGGAGGGACCTGGACGCCTACCCAGAAATGAACTGTTCCCTGTTCGCCGGCCACCAGGGCTTGTAGCCTGGGCTCATTGCCGAAGCCCAGGCGGCCGTTCTGGCCCGGAGGAACCCCCATGACCCTGCAAGGGAAGACCCTTCTCATCACCGGAGCCACCCGCGGGATTGGCCTGGCCATCGCCCTGCGGGCGGCCCGGGACGGAGCCCGTGTGGTCATCTTCGGCAAAACCGCCCAAGCCCATCCCAAGCTGCCCGGGACGGTGTTCACCGCCGCCGCGGAAGTGGAGGCTGCCGGGGGCAAGGCCCTGGCCATCGTCGGCGACGTGCGCTCCGAGGAGCAGGTGCTGGACGCCGTGGCGCGCACCCTGGAGGCCTTCGGCGGCCTGGACATCCTGGTGAACAACGCCAGCGCCATCGCCCTTACCGGCACCCTGGACACGGAGCTCAAACGCTACGACCTCATGCACCAGGTCAACGCCAGGGGCACCTTCCTGTGCTCCAAGGCCTGCATTCCCGCCCTGAAGCGGGCGGCCAATCCCCATATCCTCAACCTGGCGCCGCCCCTGGATCTGCGGGCGAAGTGGTTCGCTCCCCACCAGGCCTACACCATGGCCAAATTCGGCATGAGCCTGTGCACCCTGGGGATGGCCGAGGAATTCCGACCCGACGGGATCGCGGTGAATTCGCTGTGGCCGCTGACCGCCATCGACACCGCCGCCGTGCGCAACCTGCTGGGGGGCGAAACCATGACCCGGGCCTGCCGGCGCCCGGAGATCGTGGCCGACGCGGCCCACGCCATCCTGACCCGCCCGGCCGGGGAATGCACCGGGAATTTCTTCATCGATGAGGAGGTCCTGCGGGCGGTCGGGGTCACGGATTTCTCGCCCTACGCGGTGGATCCCAAGGTCCCGCTGGTGGCCGACTATTTCCTCCCCGACGCGGTGCTGGCCGCGACCCCGACCAAGCTTCGCCGGTTTCTTTGATATGGAAAGGTCAAGGCGGTAGGGGGTCCCCCCTCAGCGACCCTAGCGGATCTCCTCACAGCCCATGTAGGGCTGGAGCGCCTTGGGAATGCGGATGCTGCCGTCCGGCTGCTGGTAGTTTTCCAGGATGGCCACCCAGGTGCGGCCCACCGCCAGGGCGCTGCCGTTGAGGGTATGCATGAACTGGGGCTTGCCGCCGGCCGGCCGGAAGCGGATGTTGGCCCGCCGGGCCTGGAAATCCCCGTACCAGGAGCACGAGCTGATCTCCCGGTAGGTGTTCTGGCTGGGCAGCCAGACTTCCAGGTCGAAGGTCTTGCGGCTGCCGAAGCCCATGTCGCCGGTGGAGAGCAGCATTCGCCGGTAGGGCAGTTCCAGGGCCTCCAGCACGCGCTCGGCGTTGCGGGTAAGATTCTCCAGCTCCGCCTCGCCCTGGTCCGGGGTGGTGAAGGCCACCAGCTCCACCTTGTGGAACTGATGCTGGCGGATGATGCCCTTGGTGTCGCGGCCATAGCTGCCCGCCTCGCTGCGGAAGCAGGGGGTGAAGGCGAAGTGGCGGATCGGCAGTTGGTCCTCGGCCAGGATCTCCTCCCGGTAGAGGTTGGTCACCGGGACTTCGGCGGTGGGGATGAGGTAGAGCGCGTCCTCGCCCCGGAAGGTCTTGAACAGGTCCTGTTCGAACTTGGGCAGCTGGCCGGTGCCGTACATGCATTCGGGCAGCACCAGGTAGGGCGGCATCACTTCCGACCAGCCGCTGCCGCCGTGCAGGTCGGCCATGAGTGAGACCAGGGCCCGATCCATCTTCGCGCCGAGGCCCTTGAGCACCGCGAACCGGGCGCCGCTCAACTTGGCGGCCCGGTCCAGGTCCAGGATGCCCAGCCGGGTGCCCAGATCCACATGGTCCAGAGGGGCCTCGATGGGGGTGATGGCGCCCCAGCGCTTGACCTCGACGTTGGCGTGCTCGTCCTTGCCCACGGGCACGGATTCGTGGGGCAGGTTGGGCAGGATCGCCAGGAAGTTCTTCAGGGCCGCTTCGGCTTCCTTCTGGGTGGCCTCCAGGCCCTTGAGCTTCTCACCCACCTCGCCCTGGGAGGCGATGAGCGCATCGGCGTCGCCATGGGCCCGCTTCAGCTGTTCCACTTCCTTGGAGACCCGCTTGCGTTCGGCCTGGAGGGCCTCGGCGTCCTGGATGGCCCGGCGCCGGTCGCCCTCGAGCAGGAGGAAGGTTTCCCGATCGAACACCA
>Ga0302319_10026248_pt1 | contig 10271 bp, 7 predicted proteins | sample Bog_T0_2_FD_203319 | JGI IMG/M metagenome (GOLD analysis project Ga0302319, IMG submission 203319) | Peat permafrost microbial communities from Stordalen Mire near Abisko, Sweden - Bog_T0_2 | ecosystem: Environmental > Terrestrial > Soil > Wetlands > Peat | place: Sweden: Abisko, Stordalen Mire...
GGCACCGGTGCCGCCGTCGTGACCCGAGATGAGAATGACGTCGGCGTGCGCCTTGGCGACGCCCGCGGCGATCGTGCCCACGCCCTGTTCGCTCACGAGTTTCACGTGAATGCGCGCTTGGTCGTTAGCGCTCTTGAGGTCGTAGATGAGTTGGGCGAGATCCTCGATCGAATAGATGTCGTGGTGCGGGGGTGGTGAGATCAATCCGACGCCGGGTGTCGAATGGCGGGTCTTGGCGATCCACGGATAGACCTTGGTGCCGGGAAGCTGTCCTCCCTCGCCCGGCTTCGCGCCCTGGGCCATCTTGATCTGCAGGTCGTCGGCGTTGACGAGGTAACGACTCGTGACCCCAAAGCGCCCGGACGCCACTTGCTTGATGGCTGAGCGGCGATTGTTGCGAGGGTCCGACGTATCAAAACGATCGGCGTCTTCGCCCCCCTCACCGGTGTTGGACTTGCCCCCGAGGCGGTTCATCGCAATGGCGAGCGTGCTGTGCGCTTCTTCGGAGATCGAACCGTAGGACATCGCTCCGGTCGTGAAGCGTTTGATGATCGAGGCGGCGCTCTCGACTTCGGTGATGTCGAGTGGCTGCGTACTTGGCACGAAGGACATCAAGGATCGAAGCGTCAGTTTCCCTCCGGCTTGTTCATCGACGAGCGAGGTGTACTCCTTGAATATGTCAAAACGCTTCTCGCGTGTCGCGTGCTGAAGTTTCTGCACGGTACGAGGATTGAATAGGTGCAGTTCGCCCTCGCGTCGCCACTGGTACTCGCCTCGATTCGAAATCTCGACCGCTTCGGCGACCGCGGGATGAAATGCGCTCTGGTGCAGCGCGAGAACGCTCTGGGCGATGTGCTCGAGGGTGATGCCGCCAATGCGTGAGTGAAATCCCGGGAAGTACTTCGAGAGCACGGACTGGGAGACTCCCACCGCCTCGAAGAGTTGTGATCCCACGTAACTCGCCACCGTCGAGACGCCCATTTTGGACATGGTCTTGACGATGCCCTTGTTAAGTGCCTTGCCGTACTGGTAGCGCGCCTCAAAGGCGCTGAGGTCGCTCAGTTCGCCCGCGTCCACCAACGCGTCGATCGATTCGTAGGCTAGATACGGACACACCGCCGAGGCACCCACGCCGAGCAACAGGGCAACGTGGTGCACCTCGCGCACGTCGCCCGCCTCGACGATGAGCGCGGCGCTCGTGCGCAGGTGTTTTTCGACGAGTCGATGATGCACCGCTGAGGTGAGCAGGAGACTCGGTATCGCGGCGTGCGTGTTCGAGATATTGCGGTCCGAGAGGATGACGACGTTGGCACCCGAGCGCACGTTCTCGACGACCTCGTCGCACACATCGTCGATCGCGTCGGCGAGTCGCTTCGCGGCGCTTTCGTCTGACTGGGCGACGAAGAGTCCGTCGACGACGACCGTCGTGAATCCGCGGACGTTGTCGCTTTCTTCGATGTAGCGAATCTTGGACAACTCGTCGGTCGACAGAACCGGCGAAGGCAGGACGATCTGATGCGCGTGCTCGGGCGTCTCGGCGAGCAGGTTCTCTTCGCCACCAATCGCGACACGCGTTGAGGTCACCAGTTCTTCACGTATGGCGTCGAGTGGCGGGTTGGTGACTTGGGCGAACAACTGAGTGAAGTAGTCAAAGAGCGACCGATGCAGGTGTGACAGCACGGGCAACGTCGCGTCTGAGCCCATCGAACCAATGGGCTCCTCGCCCACTTGGGCCATATGACGCACGATGAGACGCACGTCCTCTTCGCTGAAGCCAAAGTTCTTTTGGTGTCGCACGATCGACGCGTGTCGCGCGACGAGCATTGGACGCACCTCGAGATCGTCGAGTGACACCTGCTGTTCGTCCAGCCACGTGCCGTACGGGGCGCTTTTGGCGAGCGTGCTCTTGAGCTCCTCGTCGTCGATGATGCGACCTTGTTCTATGTCGACGAGAAAGACCCGACCCGGCTGGAGGCGTCCCTTGCGCTCGATGTTCGAAGGATCGACTGGCAAAACACCGACTTCACTGGCGAAGATGACGCGCTGGTCCTTCGTGACCCAGTAGCGCGCCGGGCGAAGTCCGTTGCGGTCAAGCACGGCCCCGACGACCTTGCCGTCACAGAACGTCACCGACGCCGGTCCGTCCCAGGGTTCCATGAGCGCCGCGTGGTAGCGGTAGAAGTCACGACGCTCGACGCTCATGGCCGTCGAGCGTTCCCACGCCTCGGGGATCATCATCAAGATGGCGTGCGGCAGTGAACGCCCGCCTTGGACGAGTAGTTCGACGACCTCGTCGAAACTCGCCGAGTCGCTCATGTCGTCGGTGATGATGGGCGTCAATTCCTCGACGGGTAACGCCAAGACGTCGCTTTCGAGGGTCGTCTCGCGCGCGCGCATCCAATTGCGGTTACCCCGCACCGTGTTGATTTCGCCGTTGTGGGCGATATAGCGAAAGGGCTGGGCGAGGTCCCAGCGAGGCAGCACGTTCGTCGAGAATCGGCTGTGCACCACTGCGATGGCCGAGCACAGTCGTGGGTCGCGCAGGTCATCGAAGTACTGGCGCAACTGGGGCGAAGAGAGCATTCCCTTGTAGATCAACACGTGGGCGGAACACGAGGACGCGTAGATGTCGAGGCGGTGTTCGATGACCTTGCGGGCGCTGTAGAGCGCTGGTTCGAGGTCCCGCTCGGGCTGACTAGCGGTGATGAGTTGTTGGACGAAGAGAGGTTCACTCGCCGCCGACGTGGGACCGAGGATGGCCGAACTGACGGGCACCTCACGCCAACCAATGCTCGTAAGACCCACCCGCGCGAGGACCTCGTCAATCGTCGAACGAATAAGGTCCAGGTCACCGTGCCGCGGAATCATCCAAAAGGCGATGCCGTAGTCCCCCTTCGGGGGCACGACCGGACCGAAAACCTCGCGCACGAACGCGTCGGGCATTTGTACGAGTACACCCGCTCCATCGCCGGAGTCCACGTCCGCTCCTGTGGCGCCTCGGTGCTCGAGATTCTCGAGAATCGTCAAGGCGTCGCTCACGGTGGCGTGCGTCGACGAACCGGTCAAGTCCGCGACCATACCCACGCCACAGGCGTCGTGTTCAAAGCTGGGGTCGTAAAGAGAGAGTCGGTCTGTCATAGCGTTTCCTTATGGGGCAACGCTGACCCGGGACAATTATAACGAAAAACCCGACTTCCGGGCCATCTACGCTGGCGTGGTGAGCCAACAGCGCCAAAACGTCTTGGTCGTCGGGGCCGGCATTATTGGGCTCGTGAGCGCCTTTCGGCTCCTCCAGGAGGGCTGTGCGGTCACGGTTTTGGACCCCTCGCCCGCCAAAGGCGCCACGTGGGCGGCAGCAGGAATGATCGCGCCCACCGCCGAGATTGCGGTGGGTGAAGAGGCGAACTACGAACTCCAACGACAAGCGCTCCCGGCCTGGCGTGCGCTCGGCGAGGAACTGCGTGTGCTCACGGGCGACGAGTTGCAAATTGTCGAGAAGGGCACGCTGCTCGTTGGTTGGGACGCGAGCGACCAGCGACTGGTCGATCAATTCGCGCGGGTTGCCGGGACATTTGGCGCAGCGTTGCGTGAGTCCTCGAGAGACGAGGACCCCGAGGAATTCGCGGGCGTGAGCGCGCGGATCACGCGCGGTCTCTTGATGGCGGGTGACGCGTGGATCAATCCTGACGAGGCGGTGCGACTGCTGTTGGCGTCGCTCGAGCTGTTGGGTGCAAAGATCATCCCGAGCGAAGTGACGCGCATTGAGAGTAGTGACCACGACGTACGGGCCGTCACGGCGTTGGGTGACTACGTGGGTGGGTGCGGGATTCTCGCGACCGGCGCCGCGGGGCTCGTGCCCGGCGCGCCGGCGAGTGTGCGCAACGCCGTTCGACCCGTCAGCGGCGTGACACTTCGCGTGCGGGGATTCGATCGCAGCGACGTCGCTACCGTTCGGGCGTTCGTGCGCGGCAGGTCGCTCTACGTCGTGAGTCGACCCGGGGGCTACTGCGTACTGGGCGCGACCGTTGACGAACGCGGTGAGTCCGCGCTCGAACTCGGTGAGTTGGCCCGGCTCACGCGCGACGCCCTCGACGTACTGCCCGCCCTTGAGAGCGCGGTGGTGCTCGAGCACCGCAGTGGACTTCGCCCCGCGAGCCGCGACCTCGAGCCATTTTTCGAACAGCTGGGTGACACGAGATGGGCGTGGGCGTCAGGTCACTATCGCCACGGCGTGACGCTCGCACCTCTCACCGGTGCGTCGGCGGTTGCGTTCGTGCGTGGTGTGGCGTGATCTCGGTCAATGGCGATCCGGTCGACGCCGATTCCAAGACGATCACTGAAGTGCTCGCGATGCTGTCGATCGAGACGCGAGGGGTCGCCGTCGCGCGTAACGGTGAGGTCGTGCCACGAAGTTCCTGGAGTGACGTGACGCTCGATGAGGGCGATCGTATTGAGATTGTGACCGCTGCGGCGGGAGGCTAGGGGAAGGAATATATGTCGACGAACGATTTACTCGAGGCGCTCGACGAGCGCATTTTGGACGCGATCAAGGCGAAGGCCACCGGCGAGACGATCGCGTACCTCTGTGAAGCTCGCGCGTGGCTCACCCACCCTGATCAGGCTCATGGCGGGAATCGTCCGAGCGCGTGAGGTAGGCGGCGCTAGCATTGAAACTTCGCGGGCTGTGGCTTAGTTTGGTCTAGAGCGCTCGGCTGGGGGCCGAGAGATCGGGAGTTCAAATCTCCCCAGCCCGACCAAACGGCGTCGAAATTCGATGTCGCGTAGTCTCGTCCTGCGAGCACCGGACGGCGGGCGACGTGCTTGAGGGGAGCGTGTATGAAGCATCGTTGGGTAGTCGGCGTCATTCTTGGTGGGCTGACGGTCGTGCCGTCCTTTATTGCAGTGGGTGCTGAAGCGGCGCCAATCCTTCCCCCCAACCACCCGGCGTCGAATATTTCTCCTGCTCCGGACTACACGATCGTCAATAACCGGTCCTACACCGTTGGTTCGCACCTGCCAGGTTGCTGGCGCTGGGGTGGCGACAACCTGGTCGCCAGCCCGAATTCGAGTACGTGCTTCAAAGAAGAGATTGCGGCGACGAACCGAGCTCAGAGTGCGGAGGGTCTGGGCCCAATCACGCTGCCCTCGAACTTCGCCGCCCTCAGTCCGGTGAAGCAGTTGTTGGTGACCGTGGACATCGAGCGCGTGAGCCGAGGAGAACCTCCGGTCATTGGCGTGGCGGCGTCACTCGACCAGTTAGCCCAACAGGGAGCAATCGCGCGTCGAGACCCCTCGCTACCCTCCGCATCGGCATACCCCGGTGCCACCGGAGGATTCACGGCGAATTGGGCGGGTGCGATTAATGCGTTGGACGCCAATTACGACTGGATGTACCAGGACGGTTGGGCGGGAAGCCGCACCTTTAACGAGGACTGCACGAGTGCGAGTGCCGCGGGCTGTTGGGGTCACCGCGACGACATCCTCGCCAACGGAGCGGTACTGCCCTGCAACGCGTCCTCGTGCTCACTCGTCATGGGAGGCGGCTACGTGAATCGAGGGGCCGGCGACGGGTTTAGCTCGTATTCCGAACTCTTCGTCCAAGTGACGAACACACCGTCAGATCTCCTCTACACCTGGGCGATGGCCGTCGCTGACGGCGCACAAGCTTAACGACAGCGCCGCTACTTCACCGCATCCTGATCGGCCGCGGCGGCGCTCTTCGCAGTGGCGTTCTTTTCTCTGACGTGAACCCCAAAACGTTGGCCCGCACGTGGGTTCAGTTGTTTCGCTTGGTCGTGGGTCAACTGAACCCAGGTCGCGGCGTCGCCGTCGACGAGTACCACGCGCACCTCAAAGCCGAGACGCACGACTTCGCGCACTTCGTAGGAATCGGCGTCCGTGGCCGGGACCAGTTCGAGCTCGTGCGGGCGATACGAGATCCCCGCGAGTGTCGTGATGGGACCGAGGAACGACGCCACGAATTCCGTGGCGGGGTGGTCGTAGACGAACGAAGGACGTCCCGCTTGTTCGATGCGGCCCTGGTTGAGAATCACGATGCGGTCCGATATCTCCATCGCTTCGGCTTGGTCGTGGGTCACGAGGATCGTCGTGATACCCAACTCTTTTTGTAGCGACCGAATCCATGTTCGAAGCTCGCTGCGAACCTGTGCGTCGAGCGCGGCGAACGGCTCGTCGAGCAAGAGGACGTCGGGTTTGATGGCGAGGGCGCGCGCCAAGGCCATGCGTTGGCGTTGACCGCCGGACAATTGGTGCGGATACTGGTCGGCGTACTCTTCGAGACGCACGAGGTGCAGTAGCTCATCGACCTGTTCGCGGCGCTTGGCTCGCGGTACGTGTTGGACCTTCAGCCCGTACGCCACGTTCTCACGCAACGAGAGGTGTCGAAACGGCGCGTAGTCCTGGAAGCAGAAACCAATGTGACGATTACGCGCCGGCTCGTTGGTGACGTCCTTTCCCGCGAGTGACACGCGACCGCTGTCAAGGGGCGTGAGCCCGGCGATGATCTTGAGCAGCGTGGACTTTCCCGAACCGGACGGTCCGAGCAACGCCGTCAGTTCGCCTTCGTTGACGACGTCACTGATGTCGTCAAGAACCAGACGTCCTCGATAGGACTTGGTGACTCCACTATACGAAACTGTCATGTCGTTTCCTTTCAAGACGATGGCGCGCAATACCTATGACGCCTAAGACCAGCACCGAGATGACGCCGAGCAAGAGTGAACCCACGAATCCTTGGTAACTGTTGAAACTTTCGAAGTTGGCCCCGATATTGAGGGTCAACGTTTGGGTGAGCAATGCGATGTTGCCCGACACAATGAGCACCGCGCCGTACTCGCCGATCACGCGCGCGAGCGTCAGCGTCACGCCGTAAGCCGTGGCCCACATGATCGAACGCAGCGTGATGGTGAAAAAGATCCGCCCGGGTTTCGCGCCGAGTGTCGCGGCCGTCTGTTCTTGGTGTTCACCCACTTCGCGAAGCAACGGGATCACTTGGCGACTCACGAGCGGCAGCGAGACGAAGATCGACGCGAGCACGATTGCCCAATAGGTGAACATGATCTTGAGCCCGAGGTAGGCGAAGCTCGACCCGAACCAACCCGTCTGGGCGTACGCGAGCTCGAGCATGAGCCCCACGATGATCGGTGACAACGCGAGGGGCACGTCGATGACCACGTCGAGTGCGCGACTGAGTTTCGAGGGATGTCGCACGATCCACAGCGACACGCCGACTCCGAAGAGTACGTTGAGCGGCACGGCGAGTACCAGCACCTTGGTCGTGAGCCAGATTGCCTGGTCCATCGCGGGATCGCGCAGTGCGCTCCAGAACTGGCCCCAGCCCTTGGACAGCGCCTGTTGGAACACGAAGCCGAGCGGAAGAGCAAGTAAAGCTCCCACGTACAAGATAACCAGGGCGCGCAGCACGAGTGAGGGACGCCTCATCCGCGTCTCGCTGCTAATTGACGGGCCATCACGTTGCTCGCGATCAATACCGCGAGGGCGAGCACCAGTAAGACAATCGCGACCGCAGACGCGCTTGCGTTCTGACCCGAAGAGACGAGGGAGTAGATGTACGAACTCGAGACTTGGGAGTGGTACGGAAGGTTGTTCGAGATGAAGACAACCGAGCCGTATTCACCCAAGGCGCGCGCAAAGGCGAGCCCCGTGCCGGTCAGTAGTGAGGGCAAGAGTGCGGGTAGCGTCACCGTGCGAAACACGTGCAGCGGTGATGCACCGAGTGTGGCGGCCGCGTCCTCGGCATCGATGGTGAGAGTTTCGAGCACGGGCTGAACCGCGCGGACGGAGAATGGCAAGGTCACGAACATGATGGCGACCGTGATCCCGACCCACGTGCCGGTGATGTTGACGTGAAACGGCGAGTGCGGACCGTAGAGGGTATAGAAGGTCACACCCGCGACGACCGTGGGCAAGGCAAAGGGCAGATCAATGATCGTATTGAGTATCCCCTTGCCGGGGAAATGATCGCGCACGAGCACGTAGGCGGTCGCGGTGCCCGCGACAGCATTGAACAACGCCGCGAACAGCGAGCACACGACGGTGAGCTTGAGTGCGTCAATCGCCTCGGTGCTCGTCGCCGCGGACCAAAATACTCCGAGTCCCCCCTTGAATGCCTGGTCCAACAAGGCAGCCATAGGAATGAGGATGAGGATACTGACGTAACTGACCGCGACACCCTTGGCGAGTTGGGGACGCGCGTCGCCCAGCGCACGGACGCGGCGAATCGGCCGCCACGTAGGTGACGGCCGATCGCTCGCGAGCGCAGGCGGGTTAGGAGTCTTGACCGGCAAACTGTTCGAGGTAGGTCACGATTCCCTGGTTGGGATACGTAGTGCTCCCATTGGGGAATGCCACCGTCGTGCTGAAGAATTCCGGATCCAGGACCGGCCATCCCCCCGCGTTCAGCGATTCGACGGTCTGGAGGTCCGTGGGCTTCTTGAACGGCGCGAACTTGAATTCAGTTTGGGTCCACACCGACTTGAGTACGGAACGGTAACCGAGGTACGCAAAGATGCCCTGACCCCCCGGTGAGAACAAGTACTTGTAGAACGCCACGGCGGCTGGCTTGTTAAGACCGGTGTTGGTCAGCGCAATGGGATTCTCGATGAGGAGCGTCTGTGGGGGCACTACCACTGTGATCTTGTCGCCCGCGTTTTGGGCCGCAATCGCGTCGTCTTCGTAGTCGAGCAAGACGTTGCCAGTACCCGCGAGGAAGGTCGAAAGAGCCGTCGAACCGCTCGGCGGCTGCGCGACGGTGTGCTGGATCACTGACTTGAGGAAGTTCTGGGACTGCTTCGCGGTGTGACCCGTGGCGATCCACGCGGCGTAGGCGGCCAACAGATTCCACTTGGCGCTTCCCGAGGTCGCGGGATTCGGCGTGACTATTTGAACGTCACTCGCTGTCAACTGTCCCCAGTTCTTGATGCCGAGCGGGTTGCCCGCACGCACGATGAACACCACCGTCGAGTCAGTGACGATGCCCGGAGTGCTATACGTCGTGACCGCACTCGTTCCCGTGAGCGCAGGATTCACGCCAGCGATCGTGTCTTCTTGTGATGACCAGTTCGAGGGAATGTCGCCTTTGGCGACGAGACCCTGCTCGTCGCTGTAGTACGAGAGGTTGACCACGTCCGCGGGAAGTCCGTTCGCGACTGCGGTTGCTTCGGTGCCCGAGGCGCCGATGGAGTTGGTGAAGGTGACGCCCTGACCGGCGGGCGTTGCCTGGAACGCCGACTCGGCCGCCTTGATGGCCGGGCCTACAACCGAGTAGCCCACGACGTTGACATTGTTGGGGTTATTCGAGGCGCTGGCGGGAAGTGCGAAGCTCGCAACCACCGTGGTCCCGACGGCTCCCAATGCCAGCAATCGCGGCCATTTGTGAATTTTGAACTTCATGCAAACTCTCTTTCTCTACTATTTCTAGTTTCCTTATTGGAATAGTAAAGAACCATAGCAAGTAGCACCGGGGTAGGTCAAGGATCCTGATCAGAAGATCGAGAGACCGTGAAAAGCCCCCCCACTGCGGTCACGCGATGCAATGACCCGGCGCGAATTTAACCAACGGCGACGTTTCGTAGCGCTCCGAGTCCCTCGATGGTTGTCTCAAGTACGTCGCCCGCGGTGAGAAATCGAGGAGGTGTCTGACCTTGCCCAACGCCGTGAGGACTGCCAGTAAACATGATGTCGCCTGGACGTACCTCGACGACCGATGAAAGGTACGAGATCAACTCGGCGACGCTGAAGACCATGTCACTCGTGTTGGAGTTCTGTTGACGCTCGCCGTTTACCTCGCAGGAGATCTCAAGGTTGTTCGGGTCTTCCACTTCGTCCGCGCTCGTTAGCCACGGACCGAAGGGCGTGAAATTCTCATACGACTTACCAAGTGAAAATTGTGCGGGTGATCCGAGCAACTGCAGTTCGCGATCACTGAGATCCTGGCCGACGCAGTATCCGGCGACGAAACGCAACGCGTCAGCTTCGGTGACATGGCGACCCTTCTTGCCAAAGACGACGACGAGCTCGGACTCCCAATCTGTCTTTGGTGACACGACGGGAAACGTAGCGTTCGCTCCCGCCACCGACGAGGGAAACTTCGTAAAGACCATTGGCTTGGTCGGTAGCGTCAGACCCATCTCGAGCGCGTGTGTGCGGTAGTTAAGGCCAATTGCGAATACTTGTCCCGGTTGGGAAATGACGGGTCCGAGATCAGGATCGCGCATCACGTGTGCTGAGGA
>Ga0302319_10026252_pt1 | contig 10270 bp, 9 predicted proteins | sample Bog_T0_2_FD_203319 | JGI IMG/M metagenome (GOLD analysis project Ga0302319, IMG submission 203319) | Peat permafrost microbial communities from Stordalen Mire near Abisko, Sweden - Bog_T0_2 | ecosystem: Environmental > Terrestrial > Soil > Wetlands > Peat | place: Sweden: Abisko, Stordalen Mire...
ACATCAGTCGAGCCGATACAGCCAATCAATCAGCCGGGCTTCAGCCCCCTGCGGGAAATTTCCCCGCCAATGGTCGCAGGCTTTGCAGCAAGCCCAGAAGCCTTCACAGTACAAGTCTACGCCTCAAAGTGTACCGCCGATCGGATGCGCGCGGATGCCCCGAAGTGTTACTTCTTTGCGGGTCCATCCGATTTCGACCTGCGCTCAGGCCTCGTCTGCCAGTACGGGATTTGAAAGCCTTCCCAGTCCCGGAACGCTCACCTCCACCACATCACCCGAAGCCAGTGGACCCACGCCCGCTGGAGTTCCGGTCAACAGCAGGTCGCCCGGCTCCAGCGTCATCGCCGCCGTGATGTATTCGAGCAGCTCAGGAAGCGAAAAGATAAAGTCGGCGGTCGAGCCGTGCTGGCGCAACTCGCCGTTGACGTGCGTTTCGATCGTCAACGGTGTATCCAGGTCGAGACCGGTGTCGAGAATCGGGCCAACCGGACAGAACGTGTCAAAGCCTTTGGCCCGCGTCCACTGCCCGTCTTTCTTCTGTAAATCGCGCGCAGTCACGTCGTTGGCCAGCGTGAATCCATGAACGTACGGGCGCAGATCCTCGTCGCGCTTGAGCTTGCGGGCGCGTTTCGCGATCACCACCGCCAGTTCGCCCTCAAAATCGACGCGCGCTGAGGCGCCGGGCATCCGAATCGTTCCGCCACAAGCAAGCAGCGACGAGGGCGGCTTGAAGAACAACAGCGGCTCCGCGGGAACTTCGTTGCCCAGTTCTTTCGCGTGGTCGCGATAGTTGCGGCCCACGCAGACGATCTTCGATGGCGTGACAGGGGGCAGCAGCTTCAATTCACTGAGGCGCTTTGGCTCAAAGGCCGCTACCCTGGCGCCAGCCTCGGATTCGCTCATGCCTGCGACCACCCAGAACTCGCCATCGCGTTCCCGAATTTCTCCCAATTGTGGACCAGACGCCGTCTCAAACCGGCAATATTTCACGCTTTGCTCCTTTATTCTTCAAATCTCAGGGATCGGGTACGGATTCAGCAGCCTCCGCCGAGCGAGCGCTTTCGTGGCCCAGCTGGTCAATGGCGCTGATCGCGTAGCGATAGTTGCGTCCCGGTTCGGTGGAGGCGTCCCGGTAGGCCGCTCCCACCAGCGGCAGCGCACCGGAAATTCGTTTCCACTCCCCACCGGGGTCTGCCCGGTAAACGATATATCCGGCTAAGTCAGGCTCCGCATCCGGCTCCCAGGAGAGGTCGATCGTCTTCTGCTCGGGAACAAAGACGGCGGCCAGCCCCTGAGGCACCGCCGGCGGAAATGTGTCAACGACGTTCACCCGAACCGGCGCGGAACTTTCTCCCGCCAACTCCATCGTGTTTCCGCTTTCCTGAACGCGAATCAGGCTCTGAGCCGTGTACTCGTACACTTCGCCAAAGCGCGCCGTCCGGTCGATCGCCCCCGAAGCCTGTCCCGGCGGCGGCTCTTCCACCAGCAGATCGCGAAGTAACGGCTCCGACTGCGGCTTCTGCGGGCCATTCTGCGCTGCCTTGGTACTATTCGCTGCCTGGGTTAGCAATTTGCGGTGCAGTCGCACCAGCGTCGTCGACGCGCTGCTCCAGTGAAGCGCCACCCCGTCGGCACGTACCTCGGCGGCAAGTCCAATTAGCGGTGCGGGCGCTACGCCGGCAAGGATTGGGGCGGGGTTCGAAAATCCGGCAGACCGCCCTTTAGGGCTCGTCAGTTCCACAAGAAGCGAAACCGGTCTGAGACTGCCGGCCAGCAGAGCCGCCGGCAGTGCCGTGTGAAACTCAGCCTTCGCTTCCGGAATCTGCGACGTCTGGCCCAAAGGATGGCAGTAGCCGGATCCTTCGCGCCAGCAGATCGAGACTGGAATCTGGCCCTTTAGCGCCAGGTGGTCGGTGGATTTCCGCGGCATCGTCCAAGTCAGGGTCACCGAATCTCCGGCGCGCACGGCAGTCAGGTCGACCACCAGTTCGGGTAGTTTCAACGACGGGGGCTGCGGCGCGCCGGGAGTTCCGCAACCAGAAAGCCCAACCAGGCCAAGCGCTAGCGCCGAAATCATTCCAGCCGGGATTCCGCCTTTGTTTACAACCATTCGCATCGGTCCCAGTCTATCCAATCCACCGGCCCAAACGCGAAGCGAGGGCGATCCACCACGGGCAATCGAATCCAACCCCGAGCCGGCGCCCCCAGCGAGTGAGCTTTTCGCTCAGCTCAACACTTTTTCCGCGTCAGATTGCGTATGATTTATTGCATTTCAGGCATAATACAACTTGTCTTCCTTCTCTTGTCTGCTCCTTTCCCGCCCAACGAGCCGGTGGGAACCGAAATTCTAAGAAAAAGCGCCCCAGAGCATCCCTTTTCCCGCGAAAAAGCGCCCGTTAAAGCCCTGGGATATAGACGTAACCTATTGATTATAAGTAATTTAAGAAGATAATCTGAACAGGCATCGCTTGCGATTCGCCTTTATTTCGCTTTTCGAGGCTTAAAAGGGAAATCCGTTTCCGGCTATAGAAGTCGGGTCAATTGCCGCAGGACATTGTCCCTTCAAGAATCCTTCAACGCCGCCGCCAAAGCCTGAGCCAGATCTGGATAGGCGAAACGGAAACCCGCGTCCAAAAGCCGCCGCGGAACCGCCCGCGTACTGGCCAGCAGCGCTTCGTCGGCCATCTCACCAAAGGCCATCCGCAGCGCGAATGCCGGGGCTGGAATCAGCGCCGGCCGATGCACCGCGCGCCCGAGCTCTCGCGTGAACTCCTGATTCGTGACAGGATTGGGCGCGGCAACATTAATCGCTCCGGCAAGACCGGCGTCATCCAGGGCAAAAAGCGCAGCCGAGACAGCATCGGCCTCGCTCACCCAGCTCATCCACTGTCTGCCATTGCCCAACGGACCGCCCAGGCCGAGCCGGAACAATGGCGCGAGTTTGGCCAGCGCGCCGCCGTCCGGACCCAGGACCATGGAAATGCGCAGGTGAACCACCCGAATGCCTGCCTCTTCCGCCGGCAGCGTAGCCGCCTCCCACGCCGCGCATAGCTCAGGGAAATAGCCCCTCCCCATACCTGCGTGTTCGCCGAGAATCTCGTCGCCGCGGTTGCCGTAGAATCCCACCGCGGAGGCGGCGATCAGCACCGGAGGAGGCGTTCGCAATTTGGCCAGTGCCTCTGCAAGAACCCGCGTGGTGGTTACCCGGCTCTCCGTCATCTCCCGCTTGTAGGCCGCTGTCCATCGCCGCGACGCTACGTTGGCGCCGGAAAGATGAATCGCCGCGCCAAGGCCCCCCAGCTCTCCCAGTTCCGGCAGTTCGCCGGTAAACGGATTCCAACGGAGCTCATCCAAAGCATCAGGAGCACGCCGGACGAGTTGAAAGACCCGTTCGCCCCGCTGTCGAAGTGCTTTGCTTAGCGCCGAACCCAACATCCCGGATGCGCCGCTCAATACAATTGTCATCTCTCTGTCACTTTCGCTTCCGGCTCAAAAAAACTCAGGTCTATACACTGCACAATAGAGGCGATAGCGAAAAAATTCTGCAATCAAGTTGTGCCACATGAGAAAATGTTTTGATTCTAGCAACAAAATCAGGTATCACTGCATCTAGGTATTGGAGACAGGAAGATTGCCATGAGTGAAGCTGCATTAGCCCGCACCGAGTCCGTGATGCCACCCCAGGTGGATTCCGAAACCGCAGAGCAGTTCATCGCCGAAAAACATATCGGCGAACGAATCAAACGTCTGCGTTTGAAAAAGTCCATGGGACTGGTGGAACTGGGCAGGCATACCGGTCTGTCCGCCAGCTTCTTGTCGCAGTTGGAAACGGGTCGCGTAGTGCCCACGCTGCGCAACCTGGCGCGAGTGGCCATGGTTTTCTCAAAAGACTTGTCGTATTTCTTCGAACCGGAACCGCAATCGCTCTTCCGCGTTCACCGGCGCAAGGAACGCGTACGCCTGCCCCAGACCGGCGTCGACGACCCGACATATTTCTTCGAGAGCCTGGGCTATATGGTGCCTGACCGACTGATGGATCCCTACTTTGCCGAGTTCGTGCCGCTCAAGAAGAGCCAGGACATTCGCCCACACGTTCACGCTGGCTATGAATTCCTTTACGTGCTGCAAGGCGAACTCGAAATCCGCCATGGCGACGTGGTCTCGCAGATGGAAATCGGCGACGCGGTCTATTTCGATGCGAGCACGCCCCACGCCTACCTCTGCTCGGGGAAGACGCCGGCCGTGGCGCTGATTGTCACCATGCACCAGCCTCCCACGTCGACGCCAACCATGCAGTTGCGCCCCATGGGTACTGCGATGGGAACGCAGAGAGTTCCAGGAACTGCAATTCGGCCGGCAAGTGCCCCGGGCTCGACCAACGTTCGCTAAGATAGCGAAATCCTTGAGGCGCCGGCTCTTTGAAGCCGGTGCTTTTTTTATGGGCTACATTGCCTCAAAGTATTGGGCAACTTCCAGCCAGTTTGCCACACGGGTGAACCCTGTCGCGGCCAGGTTGTGCGGCGCGGAGTAGAGCAGCCCGGTCCCGACAAAGCGGAGCAGGTTGCGCGGCAAATCGTCGATCAGATAGTCGGCGCGCAGTATGCTCTTGTCTCCGCAGTAAACAAATTGCGTCGGCGGCAGAAACGGGAAATGCCGTTGCAGCCAGCGGTACTTGGGGCCGAAGGAGTTAGGCACCGACATGGCCTGGGTGGCAATGAAGACCTCGAACCGTCCAGCCAGATTTCGCAGTACCTCCGGCGCATCCGGCATCACCGGCAGATCTTCGAAGAAGTCCTCCGCGTGAAGGAGTTCGCGCAGCAGTTCCTGGCGGTCGGTGGAGACCACGTCCCAGAGCGCCTTACCTGATAGGTCGGCTAGCGTGATCTCTTGGAACGACGCTTCGTTATAGCGGCGCAGATGTTCGCCGAGGGTGTCGGCCATGACTTCGTCCATGTCCACGCAGATTCGCAGCAAGGCCAAGCTCCTACCTGATTAAAGCAGAATCAGCACAACTGGACCCATCGGCACAGATGCCAGCCTGGATTTTTTGCCAGGAAAAATCCAACCGCACAAATACCTGATCGGGGACTCCTATGCTGATTCTGCTCTAGACTCCCGCCTGCCGTCGCTTGACGCTGCTGCCGCCCAGGTCCGTCAAAACAGGTTTGACGCTCTGGGCAGTTTTGGAGGGAACCTCCGGCTCCATGGTTGGGTCAAAGTAGAGAATGCGGCTGCATGACTCGCAATTCGGAACCAATCCGTCGCGCAACTGGTTCCAGACCTGCGGGCGAATCCCCATGCGGCAGCCGGAGCACTGTTGCCCCACCGCGCGCGCAATTCCCGTCCCGCGCATGCCGGCAATGCGCTCAAAATGCGCCAGCCGCTCCGGCGCAGACTGCAAGAGTTCCGTGCGCAGAGTCTCGCGCTCGGCCTTGAGCGCCGCAAGTTGCTCACGCCATTCCAGATCCTGCTCGCCGACGCGCGCCTTGATCAGCCCAAGAGTCTCTGAGAGCTTGGCGGTCAGCACCTGCGCCTTGGCCCGCTCAGCTTCCAGCACTTCCGTGTTCTCCATGCTGGTGAGCTCGTTGTCTTCCAGTCGCCCGATCTCGGCATTGGCGAAGGCGATCTGGTGCTCGAGCGCCTGGGCTTGGGAACTGTTCTGGGCCGAATCGAGCTGGGCTTTGAAACGGACCAACTTCGCGCGCAGGCTGCCAATTTCCAGCTCCAGGCTGCTCCGCGAAAGCTCTTCCCGCTTCAGGGCGGCATCGGCATCGGCAATCCGCTTCTGGGCCGCCTTCAGTTGGCCATCCGCCGCTGCAAGTTCGCCGGGCAGTGCCTTCAAGGCTGTCGTAATACGGGCTCGCTCCAGCTCCACGGCCTGCAATCGAACGAATCGTTTTGTTTCCTCGGCCAATGCATTCATAAGTGAGCCAAAGTGTAACAAAACCGGGCGACCCGCGCACTACGGCCCGGTCCCAGCTTGGGATGATGCGCGGAATCCAGAGCCCGGAAGCTGCAAGATTTCGAAGACAGCGTTTGCTTTTGAAGCGCGGCGATTCTTATGGGTGAGTTATCCTCGGGTTTGAACAGGCATACCAGGTCCGACACGACATGAGCAGCGTCCCGGAGACGAGCGGCAACGGCATTAGGAATTGGTTCCGGCATCCGCTCGCCTATCTTGTAGCCCGCATGCAGCAACGCGAAGACCAGGTATTTCTTGTTCTGGCTTTGGTAATTGGCGCTTTGACTGGCCTGGTGGTGGTCGCGTTCATCCTGTTGACGGAGCGGGCCGGTATTCGACTTTATCCGGCAGGCGGCGCCCCCTGGCGGCGATTGGCCTTCCCTGTGGCCGGCTCGCTGATCATCGGCTATTTGCTCTTCCGATACTTTCCCAATGCACGCGGCAGCGGTGTTCCGCAGACCAAGGCAGCACTCTACGCCAATAACGGCCGCATCACGCTGCGGACGGTGCTGGGCAAGTTCTTCTGCACCTCGGCGACCCTGGCCAGCGGAATTCCGCTGGGACGCGAAGGGCCTTCAGTGCAGGTGGCCGCAGGAATCGCCTCCGTGCTGGGCAGGCGGCTGGGCCTCAGCCAGGACAAGGTGAAGGCACTCTTGCCGGTGGGCGCGGCTGCAGCCATCGCTGCGGCCTTCAATACTCCAATGGCGGCAGTGATCTTTTCACTGGAGGAGATTGTCGGCGACATGAATGCGCCGGTACTGGGTGCAGTGGTGATTGCCTCTGCAACGGCGTGGATGGTGCTGCGCCTCCTGCTCGGCAACCATCCCTTGTTCAACGTGCCCGAGTATCAATTGGTCAGGAATCAGGAATTCTTCATCTATGCCGTATTGGGAGTCTTGGGCGGCGTGGTGTCGGCGGCATTCAGCAGCCTTCTGCTTGGAATACGGCAGCGATTTCTGCGTTTTCCCAGGAATACGGTCTGGTTTCAGCCGGTAGCCGGCGGGTTGCTGGTGGGTATCATGGGGTGGTTTGTGCCTCAGGTGATGGGGGTCGGATACACCTACGTCGGCGATGTACTCAACGGGCGGATGGCGCTCCAGCTGATGCTGGTGCTGGTGGTCCTGAAGCTGTTTGCCGTCACTGTGAGCTATGCCTCTGGCAACGCGGGCGGCATCTTTGCGCCTTCGCTGTTCATAGGAGCAATGCTGGGCGGTGCGGTTGGGACAGTGGCGCATCAGCTGTGGCCGGCATACACGGCCACGGCTGGGGCTTATGCCCTGGTGGGCATGGGCGCTGTCTTTGCCGGGATCGTCCGCACCCCGATGACATCTGTGTTGATCATCTTTGAGATGACGCAGGACTACGCGATCATCGTACCGCTCATGATCGCCAATCTGATCAGCCTGTTTGTGGCATCACTCTTGCAGAAACAGGCGATCTACGAAGCTCTGGCAGTTCAGGATGGCATTCATCTGCCCTCTGCGGCCTCGCGTCGGGTGCGCGACCAGCGTCATATCGGCCAGGTAGTGAGAACAGCGGCTGAACCACTCCCGGCGGAGTTGACTGTGGTGGAGGCAATGGACAAGATCCGCTCGGATCCGCAGTTGACGGTTTCTCAGAGCTGGATTGTCGTCGATCAGCGCGGGGTTGTTGGCGTCTTGAACCGGAGCCTGCTGGAGCAAGAGCACGACGGGGAGAAAAAGCTGGCCGATCTGGTCGACCCGCTTAAGTTTCCTCATGTGCATGCCGACCAAAGCCTCGACCTCGCCCTGGAGCGAATGGGCGCCAACCAGATTGAAATCTTGCCTGTCGTAGGCCGCGCGAACGCGCACAAACTGGAAGGGATTGTCACCCTGCGCGATGTTCTGGATGCCTACGGCGTGAGTCCGCACGAGGTCGGGGTGAGTGGAAGCTAAAGACTGTGCGCCAGGCGAAATTCGCGGACCACTTCGGCTGGATCGCGGTGCTGTCCGTCGACAGCCTCATTCATAGTGCGCATGTCTTCCGCGGTGATTTTGCCCGCCAGGGCGTTGAGCGCAAGTTGGATCTGGGGCCAGCGTTTTAGAGCCTCCTCGCGCACCAGCGGGACGGCCTGGTAAGGCGGAAAGTAATGCTTGTCGTCTTCCAGCGCGACCAGGCCGAGCGCCTGAATCGGCCCGTCGGTGGAGTTGGCGGCAATCATATCGACCTGATGGGCTCCGAGCGCGCGGTAGAGAAGTCCCAGATCCATAGTCCGCGGCGCCGAGGCGAACTTGAGCCCATACGCGGAGCTCAGGCCGGCAAGGCCGTCCGGGCGCTGCTCAAATTCATAGCCGACGCCAAGCCGCCATTGCGGAGTGAACTTTGCCGCTTGGCTGAGCGTGGTGATATGCAAATTCCGCGCGTCTTCGCCGCGAATGACCATGGCAAAAGTGTTTTCAAAGCCCAGCGGCGCGGCCACATCAATTTGATATCGGGAAGCATAAAGTTGGCGGATCGTTTGGACAACTCGCTCCGGATCGCGGTCGAGGGGCTGCTTGAGGACTGCCGTGAGCGCGGTGCCGGTGTATTCGACATAAGCGTCAATGCGCCCGGAGACCAGCGCCTGCTGGCAGATGTAGCTTCCGGCGAGGTAGAAGCGGCGCTCCGCCTTGAGCGAGGATTTTGCTTCAATCTCCTGCGCCAGCAGCTCTCCCAGGACGACCTGCTCGGTGAAGTTTTTGGCTCCGATGACGGGATGGTCCGGGCGCGGCGGAGAGCAGGCAACGAGCATTGCAGATGCCGTCAGAAAGACGAAAAATCTTGGATGCAATCGTAGATTCCTCATTTGCCGGGCATCCGGAAATGGCGTTCGAGCAGTCCTAATGCGGCGTCCGCGGCGAGCGCCAGCACCGCCGCCGGGATGGCCCCGGCGAGTACCAGGCGGTTGTCGACCGAAGCGACGCCGCGGAAGATCAGCTCGCCAAGTCCGCCCGCACCGACGGCTGCGGCGATGGTGGCAATGCCGACGCAGGTGACTGTCGCGGTTCGAAGCCCGGCGAGAATGAAGGAAGCCGCAAGCGGCAACTGAACTTTGAAGAGAAGCTGCCGGTCGGTGAGCCCGAGGGCGCGGGCGACTTCCGTGATGGCCGGGTCAATGGCGCGAATGCCGGCGTACGTGTTGCGCAGGATGGGCAGCAGCGCGTAAGCGGTCAGCGCCAGGATGGCGATGCGGGCTGCGCGGTCCCCGAGCCACGGTATTGGCAACAGAAAGCCAAACATGGCCAGCGAGGGGATGGTCTGGAGAATGTTCGCCACCGTAATGACCGGCTTGGCCCAGTTTGGCGCGCGGGTGAGCGCGATTCCGGCGGGGATGGCGACGGCCGCGGCGAGGAGCATGGCCGCGCTGGTGAGCCACAGGTGCTCCAGGGTGAGCGTGGCGATTTCCGAGCCGTATTGGGAGAGGAACTTGCTCATTCTGCCTTTGCCTTTTCTCCGCGATGGAAAGCGGAGATGTAGGAGACGATTTCCGGTTGGCTAGAGCGCAGGAAATCGGTAGGGGTCAAGTTCGCAATCAGTTTGCCTTCTTCCAGAAGCACGATGCGGCTGGCGAGATAGAGCGCTTCATCCAGATCATGCGTCACCAGAAGCACCGTCTTCTTGAGCCGCGACATGAGATCGCGGAGCATGTCCTGCATTTCAGCGCGGGTGAGCGGGTCGAGCGCGCCGAATGGCTCGTCCATCAGCAGAATTTTGGGTTCGGCGGCCAACGCACGGGCCAGGCCGACGCGCTGACGTTGGCCTCCTGAGAGCTGATGCGGGTAGCGAATGGCAAAGCTGGCCGGGTCAAGTCCCACCGCGGTGAGCAACTCCTGGCTGCGCCGAGCTCGTTCATCACGCGGCCGGCTTTCAGCCTCAAGGACGAGCGTGACATTGCGCTCGATCGAGAAGTGCGGGAACAGTCCTGTTTCCTGGATCACGTAGCCCATGCCTCGCCGCAGTTGAATGATGTTTTCCTCCTGGACTGGATTCTCAGAAACAAGAACCTGACCGGAAGTTGGCTCAACCATGCGATTGACCGTGCGCATCAACGTCGTCTTGCCCGAGCCGCTGCGGCCGAGGATGGCAGTGATGGTGCCGGCCTCGACGGTCAGCGAGATCCGGTCGAGGAGCAGCTTGCCCTGCACGGTGGCAAAGCTGACCTCGCGGAATTCGATGGCTGTGGGCATGGCCGCATCCCTTCGTCCCTCCAGTCTAAGGGCTGGGCCTAAGGGGTAAGCAGTCACATCCTCGGGCAGAAGTTCGTTCATCGTTGAGGGTGAGGACCGCATCCAATACGCGTGCGAACAA
>Ga0302319_10026255_pt1 | contig 10269 bp, 8 predicted proteins | sample Bog_T0_2_FD_203319 | JGI IMG/M metagenome (GOLD analysis project Ga0302319, IMG submission 203319) | Peat permafrost microbial communities from Stordalen Mire near Abisko, Sweden - Bog_T0_2 | ecosystem: Environmental > Terrestrial > Soil > Wetlands > Peat | place: Sweden: Abisko, Stordalen Mire...
GCGCTCGAAGACGCGCTGGTCCTGGCCAAATCGTTTTGCGGAGAGGCGACTCCCCAATTGGCGCTGCGCCGCTACGAATCGCTGCGCCGGGAACGAACAAGGCATGTGCAGCAGCGGTCCCTTCTAATGGGGCATATCGGGCAGTGGGAAAACCGGCTGATCGCGGCGGGGCGCCAGACGGTAACAAGTATGCTTCCGGCGAAAATCTTTGAACGGAATTTAAGGAGGGTTTATTCTTATGCGGCTTAGCACTCTGGCTCTCTGCACGGCGATGGCAGCGGCAGCGCCGCTGATTGCTCAGGAAAAAGCCGCTCAGGAAAAAGCCATCGACACACAGCGCAGCACGATCACGATTCACGTTGGCAAGTCCGGGCTGTTGTCAGCCGCCGCGCATGACCATACCGTCAGCGCGCCGATATCCGCCGGCACCATTCTGGAGTCCGGTGCCCAGCGCATCGAATTTCGGGTTGAGACCGCGAAGATGACGGTGAAGCCCGACCCCAAAGTCGACGCGAAAGATCAGGCAACGATCCAGACACATATGGAGGATATGGTACTGGAGACGAAGAAGTTTCCCGAGATAACCTTTCGCTCTTCCCGCGTCCAAAAATTGGCGGACGGCCAATGGAAGGTCGATGGCGATTTGTCTTTACACGGTGTCAGCAAGTCGTTAAGCCTGACCGTGAAACAGACCGGCGAGTTCTACACGGGACACACCGTTCTCAAACAAACCGATTTTGGAATCACGCCCATCAGTATCGGTGGCGGAATCATCAAGGTGAAGAATGAAGTGGAAATCGATTTTCAGATCTTCGCTCGTCCTGCCTGAAATCCAGCGTTTGCCGAATGAAATGACCGCGGTTTCCCTCGTTGCGTCTACCCATCCACGAGGCGAATAATGGCATCTTCCACCCTGCCCACACCCGGTTCCGGACGTTCCGGATTCAAAACCCTTCTCTGGATTTCCCTGGGTCTCACTACGCTCTTTGTCTTCATCACATCGGAAGCTCTTCTCGTCACCGATTACCCGATGTATCACGCCTACCGTCTGCAGGTTATCGCCGACCGCCATCTCCTCATCCCCCATACACTCGGCGGCGTCATCGCTCTCCTGGCCGGCCCTGTGCAGTTCTCGTCGCGCTTTCGCCGGCGTCACCTGAAATTCCATCGCGTCCTCGGTCGCATCTACGTTATTTCCGTCTTTGTCGGTGCCTTGACCGGGATCGCCCTCGCCGCCGGCCGGCCCGGCATGCCAGGAACCTGCGTGCAGGCCGCCGCCTGGGTCGTCTGCACCACCACCGCCCTGATCACGGCGCGTAACCGCCAAATCGCCCGGCATCGCCAATGGATGGTTCGCTCCTATGCAGTCACGTTCACCTTCGTCTCCAGCCGCGTGCTGAATATCTGGCCCCTCTACTGGAGCCACCTTAACGACAGGCTCGCCGCCGTCGGCCTCATCGTTTTCACGTTGGGTTCCCTGCTCGTCGTCGAACTCGGCTTCAACTGGCGCGAACTCACCACCCGTCGCGCCTGATGGTCGCCGGCTGACCCTGAAGCTTCCTTAGAGCCGTGCGGCCTCGCCCGAACATTCACAGCCTCACAATGTGCGAGGCGTACAATTGCATTGAATCATGAAAAAGCTCCTGCGTCTCCTCCTGGCCCTCCTTCTCCCGTCCTGTGCCCTCGCGCAGCGCGGGAAGGTCGTCGTGATTTCGCTCGATGGCTTCCCCGCCAACGTTCTCGACGACCCAAAACTGCCCATTCCCACACTGCGGAAACTCATGGCGAGCGGCACCGGCGGTCCGATGCTCGGGATCAATCCCACCATCACATGGCCGAATCACACCACGATGGTCACCGGCGTGACCGCCGACGTTCATGGCTTGCTGCTGAACGGCGCGATCATCCACACCGGCTCGTGGCCGCCCGTGAAGGTGGATCCGACGGTCGACAAAGAAAAGATGGTTCGCGTCCCGACCGTTTACGACGCCGCGCATCAGGCCGGACTAACCACGGCACAGGTGGACTGGGTCGCGATCAACAACGCGCCCACCATTACATGGGCCTTCCCGGAGATGGCGTCGCCGAACGGTGCGCTTGAGCGCGAGATGGTGGCCAAAGGCGCCATCTCAGTGGACGACGTGACCGACTTCAACAAAGCCAACATCGTGTTTCGAGACCAGATCTGGACGAAGGCCGGGGCGTATCTCATCCGCGAGCACAAGCCGGATCTGCTGCTCGTCCATCTGCTCACGCTCGATTCGACGCAACACGAATACGGCCCGAACACGCTGGCAGCGCGCGACGCGATGGCGTTTCTCGATGGCTGCGTCGCGCAGATCGTCGCCGCCGTTCACGATGCGGGCATAGAAGACCGGACCACGATTCTCGTGGTCTCCGATCATGGTTTCAAGGCATTCACGAAGCAGATCCGCGCGACGAACGCGATCAATGCCGCCGGCCTTGATAAGAAAGTCTACGTTCTCCCGGAAGGCGGTTCCGCGTTCGTTTACTTCGACGATGCCGGACTGGCCGGGAAGGCTCGTGAGGCGCTTGCAACGCTGGAGGGCGTGGACCATATCTATGGTCCGGACGACTACGCGGCGCTCGGCCTTCCGCGCCCGGAACGCGATCCGCAGTTCGGGCAGCTTTGGGTTACCGCGAAGACCGGCTATTCCTTTTCCGGAACGACGGGCGGGCCTGTGACCGCGGCCGTGCCGCAGATCGGCGGAAGCCACGCTTATCCGGCGAGCGACCCGGACATGCATCCGATTTTCATCGCCACCGGCTACGGAGTGCGTAAGGGCATTCAACTCGGCCTCGTGAGCAATCTGGATGTCGCACCGACCATCGCGAAGTTGCTTGGCATCCAGCTTCCCTCGGCCAAAGGAAAGCCGTTGCAGCTACAGTAGCGTTTGCCAGGGATGGGCTATTCTGGAGTCATCCCTTCTGGCACCGGTTCCAGTGCAGTCGCGGCAGCCCTTCTATGACTATCGAATTCAATAATCTAATCAACGGTGAGTGGACCCCTGCCACCGGCGGCAAGACCTTCCAATCGCACAATCCCGCCAATTTCGCGGCGGTCGTGGGGACCTACCCCGCGTCCGTAAAAGAAGATGCCGAACGCGCCTTCGCGGCCGCCGAAGCGGCGTTCCCCGCGTGGCGCAACATGCCCGCTCCGAAGCGCGGCGAAATCCTCTATCGCGCGGCTGAGCTGCTTTCAGCCCGCATCGATCAACTGGCGAAAGAGATGACGACCGAGGAAGGCAAAACCCTCCCCGAAGCCCGCGGCGAAGTGATGCGGGCCATCAATATCTTTCGCTATTTCGGCGGAGAAGCGGCGCGGCTGACGGGCGAGACCGTTCCTTCCGAACGCGACGGCGTCTTCTGCTTCACCATCCGCAAGCCGCGCGGCGTGGTGTCGCTCATCACGCCCTGGAACTTCCCAATCGCCATTCCCGCGTGGAAGATGGCTCCGGCGCTGATCTGCGGCAACACCGTGGTAATCAAACCAGCCGCGCTGGCGCCTTCGTGCACCTTCCGGCTGGCCGAGGCGCTGGTCGAAGCGGGATTGCCGAAGGGCGTACTCAACGTTGTGACCGGCTCAAGCCGCGAAATCGGCGACACATTCGTCAACCACCCTTCGATGCGCGCGATTTCCTTCACCGGCTCGTGCGGCGTCGGCGATCACATTTACAACACGGTTGCGCCGCGCAAGCTCCCGGCGCAACTGGAAATGGGCGGCAAGAACCCAACCATCGTCATGAAGGACGCCGATATCGATTACGCGGTCGATACCGTCATGAACGCCGCATTCGCGTCCACTGGCCAGAAATGCACCGCGACGAGCCGCGCCATTATCGAAGCGCCAATATACGACGAATTCGTGGCGAAGCTGGTTGCGAAAACTGCCGCTCTAAAAGTTGGCGATGGCGCGGCGGCGGGCGTTTACATGGGTCCGTGCGCCGATGAAGCGCAGTTGAAGACCGTTCTCAGCTACATCGAGAAGGGCAAGGGCGAAGGCTGCAAACTGCTGGCGGGCGGCGAACGCCTCACCGAAGGCGATTTCGCAAAGGGCTATTTTGTCGCGCCGACGATCTTCGGCGACGTTTCGCCCGACGCCATCATCGCGCAGGAGGAAATCTTCGGACCGGTGCTGGCGCTGATCCGCGCCAACGATTACGACGACGCGATGCGTATCGCGAACAAGGTACGCTTCGGACTCTCGGCATCGATCCTCACGAAGGATCTTTCCGCGGCTTTCCGGTATATTCACGACATCGAGGCCGGGCTCATCACGGTGAATCTGCCCAGCGCGGGCGTGGAGTATCAGCTTCCCTTCGGCGGCGTCAAGGACTCCAGTTCCGGATATCGCGAGCAGGGGTCGGTGGCGATCAACTTCTATTCGGAGTTGGCCACGATCTACATGAAGTACCGCTAGAGCGCGCTCATGCTGGAAAAACTGCTGACTGTTTCCATCACGCTGCCGAAGGACGCGGCTGGCGCAGCACTCGTAGGACGTGTCGACCGGCCGGGCCTCGGTCCGTCGGTTGTTCGCGTAAATCCCGACGCCACGCTGACCGATATCACCGCCGCCTTCCCCACGGTCAGCGGATTATGCAACGAGCCCGATCCCGCGGCGTCTCTGCGGGCGGCTGAAGGCGAAGAAATCGGCGGACTGGCGGCGATTTTGCAGGCTGGCAAACTGCTCGCTCCGATCGATCTCCAGACGGTGAAAGCCGCGGGCGTTACGTTTCCGGTCTCGATGATCGAGCGCATGATCGAAGAAGCGCTTCGCGGCGACATGGCGAACTCGTCGAAGCGGTCGGAAGTGATTGGCAGAATTAAGGATTCGGTCGGCAGCATTTCCGAGCTGACTCCGGCGACTCCGGAAGCGTTGAAGCTGCTCCAGTATCTGACCGACGTGAACGGGCTGAATCTTTCCGCAACTTACCCGCAGGTGGGCCTCGGCGAGAAGGCCGAGATCTTCACGAAACAGGCCGTGCCGTTGGCCTCCGTCGGGCACGGCGCCGAGGCCGGATACAACTCGGATTCGAAATGGACGAATCCCGAGCCTGAACTCGTTTCGGTGATTAACTCGCGCGGCAAGATCGTCGGGGCCACGCTCGGTAACGATGTGAACGACCGGTATCTCGAAGGCCTCTCGGCGCTGCTTTTGGGCGTCGCGAAGGACCGGCGCGGCAGCAGCGCGATGGGGCCGTTCATCCGTCTGTTCGACGACGCCTTCACGCTAGATACGATCCGCAACATCCGCGTGAATCTGCACGTGGATGGCACCGACGGTTTCCACGAAGAGGGCGTGAATTCCATGGCCGAAATCCGGCGCGATCCGCAGGATGTGCTCACGAAGCAGCTATTCGAAATTCACGATTATCCGGATGGCGTCGTACTGTTTAACGGCACCGGCATCGTGCCGACCAGCGACCGCGGCGGACCCGGCAGCGGCTTCTTCCACAAGACCGGCGACTGCGTGCATATTTTCGCCGACGAACTGGGCAGCCTCGCGAACGTGATGGTGCCCACCGGCGACGTGAAGATGCACGAGCACAGCATGTTCGAATTCATGTCCGCGCTGGCGCGTCGCGGCGTGCTGTAACGAAGGTTACGAGACTCGCGTCGGTCAGTTCGTTCCACCAGGTCTTGAATTCGTCCGTGACCTCGACTTCCCACGCCGCATCCACACTGTAACGCGCCGCTTATATAAGTTGCACGTTATGGGTGGAGGATGGCCGGTTTGCGGCCAGGGGGCGGATTCTTAGGCCGCGGCACCATCCGCCGCAATTGAATCGAGCGGGACCGTCCGTGCTGGCGCGTCGCGGCGTGCTCCGCGGTTAACGTTTCGGAGCCTCGGGTTATTCTGTTGTGGTGCGCGTTGCCACAGCCTTTCCGGCGGGTTCGGCCGATGCGGTGATCGATTGAAATCCGCCGGCGGTTCCGATTCGCTGCCCTACCGACCCGATATCGATGGCCTCCGCGCCATCGCGGTGATCGCCGTAGTTCTGTTCCACGCTTTCCCCGCCCTGCTGCCCGGCGGATTTGTCGGCGTCGATATATTCTTCGTCATTTCCGGCTTTCTGATAACCGGCCTGATCCTGAAAGAGGCGCAGAATGGCCGCTTCAGCGTCGTCAACTTTTACAGCCGGCGAATCGCGCGGATTTTTCCGGCACTGGCGCTCGTCCTCGCGGCGACGCTCGGTTGTGGCTAGTTTGCCCTCTATCCGGACGAATATCGCAATCTTGCAAAAAACACCATCGCCGGAGCTGCCTTCGTTTCCAATCTGGCTCTCTGGCGCGAGACCGGATACTTCGACACCTCCGCTCTGTCGAAGCCTCTGCGCCAGTCCCTGGGGTGTTGAAGAGCAGTTTTATATATTCTGGCCGCTGTTTCTGGTTGTCCTGCGACGAGCCACGAAGAAGTTCCTGCCGGCAATTCTTGCGGTTGCATTTGTGTCGTTCGCGCTCAATATCGGAATGGTCCACAGGCATCCAAACGCGAACTTTTTCCTGCCAATCACTCGCGTCTGGGAACTGATGATCGGGAGTTTGCTGGCCGGTCTCGCGATCAGAGAGGACGTTCCCTGGACGCGGAGTGCCCGCGAAGTTCTGTCCCTGGCCGGAAGCCTGCTCACGGTCCTGGCCTTTGTGCTTGTCGACGAAGGCAAACAGTTCCCGGGATGGCGGGCATTATTACCGACAGCCGGAGCCGGACTGCTGATATGCGCCGGTCCGCAAGCATGGGTCAACACGGTGGTGCTGGCTTCTCCCGCAGCAGTTTTCATCGGTTTGATCAGCTATCCCTTGTATCTCTGGCATTGGCCCGCGCTGGTCTATCTGAATCTGATCGCCGCGTCGGATTATCATCCCTCGCCCCGGGCATTCAACGCTGTTTCCGCCGCGGCGATGCTGGCTGCGGGCGTGCTGGCATGGACAACCTGGAAGTTTCTGGAAACGCCGGTTCGGCGCAGTAAGACGATTCGCCCTGTCTTCAGAAGCGCCGCGCTTGTCGGGGCGATGGTTGCGGTGGTCTGTGTTGGCGCAATGTCGTTTAAGGGCCGGTTGCGTCCCAGGCTGGACGCTCCCGCGATCGTGCGGCTTCGCGAGGCAACGTCCGACTGGCACTCCAGCGGCTACAACAATTTCCGCGCGCCAGTCTTTCGCGTGAATGAAGTCATCCGGTCTCTGTCAAGCCGTCACAGGCTGTTCGTAGGAGACTCCCACATGGAACAGTACGAACCCCGTGTCGTCGCCGCAATCGCTGCCGACCCACGCCTGGCTTCCGCAATTGTTGTGACGAACGGCGGTTGCCCGCCGCTGCCCGGACTCAACCGGGTGGAACCAGGATTCCGTTGCCCCGCATTCTACGAGTTCTGGACCGAACAGGCGCGGGCCGCGAACGTCGGGACCGTCGTGATCGGCGCTTACTGGGAAGCCTGCTATCTGGGCAAGTATATGGGCTCTTCCACGCCTCCCGCTCCTCCGTTCGGTATCGTCGGCCCGTCTGGCGAAGGCGCGGTTCCCCTGGATATCGAAAGAGCCTGGCGGGGCCTGGAATCCGGCATTACCAGGCTCGTCAAACTCGGCAAACGAGTGGTGATTCTGGCATCGAATCCGACTTCGCCGGCGTTCGACCCCGCGCTGATGGCCCATCGATTCCGCACTCCCGACGACCTTAGCCGGCGATCGGTCGACAGGGCGGATTTCGAACGATTCGTGGCTCTTGTCGAAAACGCGCTGAACGCCATCGCGGCCCGAACCGGCGCAACTGTGATCCATCCCATCGACTATCTTTGCGGCAAAAACCGATTGCCCGGCCACCGACGAGAGCGGACGGCCGCTATACAAAGATGCGGAACACCTCAGGGCAACGGCTGCCGCACAGAGGGCCACCTTTATAGATTCGACGCTGCGGATTCAGTGAGCGTGGACTCCACCCCGCGCCCCCTTCCGATGCTACGCTGATGCCATGCGGCATCTGCTGGTGTGTTCCCTTCTCTGTACGCTTCAGGCTGCGGCGCAGACTCCCGACTGGTCCAAAGTCAACGACGAAGCGATGCGCCACTTCCAGGCACTTGTGCGCATCGATACCACCGACCCGCCCGGCAACGAGACGCGGGTCGTCGATTATCTGAAGAAGGTCCTCGACGACGAAGGCATCCCCAATATAGTCGTCGCGAAAGATCCGGCGCGCGCGAATATTGTCGCCCGACTGAAGGGCAACGGAACGAAACGCCCGTTGCTGATCATGGGCCACAGCGACACCGTTCGTGTGGACCTCTCCAAGTGGACTTTTCCTCCTTTCAGCGCGACGATCGACGGCGGATACGTCTACGGACGTGGCACGAGGGACGACAAGAGCGACTTGTTCGCCGCGCTGATGACGATGGTGCTGCTGAAGCGCTCGGGAACGCCGCTCGATCGCGATGTGATTTTCGTATCGGAGGCGGGAGAAGAAGCGTCCACGGGTCCCGGGATCGAATATCTTGTCGCCGAGCACTGGAGCGATATCGACGCGGAGATCTGCCTGGCGGAAGGCGGCGGCGTTCTGCGGAAGAATGGTCAGGTCAGCTACTCCTTCATCCAGACGACCGAAAAGCAGCCCCGCGGCATGTTATTGATTTCGCGCGGACCCTCGGGGCACGGCTCCCGCCCGCTGCGAACCAACGCCGTGGTGCATCTTGCGGACGCCGTGGGGAAGATTGCCGCCTGGGATCCGCCGATGCGATTTAACGACACGACCCGCACTTACTTCGAAAAGCTGACCAACCTGAGTTCGCCCGAAGATGCCGCGCGCTATCGGGGACTCTTCGATCCCGCGAAGTCGCCCGCCGTGCGCGAGTATATGGCGGTGAACAACCCCATGGAGTATTCGATGCTGCACACGTCGATATCGCCGAACATGATTCAGGCCGGTTACCAGGTGAACGTGATTCCTTCCGAAGCGCAGGCGACGCTTGACGTGCGGGCGCTCCCGGATGAGGACATGCCGGCCTTCATCGAAATGATGAAGAAGGTCATCGACGATCCGACTATCGATATCGTTCCGCAGACCGCGAATCAGCGGCCCGGAGCAGCGCCGTCGCGGATCGACAGCGACGCCTACCATGCCCTGGAGGCGGCCTACAGGAAGATCTATGGCGCGGTGACGCTGCCCATGATGTCGACCGGCGCGACCGATATGGCTTTTCTGCGTGCCAAAGGCGTGCAGTGTTACGGCATCGGAGCAATGACCGACATGGAAGATCCGCCGAAAGGTTACGGCCCGCACAGCGATCAGGAACGAATCCTGGTCGACGCGGTTTATAAGCATCTCGAGTTCTTTTGGGAAGCGGTGACTTCCATCGCGGGATCCAGGAAATAGCGGCGGGCATGCGTTGCTGAGAGGTTCATAGTAGATTTAGACTATTGTTCCGGGTTTTCCCGACCGATAGGCTAATAGGTACTTATGCGTTACGGGTCCTTCTTTTTCCTGTGTTTTGGCACTGCCGCGTGCGCATTTGGTCAGGCGCCCTCCGCCGCTGTCGCGACCCCGGCGGTCCCGGTCTGGCTGTCCCCTTCCACGGAGATTGATAAGGGTCTGCCGTCGTGGCTGACATTCAGCGGACAGTACCGCGCCCGGTTCGAAGGCTACAGCGGTGCCGGATACGCGCCGAATGCCACCGACGATTATCTGCTCAGCCAGTTACAACTCAATTTGCTGATCCACCCCGTATCCTGGTTCAAGATCTTCGGGCAGGGAATGGATGCCCGTTCACTTGAAAAGTCTCCGGCGGCGCCGCCGTACCAGAACACGTGGGATATCCGGATGGCTTACGTCGAATTTGGTGACGTCGAGAAGCAGATTTTTGGACTGCGGGTGGGACGCCAGGAATTGATGTATGGCGACCAGCGGCTTATCGGTAATGCCGCCTGGACCGATACGGAGCACGTTTTCGACGCAATTCGCGGCACGGCCCGCTATAAGGGTTACCGGCTCGATGTTTTCTCATCGTCGGTAGTCAATCCGGTGACGGGTACCTGGGACCACCACCTTCAGGGCAATAATCTGCACGGCTTGTACGGCGGTATCGACAAGTGGGCGCCCTACGTGACGATCGAACCCTACGCTCTGTGGCGCCTGCAGCACGGCGTTAAGAATGAAGAGGGCGTGGTCTCAAAGCTGAACGAAAAAGTCGGCGGCATCCGCATCGTCGGCACGAAGGTTCCGAGGGGATTCGACTACGGAACGGAAATGGTCAGGGAATTCGGTTC
>Ga0302319_10026259_pt1 | contig 10268 bp, 13 predicted proteins | sample Bog_T0_2_FD_203319 | JGI IMG/M metagenome (GOLD analysis project Ga0302319, IMG submission 203319) | Peat permafrost microbial communities from Stordalen Mire near Abisko, Sweden - Bog_T0_2 | ecosystem: Environmental > Terrestrial > Soil > Wetlands > Peat | place: Sweden: Abisko, Stordalen Mire...
AGGAATTTAATTTTGAGACTTATCTTTTTGTCCTCTTTAGGAATTGGTCACGTGATAACCTTGGGAAGAAAATGCCTCAAGAAGTTTACGATTTATTACTCGCAAAGGACTCATTGTTAAAACGGGCCAGGAAACTTGATGAACGATCTTTAAAGAAATTAAATAATTTTAAAAGCATCGGAGATTTCTCGACAGACGTAAGAGCTTATATAAAAGCTATAGAGGAAGAGATTTTAAGAAGTAATGGTAAAACATCAGAGACTCACAATTACTCGCCTGGTGGTATCGATCTTACTTCCAACAAATTTCTACAAACCCAAAACTCCGGTGAAAGCATCAAATTCCACCTTGATTCCGCACAGCTGGCTCAATTTCAAAATGCCCCTGGCTTTGTGCCGGTGATTATTAATATCCAGCCGCTTAAAAATCTTTCCCAATTTTTTGGTTTGAGTCAAAACCCTTCACTTAAATAATATCAAATTTTTATAGTGAATTTTTGTTTAAACAGTCATAACCCAATGGAGGTATTGCTTATGTTTGATCAATTGTTCAAATACAAAAAGGTTATAAAAGACCACTTCGATGCGCCCCTCTTAGAAGACCGCGTACGTTATTTGAAATTTCGCCTCGAACAACGGACGCCACGAACAATGGTTGAAGAAATTTCAAATTATCAATTGACTGTCATTAAATACCTTGGCCTGAAAGATGATAATAAGATTATCACCCTTAAAAGAATCGAAAGTGCCGCCGAACGCTGGAGGTTTGATCAAAGAGGGCGTTTTCAGAGACCTTCTCCCTATGCAAGCAAGGGGCTTTTTATCAAACATGCCAAACAATGGCTGCAATTTTTAGGCCGTTTAGAAGTTCCAGAAAAGCCTCCAAAGCCCATTCAAATTACAGAATATGCCAATTATATAAGGGATGAAAAAGGTTTGGCTGAGTTGACAATATTTAGGAGTTGTATGCAATTAGAAATTTTCTTCAGTCAACTCAAGTGTGAATTGGGGCAATTCCTTGCTCAATGTACACCAACAGATCTGGATACCCTGCAGGTCAAAGTGTTTCGTCAACGCCCCTATTGTACGAACACGAAAGGGACCGCCATTAGTATATTGCGTACTTTTTTTCGTTACGCCGAGCGCCGTGGTTGGTGCCGAACGGGAATAGCAGATTCAATTAATGCGCCGCGGTTCTATAAGCACGCAGCACTCCCGTCAGGCCCTTCTTGGGAAGAAGTCCAATATCTATTAAAAACTACAGAAGGAAACCATCCCTATAATATTCGTGATCGTGCCATTATTTTGATGTTAGTGGTTTATGGCTTACGTGATTCTGAAGTACGATATTTACGAATTGATGATTTTGATTGGGAGAAGGGAATTTTCTATCTTAAACACTCAAAGCGTGGACCACAACAGCAGTTTCCGATAGTTCCAACAGTAGGTCAAGCCTTAATTCAATATCTCAAAGAGGTCAGGCCTCAGGGATTATGTGGCCTTAAAAATTATGTAGTGCCCAGCCTTTGGCCCCGAGGTGGAGCAAAAGACTGGACATCACATAATTAAAGCTATTTCAATGTCTTTAAAAAAGCCATTAGCCCAACATCCTCCTTCCAATGCTTTATTGTTTTAGACTTCTTGATTTCGCAAAGAGCAAGAGCTCTGGCCCTTTGTGAGATCAGGGATCCAAAAGGGATTAAACATTGGAGAAATGATGTTAGTTTAATGGCTTTTTTAAAGGCTTTATGACAAGCCTAAAGCTGTTTTTAACGCATTATCCAAACGGTATTGCAGGTCAGGAGAGACGTGGCCAAGGCGTCGCAGGACGAGCACGGATGAAATGGTAAGCAATTTATCCATTTTGAATACAGAAGATTTTTTTAACCCTGTTCTCAAAAAGTCCGTATCCGTGTTTTTAAGCACAACATCATGCCTGTGAGGGTTTTGGGTTATTGAAGAAATAAATGCTATGATTACGTCGTTATGTTGTTTGTCGGCGGAAATGAGGACTGCCGGGCGGACTTTTGTGCTTGATAAATCAGTAAAAGGAAATGGCACCAGAACGATGTTACCCCGTTTGAGAGAAATAGTTTTAGATGTCGTCGCCATCGGATAATGAATAAACGTCTTCGTGGGGGTCGTTGAGAAAGTCGAATGATTTGCTTTTTTGGGCCGTTTGCGCGATCAGCAGACCGGGAGTGTCATTGTCACTAATAATTACGGCGATCAGTATTTTTTGATGTTCGGCCAAATTTAAGGGGACATCTGTTGTTATTTTGCCGTGTTCGTATATTGCGGGTAATAATTTTGTCATTGCCATATTCCTCTAATACAAGAATAGCATACCGGTCATGAAAGTCAAGAAAAGGCAGCGTCCCCGCATTCGTCAACCGATGATGTTAGTTTGATGTCTTTTCTAAAGACTTTATGATAAAATTATTATTTATGTGGTCTACAATTTCTTGTTTCCTTTGAAAATAAAGGTGTTACAAAGATAGCGCCACATAACTTGACAGACAACATAATATTACCATAACAATTAAAGCTCTTTCCAGGACATTATTTCCCCCTCTTTTTTACAAAGAGGGGATAGGGGAGTTCGGTTCTCTACAAAAATGGCAAAATCAAAGAAAATAGTGCATACTTCACTTATATGTTAAAGCATTTAAATATAAGAGCTATTATAGCCCTGGGGCTTATATTTGCATTTTTGGCTAATACCTGCGGGCCTATGCCTAAGGCCTGGGCCAATGATTTTGTTCTGCCTGCCCCAGGCCAGATGGTACCTTTAAGCGAATCATATAACCCCATCGTATTAAAAGGCATAAAACTCGACCCCAACAATCCTTTCCGTTTTCATTTTTATGTAGATACCGGTGAAGATGTGTCAAAAGGCCCAATGGGGACGACGCCGAAAGCTCCTGGTGTCATTGCGAGCGCAGCGAAGCAATCTCAAAAAGAACAACTCAAACAAGAATCCACCAAACTCATCAAATATTTTCTAGCCTCTCTAACCATTCCAGAAAAAGACCTCTGGGTCAATTTATCTCCCTATGAAAAAGACCGCATCGTGCCACAAGAGTTTGGCCAAACCCAAATGGGCCGAGATCTTTTAGCTCAAGACTATCTTTTAAAACAAATTACCGCATCCTTGATCTATCCCGAAAGTCATTTAGGCAAAGAGTTTTGGACTAAAATCTACGCTCAAGCCCAAGCTAAATACGGGACAACCAATATCCCCATCAACACCTTCAACAAAGTTTGGATAGTCCCCGACAGGGCCGTAGTTTATGAAAACAAAGGTACTGCCTTTGTCTTAGAAAATCATTTAAAAGTCATGCTAGAGCAAGATTACCTATCTCTTGAGAAACATACTACTGTGTCATTGCGAGGAGCCGAAGGCGACGAAGCAATCTCTAAAAGAACAACCAATAGTGATGCAAACGCCCTCGGCAGTGAAATCACCCGCCAAATCGTCATCCCTGCCTTAACCAAGGAAGTCAACGAAGGCCGAAACTTCTCTCAACTGCGCCAAGTCTTCTATTCCCTAATCCTCGCCACCTGGTACAAAAAGAAGATTCGAGACAGCATCCTCAATAAAATTTATTCCAATCAAAATAAAATCAGTGGAGTCACTCCGGCAGTGTCAATATTCCCTGTTCCTTCGAGGTCGAGCCGTTTGGTGTCATTGCGAGGAGGCGAAGCCGACGAAGCAATCTTTAAAAGAACATCCAGCGACGTTGAATACATCTACCAACAATACCTCAAAGCCTTCAAAAAAGGCGTCTACAACTACATCAAAGAAGATAGTGTCTTTGCGAGGAGCCTACAGGGCAACGAAGCAATCTTAACAAGAACAACCATTCCAAGAAAATATTTCTCCGGAGGCGTAGAAGCTGGGGCGGCCGCGCAAGCAATGATTGTCGTAGGCACAGTAAAAGCCGAAATGGCGGAGGAATTACTTGAGAAGTCAAAGATCGTAGATGTATATGGGAACTTTACCCCTATACAAATGCCAGCAACTGCTGCAATGCTTTCCAATAAAGAATTACTGAATTCATTACTTGAAGATGCTCGCTGTTGATCAAGTAAGAATTGCGCTTGAGGCCAGTGGTACTCTTAATTGGCATACCTTTCGTTTTGACAATAATTCTCGTGTTTGTGTTTTAGTTGACGAGGCAATGAATGTTAACACTGAATTCTCGCAAATTTTAAGCGACACGATAAAGAATACCCCAATAAGTAGAATTATTGATAATCTAAAATTTATTGAGGAAGATAAAAAGCTAGGGATTGAAAGAATAACGTTTCAAATGAAATTAAAATCACCAGGTAAAGGTAATTATAGGGTGTATTCAGCCACACGGCCGTCTGGTTATAACCTAAACAATTGCAATTGGTTATCATCTTCGATCTTGTCATTAAGGAACATGTTTTCTGTAAGTGGTTGAAATATATCAGTTTTGTCGAACATGGTCACGCTCAAAATTTGTAAAATTGTGTAAAGTTCTGGTTTCAGTCCCAATCGTTTTTTGATAATCGCGACGAGCACGTAAATCGAGATCGCAATCCAAATGTGGGTCTTGACGGCGTTTTGGGACGTTCCGTAAAATGCTTTGATGCGTAAATGTTGCTTGATCCATCTGAAAAATAATTCTACTTTCCAACGGGATTTGTAAAGTTGGGCAACCGTTAACGCATCGATCAAAAAATTGTTGGTTAAGAATACCAGGAGCTTTTTGTTCTCGGAATCGTAGAATTTTACCAGACGAAGATGTTCCGGATAATCTTTGGCAGAGTACACGCCGGTTAATGCAATTGTCTGGTCGCAACGTAATCCTGTTGATTTGTCGACAGGCTGTGAATAAATCCGGCGGTATTTGATCTTGCTTTTGTTGCGAGTGACAAAAAACGCTTGGGCCAGATGTAAAGCATAAAGTCTTATAAAATCGAGATATCCGCGATCCATCACATAAAATGAACCTGGCTCCAGGATCAAGGTGTCCAATATATTTACTTCGTGGAATTTCCCGTCGGTAATCTCGATAAATGACGGGATTGCTCCGCGTAAATCCAGAAGAGTGTGAAGTTTTATAGCTCCTTTGTTCTTTCGAAAACGTGCCCATGGGAACAGTGATAAACACAGATCGATCGTTGTGGCATCGAGCGCGTAAACGGTTTGCTCGAGATCTATACCAAAAGGATCGTTCAAATATAAATCTCTGGCTGTGTGAATAAGCACTTGTGCAAAGTCCGCGTAAATACGCCAATCCCGATTTTCGTTGGCATCGGCCAATGTGCTTCTGGATATTGAACCACGAAAGCCCATGTGATAAAGTTTTGTTCGCATGGAACGCAGACAGGATTCTATATCGCGCAAACTTTCGCGATAAGTCAATTGAGCAAAGGCCATGCATAAAAATTGATCCATGCACGAAAAACTTTGAACTTTGTAATTGCCTTGATAACGTTCGACACATTTGCGGAATTCGTGCAAAGGCAGGAATTCCATCACTTGAGAAAAAACAGTTTTGCCGGTATTCATTAGCCACTCCTTTTTGGCTAAAATCATACCGAAAGTAATTGAAATCGATTACGAACATTTTTATCGCTAGCATAGAATTATCAATGACTTACGATGGCTAAATTAAAAACAATCGGACAACCCTGAAGGGAGGTATTGATTTAAATCCTGCACAGATGAGCATGCAGGTCAAAGGAGAGGGGCAAGACTTTAAGTTTAATTTTAACGGCATCGAAATGGACGCTGCTCAAATAAGCGGAGCCATCTTTACCATCCGCACCATGACGCCAGTCACTAATCTTCCAGAAATATTGGGCTTAAACAAGTAGAATTATCAAGAACCCTGTGATAAAATTACTAAAATACTTAGGTTGCAATAAATAGGAGGCGTATGTACAAAAAATTAACTTTAGCAGTAATGATGCTTTTCTTTTTAACTCCTTTATCCATGGCCGAATTCCCATCGGACGTGACCATTTTAGAGAAGGCAGATATCACCAAGCTTACCGATGATCAGCTCATTGATGCCTATGAGAATACGATTGTTGAGATTCAAGCTAACACTTCTTTTCATGCCACATCCGGTTTTAGCCCGAAGGAGTATAAAGACTATAAAGCTCTATTAAAATACCGTTTATTATTATTAGTTGAGATTCATAGCCGAAATTTAGAGTTGCCACAATTTTAATTAATTAATTAATTAAAGAAAGAAATATTATGCACACACCCATTGATCAAGACAGAAAAGATTTATTCCATCTTTTGAAGACCAAGGCTTTTTCGAAAGGTAAATTTATTCTATCTTCGGGAAAAGAAAGTAGTTTTTATTTGGATGCGAGGCTGGTAACCCTTTGCGCCCCTGGGGCCTATTTGACCGCCCGCATCATCCTGGACATGATTTCACAAGATCATCTGGATGCGATCGGGGGGCCAACCTTAGGTGCAGATCCTATGGTGGGGGCCATTGCCTCATTAAGCCATCAAGCTGGACGTCCGATTAATACCTTTATCATCCGTAAACAACCCAAGGCCCATGGCAAGCAGCAGCAGGTCGAAGGCCCTTTGCTCAAAGAAGAGGGTATGGTTGTAATTATCGATGATGTGGCCACCACAGGTAAAGCTTTTGTGGAGTCGATCGAAGTACTGCAAAAAATGAATATCAAGATTAAAAAAGCCATCTGTGTCATTGACCGGGGTGAAGGTGCTCGTGAGGCCTTGGCCAAGTACAATGTTCCCTTAGAATCTATATTTACAATTGCTGAATTTCTTTAATGAAAAAAATTATTTTAGCTTCGGCCAGTCCTCAGCGTCGGAAGCTTATGAAAATCTTAGGACTGCCTTTTATCGTACGTCCTAGCCGGGCTCAAGAAATCAGCACGATCACCAAGGATTGCGCCCATTTAGTCAAGGTCAATGCCTTGCTTAAAGCCCAAGAAGTCGCTTCGCGTTTGGGAAAAGGAATTGTCATAGGATCCGATACGGTGGTGTATTCGTCCAAAGGACGGCTGATCTTAAAGCCTCGTGATTTAAAGGAAGCTAAAAAGAATCTCAAAGAGTTGATGGTTGCTCCGCACTGGGTCTATTCAGGTGTAGCTGTTATAGATGCAGCAACTGGCCGGAAAGTGGTTGATTATGAAAAAACAAAGGTATTTATGACAAGTCTTTCAGACGGAGCCATTGACCGGTATCATCAACTTGTCCCTCCGCTAGATAAAGCAGGCGGTTTTGATATTGAGGGTACAGGAGCTCTTTTTATCCCGCGAATCGAAGGATGTTATTTTAATGTAGTTGGTTTGCCCCTGGCTAAGCTCTCAGAGATGTTAAAAATTTTTGGAGTATATGCGCTATGAATTCTTTGGCCAGTGTCATTGCGAGCGAACGTAGTGAGCGAAGCAATCTTTTAAAAAGATTGCCACGTCGCCTTCAAGAAAGCGTTCGCCTTCTCCAACCGAGGTTTTCTACGGTAGTATTGGGTATATTGACACCAATATTATTTTTGCTTTTTACGATCTCTCAAGCCGACGCCGTCTCTCCCCAAGTCTGCCATCAAGATAATTGTGTTTCAGTAGAAGTGGTTTCTAAAGATGCTGATATGGAGCGTGGTTTGATGTTCCGTACGGGGCTAGGGCCCGGCAAAGGCATGCTTTTTGTTTTTAGCTTTGATGACAAAGAGCAATTCTGGATGAAAAACATGCATTTTAATTTGGACATGTTGTGGATTAGCCATGACGGGCATATTGTCTATTTGGGAAAGAATATCCCTGCGTGCACCGCTGATCCTTGTCCTGTTTATACGCCTGACAAAGCTGCCCGCTATGTTTTAGAAATTAACAGTGGCTATACGTCTTCCCATCATTGGAACATTGGTGATAAATTAGAATTTAAAGGTGTTTTATGATGCACGCCATTTTTATCATTATTGATTGCATCCTTTTATTCGTTTTAGCCTGGTTTTTTATTCAAAACATCCGTCTTAACCGTGCCCTTAAAGAAAAGAACCTACAACTTGAAGCCACCATCATGGAGCTTAAAGCCGCCCAGGTCAAATTGATGGATAGCGGCAAAAAAGGGGCAGTCGCGGCGTTAAGTGCCGGACTATTGCATCAAATCAGCCAACCCATCACTGCCATTCACGGATTTGTGCGTTTTATGAAAAAAGAAATGGATATTAATTCTCCCTTTTATAAACCCGTCTGTGTCATGGATGAGCAGTCCTTTTACATCAAGGACATGCTTGCCAACTTGATGGAATTAATCCGTCATCGAAAGATTCAAAAGACTCAAATAAATATTAACACGGTCATTTATAAGTCGATGAATCTGCTGCTTGATGAGCTGCGCATACGCCGTGTGGGATGGGATATGCAGTTAGATGATCAAATACCTTTCATTTTTGGTGATGCCTTGCATCTTCAGCAGGTATTTATGAATTTAGTTGTTAACGCGATGGAAGCTTTAAGTGAGATGCCTCATGGGGCGTTGCGCACCTTGCTCGTCACATCAAAATTTGATATTGAAAATCATCAAGCGGTCATTATTTTTAAGGACAATGGGCCTGGTATTGCCTATGAGCATCAGGCCCGGATTTTCGATCCATTTTTTTCAACAAAAGCCCAAGGGTCTGGGATAGGGTTAGCTTTGTGTCAAGATTTAATCAATGAGCATGGGGGAAGCATAATTGTGGAAAGCAACTCTGAGGGCACGTTATTCACAGTTAAATTGCCATGTGTCAGCTTGGATAAAATTTGTATGGAGGTGCCGAATGAAGCATCTTAATATTTTAGTGGTGGATGATAAAAAGGTTATCGGTGATTTCTTTAATTTGACCATGGGTTATTATGGCCATCAGATCACCGTAGTCCATGATCTAAAGCACACCCTGGAAGCTATCAAAGGGCAACAATTTGATATTGCATTTATGGATGTGATGATGCCAGGTTGCGACGGGGTGGAAATTCTTAAAGAAGTAAAAGCCATTTCCCCAGGCTTACCGGTGGTGATGATGAGTGGCTACAGTTTAGATGAAAAGCGCCAACAGGCTAGCTTACTAGGAGCTGTGGGTTGCTTAAAGAAGCCTTTTGAAGTTGATGAAATCCGTCGAATTATTAAAGACGCTATAGGTGAGGAAGTTTAACTGCGGTGCATGCTGCGGATTTGGAAAATATTAATGAGCATGCGCCATGAATCTTTGATCAGATCAACCTTGCTATTCTCTACGTGTTCCCAATTCACCGCCACTTCCTTGATTTTATAATTTATTTGTTGAGCAAGAAATAGAATTTCCAAGTCAAAGCCAAAGCCTTGAACTTGGGCTTTTTCCCATAAAGGGGCGATTATGCTTCGTCGGAACATCTTAAATCCGCATTGAGTGTCTTTTATGCCCTTGATTAAAAACGTTGATACCAGAAAGTTAAATACCCAGCCAATGCTTTTACGGTGCAGCAATGCTTTGACTTCAGAGGCGCTACTTGTCAAGACCCTGGAACCGATGACAATGTCGTAACCTTCTTGGAAGAAATTTAAGTTTTTTTCAATCTCAGTAGCTGGTGTTGATCCATCCGCATCCATGAACAAAGCAACATGGCCTTGAGCCGCTAATAGGCCTTGTTTAACAGCAAAGCCTTTGCCATGATTGCGGTCTAATTTAAGAAGTTTAAGTTGAGGGAATGATTTTTGAAAGTTTAAGACGACAAGGTCTGTTTTATCAGTACTGCCATCATCAACGACGATGATTTCATATTGAAGAGAGCTTTTTTGGCAATAAGCTAGAAGTGTTGTCAAGAACTGGGGCAGACGCAGCTCTTCATCCTTTGCGGGGATGACAACCGTTATATCGGGGGTGTTCATTTAAAAATTTAAGGTGCTAAGCTTTCTTAGGTTTGAAAATATGCGTACTGTGACCAAAGAAACTCTCAGCCGATTCCATGATGGTTTCTGATAAGGTCGGGTGAGCATGGATTGAAAGTTTTAGATCTGCGGCAACAGCGCCCATTTCAATAGCCATCACACCTTCAGCAATCATATCTCCGGCGCCGACACCTACAATTCCAACACCCAAGACACGTTGAGTTTTAGAATCAATGATGAGTTTGGTTAGCCCATCAGTTCGATCTAGTGTTAAGGCACGGCCAGAAGCAGCCCACGGGAATTTAGAAATGGTGACTTCGCGACCAGCTTTGGCAGCTTCAAGTTCAGTTAACCCGCACCAGGCAATCTCAGGGTCGGTAAAGACGACGGCAGGG
>Ga0302319_10026262_pt1 | contig 10267 bp, 7 predicted proteins | sample Bog_T0_2_FD_203319 | JGI IMG/M metagenome (GOLD analysis project Ga0302319, IMG submission 203319) | Peat permafrost microbial communities from Stordalen Mire near Abisko, Sweden - Bog_T0_2 | ecosystem: Environmental > Terrestrial > Soil > Wetlands > Peat | place: Sweden: Abisko, Stordalen Mire...
AAAGTTGAGGAGGAGGCGCTCACCGAGCGATTGGGCGACGCTTACCGGGCGTACGCACGGCGAACCCATCGACTCATCCCGTTTATCTATTGAGATTTCCGGATGAGTCACAATCGAGTCATCGGATGCTCAGCCCCAAATGTCCTGCACTTGTTTTGGCGCCGATGGACGGCATCACCGACGCCCCCATGCGGGCTCTTCAGGGTGAGTTGGCCGCTTTCACCTACGGTGTTTCCGAGTTTCTGCGGGTCAGTGGAACCCCCCTCCCGCCGCACGCCTTTCTCAACGCGGTGCCCGAACTTCGGCATGCCGCGGTGACGCCAAGCGGCATGCCGGTGCAGGTCCAGATTCTCGGCGGCGATCCCGAGCGTTTGGCTGAATCGGCCGCGAACGCATGTGAGGCTGGAGCGACCGCAATCGATATCAACTTCGGCTGCCCCGCTCCCACCGTCAACCGCCACGATGGCGGCGCTTCCCTGCTGCAGCATCCGCTTCGAATACGGGCGATCGTATCGGCGGTACGTGCGGCTGTGCCCCCGGATACCCCGGTTTCGGCAAAGCTGCGGCTCGGCTGGGACACGTTAGATGCGATCGACGAAAACGCGGCGATGGCGGCAGAAGGGGGCGCATCCTGGCTGGCGATTCACGCTCGAACCCGGTTGCAAGGCTATGCGCCTCCGGTCTACTGGAGCCCCATTGGTCGGGTGCGGGACGCCATTGGCCTACCCGTGATCGCCAACGGCGATATCTGGACGTTCGAGGACTTCCTCCGCTGCCAGGATGAGACCGGCTGTCGGCACTTCATGCTTGGCCGAGGGGCCCTCGCGAACCCCGCGCTGCCGCATCAGATCGCCCAAGAGCTCGGAATCGGTTCGGCTGGCCGGCCCGATCTGGATTGGTCAGTGCTCCTGAACCGACTCATCCGCTGGACCGAGTACTACGGCCAAGACTCCCGCCCGCCCATGCGCCTCAAGCAGTGGCTCAAACTCGCCGCCAACCACGGCGACTTCGCCCACTTCGGTGATGTCAAGCGCGCCGCCACAACGGACGAGCTCTTGGGCATTCTTAGCTTGGTGACCAGGGAACGGGCACTGGTCAACGCCCCTTGATCGAGCTTGAATGAAGTGCTGCTATGAATCTCCCTATTAATTAGGTTGATGAGCGGTCTTGGTCTACCCCCCACGGGACCTTGACAGCCTGGTTTTGCTCTCGCTTGACCCCGCAGCAGGCTAGACATTCTTAGTAGGCATTTGTCTATACTTCTTGGGTCGGGAGGTTGGACATGGTGCGAGAACAAGAGGTGCCCCAGCAGACGCCCATTCAAGAGGCCCTTGTGAAGTATTGGGGTTTCGAGTCGTTGCGGCCGCTGCAAGGGGAAGTCGTCGAGGCGGCTCTCAACAACCGCGACGCGGTTGTCGTCATGCCGACGGGTGGCGGCAAGAGCCTTTGCTTTCAATTGCCTGCCGTGGTCACAAAGACTCTCACCGTAGTCATCTCCCCTCTCATCGCGCTGATGAAGGATCAGGTGGATGCACTCACCGTGGTGGGCGTCCCAGCCGCAGCGCTGAACTCCTCCATGAGCACCGAAGAGGAAGATCGCATTCGCAAGAAGGTCTTGAACGGTGAACTCCGCCTCCTTTACGTGAGCCCTGAGCGCCTGCTTCAGGCGTCAACCCTTCAGATGCTGACCCGCGCCGACGGAGGTCGCGGGGTTGCCCGGTTCGCCATCGATGAGGCCCACTGCATCAGCGCCTGGGGGCACGATTTTCGACCCGAGTTTCGGCAGCTCAGCCGAATCAAAGAGGCCTTCCCCGGCCTCCCTATCCAGGCCTTTACTGCAACCGCCACCCCTGCGGTTCAACGAGACATCGCCATTCAATTGAAGCTGGAACGCCCACGCAAGTTCGTCGGCGTCTTCGACCGGCCAAACCTCACCTACCGCGTGGTCGCCAAAGACGACGCGGTGCGGCGCACCATCGAGGCGGTCCACCGCTATCCCGATGAGGGGATCATCGTCTACTGCCTCAGCCGCCGCGATACCGAGGCCATCACCAACGCGTTGGTCGCCCAGGGAATACCCGCCGTTGCCTACCACGCCGGCCTCGCCCCCGAGGTCCGCAAGAAGGTCAGCGAGGATTTCGCCCAGGAACGAGCCAACATCGTGGTCGCGACCATTGCCTTCGGCATGGGCATTGACCGCGCCAATGTGCGTTGCGTCATCCACGAATGCCTGCCCAAGAGTATGGAGGGCTACCAACAAGAAACCGGACGTGCCGGCCGGGACGGCCTACCCAGCGAGTGCGTGCTGCTCTACAACCATGGCGATGTGGTCCGATTGAACCGCCTGCTTGGAACGGGCGGCGGCGATGCCGCAACAGTGGCCCACCATGGTCGGCTCCTGGAGGAAGTGCGCCGCTTCGCAACCTCACATCAGTGCCGACACAAATCACTCAGCGAACACTTCGGCCAAGCCTATGAGGTCGATGCCGAAGGCTGCGGGGCGTGCGATGTCTGCCTCGGCGGCATGAAGCCCCTGCCAAACTCCAATCAGATCGGCCGCCAAATCCTTGCCACTGCCATCGACCTACTGGCCAGGGGCAATGGGCGCACCTTTGGAATCAGTTTCTTGGTTGAGGTCCTGATGGGGTCAAGCACCAAAGTTGTGACTGCGCGGCAGGGAGAACGGGCCGAGGGTTTCGGCGCATTCGCTTCCGAGTCGAAAGATCGCATCGCCTCATGGGTTTTTCAGCTGATGGATCTCGGCCTGATGGCCGTCACCGACGGTCAATATCCCGTCGTCTCGATCACTGAGGCCGGGCGGGCGGCCGTTTCCGATGAGAGCGAGGTGGTCCTGGTCGAAAACGTCGCGCTCCTAACCCCCGCCCGTGGCCGCAAGTCCAAATCGCCCGAAGTTAACGTCGCAAACGTGGATACCGCACTGTTCGAAAAGCTGAGAGCCTGGCGGCGAACCGCCGCCACCGAGCGTGGGGTTCCACCGTACGTCATCTTCCATGACTCCACTCTTGCACGCATCTCCGCTATTCGGCCATCAAAGACTAAGGGGCTCCGCGCCATTTCTGGAGTGGGCGAACATCGTGTTGAGGAATTCGGCGACGAGGTAGTCGCCATCGTCGCCAAGCACGTGGCGACCTGCTGCAACGGCTTTGATCAGCCGCTCGTCGCAACCAGCGCCGCACGCGCGGCAACACCCGTGTCCCCCAAGACCCACGTTTACGCCAAATACCTGCAGGCGGGCCACTCTGTTGAGGATGTCGCCAATCGAACAGGCGTCACGACGAAGACGATTTACAGTCACCTCGCCGCGTGGATTGAGTCGGATAAGCCAAGATCGATCGACGCTTGGGTCGATGCCGAGACCCAAGCCACGGTCGCTGCCGCTTTAGCAGCCATCGATTCCGAATTCCTAAAGCCGGTGTATGAGCACTTGAACGGAGCCGTTCCCTATGAAGTCATCCGAATCGTCAAGGCTTTTCAGGCAAACCAAGTGTAGCAACCAAGATTGGAACCTGCTTCATTTCGGCGGTTACGAAATTCGACCATGAAGGTTGGAAAGCCGCGAATCTGTGATAGGCTGAGAGCATCTTGAAAAAGTATCCCCTTTATTTAGCATTCCTATGCTGCACTCGATTCGCTGGCGCCTGGACGGTTCATCTTTTCCACAACACCCCTCCAAGCTTGACTCCTAGTTCCACTTACAAAGGCATCGCTTCTCCATTTGAGTCGATCAGCCGTGACGGTAAGTACGTGCTCGTCCCCGCGCAAGATGGCGATTCTCGCGAACATTATTTGCTTGTGGGTCCCAATTTAACCGATCCGGCCCAAGACCTGAACGTGGCAGCGGGACCGACGCCCGCTGCTTACTATGGCGCTGGCTTTTCGAATGTGAACGATAACGGAGAAGTCGTCATGAGACCCGCCAGCAATCCGTTTTCATATTATCTTTACCAACATTGGAACCACACCGCGCAGATTCTTCCGCCCGCCCCTCATGGGAAACCTGCGGCGGTATCTGAGTTGGATGATGCCCACCATTTCATTGGCACCTGGTATTTCAAGGATGGGCCCTTGCAGGGTAAGCAATCCATTTTCATCGCCAAAGAACCAAACTTGATCACCGTTGATGACACCGTGAGCAACTATGCAAATACAGGCACGCCGTATATCCTGGATGCATCCGCAGACACACCCGTCGGCATCGAAACCGATGCAAACTACAACCTGCATGGTTTCACGCTGTTTATGGGCGCCTATACCGTGCTGGGGCCGCCGGCAGGCTACGGCGCGGCCCTTCCCTTTTCGATCAACGATACCGGTTCCATCGCCGGATGGCTTTCTGACGGCGAAGCCTACTTGCAGACCGGCGCAGGATATAAGGTGATCACCCCCGCAGGCTTTCCAGCATATGTCGTAAACTTTAACTACCTTGGTTACCAGAGGCTTAACAGTGTCGACGTCGACAACGCTGGAAACGTGTTCTTCCCAACGGTGGCTGCGAACGATGTGTTCGTGAATAAGTTCGACTATTACGACGCCACAACTGGTGTCGTGTCCGACTTGGGCGCTGCCATTGCTCCCCTGCTACCGACGAACTTGGGCTACACCCTGACGGCCATGGACGTGAATGGAACGGTCTACGGCGCCTACATCTACAAGGTCCTCCCGCCGGCAAACCCGTACGGTTCGCCGAGCAATCTCTACCATTGCTTCACGGCGACGCCGTAAGCATCTCCTACAGGCAAAATTGCAACCACCAACCGACCCCGGCCGGTTGGTGGTTTCCTCGTATTCCGATCTCGCCAAATCCGAGCGCCAGCCATCGCTTCAGCGCTCGATGAGGCGTAGAAGGGCTTAGTTCAACGCGATATTCCCGCACGATTGCGGAGCGGGTGAACGCATTATCTGATCGAGGAGACCCATGAGCACCAAGACCATCGACCCCTTTGAAATTTCTCTTTCGTCCGTTGACGGCAAGCTTCGCGAGAAGAACCACGAGGCCCTCCAGCCGGTTCTCACGAGCCTGATCGCCTTCGGCCTCATTGTGAAGCAGCTTCACTGGAACATCATCGGCCCCGGATTCCGGCCAATCCACCTTCATCTCGACGAGATCTACGAAGACGTTCTGGAGGCAACCGACACCGTCGCTGAGCGGCTCAGCGCCACCGGGAGCAGTCCCAGCGGCTGCGTTCATTTCATCGCCACAAACACCGATCTAAAAGATCCGGAAGAGGGATTCATTCGGGATGAGCACGTCCTGGCCTTGGCCTGCCTTCGAATTCTGGAAACGATTGGCCTCGTTCGAGATCAGCTGCAAATCATCGAGACGGTTGATACGGTTTCAGCCGACCTCCTCCATCAGATCCTAGCCAAGCTTGAGAAGCAGCATTGGATGCTCCAGGCTCAGCGCGTTTGAACGAGAGGCAAGCGCCGCTTGGTCTCTTCTAAGCGTGGGTAGTCCGGTTGGACCATGAGTGGCATGCATTCCACGAAGCGCTATCGCGAAATCGCGGTAGCGCTTGCGAGGCACGGGTTTGCCTGGCTATGGACGGAGTATGGGATTGGCTCGGTTCTAGGAGGTTTTGAACACCACCACCACGCCCACACCGCAGATTCCGCACACACCCAGGCGGAGCGATTGCGGCTGACCCTCGAAGAATTGGGAACGACCTTCATTAAAGCCGGTCAGGTACTAAGCACCCGGCCGGACCTGATCAGCGCTGACTACGTGGCGGAGCTAACCAAGCTTCAGGACCATGCCCCCGCGGTTGCGTTTGACGAAATCGCTGTCGTCATTCAGAGTGAGTTTGGGGGGAGACCAGACGAAATGTTTGCCACTTTCGATGTCGAGCCTCGCGCCGCCGGCTCCATTGCCCAGGTGCACGGCGCCGCCCTCGCCGACGGAACCCTTGTGGTCGTCAAAGTCCGCCTGCCCGGCATCGAACAACTTGTCGAGGAAGACCTTGCCATTCTTGGGCAAGTCGCACGGTTCCTTGCCCACACCACCGAACTGGGCAAGCGCCTCGACATTGAGGCCTTGGCCGATGAATTCGCATTCACCTTGAGAAACGAACTGGATTTCACCCGCGAGGGACACAATGCCGAACGTATAGCCGCAGAATTCGCCGACGATGACGGCCTCCACGTTCCTCGGATCTTCTGGGAACGGACTACTCATCGGGTCTTGACGATGGAAGACATCCACGGCATCAAGATCGACGATTTGGCCGCGCTAGACGCTGCCGGAATGGATCGCCGGGCCCTGGCTCAAAGATGCGCCCACATCGCCCTTGTTCAGGTGCTGGACTACGGGTTCTTTCATGCCGATCCCCACCCAGGCAACTTCTTTGTCGAACCAGGAGGCGTAGTGGCCCTGATCGACTATGGGATGGTCGGGCGACTTGAGGATCGGCTGCGACAGTCGCTGGTCCGCTTGGGCCTGGCCGTCTCTCGCCACGACTCCGAGCGTCTCATCGATGAGCTGCTGGTATTGGGCGCGACCCAAGGCCCGGTCGATCGTAAGTCGCTCCAACGGGATCTTGATCGGCTCCTCGAGAAATATGACGGAGTCCCTATCGGCAGGATCTCGGCCGCAGCGGTGTTCCGCGAGGTCGCTGAGACTGTACTGCGGCACGGCCTCAAACTGCCTAGTGACCTGATTCTGCTGATTCGAGTGGTCGCCATGGATGAGGGTCTTGGCGCAAGCCTTGACCCAGATTTCAATCTGATGGAATTCGGGCAACCTTATTTCAAACGCTTCTGGCGGAAGAGATACTCACCCAGGGCGATGGCGGGTCGCGTCAGGGAGGGAACCGCCGACTTGCTGGACATCAGCGCCGAAGTGCCGCATCGCCTTATTCGCTTAATGGGTCAAGTGGAACGTGGCGAACTGGCAGTTCGCGCCCACCTGGACGTCCAGGAGCCGCTCACAAAGAACCTTGAACACGCCGCGAATCGCATCGCGATCAGCGTACTGGCGGCCGGTCTTATCGTCGCCCTCAGCGTCATGGCCCTGGTATACGGCCCTGCCGGATCGGCCGGATTTGGGGCATTCCTCATCAAGGCAGCCCTCGGACTCGGCTTCATCTGCGGCGCCTGGCTGCTGGTCAGCCTTTGGAAATCGATGCGGAGGTGAGGGAGCGCGTGTGGCGCATATAATGCGAACATGCCCATTCTCGCGTTCGCGTATCTTGCCTTGATAGGTGCGCGCCAAGGCTTCGCCGACATTCCTGGTATTCCAATAGACGCAGCCAACGCTCCCGGTTGGGTGGACACCGGGGTCGGGTTTTCCGCGCCCGCCCCAGGCATGTTGCAACTTCAACCCTCCGGAGGAGACCGCGAGTGGGCGCTACGCCACACCCTACCCCTTAGGTCCGTACAGATTGATGCCGACTTCACGCCTACCCAGGCCAACAACTCCGATTGGAAGACTGGGGGCATAGGCGTTTACCTCGACGCTAAGCACTTTTGGGGGCTTAATTTGGTGGAAGGGCCAGAGGCAGGCGGAAAACAACACTTCGTGGAGCTTGCCGAGATGCTCGACGGCAACTGGAACGCCCAACTGAACCTGCGCCAAGAGGAGGCAGTGGGGCCATACGCCTGGCAATTTGGCAAGACGGTTTCCCTCCGGCTCATCCTCAACCCCGAATCCATCACGGGGCAGGTATTCGAGGGTCGCCAGCTTGTGTGGCAATCGGCGATGCTGCTTGACTCGAAAGCAGTTCAGGCGGGTTGGGGCGGCTTGACTGGCACCGGCCTGGGCGGATCGTTTACGGGGGTACGCATAGGGGTGTTTGGGACGATGCGCGAGAGACCGGCCGCCAAGACTCCCTTCCCACCCTTTCACTGGGGCGACGGGCCCGGCCAAGCGACCAGCGGCTACTTTCAAACCAAGCAGGATGGTAGCACTTGGTGGATCGTGGATCCTCTCGGCAAGGAGACCTTGGCGGTCGCGACTGACCACGTAAACTACGATGCCCATTGGTGCGAAAAGCTTGGCTACGCGCCTTATCATCGAAACCTGGTCGCCAAGTTCGGCAGCCCCGGGGCCTTTGCCGCCGACGCTGACAAGCGACTGCTCAGTTGGAATTTCAATACCCTAGGGGCTGGTTGCCCTGACGTGGATCACTATCAGGGGCTTGCCCATACCCAGTTCCTGGCGTTCGGTGCAGATTTCTCCGGGACGGCCGCCATCGTGCCCAAGACGACATGGACAGGCTGGCCCGACGTGTATGACCCCCGGTGGGAAAAGTTTTGCCTCATTCGTGCGCGTCAGGTATGCGGTCCTGAAGTTGGAGACCCCTGGCTTCTTGGCTACTTCCTTGACAATGAACTGGAGTGGTGGGGCAAAGGTGGCAAGCCTTGGGGCATAGCCGAAGAAGCCTGGAAGCATTCCGAGGACACTTCGTGCAAGAAAGCCCTCGTGGCCAGCCTCGTGGCCACATACCACGGCTCCATCAAAGACCTGAACGATGATTTTGGCGCCACCTACGCTTCGTTCGATGAAGTTCTAAGATCGACCCAATACTCCGACCCAAAGACCGCCCGCGGTGATGATGCCCTGATGGCGTTTGTCAAGGAGTCCGCGCAACGCTACTTCGCGGTGACGACCAAGGCTGTTCGTACAGTGGATGCCGATCACATGATTCTTGGCTGCCGCTTTGCCGGCGATGCGCCCGACGAAGCCATTCGGGCCGCCGGCGCCGCCTGCGACATTGTCACCGTCAATATCTACCCGCGCATTCGGCTGGCCACCCATGCCGTGATTGACCTTACCGAAGAACTCAACCGATGCCACGAGCTATCCCATAAGCCGGTGATGGTCACCGAGTGGAGCTTCCCGGCCCTCGACGCAACGGACAGCACCGGCATGCATATTCCCTCCACCCACGGCGCTGGGATGAGGGTAGATACCCAAGCGCGAAGGGCCCAGTGCTTCGATATCATGCAGCGAACGCTCTTTGCCCACCCTTTCGTCGTTGGGTCAAGCTACTTCATGTGGGCGGACGAACCCGCCCTCGGGGTCAGCACCACATTTCCCGAGGATAGCAACTACGGACTGGTGAACGAGAAGGACGAGCCCTACGCGTTGATAACACGCGCCGCGACCACGGTGAATCGTGAGGTGGATCAGATCCATGAGCACCCGCTTAAGCCAGCGACGGTTGCGGTTGCCCCCGTCATCCCACACTCCGGCCCGGCGGACCATCACCAAGGTGTCGATGGATTTCAGATCGTCTCCAACCTCTACCGTCTCGTCCACAGGGCAGACTCTGGGCGCCTTTTCGACCATGTGGAGTGGCGACCTTCCGCTTCGGCGGATTGGCGCGACTTGGGATCCTACGAGCCCCTTATTTGGGAGGAAGTAGAGGGCCTTAATCATTGGATTAGCCTCACCAGGGTGGTGTCAGCCGTCCTGGAAGATCGGCCTGAGTCCACAGAGCTCGTTGTGGAACTTGAGAAGCCTGGGGATGTCCGCTGCCGGGTTCGAGTCCTGGTAGGCAAGAGGGAGCCGTACTTCACGGCACAGGTTCTGCAAATCTCGAACATCGGGAAGTCGTCGTTTGCCCTTAAGGGCTTTTACAACTATGCGCTTCCCATTCCCCAAGATCATGTGGAAGTCGAATCGATGGGCGGAGGTGTGCAAGACTACTTTCAGCAGGGCGCGTTCTGGAATGACCGCGACAGCGGCCTGGTCTTCGGGGCAATCTCCGGACAGGACGCAAGAACCTCCACCAGTTTTTGGATCGATAGCGACGGATATCGCCACGCCGACTGTTTGCGGCCCATCGGTGTCACCCTACAGCCTGAAGAAAAGTGGCTCGCAGAAAGCGATGAGCCGTGGGTGCAACTCGCCGGCGGAACGTGGCCACTACCTGACTTCCCGTATGAACCATGATTCTCCGCGATGTGGTAAGGGCGGATTGGAACGCCTCTACGACTCAAGGCTCCGGCGAAAACCGGGATCGCAATGGAGGAGGGCTTGCCAAGATCGAACACTTCCTTGGACACTGCACTAAGGACTCAGTCGAAAGTCAGAGCCATAGCAGCCAATCGAATGAATAATAGTGCTAATTCTAACCTGGCCGACGATTATTCACCGGAGGCATCGGCGGAGCGAGGGTCTCCCGGACAAGAGGCTGTCGCCGTCGTCCTGAAGGCGAGCATCGTGTTTCCGGAACTTGTCGACGCGACCCAATCTCATTCCGGAATAGCATGCCACCGCACCTATTTATGAATTATCGTTTATTCT
>Ga0302319_10026264_pt1 | contig 10266 bp, 8 predicted proteins | sample Bog_T0_2_FD_203319 | JGI IMG/M metagenome (GOLD analysis project Ga0302319, IMG submission 203319) | Peat permafrost microbial communities from Stordalen Mire near Abisko, Sweden - Bog_T0_2 | ecosystem: Environmental > Terrestrial > Soil > Wetlands > Peat | place: Sweden: Abisko, Stordalen Mire...
GCGTTCACTGAATCGTTCGAGCAGGTGGATGCGGCGGAACGCGCCGGGCTGGACGTGATGTGGCTGGCGGAACTGCACACGGCGCCCGAACGATCGGTGCTGGCGGCGCCATTGACGATCGCCAGCGCGATCGCAACGCGCACCAAGCGGATGAAGATCGGCATCGCCGTGCAGGTGCTGCCCCTGTGCCACCCGCTGCGGATCGCCGAGGAAGCCGCGACCGTGGACCATATCAGCCATGGGCGGCTGATCATGGGGGTCGGCCGCAGCGGTTTTCCCCGCACCTATCAGGCCTACGGCATCTCCTATGCCGAAAGCCGCGAGCGTTTCGCCGAGGTTCTGGAAATCCTCAAGCGCGCCTGGACCAACGAGCGGTTTTCGTTCCATGGCCAGTTTTACCATTTCGACGACGTGTGCCTGTCGCCCAAGCCCTACCAGACGCCCTATCCCGAACTCCGCATCGCGGTGAACAGCCCCGATACCTTCCAGCAGTCCGGCGAGCAGGGCATGCCGATCTTCGTCGCCACCCGCCTGGGCGACCTGAACGAGCTGGTGCCGAACCTGCGCGTGTACCGGGAGGCCTGGGCCGCGGCCGGCCACGCCGGCAACGGCCGCGTCTATCTGCGGGTGCCCGTCTATGTCGCCGCGACCGAGGCGCAGGCGCGCGAGGAACCGCAAGAGAGCGTCATGTTTTTCTACCGTTATCTTGGCGAACGGATCGAGGCCTCGGCGGGGATGGTCGGTGCTCGGGCGATCGAAAATCGCGCGGAACGCGGCGCCCGGCTGCAGCACATCGATTATGAGGAAGTGCTGCGCAGCAAGATTGTCGTCGGGACGCCGGCCATGGTGGCGGACCGGCTGGCGCAGTTGCGGGATGAACTTGGGCTGTCCGGCATTCTGGCCGAGCTCAACTGCGGCATGCGGATTTCGCATGACCGGGTGGTCAATTCGTTACAGATGATGTGCGAGCAGGTGATCCCGCAGTTCCGGAATTGAATCCGGTACGCCGAACTGCGCCGTAACGTTGTCGATGCCAACGCTCAACCGGACCGGTGTCGGCGGCCCTTGGATCGTCGTCGCAACCAAGGCGTGCGGTGGCAACGGATAAATAGCGGAGACAAGAGGTTTCTCGGGTCGTCACGGGCGCGCCGTGACCGCCGGGGGCACCCAGGTCTGGCTGCCGCTGACCTCGGGGCCCGGCACATAGATGCGCAGAATGAGGAGGAATTCACCACCGGTCGTGTCCGCCGCATCCGGGGTTTGCAGCCAATAGATACCTTTCTGCGTAATCTGCGGGTCCTGCCGCTGGATCAGAATGGTCAGGCTGCCGTCGTCCGCTGGCGGATAGGCCGAAGGATCGTGGCTGTTGACGGTATAATGGGTCGAGTTCGGAACCAGATTGAAGGTCGCGGTGTAAAGCGTGACCGACCAGAAGCCATGAAAGTCCGCCACGAAGGGGGGATACCCGCCATCGGGACGGAAGGTCATTGCATAGGTCCCGTCCGCCGCGAGGGGATTTCCGTCCGCATCCTCCACGGTATTCAGATAAACCGCCTCCGCCGGATCGTTGGCGACAATGCCGCCCAGCGCCTGCAGCGCCGCTCTGGTGATGTAATCGCTCGCCTGGCCGGCACGCCCGAAATCGAGCGGCGGGTAGGTCCAGCCATTGACCGGCTTGCCGCGCCCCTTCGCCATCTGGTTCATCAGCGCCAGCCCGTCGGTCGCCGCCGCCCGCAACCCGCGCAGCGTCGCCTGCGACTGCGCCGACAGGCGCTGCCCGGGTCCCACGCCGATGGTGGCGAACAGCCGGATCAGCGGCGTCTGGTCGATCGCCGGGTACACCCCCGGCGGGTTCTCCCCCATCGCCCGGTTCATCGTTTCCCAGGCACCGCGCGGGTTGTTGAAATCGAGCCCCACGGGAACCATCGCGCGCGGCGCGGGTTCGACCGGCAGGGCCGGGTTGTTCCAGCGCGACAACGGTGTCAGGCGGAAACCCTGCTGCGCCGCCTGCGCCAGTGACAGGTCCTCCGGCGAGCCGTTATTGACCCCGGTCCGCCCTAACAGCAGCGCGACCGGCGTGCGGGATCGTGGCAGCACGTCCAGCACATTGGCCGGCACGGCGCCAAACCAGTTCGGTCCGGCTATGAGGTAATCGCCGGCCGCAGTGCCCGTGGTCCGCGTTCCGACATAGCCGAAATTGTCCGAGTCGATGCTGGCCATTTGAATTGTGTAGTACCGGTCGGTGATCGCCGGAACCGACAGCACCAGCGGCTCGTGTGCCAGATTGAGCCAGGCGGTCGAATAGAGCGTGTCGCAATTCGGCGCCCCGCCGGTTTGTGCGGCCGGCGACCCCAGGGCCGGCGCATAAAAGAAGCTGTTCATCGGGGCCCAGGGCAATTTGAGACCCTGGGCCTCGGTCACCGCCTTGCCGCCCTCGCTGGTCCACAGCCAGCAAATCTGCGTCAGGTAGATCCAGGGAAAACCCCAGATATAAGCTTGCTGTCCCAGGGACAGAGCATAGCTTTCCTGCCACGGATGACCCTCGGGAAGGGTGCCGTCGGAGGGTTCGGCCGACTGGCCGGCAAACAGTGCCATCATTGTTTTGGCGTCGTTCGGGAAATCCATGTCAGATCCCTGTTCGGACTATAATGCCGGCCGGAACTATTTCAGACGGCGCTGATAGGCATCGTCGAGATTGTCGGTGGTCACGAACGCAACCCCCGGAGCCACCAGATCGAGCGGTTTGGTCAGGGTTTCGGTCTTGTATGACCAGCCACCCGGCAATTGCAAAACCGAACCCAGGCCTGCAAGGTCCGAAAGCTTCAGCGTTTTGTCCACGATCCGCGAATAGGACTGCATGACGTAAACATCACCGGATGGCGAGACGAGCTCGTAGACCGGTTTGCCTGCGTCGTAATGCCAGATCGTTTTCCGTTTGATCGGGTGCACCTGATAGGGCGTGCTGCCGAAATCGCATCCCTCGGGTACCGGCGAAACGGTGGCGACAAGCGCGAACGTCAGGCCGCCGATCTCCATGGCCGGTTTGCTGGCTGCGCCGCCGGACTGTTTGACGCTGTCGTACACCCAGAAATGCGGCCCGTTGAGCAGGGCGCAGGTGGCATGAAGCTGTTGGGCGATCGCCGCGGCATCGAATTTTGCCCATTGTTGTTCCGGACAGGAATCGCGCGAATCCGGCGTTCTCTGGTTGTAACCGGACGTGTTCCAGGCCTGCAGGATCGATTTTCCCGGCTGCTGATTGATGGCGAGCACCTCGCAATAGCGGTAATCCCGTTTGTCCGTTGATCCGCCATGGGTTTGTGCGTTCGCGCACGATGCCATGACCGCTGTCGCGGCGCAGAATACCAGCACCAGCCCGATTCTTTGCACCACCGTCTGTCCCCCCCGATACCGCCGGCCGGGTTCGGCCCCGGCGCACGTCTCTATCGATTGCAACACAAAATAGTCGTATCTTGCCGCGCTGTCAAACCGCATGCGCGATACCGATACGCCGGTCTGGATCCTTCTGACCAGGACTGGAAAGTCGCCCCCCCCCAATCGTCATGGCCGAGCTCGTCCCGGCCATCGCAAGAGGCGGAATGTTGCAAGTACAGCCGCGGGCCGCAAATCGGTTGTTCTTCGATTTCAGTAAGCACTTTATCCAGTATTCGCCTGCGGCCTTATGCCGGCTGCGATGGCTCGGCCTGTCCCGACAGGCGCTTACATAAGACGGATTTTCAGGACGCCGGCCTTCCCGCGCGTCATCGCCCGGCTTTACTCCTGTGCCGGCCGTCTGTCGCCGCACCGAGGGGTCATAGATGGCCGGCACAGCGGCCGGCCATGACGAAAAAACGCGTTCTGCCGCCCGATTTTCCGGCGCCCGATTTTCCGGCGCCCGATTTTCCGGCGACGGTGAAAATGCTCCAACTGGAAATATGAAAGCGATGGATGCCGCCGCCCTGGACGAACGTACCGCAGGCCCTTGCCCCATCATAGCCATCGATGCGCCGGTGCCTCACCCCGACTTTCATCGTCGGTCGGCGTACCATGCCCGGGGAGGGTTACTGCAACAGCAACAAGGGCGGGCGCTTCGTGCACCACCCTCGGCCAGAGCGCCAAAGCGCGCCGGCCACCCGCACAAGCGCGGCGAAAGGCTCGCTCCCGGAAAAACAGGCGTCGCGCACACGCCCCGTCAGCCATCAGCTCCCGACGTTGACCACCTGCACCCGGCGGTTGCGGGCCTCGGGAGTCTGATCCGGGGTCGGCACCAGCGGCCGGTCGGAGCCCATCCCCACCGGCTGCATCCGATCGGCCGCCACATTGTACTTCGACGCAATATACGCCACCACAGCATCGGCTCGGCGCGCGGACAGGCTGCGGTTATAGGCCGGGGAGCCGACCGTATCCGTATGGCCCTCCACCCGGAATTTGTATTGCGCGAGCGCCTGGCTGCTCAGAGCCTGGCCCAGATCGTCCAGGGTGCGCTTCGCCTCCGGCGTCAACTCGGCTGACCCGGTCAGGAAGTTGACTGTCAGGTTGACCGACGGCGCCATCGCCGCCAACGGCGGCGGTGCAGCCGGCCGACCGACTGCGCCGGTCGCTGCCTGCCGGACCGAACCGGCCGTGGGCGCGGGGGCCGCGGCCTGGGGTGCCGGGTCCTGCGAGGGAAGCTGGCGAATGCCGCGTGTCGCGGAGCCGGTCAGGCTCGAACCAGTGGGCGTCAGTTGCTTGATGATATCGGCCGCCGACGGATTGGCCTGCGCACGGGCCTGCGCATGGGCCTGCGAGGCACCAAAAGCCAGCGGAGCAACGAGCAAGGAAACAACCAACCAGCGCACGGCACAGTCCTCCGGTTTCTGAAAAATCTTCCGGTCATTATAGGGATGATCGAGGCAATGCCACAATCGTGATATGTCCCGGGCTCACTTCAATGTGTGACAGGTCAGGGACGCCGCAAGCGCGATTGCCGCCCGCAGGCTGGCCGGGTCGGCAAGACCCTTGCCGGCAATGTCGTAAGCGGTGCCGTGATCCGGCGAGGTCCGCACGATCGGCAACCCGAGGGTGACGTTCACGCCATGGTCCATATCCAACGTTTTCAATGGGATCAGCGCCTGATCGTGGTACATGCAGATGGCAACGTCATAGCGCTTGCGCGCCGCCGGGGTGAACATGGTGTCGGGCGGCCAGGGACCGGAGACGTGGATCCCGTCGCCTCGCAATGCCGCGATCGCCGGGCCAATGATGGTGGTTTCCTCATCGCCGAGGGCGCCCTGCTCGCCGGCATGGGGATTGAGCCCGGCGACCGCGAGGCGCGGTGTGGCAATCCCGAAATCCAGCCGCAGCGCCCGTTCGGTGGTGCGGGCGGCGGCGACGATCATGCCGGTGCTCAGCATGGCGATCGAGGCCCGCAGCGAGGCATGCACAGTCACCGGCACGACCCGCAGATGCGGGCTGGCGAGCATCATGATCTGCTGCCCCGCGGCGCCGGTGAGCACCGCCAGGAACTCGGTATGGCCGGGATAGGCGAAGCCGGCCTCGTACAGGGCAGCCTTGTTGATCGGGTTGGTGACCACGCCGGCCGCCTCGCCGCTCATGGCCAGCATCGCGGCGCGTTCGATCGAAGCGACCACCGCGCGGGCGTTCGCCGGATCGGGATGGCCGGGTTGCGGCGGGACCGCGAGCAGGACCGGCAGGACTGGCAGGGCGTCAGGGAACAGGGCCACGGCGGCGGCGCAAGATGCGGCCTCGGCGACCGGCACGCGCAGCCCGAGAGTCGCAGCCAGCGCACGCAGGCGGCCGGGGTCGTCGAGCGCCACGAAGGGGACGCCCTGGCCGCGCAAGCCGAGCCAGGCGCGCAAGGTCAGTTCGCCGCCGATCCCGGCGGGATCACCCATGGTCAGTGCAAGGGGCGTGCGTGTCATGAGCAACCCGTCAGAGGGAATTCCAGCTAATCTCCCCCTCCCCTTGAGGGAGGGGGTTGGGGGAGGGGTCGGTCGGAGATTCTCCTGGCGGAGCCCCCTCCCCCCGACCCCCTCCCTCAAGGGGAGGGGAGAAATTTCGTCAGTCTGTCAGATATGGATTGCGCGGCCCTCCACTGCCAGGGCGGCCTCCTTGACCGCCTCGTTCAGAGTGGGGTGGGCGTGGCAAATGCGCGCCACGTCCTCGGCTGAGGCACCGAACTCGATCGCCGTGACCAGTTCCGCGATCAGAGTACCTGCATCGGGGCCGATGATGTGCGCGCCGAGCAGCTGGTCTGTCGTCTTGTCCGCCAGCAGTTTCACAAACCCGTCCGTCGCCCCCATCGCTCTGGCTCTGCCATTGGCGGTGAAGGGGAATTTCCCGACCCGGTAGGCGGTGCCGGCTTCTTTCAGCTCCTCCTCGGTCTGGCCGACCGAGGCGACCTCCGGCCACGTGTAAACCACACCCGGAATCGCGTTGTAATTCACGTGGCCGGCCTGGCCGGCGATGATCTCGGCGACGGCGACGCCTTCATCCTCGGCTTTGTGCGCCAGCATCGGGCCGGCGATCGCATCGCCGATGGCGTAGATGCCAGGGATATTGGTGGCGAAATGCGGGTTGGTCTTCACCCGGCGCCGCTCGTCCAGGGCGACACCGGCGGCTTCCAGCCCGAGGCCCTCCGTATAGGGCCGGCGGCCGATCGCCAGCAGCACGACGTCGGCCTTGATTTCCTGCGCCGCGCCACCCTTCACCGGTTCCACCGTCAGCGTCACGCCCTCGGCGCCGGTTTTCGCCCCGGTGACCTTGGCGCCAAGCTGGAATTTCAGCCCTTGACGGGTCAACAGGCGCTGGAACGCCGTGGCAACCTCCAGATCCATCCCCGGCACGATGCGGTCGAGGAATTCCACCACCGTGACCTGCGACCCCAACCGGCGCCAGACGCTGCCGAGTTCCAGCCCGATCACGCCGGCGCCGATCACCACCAGATGGCCGGGGACAGCGTCCAGCTCCAACGCCCCGGTCGAGGTCACGATCCGCTTTTCATCCACGGTGACGCCGGCCAGCGGCGTGCTGTCGCTGCCGGTGGCGATGACGATGTTCTTCGTCGTGTGGACGGTGCCGTCCACGTCCACCTGGCCGGCGGCAACGATGCGGCCGGTGCCTTTCAGCCAGGTGATCTTGTTCTTGCGAAACAGGAACTCCACGCCCTTGACGTTGGCGGTGACGACCTCGGCCTTGCGGGCCTGCATGCGGGCGAGGTCGAGCTTCACGCCCTCGATCAGGATGCCATGGTCGTTCAGGCCATGGCCGGTGTGGTCGAATTCCTCGGAGGATTGCAGCAGCGCCTTGGAGGGGATGCAGCCGACATTCAGGCAGGTTCCGCCGAGGGTCGCGCGCTTTTCCACACACGCGACTTTAAGTCCGAGCTGGGCCGCTCGGATGGCGCAGACATAGCCGCCGGGGCCGCTGCCGATGACGATCACGTCGTAGGAGTCACTCATTCAAGCCTCGGTGGCAGGGGGTCGGGCGGTTGGCTTTACACATCCAGCAGGAGCCGCCGCGGGTCCTCCACGCCTTCCTTGACGCGGACCAGGAAGGACACGGCTTCCTTGCCGTCCACGATCCGGTGGTCGTAGGACACGGCCAGGTACATCATCGGCCGGATTTCCACCTTGCCGCCGATCGCCATCGGGCGTTCCTGGATCTTGTGCATGCCCAGGATCGCCGACTGCGGCGGGTTCAGGATCGGGGTGGACATCAGGCTGCCGTAGATGCCGCCATTGGTGATGCTGAAGGTGCCGCCGGTCAGGTCGTTCAGGGTCAGCGCGCCATCACGGGCCCGTTTGCCGAAATCGGCGATAGCGCCCTCGATGCCGGCGAACCCCAACTGGTCGGCGTCGCGGATCACCGGCACCACCAGGCCCGATGGGCCGCCGACCGCGATCCCCATGTTGACGTAGTTCTTGTAGATGATGTCGTCGCCCTCGATCTCGGCATTGACCGCCGGGAACTCCTTCAGGGCGACGCAGCAGGCGCGCACGAAGAAGGACATGAAGCCCAGACGGACGCCGCCGTGCTTCTTTTCGAAAGCGTCCCGGTATTCGCTGCGCAGCGCCATCACTGCGGTCATGTCCACCTCGTTGAAGGTGGTCAGCATGGCGGCGTTGTTCTGCGCCTCCTTCAGGCGCAACGCGATGGTGCGGCGCAGGCGGGTCATGCGGACGCGCTGCTCGCGCGGGTCGTCGGCGCGCTGCGGGACCGGCGCGGGTGAGGCCGGCGGCGGCGGGGCGGGGCGGTTGAGGAAGGCCAGCACGTCGCCCTTGGTGATGCGCCCGTCCTTCCCGGTGCCCGCTCCGAGCGCGGCGGGGGCGAGGCGTTGTTCCTCGATCAGCTTGGCCGCGGCCGGCAGGGGCGCATGCGGGGAGGGCGCGGGGGCGGCGGCCGGGCGCGACACCGGCCCGAGCGGGCGGGGAGGCGGACGCACGCCGGCGGGGGGATTGGCGGCTGGGCCGGGCTGCGGCACGGGCGTGGCGGCGACGGGTTTCGGGGCTGGTTCGGCTGCTTTGGGCGTGGCCCTGGCGCCGGTTGCGGCCGAGTCGAGCATGGCGAGCAGCGCGCCGACCTCGACCTCGCCGCCCTCCGGCACGACGATCGCGGTCAGCACGCCGGCGGATGGCGCGGCGACCTCGACGGTGACCTTGTCGGTCTCCAGTTCGACCAGCGGCTCATCGGCGGCGACCGAGTCGCCCTCGTGCTTCATCCAGCGCGCGACGGTGGCCGTGGTGACACTTTCGCCCAGGGTGGGCACCTTGATCTCGGTGGGCAATTTGGTTCTCCCGCTCGTCTGTCAGCTCTCCCGAGGCGGGGAGAGGTCGCCGCGCCGGATCGTGGCTGACAAGGGGGGTCATAGCAGAACAGTGGGCGGATGACCCAGGGGGGACCCGCCGCCTCTGGCGGGTTTTGGCCGCAGAGGGGACAAAGGCCGGGCGACCCGGCGTTGAACCTGGCCGCGTTGGCCGCCGGCGCGGTGCCGTTCGCGTGAACCCGGAAGACAATCCGGTCGCCGTCTGCTAGTGTGAGCGTCATGAGCGTCACCCTCCGCGTCCCCGCCATGACCCGCGACCAGTTCTTCGACTGGGCTGAGGCTCGGGGAGAGCGTTATGAGTTCGATGGGTTCGAACCGGTGGCGATGACGGGTGGGCCTGTCGATCACAATCAAATCGCCTTCAACATCCATGTGGCCCTCCGCGGCCGCCTGCGCGGAACCGGGTGCCGTCCGTTCGGCCTGGGCCTGGGCGTCGCGACCATCGGCGATACTGTTCGCTATCCCGATGGGGTGGTCACCTGTTCCCCGGTCAATGACACCAGCCGCCTGGTGCCCAACCCTGTCGTGGTGTTCGAGGTCATCAGTCCTGGATCCGGCCGCATGGACCGGATCGTCAAGGTGCGGGAGTACGCCGCTGTCGATACGATCACCCGTTACGTCATCGTCGAATCCGCCTATGCCGGCCTGACGATCCACCAACGCAAGGCGGCGGGACAAGCCTGGACCAGCGTGACTGCCACGGCGGACGATCTTTTGCGGCTGCCGGAAATTGGGATCGAAATCCCGGTCGCGGAGTTGTATGAAGGGGTTGATTTCCCGGCATCTGACACCGGCGCGGTGTCGGCGTAACGGACAACGCTTTCGCTTTGACAGGCCCTGACAGCGAGACCTTTGTTGGGATCAAGGCCGGCGGGCGGGGCAGTGCGGGCGTGGTGGTGACGCTTCGTGCCGACCCTGCCCGGGCCTCGCCTCCAACCTTACCCGGCGCGGTTCTGTCGGGCTACAGGCGGCCGGGGATGTTCGCTGTCTCGAAAAATACGGCGATGACGACGGGCGGCCTGGTGGTGCGATACAGCACCCAATAGCGGCCAGCCTTCACCCACGCCCTGCCCGGCCGGGCAAGCTCGGGATAAGGGCGCGGCGCTGGCAGCCCAGCGGCCGGGTCGGCTTCGATCCGGTCGGCGGCCTCCTGCATGGCTATCATCAGGTTTCGGGTGGCCTCCGTCCGGCCAAGACTGTCATAATGTCGGCGCAGCGCCCGTATCTGCTGCTGCGCCTTCGCCGTGAACGCGATCAACGGAGGCCGGAGGCCTCTGACGGCGCGGGTTCGTCGGCCACAGAATCAAGCCGGGCAAGGCTCTCGCGAAGCTCGCGCATGATCTCCTCACCCGGCACGATCCGCCCGGCCGCAAGGTCGGCCTCACCCTCGGCGATGGCCTCGAGCCACGCGGCGGGCACGATTGCGTGATGCGGTGTGTCGTTCA
>Ga0302319_10026267_pt1 | contig 10265 bp, 11 predicted proteins | sample Bog_T0_2_FD_203319 | JGI IMG/M metagenome (GOLD analysis project Ga0302319, IMG submission 203319) | Peat permafrost microbial communities from Stordalen Mire near Abisko, Sweden - Bog_T0_2 | ecosystem: Environmental > Terrestrial > Soil > Wetlands > Peat | place: Sweden: Abisko, Stordalen Mire...
CTCGCTGGATGTGCAGCGCATCGATAACCCTGGATACAACCGTGACCGCGGCCCGGTGTGGGTGGGGTCGGTGCGGGCGCATGTGGATTTTTGAAGGCGGGGTCTGGGGTGTAGGGTCTGGGGTGTGGCCGGCTCGCGCGGGCCGCTATTTTCCTGGTTGGGATTGGTCTTTGGGGGGTGGTGGCATGGCTACGATGACTTCGTTGGGCTTGGCGTAGTGGAGCTTTTCGCGGGCTTCGTGCTCGATGGCGTCGGGATCTGATTTGAGCTGTTCGACGTGCTGGCGGAGCTGGGCGTTCTCCTGCTGCAACTGCTGGATCTCCTGCTGCAGTTGGTGGTCGGTGGCGCGCTTGTGCCGCCAGACGGTCAGGCCGTTCTTGCCATTGATGACATGCCACATGAGCAGGCCAGCGAGGGCGACGGCCAGCACGGTGCCGGCCGGCCGCCAGGCTCGCTGGGTGAATTCAAAGGCGCGCTGGTTGAGCGGAATTGGAGGCTTCGCCTCCGCTGGGGTTGCTGCTTCTGCTTTCTCGTCCGTCATTGCGCCTCAAATCGTAACTGGTACTGGTTTTGAAAATCATTTTGATGGTGGGCATGCATAGATCCCGCAGGGGCTAAAGCCCAACCTCTTTTTCCGGACTTTATTGGCACGACTGAAGTCGTGCCCTTTCTCTTTTCTTCGCGCTTCCGTTGAGTGTCTCGATGGGCTGTGGGGCCTGACTTAATTTCCCGAATTTTGTGGCAAGACTTAACAGCTTGGTGGAAATGGGCTCGTTTAGGCTCAAAAAATACGAAAAGCGAACCTCGGGGGCTAAAGCCCAACTAATTCTGGCTTTTTGCCGGGGATAAATCCCCGGCCTACCGCTAGGACAGGACGAACTTTTCGGCGGCTGCCTTGAGTGCTTCCATGTCGTGTTCATTGCGAGCTTCAGTGTAGGCGCGTACCACCGGTTCGGTGCCGCTGAGGCGGTAGCAGACCCACGAGCCGTCTTCGAGGATCAGCTTGAGGCCGTCGGTACGGACCACGGAGCTGACCTTGCGCCCACCGAGCTCGGTGGGATCGGCCTTCATCTTCTCAGTGAACGCGGCCTTGACCTCCGGGGTCAAGTGGAAGTTCTCGCGAACGGGATAGAAGGAACCTACCTTGGCAAATAGCTCCTTGAGTTGAACGCCGAGGCTCTTGCCGCGGGTGGCGACCATTTCGGCAACCAGCAGGCCGGCGATGACGCCGTCTTTCTCTGGAACGTGGCCGCGGATGGTGAGTCCGGCAGACTCTTCGCCGCCGATGGCGATTTTGTCGGCAATGATGAGCTCGCCGATGTATTTGAAGCCGACGGGAGTCTCGTAGAGTGGGACCTGGTGGTAGTCGGCGAGGGCGTTGACGAGGTTGGTGGTGGCGACGGATTTGGCGACGCCGTTTTTCCAGCCGCGGGTTTCGACGAGGTAGTCGAAGAGCAGGGCGATGATGTAGTTGGGCTGGATGAAGGTGCCGTCGGCGTCGACGATGCCGAAGCGGTCGGCGTCGCCGTCGGTGGCGATTCCGAGGGCTGCGCCGATCTCGCGCATTTTGGCCTTGCAGTCGCCGAGGAGGTGGTCGTCGGGCTCGGGAGCGTGGCCGCCGAAGAGGACGTCGCGGTAGTCGTGGACGGTTTCCACGGGAACGCCGGCCTGGCGAAGGGCGTGGCAGCTGTAACCGCGGCCCGCGCCCCAGAAGGGATCGTAGACGACCTTGATGCCGGACCTGGCGATGGCGTTGAGGTCGACCAGTTCGGCGAGGCGGGTGAGGAATGCGGGCTTGACGTCGGTGGTTTCAAAGCCGGCGGCGGGTTTGGATTGGGGGATTGCGGCGCCGCTTGCCTGGAGGGCGGCGATGGCGGCTTCAATCTGCTTGGTGACTTCGGGCAGGGAGGGCGCGCCGTCGTGGGTGGAGAACTTGATGCCGTTGTACTCAGGCGGATTGTGGGAGGCGGTGAAGTTGATGGCGCCGGAGGCCTTGAGGGTGCGGACGGCGTAGGCGATGGCCGGGGTGGGCGCGGCATGGGGGATGACGATGGGGGTGATGCCGGCGGCGGAGAGGACCTGGGCGGCGGTGTCGACGAAGGACTCGCCGAGGAAGCGGGGGTCGCGGCCAACGAGAACGCGGTGCGGCTCGGGCTGGGTCTTTACATAGGCGGCAATGCCGGCGACGGCCAGGCGGATGTTGGCAACGGTAAACTCGTCGGCGACGATAGCCCTCCAGCCGGAGGTGCCGAACTTGATGGTTGTGCTCATGGTGTTGTCTCCCAGGATGCGGCTGGGCTTTGGCAAGCCGCAAAGACAATACTGCAACAGTTGGGTGGAGTGAGCAAGTTGAAGCAGGTGCAAAGCTCGCATGAGGTTGGATCTGCTTCGGATTCACAAGCCTCCCAAACCTCGGAGGGCCAAAACTGCCCACTGTTCCATTTTTCCGCCATGCGTCACGCCAGGTTGTGATAACAGCAAGAATCCTGGGACGCCGGCTTGACAAGCAAGGCGATCGGGCGCAGGATTGGTTTGAAATTGGTTTGCATCGCAAACTAGTTTGTGAGGAAATCATGAACGATGCATCGTCTCGCATTCTTGAAGAGAGTCCGGATGTAATCGCCGGACGCCTGCTGCGGAAAGCGCACATCCAAGATGGAGTGCCGGAAATGTCTGTAGGACTGTTGTTTCTGCTCGCGGCGCCTCTTAACTGGATGTCATCGCATCTTGATCGATCATCGACGGGATTCAAAGCTGCTTATGTTGCGGGCTACGTTCTTTGGCTGCTTCTGGCTGTGAGCATTCCCTGGCTGATTAAGTGGATGCGCAGGCGCTTTCTGGTTGAGCACGAGGGCTACGTTGAGTTGAAGTCGAATAAGCGTACCTTGATCAGGATTCTGCTGGTTGCGGCTGTGGTGTGCATATTCCTCGGCGCTGCCGCGCTTTGGCTCAGACCACCTGGCTTGGATCGATGGATTCTCGCGGCTCTCGGACTCTTTGTCTGCGCGGTGTGGTCTCTTATCGGGCAGACGCTCCGGTTTCGGATCGTTGGCGCGTTGAATGCCGCAACAGGAATCCTGCTGGCTTTTAACGGGCTCTCCATAGAGATTTCGCTGGCAATCTTCTACGGCGTGTCCGGGTTGGCGTCGCTTGTTTCGGGATTTTTCGTCTTCATCCGCTTCATGCACAAGCCGATTGAAACCGGAGAATGAGATGAGCGCAAAGATTCAGCGTCTGGGGGAGATCGACCGCGTCATCCACGAGCCGGGGCGGCTGATGATTGTGGCGCTGCTGGCGGCCGTCGAGGAGGCTGACTTCCAGTATTTGCGGCAGGCGACGGGGCTCACGCAGGGTAATCTTTCGACGCATTTGTCCAGGCTGGAGGGGGTTGGGTATTTGTCGGTTGAGAAGACGTTTCGGGGCAAGTATCCGCTTACTTTGTGTCGGTTGACAGAGCGAGGGAAGTTGGCGCTTGACGGCTATAGAAGGGTTATAAAAGGGGCGCTTTGATGGCTCTCAGGAGTCCCAAGGCTGAGATACGCGCTGCTTCAGGAGGCTTAGGAGAGGCTCTGCATCTTCAGGCAGATGGATTGACGAAAGGTGTCCAATGGAGTACAACAAATCATGCAAACGGTGGTCGAAACGCCTGGGTATCTGAAGGCTGCCGAATCGATCTTCAGCAGCGAAGAGCGTGACGCAATTGTCGCCATGATCGCTGCCAGTCCGGAATGCGGAGAACTGATCCGCGGAACAGGCGGCTTTCGAAAGGTCCGCGTTGCGCGCAGTGGGATGGAAAAGCGCGGCGGGGCGCCTGATCTACATCGTTAGGGGAGAGGCCTTCCCGATCTTCCTGATTACCGTCTATGCCAAGAACGAGAAAGAAAACCTGACTCAGGAGCAACGCAACCGGTTGGCCAAGCGTGCGGATGAGATCTTCGCGAAGTATGGGAGGTAGGTTATGGCAAATATGTACGAAGACCTGATGGGCGGGCTGGACGAGGTGGATGCGTTCCTCTCCGGGAAGACTGCTGGCTACAAGGTGAGTTTGCCGGCTGAAATCGATGTCAAAAGCATCCGGAAGCAGTTGAAGATGACCCAGGCCAGCTTTTCGTCCACATTTGGATTCAGCCTGGACGCAGTGAAGCACTGGGAAGGGGGACGTCGGACTCCGGAGTCCTCGGCCCGAGCCTTTCTGACGGTGATTGCGAGGAATCCCAGCGCGGTCATTGCTGCATTGCACCCGCAAGCTTCCCGTGTGAATTCCAAGAATGCCTGAAGCCGCGCCGCCAATTCGGATTGTTTTGACTACGTGCGCTAGTCCTGGGCACGCCAGCAAGCTTGCGCGGGCGCTGGTGGAGGAGCGGCTGGTGGCTTGCGCGACGATGATTCCAGCGGTGGAGTCGATCTACCACTGGGAAGGGCAGATCGAGAGTTCCACCGAGACTTTGCTGTTGCTGAAGACGGGGCGGGAGCAGCTGGAGGCGCTGGAGGCGCGGTTGCACGCGCTGCATAGCTACCAGACGCCGGAGTTTGTGGTGCTGGGAGTGGAAGCGGTGAGCCAGCGCTATCTCGACTGGCTGACGGGGTGCCTGGGATCGGGGGTAGGGTCTGGGGTATAGGGTCTGGGGTATAGGGTCTGGGGCTTCGGGTTGCGGGGCGGTTGGTCTGGTATTCTGGCGTCTGGTTTGGTGCCATGCGCTGGATGATGATTGTGCTTCTCGCTTCCCTTGCGGGCCTGCTGTTGGCTGCGGCGGGGGTAGCTCGTCATATCTGGCTGCAGCGATCACAACTTAGGAGCAATCCTGACGCTGGGCCTGGGGTGAGCAAGAGCGCCAAAGGGACCGGGGCGACACCGGGCGTTGAGGAGATTGACCCGGAGATTGAACTGTGAAGGAACTCGCATGACGAATGAAAACCCGACATTGTTGACGGCTGTTGCCGCTGTTTCTGCCCCGCGCAGTTCGGTCTGGATGCGTTCCGCCGGTATTGTGCTTGCGGGCAGCGCGTTGGTTGCGGTATGCGCTCACCTGGCTTTGCCTCTCTTTTTCACGCCGGTGCCGCTGTCGATGGCGCCGTTTGCCGTGCTGGTGCTGGGGCTGGTGCTGAGCCCGCGCCTGGCCGCGGCCACGCTGGGGGCCTATCTGCTGGAAGGCGCGGCGGGATTGCCTGTCTTTGGTCCGTCGCCGGCGGTGGGGGGCCTGGCGCACCTGATTGGGCCGACGGGCGGCTATCTGCTTTCGTATCCCCTGGCTGCGGGGCTGATTGCGCTGCTGGTGCGGCGGTTGGGACGGGGATTTACGCCGTCTGCCGTGGCTGCACTGGCGGGGAGCCTAGTGATTTTGTTGTGCGGCGCTACGTGGCTGAGTGTGCTGACGCATGGTACGGTGTCGCAGGTATTCACGCTGGCGGTATTGCCGTTTTTGCCAGGGGACGCGCTCAAGGTTGCGGGCGCGGCGGGGTTGGCGGCTGGCTGGGCACGGCTGCATCGAAACGCATAGTGCACTTTTTGATTTTGGAGTAAGCTGCAGTTTTGTCTGAAAGGACCGTTACCTATCGTGAGTACAAATACTTCCGGAGTCACCACACCTGCGGTGATTGACATTTCTATTGCCCACAGTCCCGATTCCGATGACGCCTTCATGTTTTACGGCCTGGCCACGAACAAGGTTCGGGTACCGGGCTATCGGTTCAATCACACGCTGTGCGACATTGAGACGCTGAACCGGCGCGCGCGCGAAGAAGCCTTCTACGACGTCACAGCGATCAGCTTCCATGCCTACCCGTACCTGCAGGACAACTATGCGCTGATGGGCTGTGGGGGCAGTGTGGGTGAGGGCTACGGGCCGATGGTCGTCTCGCTGAAGCCGCTGGCGGCGGACGAACTGGGCAAGATCAAGATTGCCGTTCCGGGAACGTTGACGACTGCTTACCTGGTGCTGAAGATTTTCAACCCGGCACTGGAGACGGTGACGGTGCCGTTCGACCAGATTATCCCGGAGATTCTCGCCGGGAACGTTGACGCCGGACTGATTATCCATGAAGGCCAGCTGACCTACTCGTCCCATGGCCTCTACAAGGTGCTGGATCTTGGCGTGTGGTGGCGGGAGCAGACAGGGCTGGTGCTGCCGCTGGGCGGCAATGCCATTCGCCGCTCGCTGGGCATGAAGTCGATGCAGATTGTGACCAAGGCGGTGAAGGACAGCATTCAGCACGCGCTGGACAACCGCGAGCAGGCGTTGGACTACGCCATGCAGTTTGCCCGCGATCTGGACCCGCGGCTGGCGAACCGATTTGTGAGCATGTATGTGAACGACCGCACGCTGGACTATGGGGCGGATGGGCGCGAAGCGATCAGAAAACTGCTGGATCTGGGGCACGAACGGGGGATCATTCCGATTGCGCCGCAGGTGGAGTTTATCGACTAGGCTGGTGCCTCTAATGTTCGTAGCATAAGCTCCGAAGTGCAAAAGCAGATCCTTCGACTCACCACCCCCAAACGGAAAAGCGTTTGGGGCCCCGTTCGCTCAGGATGACAGTCGCAGTTTTTGAGATGAACTTTAGCTCTTGACAGTAGTCAGGGCTGCCCGCGCGGCGTCAGTAAGTCCGGGAGATGTCTGTTCCTGCTTCGACGTTGTGGTAGTAGTCATAACTGTGGCTGACATTTGAATTGATGACGCCGCGGTGGATGGCGGTTGCCTGGCGCTGCGCCTGAGCTTCCTGAGCCTGAAGCAGGGCCTCATCCTTGCCGGCCAGCGGGTCACCGAGGGCCTGACCGCGATGGTAGGCCTGCTTTGCGCCGGCATCATCGCCATTGAACTGCAACGCCGCGCCGAGATTCGTCCAACCCTGGGCGAAGTTCGGCTTCAATTGCAGGGCGGCCCGATAAGCGGCGATGGCGTTGGGAAGGTCGGCCAATTTGGCGTAGCCATTGCCGAGAACATACCAGACGTTGGCGTTGTTGAGTCGTTGGGCGAGCGGCTTCTCCTGGTCAAAAGCCGCCAGGGCCGAGCCCCACGCTGCTCCGCCGGCATAGGCCGCTGCGAGGTTGTTGTAGTAGGTGGGCTGGTTGGGGTTGATCTGGATGGCGCGCTTGATGGCGTCAACGCCGTTGCGATAATCCTTGGCCATGACGTAAGTTGCGCCGAGAGCGTGCCATGCCGGCGCGGAATTGGGCGCGAGAGCGACGGCGTGTTTCAAGGGATCGATGCCTTTGTCGGGCTGGTTGAGGCCGATGGTGTAGGCGTTTCCGAGGAGTCCCCAGGCGTCGACGCTGTTTGGCTGCGCTTGTGTCCAGGCAGTTGCGTAGCGGACCATTCCATTCCAGTCTTTGGCGTTTTGATAGGCCAGCCCACGCTGCACGGTGTAGGCTTGTGCGCCAGAGGTTTGTGCTTTGAGGGGGGATGCAGTCGCGGCAAGGATGAAAAGGCAAGCGAACACCAGAGCGATCGGGAATTTGGGAGCTTGAATGGGGCTCACCTCCAGGGTGATTTGTCAGAGATTGAAATCTGGCTCAACACATTCCGGGGCGGTATTTGTCGAGCTGCAACAGGCTACCGTTGTTCTGGCCTCCAAGACAAGTATGCAGCGGCGCGGCAGATTACTTTCGGAAGCGGATTTGCGGGAAGGAGTCATTGGATCCTTCTCAGAATCGTTGGGGGAACTCTAAATATTTCTTAATAATTGCCGATGCAGCTAGCAGAGAGGATTCTCAGCGTGCCTGCCAAACCTCAATCCACGTTCCTGCTTGCTTCGCACGACCCGGTGCTGCTGTCCGCTGTTGAGCCTGTATTGCTGGCAACGGGCGCCGAGGTCGAAGTTGTTCTGAGTCTTGAAGCGGCTCTTGACGCGATCTCAGGGATTGAGCCGCCCACGCTGGTGTTGCTCGATGCAGGCCTGCCGGCTTTGGACCCGCGCATGAGTATTGAGCGGGTGCTGGCGGGGGCGCGCGGCGACGAGAGGCTTGCTGCAATTCCGATTGTCCTGATTTCGGACAGTGTTTCTGAGAAATGGCTTAGTCGGCATGCCGAGGGCGTGATCGACGATCTGATTCCGCGCTCGGCGGAGGCTGCCTACTGGCGGCTGCGGATCGAGATGGTGCTGCGGAACCGGAACAGCGCGCGCGAAATGGAGACGCTGCGCGAGGCGCACGCGCTGCATGCGCAGGTGGACCACCTGACGGGGGTGTACAACCGGGAGACGATCTTGTCGATGCTGTTCCGGGAGACGGACCGGGTGCAGCGGATGAAGGGGTCGCTGAGCATGGTGTTGCTGGATATTGACGACTTTGGCCACTGGAATTCGCGACTCGGGAACCAGGCCTGCGATGAACTGCTGTGCCAGGTGGCGGAGCGGCTGGCGCGGCTGCTGCGGAGCTACGATCTGCTGGGGCGCCCGGGGATGGACGAGTTTCTGGTGGCGCTGCCCGGATGCAGCGCGATGAATGCGGTGCAGATGGCGGAGCGGATGCGGGTGGAGGTGTTCTCGGCTCCGTTTCGCGTGGGCGCGGAGGCGATTCGGCTTTCGGCGTGTTTTGGGATTGCGGCGAGCCAGGGACGGTCGGCTGTGGTGGTGCTGCGGGAGGCGGAGACGGCGTTGGGGTGGGCGCGGACGGCAGGTCCGGAGTCGATTCAGTGCTTTGGGGATTGTCCGCATGCGGGGGTGGGGCCGGTGGCGTTTCTTTCGGCGTCGTCGGGGGATGAGTTGCTGGCGTGGTAGAGCTGTTCATTGGAAACGGGTAAAAAAGGGGTTGATTGGATTAGTTCAGCAGGGGCTAAAGCCCGGGTCAATTTGGGGTTGTTTGCGGCACGACTAAAGTCGTGCCCTGTTACAAAGCCGTCTCAGCCGGCCTACACAAGGCCCTGCGAAGTGCCTTTAAGCTTGCTGGCCAGTTTGCAAACGGTACCTACAGCGCCGATGGCGGCGAGGGCGAAGAGCATGGGGAAGCATTCGAGGGTGTAGCGGGCTTCGGGGGCTTCGATGGTGGTGAGGAGGGCGCTGCGGAGGACGAAGTAGAGGAGCATCCAGAGGGCGTAGCGGGGTTTGAAGCAGAGGCCTGCAACGGCCAGCAGCAGGTAGGCGGCGTTAAGGGCGGCGTAGGCCCAGCTGAAGCGGGTTTCCGCGTAATGGTGGCTGTAGACCCACCAGTCGGAGTCGATGTTGAGGTTCTCGACGCGGGGGCGGAGCCACATGTCGGCCATGCGGCCGAGGGGCAGCCAGAGGTAGTAGCGCAGCGGATTGGCCTGGATGCGCTGTGCGGCGAGTTGGGCAAAGCGGTCATCAAGAGACGTTGAGAGGTCCTGGCCGTTGTCGTTGTAGTCCGCGGCCAGGGCTTTGGTTTCTTCGTGCTGAGCGGGTGAGTCAAAGGCGCGGCTGGGCAACTGGCTGATATCCAACGGGCTGCCGGGGACGTTCCAGTAGACCTGGGAGGTGGAGACGAAGTCGAGGCACCAGGTTTTTGTCCAGCGCTGCCAGCCGGGGTTGGTGGCTTCGCCGGGGTCAGTGGCGTAGCGCGGGGCCAGGGGCATGAAGAGGTGGAAGACGCGCCAGTTTCGGGCGGTCCAGATGCCGAAGGGAAGCAGCGCAAGCAGGAAGCAAACCAGAACCATGCGGAGGATGGGTCGGCGGAGACTTGCGGGGGGACGCAGGCCGAGAACCAGCGCGGGGGCGAGCGCGATGCCGACCAGCGCGCCATCCGGGCGGAGAAGGGCCGCGAAGGTGACGGCAAAGGTGAAGGCGAGTGCGGTGAGCCAGCGTGGTTGGGCGTGGAAGCGGGCGAGGGCCCAGAGGGCGAGTGCGATGGAGAACAGAGTGGGCGTTTCAGTGAGCGGGGCAACGGAGTAGGAGGCGGTGAAGGGGCAGAGTGCCGCCAGCCAAAGGGTGGTGTGGGTGGCCGCGGTCTTGATGGACGGCGGGGCGGTGAGGCGCACGAAGTCGGCCAAGAGCAGGCAGCCGCCAAGCTCCAAGACTATCTGCACACAGGATACGGCGGTGTAGTTGCTGACGCCGAAGAGGCCAAAGCAAGCGGCGAGGAAGAGGGGATAACCGGGGAGGCGGATGAGCGTTTCGTGGGCCACGCCGTTGCCGTCGGTGATCGCGTAGCGGGCATGCTGCAGCACGTTGGCGGCGATGTTGCCGTAGAGCAGCGTGTCTACGCTCACCTGGGGCAGGTCCTTGAGCATCAGCAGGCGCATCCACGCGCCGGAAGAGATTGCGGCGAGGGCGCTCAAAGCCTGAAATTTACGGTGCAGTCCCGTCAAAGGCGTCTC
>Ga0302319_10026268_pt1 | contig 10265 bp, 10 predicted proteins | sample Bog_T0_2_FD_203319 | JGI IMG/M metagenome (GOLD analysis project Ga0302319, IMG submission 203319) | Peat permafrost microbial communities from Stordalen Mire near Abisko, Sweden - Bog_T0_2 | ecosystem: Environmental > Terrestrial > Soil > Wetlands > Peat | place: Sweden: Abisko, Stordalen Mire...
CCCACAACAATTTGACCACGGTTGACCAGTCGGAAACCTTTTGCACTTCGTCCAGCACCAGTAATGCGCCGGTTTTGCTGTTGCGTGCCATCAGTCGGGCGGCGTCCCATTGCTGCTCAATCCAAGTGCGGTCACGCATGGACGGTTCATCGGCGGAGGCATAATGCGCTGGCAATTTCGATGCCTTGATGACCTGTCTGACCAAAGTGGTTTTACCGACCTGACGAGGGCCGGCCAATACCTGCAAGAATCGGCGTTTTTCTTTCAGCCGTTTCAGCAGTTCGTCATGGAGCGTTTGGCGCGTCATACAATTTACTCAATACGTTGAGTTAATTTACTCAATACAAAAGCATGGTCAAATCTTTCCTGTTTGGCTTCGGTCTGCGGTCGGCGAGCGGAAACAGTGGAGCGCAGACGGAGAGACGGCTGGAACGAAGTCGGAGCGCAACGCCGCCGCCGAGCCGCAGACGGAAGCCCGCCGCTCTTGCGGCACAGTGCGGCTGGCCGTTCGTAACGAGCGGGCGGTTTTTGCGCAGTGGAAGGGGCGTGGTCGGGAGGCATACGAACGACCGGCAGCCCGTGAAACGAAGCAATCCGCGCGCTGGTCACGGCGGTTTCGAGTAGCCATTCCGAATCGCATGTCAATTCGCTAACTTTTTTTATTTAAGAAATCATCGAAATCTTGCAGACGGCAGAACAAATTCAACCGCTCCATGTCGGCCACGCTTGAACATGGGGATGACGCTATACGAGGGTCGCCAACGACGATGGCGAGAGTCTGCGCGCGCGAGATGGCGACATTTATTCGGTTTTTATCTAGGAGGAATTCCAATCCTCGTGGACCGTCCTCACCAGCACTGGAACACATGGATACGATCACGACTGGTGCTTCTTGTCCTTGGAATTTATCAACGGAACCGACCTTGGCATTTTGCGGTAAAGCCGCTTTCAGCAAACGGACTTGCAGGTTGTATGGCGCAACAAAAAGAATGTCGCTCAACTCAAGCTGTTTAGTATTTCCTTTTTTGTCGATGAGCGTTCGTCCCAACAACTCATTCACGATTTTCTTAATTTTCTCAACTTCCTCCTCACTTCCTTGAGTGTTGCCGTCATGTTCAACGGGTGAAAATATAATTCCTGCCGGCTTCCGAATGTGTTGCACACCAGTGGGAGGGACAACCAACGCACGATTCTTATTTTCTGGTGCGGCCTGAAGCCGGCCTTCATACACCATTTCGGATACGAATTGGCATACATCCGGGTGCATTCTGAAAGATGTTCCAAGAAAAAGTCCAAGCTCATCAGGAATTGTCGCGTGCCCCATCAAATAATAATTCAACACGGACATGCCGCTTTCGCCGGGATGCGAACCTTGAATTGGTTGTTCAAGTTGCATTTGATCCCCCATGAGAATGACATTGCGGGCACATCGAGACATTCCAGCAAGATTTGCCAACGAGACTTGTCCGGCTTCGTCAACGAACAGGTAATCCAATTTGTCCACCATATCATCGCGTGCGAACAACCAGGCCGTACCAGCGATTAATCCAGAGCGGTATTGAGGCACGGCATCACCGGATGTTTTTACGAATGCCAGACCTGGGCATTTGGTGAAAATCGGGTCATTGCCATCATTGCCAACCTTGATTCCTTGCAGTTTTCCAGCGAGTTTATCATTGCACGCGCTCAACAGATTGATGATGGCTTTGTGGCTGTTGGACGTGATGCCAATGTTCTTGTTTGCCTTTAGGAGTTCAGCGATGACTCCCGAAGCTGTTGTGGTTTTCCCGCTTCCCGGCGGACCTTGGATGCAGAGAACTGAATTCTGCATATCGGTCACAATGCGCACTGCCGCCGCACCGATGTTTTCGTTGGAATTAACCAGTGAGCCTGATGGATTTTTCCCAGATAAGTTTGGAGGCAACCGCAAGAGAAGTCTGCGAAGATTCTCTGGAACAGTCTTTGTGCTTTCCCATTTGGCTGCGACATCAGCAATGGCCTCCGGTATGGGTCTTGGATTTACGAATTCGTCGGGAATTAGCGACATCGTTTTCGGCATTCGACCGCCCAAACGATCATTTAGAATCTTTTCACTTATCTTCAATTGAATGCGGCCTTCGGGGTCAAATGATTCCACCGTAAGTTTAACGCTTAGATCGTGTGACAAAATCACATGGTCATCTTCCCTCATTTTGTTGTCCTGGTTCGGGTCAAACGAATAGGTGAAAACCCATGACCTTTTCACTTGAACCGGCGGATTGGGCTCAAGCACGAGGTCGCCGAGACAATTTATGTCTTCCTTCAATTCGTCCGCTGTCAAAGCGTGCCTATCAAACATCCGCCACCAGACCGGCTTGTTTTCGCGGCGATGAAATTCGATTAAATGGCCGAGCATTTCCTGAACGAGCCATTTGTCGGCATCTTTTTTCCGCTCCTCAACATTTTCTGGAATCTGCGTTTGCAGCCGGTTTGCCAGTTCAATTTTTGCGGCAATTAAAGGATCAACAATTTTGGTTTCTGGTTCCAGCACAGTGAGCCGTGCCGGAATATAAACAATTCCTTGAATCTTCTGTTGATTGCGAAGCCATTCAATCAACAGGACGAGGGAGTCACAGTCGTCTTTGTTGTAATCGCGAATCTTGCGGAGAATATCAGATGCATTCCAGTTTCGCGGTTGGCAGCTTTCGATCCAGTTCGCATAGTAAACAATGGATTCACCCGCAGCGGTAACATCGCCGGAACGCTTCTCGCGGTATAAATGTTCAACATCTTTGATTGAATAACTTGGTTCACCGACACGAAGTCCCTGCCGCACGACTTGGTAAAGGTCGATAAACACCTCGTTTCGCAACAGATTGTCCACCTCATCTTCTCTCGTTCCATACCGACCCATCAGCCGGCGGAGCGCGCTGACCTCATATTTCGCATAATGATAAATATGCATCGTTGGGTCAGCTTTCCACCGGGCATAAGCCCAATCTACGAAGCCCTCGAATGCCGTCTTTTCTTCGTTGTTGTCATGCGCCCACCAATCTTGAAAACTCAATTTGCCATCCTCGCCAAAGTGCGACGCGCCAAAGAGGTATTCGAGCCCACCTTCAACCAACGGGAAACCCTCCATGTCAAAAAATACGTCTCCAACGGATGAAGGAGGCAGCGTAGCCAGCCCGCGCCTCGGCTCATTGCCGTCCGGCTTCAAAATGCGGAATGCCGGCCGCACAAATTCATATGGTTTTGCCTTGGCTCGCAATTCGCGGGTTGCAACTTGCAACGACGCCTGTTCAGCCAATCGGATCATTATGTCGCGACTCAATTTGGGAACCGATTTGTCGCGTGAACCGACGAGTTCAGAAACTTTGTTGATACCGGCCTTGTTGAGTTTCTTGATCTGGCCGACTGTGATACCTGCGACTTGGATCAGGTGATCCTTTTCGATCAGATATTTATCGGCATACGACCGCCAGCGACCGTGGTCGGCCCTGGGGTCGGGGGCTGGTGGCTGGTCAGGATTAAACTCGTCCATCTGCTTGAGGAACGCCTGCTTGAGGTTCTGGTAATAATAAAAAAAGTCATCTGTTCTGAACTCTGGAATTGAGTTGTCGCCTAAAACTACCCGTAACTTCTGCGGGCGGACTCCTTGGATTTTCTCCAACATTTCGGCATAGCAGCAAAGTTGAATCAAGTAGTATGGCTTGGTTTTCCGGGCGAGCTTGGTGTCCCACACTTCATAACGGTTCAAACCCGGACTCGATTTTCCGTCGCGGACAAGAAAATCTGCAAAGCCTCGGAATGGCGGTAACGCGAGGTGCGCTTGGTAAATTATCTCACGCCCTTCGTTGATGGCGCTCAAAGTTTGTTTGATCGCGAGCGGAAGATCTGTCTTCTGAATTACGCAAACATCGCGTCCGTCGGCGTGAAGTTTCTGGAGGAATTTTTCTTCGTGCTGGTTCCCGGTTTTTGCGACCAGCTTCTGTTCCTCCGTTTCCTCGTCAGGTGGAAATCTGTCCGGAAATTCCAAATGGAGCCGTTCCATCCATGTGGCAAATGGTGACTCCATGAACCGAATCAAATCGGTTGGCGAATAAAACAGTGTTCCATCTTTCTTCATGGCAGCTCATGTTTCCAAAAACCGGTGCCGACTTAACCGAGGACGAGCAAATTTATATGGTTTGCGTCGATTGTTCGAGGATTTCTCGACAAGAAAATTCAACTGTCAAATTGTCCGCAATCAACTAGCCCCAAAATTAACAGATAAAGTGATGCACTCGTTTGACAAAGGCGAACAAATTGCCAGCCGTCCAACTGGCTTCGTTAAGATGTTCCTTCTCCCATATTTTGAGGATTTCTTCCTCCTTTTCATTGGGACGCCGCCCGCCGCCGCGACCGTGTGAGCAGTGTGGTGTCGAAAGCACCATATCAACGGAGTGAGTTTTCAAGATGACTTGCGCACACACTGGCTGCCCTGCCTTGTGCCGCTCATGCACATGGTGGTGTATCCAGCTTTCGCTGACATCGCAGAATTTATGTTCGCTTGTTCCAATTAGGATTTTGTTCATAACACAAAAGTTTAGGGACATTCTGGCAAGCTCAAGAGATTGTCTGGATGTTCACCGTCGGCCTGAGTTTTAAGGTATTTGTGGCCGTATGCACTCGTCGCAATAATTACCGAAACAGTGCGGCCTCCGGCATGAACAAAGAAATTCCATTCTCCCCGTTCAATACCTGCGATGGCATCCGGCTGTGAAATTTTCCAGCGCGTGCCGTCGGCATTGATGCCGCCGATGTTGTGGATTCGTTCGTGTGCGTTGTAGCGGTCAGTTTTATTGATGCACTTTACTTGATGTGTAGTTGCCATATTTTCCTTTCCTAAACTAAATTTATTGATTTTGGCGTCCCGGCGTCCGCGACTAGATGGCTCAAGTAGCCCATTCCCAAAACCATGAGAATTTTGCGCGCCGACGCTGAATAGCCATTCGTGTGGCTACCAGAAATTGAATAGACCACAAGCCCGGCTGCTGTGACGCTGTGGAAAAATTTGCGGTGATTTGGGCTGTCTGCCGGTTCAAGAATATCAGGCAATAGCGCCGCCGCGCCGCCAGCGGCGGTGCATACGAGGAACTCTCCCCAATCAAAACGCTTGTTTGGGGCATCAAGGCATTCCAGCCACTGAATGAGCCCGTTCACGGCTGCGCCAACGGCTAGGCCGGCTATCAAATGTTCTTTTGCACATGGCATAATTTTAATTCAGTCGAATTTTTTCCGACTCCAAGCAGTCTCGCATGAATCATTCAAGCTTTGAGGGGCAAAGTTTGGGGACATTCGGCATACCCATTTTACCCTGACACTCCAAGCGCTAACCGTTATTTTGAACGGCATGACCGCAAATCTGAAACGTGATCTTGAACACTTGTCGCAGCTTGCGTTCCGACGCGCGGAAAAAGGGCATCAACTCGTCCGCGAGTTCTGTTCTTTGAGCAAGCGTGTGCAAAAACATCCCGACTATCCTTTGCTGGAAAAATTTTATCCTTGGTTGTTAGTGCCGCTGACGCTTTGGGCTGTAGATTTGGACGGATTCGGACGCCATCTGCTAAAGCTCATAAAGACCGGATTACGCTTCGACGCAAAAACAAAACTTTTGCTCGCACAACTTGGTTCACCTCCACCAGCGTCAACTCAAACCGTCGTCGCACAACAGGAACATCAGGTGCAGGTCGGCAATTATGAACCTCTCATCAAGCAGCAACACAAATTTGACGCAATGGAGAAAGAACTGTCCCAAAATCCGGAGTTCAACGCGGATTGGAATGCGATTAAAATGCAGTTCGATGTTGTGCGGTTTCAGAATCACAAAAAGATAATCCGCCGGCGAATGGTGCAGGAACGGAACTTTCGGTCTGATTGGGAATTTCGGTGGCATCGGAATGAGCACCAATTCCAAGTTATTTTTGACGCCTTCTGTCATCGCTGGAATCTTTATGGAATGGAGCGCGACAAGCCGTTGTTGTTGAAGCTAACCGTCAACCTGACTCCCTACGGCACGATGATTGTCGTTCCCAGCTATTGGAGTTTCGACGCGAAACGTGACCTCAAGTGGAATGCCATCAAAGCACTACATCGGGCGCGTTGCGTTAGCCGCCAAGGGCCAAAATTGGACGCCATCAAACAAGCGCGGCGTGAAGATTCAAAGCGTGTGAAATCGTTGTGGCAAAAAGCCAAAACTCTCAAACTGAAGGGGGATGCTCGGATCAGTTGGGTGATTGAGCAATGCGGATGGCATCCGGGTTCTGATGAAAGCAAAGTCAAACGGCTGCTTCGCTTGGACGAACGTGGCCAAAGATAATTTTAGCGAGCTAATAAATGGTTTTGGTTGGACAGCCGTTGTCCGGGGCGCGTGTTAATCTGGCGGTCTGTGAACAACTCGGAATGGACGGCGGCGGGCGATGCGGTAGCGTGTCTGCTGCCGATGAGCGCCCGCAACAACCGCATTTTGCACATTGACGGAGATTCTTTCTTCGCCAGTTGCGAAATCGCGCTCGATCCCAAACTGGAAGGCCGTCCGGTGTGGGTCGGCGGTGGCCGACGCGGGGACGGTATTGTGATTGCGGCCAACCGGCTGGCGAAAAAATATGGCATCAAGACGGGGACGGCCTGTTTCGAGGCCAAGCGGCTTTGCCCTAGCGGCATCTTGTGCCGCCCGCATTATGACGCCTACCGCGAGTTGTCGCGCCAGATGTTTTTGATTCTGGAACAATACGCGCCGACACTCGTGCCGTATTCCATTGACGAGGGCTTTCTGGATTTCTCGACAATGGATTCTTATGTCTGGCGCAACACGACGCCGACGGATTATGTCCAGGGCATCCGCAAACGGATTTTGAAAGAGGTGCGTTTGCCGGTTACGGCGGGACTTGCAAACTCGGCCAAGCTCGCCAAGCTCGCGACTGACGCCGCGAAAGGTGTCGGGTTTCTGGAAGTGCCTCCCGGTCGGGAAAAAGATTTTCTGAATGACCGTCCGGTGCAGGAATTGTCCGGCATCGCCAAAAACCGGCAACGCTCGCTCGCCGCGCTCGGCGCGCTGACATTCGGCCATGTGGCAAAACTGCCGTCCATGCTGCTAAAGCAGAAGTTCGGAATTTGGGGGCAACAGCTTTGGCTGTTTTCAAACGGCCAATGGAATGAGCCGCTGGTTTTGGAAATCAAAGACCGCACGACGATTTCCAGCAGCACCACGCTCCCGCAGGATGAACACGATTACGAGGCGGCGCTGACTTTCATGTTGAGCGAATCCACGCGGTTGACCGGCCAGTTGCGCCGGGAAAAAATGCAGGCGCGGGAATTTAGCGTGGCCGTCCGGTTCACGAATTTTACCGAAGTCGGCACCAGCCACCGTTTCAAGCATCCACAGTTTCTAAACTCCGTCATCAACGAGGTGATGGAGCAAATGTTTCGCGGGATCATGGCCGGCCAGCGGTTGCCGGTGCGACAGATTCGGATTGCGATGTTCAACCTTGAAAAGCTGGACACGCATCCGACACTTTGGGGGCAGACGCATGAAGAACGCTGGGGCGCGGTGGATGACGTGGCGCAAAAGCTGAATGAGCAGCTTGGCAAAACCGCGCTGATGACCGGCGCGCAATTCGCGCTCCGGCACATTGACGAATCGCAAAAGCAGCCGAAGGCGAAATGTCCGTTCACGCCGCAGCGCGAAATGATTTCAAAACTGTGGGGCGCGGATGCAAAATCAAAAGCAAAACAGATGTCACTCTTCGATTTAATGGGAACCTAATCAAATACTCGCGATTAAATCTCTATGGCTACAAAAAACAAACAACCGACTTCGTATCACGAATCTAGCATTTGGCCAAATTTTCCTACGACAATCGAATGGTTGAGGCTTGAGCGCAATTCCAACAAGAGGAAGAACAAGTTGTTTGAAATGAAAACACACCACAAGGGACTAAACGCCACGATGATTTTGTTGTCGGCAGTCTGCATCGAGGGGTTTTTGGTGGAGTGCTTAAATTCATTTGTTGTAGGCAAACGCGACAGAATGGATGAATTGCAGGCGAGAATAGAAAATGATTTTCTAAATCGGGTTTCTAAAGCCACTTTCCGAGATTTTCCTGAGTTGTTTCGTGTGGCAACCGGCAAATCACTTTCAGAACTAATATCGGATCAGGATTTAATAGAAGGTGTTAAAGTTCTTATTGCATTTCGCAATGGAATCGCCCATGCGCGTCCAGCACGCTATAACTCGTATCAAGAAATTGATGCAGAGGAAGAAAGCGAATACGAGTTAGACGGGCAATATGAAAAACTTGAGACGTATCTTAAGAAAAGGGGGTTGAGACACGGCGCGGAACACATATTCACGGACAAGATTGCCGATCACTTTTCAAGTTTGGTGCAGAAGTATATTGATGCAGTTATGGCATCACTGCCGGTATCACATTCCATGAATCACTTGGTAAAGTATGCATATCGTGAAATGCCAGAACTGAAAAAGGGTTATGTGTGACCCTGAAAGTTTCAATCCCAAAAAGAATCGATTGGCCAACCATTGAGTTTGAGGTATGTGCGGACGATACACGGCGGCAAAAGATTTTACCGAGTTGATCAAACTCGTTGGCGTCATCATGTCGCGGGTGCCAATTTTTGGGCCGCGTTACAACATCGCGCCGACGCAGCTTGCGCCGGTGATTTACCACGACCGCCACCAGCCGGCGATGAAGCTCATGCGCTGGGGTCTGATTCCGTCCTGGGCGAAAGACGAAAGCGTCGGCAACGCGCATATCAATGCGCGGTCGGAAACGCTGCCCAGCCGGAATGCGTTTCGCGAGGCGTTCAAGCACCGGCGCTGCCTGATTCCCGCTGACAGTTTTTACGAGTGGCAGGAGCGCGAGGGCATACGGCAACCATTCCGCGTGATGCTGAAAAGTGGCGAACCGTTTTGTTTCGGCGGCTTGTGGGAAAAATGGATCAAGCCTCCGTCGCGGAACCATGCTGAAACAGACTTGGACGAAGCCCCGCCGAGCGAAACGTTTGAATCATTTACGATCATCACGCGGGCGGCAAACGAGGCGATTGCGCCTCTGCATGACCGGATGCCGGTCATTATCGCGCCGATTCATTTCGGCTGGTGGTTGAAAGACGACGACCCGCGCAGCGAGTCGCACAAGATGGCGCTGGAACGTGCGCCGGACGACCCGCTGAAAATTTATCCAGTTAGTGATTTAGTCAACAGCCCCAGAACGGACGACCCGCGCTGCATCGAGCCAGTGCGAATTGACCGGGATATGTTTGAACGGCAGTGGTGGGGAGATGCTTAAAATACTGAAATTCGGAAAGGTGAAAATACGAGCCCCGCTTACTTTTTCGGGTAAAACGGTCTCGCTATGGCAGCTTGATAATCGGCGCGCGGGCGGATGCTATTGACTGGGCACCTTTTTACGTTTTCGGAATAGGTGCGGGGTTACTCCAACCCAACGGCAGAGTTCGGCGTGCGTCATCTTGCCGTAACCGAGCGGGCGTTTGGTGGGGGTCAGGTCGCCATTCTTCAAGGACTTGAGCACGGCCGCTTTCGTGGCGGGGATGCCGGCAAATTTAAGGAATTTGTTCGTTCGGTAGGAAAGGCCGTTGTCGGGAAACCGTTCGTAATGGTGGCTGGGATACGGCAGAGACGCGGGATCAACGCCAGCCCAGCGACAGACGTCGCGGTGCGCGTATAGTCCATAGTTGAGTGGCAGGAGACCCGGATAGAGTTTGCCGGTGCGGAGAGCGATGGCGATGGCGGTTTTATCGACGGTAAAGCCAGACCTGATTAGAAGGCGATTGATCCGATTGGATAGACCGTTGGGGGGAGATTGGATTTTGCGGCGGGCAGCTTGATAAATCTGCGCGGCGCGACAATCTGAACGGCCAAACCGGCCGCCGATTTGCTGGAAGGTCAGTTTCTCCTTGTCCCGTAAGCGGAGCACCAGCGCCTCGCGGCTGGCCTGGAATGATTCGGTCTGGCTCATGGCAAAGGGGGGTGGTCGGGCGGCGGGAGCTTGACCCGGCCATGTTCGAAACAACCGCAGAAGACGTAGGCTTGGAGTTTCATAGGGGTAAGGTTAGTAATCTCAAGCCAACGTGAATCTTTTTTTACAGTGTGGGCATTCAGGGATCTGGGCCAGAAACGGAGCTGAGGTGGGTGGTAACAAAGGCGCGCACATATCTGCGCCGAACAAGTGCGCGGGGTCAAACTTCTCTGGCGTGGCAATCGC
>Ga0302319_10026269_pt1 | contig 10265 bp, 9 predicted proteins | sample Bog_T0_2_FD_203319 | JGI IMG/M metagenome (GOLD analysis project Ga0302319, IMG submission 203319) | Peat permafrost microbial communities from Stordalen Mire near Abisko, Sweden - Bog_T0_2 | ecosystem: Environmental > Terrestrial > Soil > Wetlands > Peat | place: Sweden: Abisko, Stordalen Mire...
GGGACCGCGGGGAAGGCATGGTCACGAGCGTCGGGCGCGTGCGCAAGGACACCGTGTTCGCCAACGGCGTGAAGTACCTGCTGGTGAGCCACAACACCAAGATGGGCGCCGCCAAGGGGGCCGTGCTGGTCGCCGAGCTGCTCAAGAGCCAGGGCCTGGTCTGACCCGGCCGTGACCCGCCGGATCAAGCTGGTCCTCGAATACGACGGCACGGCCTACCACGGCTGGCAGTCCCAGAAAAACGCCAGCGCCGTGCAGGATCTGCTCCAGGACCGGCTCAAGGTGCTGCTCAAGGAGGACGTCAGCGTGGCGGGGGCCGGCAGGACCGACGCCGGGGTGCACGCCCGGGGCCAGGTCGCCGCCTTCAGCACCGCCTCCGCGCGCCCCTGCGACCGCATGCTCGCCGGGCTCAACGGCCTGCTGCCGCGCGACGTGCGGGTGCGTTCCTGCGAGGAGGCGCCCGAGGCCTTTGACCCGCGGCGCGACCCGCTGAGCAAGACCTACCGCTACACCTGGCTCGACGGCGCCGCGCACCCGCCCTTCTGGCGGCGCTACAGCTGGCACGCCCGCCAGCGGCTCGACGACGCGGCCATGGCTGAGGCGGCCGCCCACCTGGTTGGGGAGCACGACTTCACCAGCTTCCGTGCGGCGGGCTGCAGCGCGAAGACGCCGGTGCGGCGGATCCTGAAGGCCGCGGTCGCGCGCAAGGGCGAACGGGTGACGCTCGAAATCCAGGGCACTGCCTTCCTGCACCAGATGGTCCGCATCATCGCCGGCACCCTGCACGACGTCGGCTGCGGCAGGCGCGCGGCGGCCTCGGTGGCCCTGCTGCTGCAGGCGCGGGACCGCAAGCTGGCCGGCAAGACCGCTCCGGCCGAGGGCCTGGTGCTCTGGAACGTGGAATACGGGGCCATTCCGCGGCCCGGACGCAGGGTCAAGGGCGTCCTGGTGGGGCCGGATCCGGAAGAGCCCTGAAAAGGCTTGAATGCCAAGGGCGAAAAGGCGGTTTTGGCGGCCGATTTCCATTGACGAAACGGGCCTAAAAACCATAAAATCCTCGTCCTTTAGCAATCTCTGAGAAAGTGCCATGGCCGAAATCACAAAAGTCACAAAGCATTTCTCCGCGCAGGACAAGAATTTCCGGCGGAAGTGGTACGTCGTGGACGCAACGGGCAAGAGCCTGGGCCGTCTGGCGGGCCGCATAGCCCTGGTGCTGAGCGGCAAGCACAAGCCGATCTACACCCCGACGGCGGACCTGGGCGACCACGTGGTGGTGCTCAACGCCGCCAAGGTGCGCCTGACGGGCAAGAAGCCCGAGCAGAAGATCAAGTTCCGCCACAGCGGCTACCCGGGCGGCGCGGTCTACACGCGCATGCGCGACATGCTCGAAGTGCGCCCCGAGCGCGCCGTGGAGCTCGCGATCAAGGGCATGCTGCCCAAGACGCACCTGGGCCGCAAGATGGCCCTCAAACTCAACATCTACAAGGGCGCTGAGCACCCGCACAAGGCCCAGAATCCTGAGCCGCTGCCCGCCCGGCTTTCAGTCCTGTAAGAAGGGAACTTTCATGGTGAACCCCGCTCCTCAGCGCTACATGGCCATCGGCCGCCGCAAGACCTCGATCGCCCGCGTCGTGCTCACGCCCGGCACCGGCGCCATTCAGGTCAACGGCCTCGACGCGGACAAGTATTTCGCCCGCCCCACGGCCAGCATCCTCATCCGCATGCCCCTGGTTGCGGTCGACGCGTCCACGAAGGTGGACGTGAAGGCCAACTGCAACGGCGGCGGCAAGAACGGCCAGGCCGGAGCGCTGCGCATGGGCATCGCCCGCGCGCTGTGCAAGCTCGACCCGGACAACCGCCCCCCCTTGGCTAAGGCCGGCCTGCTGACCCGCGACCCCCGCATGGTGGAACGCAAGAAGTACGGCCAGAGCGGCGCCCGCAAGCGCTTCCAGTTCAGCAAGCGCTAAGGAGCGAAAGCAAAAACGCCGGCTTCCCGATGCGGCAGAGAAGGACCCAGCCCCGCGGCTGGGTCCTTTTTTTGTCCTGGATCAGTTTTGGGCGCCGTGGGGGCGGAATCTGCCTTTGCCTGAAATGTTTTTCCGTGAATGGCCTCTAATCATCCGATACTCGGACGATGCCGTTAAGGCAAGGCAGGACATCCCTGGGCGGCCCCCGCGTGCAGCGTGCATTCCCCATTCTTTGCCTGGCCCTGGCCCTCTGCGTCGCCGCTGAGGGAGCCTGGGCGCGCCGTGTGCTGCGCCTGCTGGAACAAGGACCGCCGCTGGTGGAGGCCCCGGGCGGCGGCATGCTGCTGCAGGGCCACGCGCGGCTGCACGCCTCCGCGCGCGACGCCTTCGAGTCCCGGGTCGCCCGCCCGGCCGCGGGCGACCTCGTCGAGGTTCCCCTCTTCTCCGGGGAGCTGCGGCGCTTCACGGTGGAGCGCGTCCGCGCGCTGCCCAAGGGCGGACTGGCGCTGAGCGCCCGCAATCCGCGCGAGGGCAGCAGCCTTTTCCTGGCGTATCGCAAGGGCGCCCTTCACGGGTCGATCCAGATGAAAGGGGACCGCACCCTGGAGCTCGACGGCGACGCCCAGGGGCAGGTGCGGGTGCGCGAGCGCCGTCCGCTGCAGGGCGACTCGGACGCCCCCCTTGCGCCCCCTGCCGGCGCGGTGCCGGCGTCGGCGGCGGGCACCGCCGACGGCGGCACCTACCTGCCTCCGCCGTCCACGGACTTCAATTCCGCCTGCGGGGCCACGTCCACGCCTGCGGTCGTCGACCTGCTGGTGCTCTACGATGCCCAGTGCATGGCCGCGCAGGGCGGGCCCGCCGCGATGCAGCTGCGCATTGAAACCGATGTGGAAGGGCTCAACGACGCCCTGACCGCAGGCCGGACCAATGCCCTCTTCCGTCTGGTGGAGGCAGATGAGGTCGTCTGGCCCGGGGACAATGGCGACGCGGGCTCAGCCCTCGCAGCCGCCCCGGCGCTGTCGGACACCGCCGGGGTGGGGGTGCCCGCCGTGCGTTCCGCCGTCGGCGGGGATGAAGTCCTGTTCTACTACAACGGCGGCTCCGTCGGCACGGTCGGCGAGGCGTGGATCATGCAGACCCCGGGCGCCGCGTTCGCGCCCTACGCCTATGCGGCCGTGAGCATCGGCGGGCCCATGACCACCGCCTGCCACGAGCTCGGCCACAATCTGGGCTGCATGCATGAGGCGGGCAACGGGGCCTTTCCTTACTCCCACGCCTACGCCAGCGTGGGCGGGAACCGGACCATCATGTGCGCCACGGTGGGGAACCTGGACCTCTTTTCAAGCCCGCAGATGGTCTACAATGGGGAGACCTACGGCTCCGCGGGATCCCAGGACAACGCGCGGACGATCCTGCAGGACGCGCCCATCGCCGCCGCCTACTACACGCCCGTGGTGCCCGAGACCTTTCCCCTGGTGGACCTGACCAGCCCCGGGGACGGCGCCACGCCGGCGGAGGGCGGGGCCGTCACCCTGACCGCCGACGCCAGCAGCGCCAACGGGATCGGCCAGGTGGATTTCTTCTACGACGGCATCCAGTTCGCGTCCGCCCTGGCCCCGCCCTACCAGGCGGTGAGCCCCCTGCTGGGGGGAGGCACCCACTATTTTTGGGCCCGCGCCGTCGACACCACCGGCCTGAGCTCCTACACCTGCCCCGCGACGGTGACCGCGCAGACCACGCTGTCTCCGTGGCAGGAGGCCGACTGGATCACGCCCCTGGCCCTGGGGCCGGACTTCCTCGACTGGGCCGCCGGTGTCGCGCTGGGAACCGGATACCCGGCCTGCGCCGTGCAGTCCGGCGGCTCCCTGACCCTTTACAGCGACGGGACCAGCGGCGGCCCCGCGGACACCTCGCTGTTTGTCTGCCAGCAGTTCTGCGGGAACGGCTTGATCAGCGCCCAGGTGCCAGCGGCTCCCGGCGCCGCCGACACCGTCGCCACCGCCTACATCGAGCTGCGCGGCGGCCTGGGCCCCTCGGATCCGGCGTACAAGATCGGGCTCAACGCGGCGCGGGGCTACACCGTCTTCACCCGCACCGCGGCCGGGGCGGTGAGCGTCACCGCCGAGATGGCCCCCCGCGCCGCGGGCTGGCTGTCGATCGTCCGCACCGGCGGCGTGGCCCAGGGCTTCACCAGCCCGGACGGCGCCACCTGGACCGCATTTGGGTCCCCCTTCACCCTGGCGACCCCTTCGGACGCCTGGGCGGGCCTCGAATGGGGCGGGGACCAGGACCTGAATCTCGCGGCCTGCACCTTCGCCAATGTTACGCTGACGTCGCTGTGCGCCGCGCGCACCGGCACGCCCACCTCCACCGCCACCCGCACGGCCAGCCCCACCGTCACCAGCACCCGCACGGCCACCTCCACGGCGACGGTCACGCCCACGCGCACAGTCACCCAGAGCGCGACGCCCACGCCGACGGTGACCCCCACTCGCACGGTCACCGGGACAGCCACGGGCAGTCCGACCGTGAGCCCCACCTTCACCGCCACGTCGACCCGTTCGCCCACCTCCACGGCCAGCCCGACGGCGAGCCCGACGGCCACCCGCTCGGCCACCCCGACGCCCAGCCCCACGGCCAGCCCCACGGGCACGCGTTCGGGGACGCCCACGGCCAGCCCCTCGCAAAGCCCCACGCCAACGCATTCGGGCACGGCCACGGCCAGCCCGACGGCGAGCCCCACGCCCACGATCTCGGCGACCCTGACGCGCAGCCCGACAGGCAGTCCGACCGGCAGCGTCACGGCCTCCCCGACCCCCAGCCCGACAGCCAGCCCAACCGGCACCTCGACGGGCTCCCCGACCGCCAGCCCCACGGCCAGCCCGACCGGCAGCGCCACGGCCTCCCCCGGCCCCAGCCCGACCGCCAGCTCCACTGCCAGCTCCACCGCCGCTCCCTCGTGCAGCCCGACGGGCAGCGTTTCGGCCACGCTCAGCGCCTGCCCCACCAGCACCGCCACGCCGGCGTGCTCCTCCAGCCCGACGTCCAGCTCCACCGGCACGGTCTCGGGGACGCCCACCGACAGCCCCGGCGGCACGCAAACCGTCACGGCGACGGACACGGCCACGGACAGGGACACCGCCACGGGTACGGCCACCGCCATAGGCACGAACACTGCCTCGGCCACGGCCAGTCCCAACGCGTCCGCCACCGGATCGTGGACGCCGGTGTCTGGGGCCTCCTCTACCGGGACGCCCACACCGACGGCGAGCCCATCACCCACAGCCGCGCAGGCAGGCTTGGTTCCCGTGCCCAGTGCCACCCCAGAGCCAGGGCCGGTGGCCATAGGAACCGCCTGCCCGGTCCCAAATCCCAACCCCGCAGCCTTGAAAGCGCTTCTGGAAGGACCGGTGGACTCCATCGAGCTGAGGGTCTATACCCCGGCTATGGTGTGCGCAGACACAGTGGCTGGCGGAGCTGAATCCCAGGGCTGGGCCACCGTGCCTCTGCCAGCGGATTTTGTGGCGGCTGCACCCAACGGCGTCTATTTCTTCCGCATGACTGCCCGGCGGGGAGGCAGCGAGTCCAAGTCCGTCCAGGGAACGTTCATGGTGTTGCGTTAGGGAAGTCTGGGCCACCGGCCTGGCTTGTTCGACCTTCTCACCCTGTTTGTTTCACACTACAGAACTATCCACAGCCCCCCCTAGGGATATGTGGACGGATTTAACCCCCCTGTTCCATTATTTCGTTGACCTTCCCCCCAATATGCTTATAATTCCCATCTAGTGGGGAGAAAACCCATAGCATCCCATAAAAGCTCACCCAGGAAGCGAATGCCACTGTATACAGGCCGATTCGAATATTCCGTCGATGACAAGGGCCGCCTGTCCATTCCCTCGCGCCTGCGCGAGCAGGTGGAGCACGAATCGCAGCCGGGCGCCTTCATCATCACCTGCCTGAATTCCGACTACCTTTCGGCCTACGCACCCAACGAGTTCCAGCAGCTCGTCGACGCCATCAGCCAGTCCACGGACCCCAATTCCCGCGAGCTGCTGCGCCAAGTGACGTCCGGCGCCGAGACCTGCCCGCTCGACAAGCAGGGCCGCGTCATGCTGCCGGCGTTCCTGCGCCAGCGCGCCGGGATTGCGCGCGATGTGGTGATCCTGGGCGTGGCAAAGCGCATCGAGATCTGGGACCGCGTCCGCGAGGCGTCCCACCACGCGGCGGTCTCCGACGGCGGTGCGCGCCTGTTGTCGGGCCTCAAGGTCCCGTCCGACCTGGTCTAAGGAACGTTCCGGCTTCAATCAACCCCCACTGTCAGGAGGGATGGCGTGGAACAACCCATCCGCATCCAGGTGCTGCGACTGCGCGGCGAACTGAACCTGGAGGACATGCTCAAAATCAAGACCCTGGTGGCCGAGTATCTGAAGGCCGGGCTGGTCCACGTGGTGCTGAACCTGGAGAACGTCAGCCACGTGCACCTCGCGGGCCTGCCCGTGCTCAGCGAGCGCGCCCAGCGGCTGCGCGAGTACGGCGGGGACCTCAAGCTCGTGGGGCTGTCGCCCTACCTGCGTCACATCTTCGACCTGTCGGGCTCCAGCCCCCAATTCGACTTCTGCAAGAGCGAAGAAGAGGCGTCCATCCGCTTCAGCGGGATCCGGGCGGCGGCATGAACGAAGCCCGGCATGTGCCGGTGCTGGTGAAGGAGACGCTCGGGCTGCTGGAGCCGGGGCGCTTCAGGGGGCGCCCCAGCCTCTGGCTCGACGGGACCCTGGGGCTGGCGGGGCACGCCAGGGCGGTGCTTGAGGCCGCGGGCGAGCGGGCCCTGCTGATGGGGACGGACAGGGACACCGAAGCGTTGGCCCTGGCCGGACAGGCCTTGCACGGGTTTGGAACGCGCGTTCGCCTGGTGCACAAGTCCTACAGCGACGTTGTGGACACGGACCTCGCAGCCATGGTGGCCCTGGGCGGGGAAGGCGTGCGGGCGGGCTTCGACGGCATCCTGCTGGACCTGGGGGTCTCGTCGCTGCAGCTGGACACCGCCAGCCGCGGGTTCAGCTTCATGCACGAGGGGCCGCTGGACATGCGCATGGACCCGACCCTGGACCAGAGCGCGGCGGACTGGCTCGCGGCCGCCGGCGAGGAGGACCTGGTCCGCATCCTCAATGAGTACGGCGAGGAGCGCCATGCGCGCCGCATGGCCCGGGCCGTGATGGCCGCCCGGGACGAGGGCAGGCTGGGCACCACCCGGGACCTGGCGCGGGTGGCCGAGAAGGTTCTGGGACGGCCCCCCCGGGGCCAGGTCCACCCCGCCACCCGGCTCTTTCAGGCGCTGCGCCTGGCGGTGAACGCGGAGCTCGAGGCGCTCGAGGCGGGGTTGCCCTCGCTGGCCCGGCTGCTGGCCCCCGGCGGGCGCATGGCGGTGATCAGCTTCCATTCGCTCGAGGACCGCCTGGTGAAGGACTTCTTCAGGCGCGAGAGCACCGACTGCATTTGCCCGCCCGGTCTGCCGGAGTGCCGCTGCGGGCACAAGGCCTGGCTCCGGGCGCTGACCCACAAGCCCCTGGGCGCCGCCAGCGAAGAGACCGATTCCAACCCCCGCAGCCGCAGCGCGAAGCTGCGGGCGGCAGAGAGGCTCTGAGGGACATGGCCAACGAAAAGGGATTCTTCCGAGACGCCGGTCCGGTGATCCTGCGCCTGGAGCGCCAGGCGGCCTGGAGCCGCATGGACCCGGCCCAGTTCCGGCGCCTGGCGGCCCTGATCGCCGTGGCCGGCCTGGCCCTGACGCTGATCATCTGGGGCCGTGTCCATGTCCTTTCCAACGGCTACGAAATCATGGAGCTGCAGGGCCAGCGCGACCGCCTGCTCGCCGACCACGCGCGCCTTGAGCGCCGCATCGAGGACATGCAGAGCCTGGCCTACGCCGAGCAGACCGCCCGCCAGCGCCTGGGCATGGTCGACATCAACCCGAACCAGGTGATCACCCTGCACCGCAAGAGCGCGGCCCAGCACCTCGAGGACTCCATCGCGGGGCTGTTCCGGCGCGCGCCGCCGCCCCACCCCAAGCCCCAGCCCTGAGATGCAGCAACCCGACCCGCTCCCGATGCAGCACCGCGCCGGCCGCCTGGCCTGGCTGATGGCGCTGCTCTTCGCCGCGGTCGCGCTTCGACTGGTGGACCTGCAGGTCCTACGCCGGCCCTTCCTGCTGTCCAAGGCCGAGCGCCAGCAGTTTGCCCGCCAGGAGGTCCCCGGGCGGCGCGGCACCATCACCGACCGCAAGGGCCAGGTGCTGGCCGAGAACGTGGACACCGAATCGGTGTTCTGCTCCCCCACCCTGGTCAAGCCCTGGGAGCGCGCCTCCGTGGCCCACGCCCTGGCCTCCAGCCTGGGGGTGGGCGAGGGCGAGATGCGCCGCAAGCTCGCGGCCATGCGGCCCTTCTGGGTGGCGCGCGGAGCCAAGCCCGAGGCCACGGCCCGCCTCAAGGACTTCAAGATCAACGCCCTGAGCTACGCCGCGGAGACCCGCCGCGTCTATCCCCAGGGGCGCCTGGCCGCGCACGTGCTGGGCTACACGGACGTCGACGGCCAGGGCCTGGACGGCGTCGAGCGCAGCTACCAGTCGGTGCTCGCGGGCAGGCCGGGCGAGCAGGAGATGCTGCGCGACGCCGCCGGGCGCCAGCTGGCCAACCAACAGCGCTGGGTGCGCCGGCCCGTCGAGGGGGCCGACCTGCGCCTGACCCTGGACGCGGACCTGCAGCACATCGCCGAGAGGGAGCTGCAGAAGGCCTGGCGCAAGTTCCACGCCAAGGGCGGCGCCATCGTGCTGATGGACCCCCACAGCGGAGAGATCCTGGCCCTGGCCTCGGCCCCGGACTTCGATCCCGCCGCGCCGGCCGCCTCGGGCCTGGAGGCGAGGCGGGACCGGGCCGTGAGCGACGCCTTCGAGCCGGGATCCACCTTCAAGGTCGTCACCGCCTCCCTGGCCCTGGAGCGCGGCGCGGTGACCCCCGACACCCCCATCGACTGCCACATGGGCCGCGCCGAGTTCTTCGGCCGGACAGTGCGGGACCACGGCAACGACCACCTGGGGGTGGTGCCCTTCAAGCTCGGGCCGCAGGTCCTCTACGAGGGCATGACCCGCTTCGGCTTCGGCCAGCCCACCGGCGTCGACCTGCCCGGCGAGACCACCGGGTCGCTGCGGCCCCTGGACAAGTGGACGCCCGGATCGATGGCGGCCATACCCTTCGGCCAGGAATTCAGCTGCGGCCTCATGCGGGTGCTGGTGACCTACGCGGCGGTGGCCAACGGCGGGGTCCTGGTGCGGCCGCACGTGGTGCAGCAGGTGACCGGGTCCGGCGGTTCGTCGGCCTCGCCCGAAGGCGGCTTCAGGTCCACCCGGGTCCTCAATGAGAGCGTCCGCGGCCAGCTGGTGAAGATCCTCGAGGGCGTGGTGGACGGGGGCACCGGCGTGGCGATCGCGCTGCCCGGCTATTCCATCGCCGGGAAGACCGGCACTTCGCAGAAGTTCGACGCCGCCACCGGCCACTACTCGATGCAGGCCAGCACCAGCACCTTCGTCGGCTTCGTCCCGGCCGAGAAGCCGGTCTTCGTCGCCGCGGTCATGCTCGACGAGCCCCAGGGCATGACCCTGGGCGGCTGGACCGCCGGCCCGGTGTTCCGTTCGGTGCTGTCGGCGGCCCTCACCGCCTACGGGGTCGCCCCAGACGACAAGGTGCGGGACGCGCAGGAGGCCAGCGCCAAGGCCGGTTCGCACGGCGCGGACAAGTCCCAGGGCTGGACCGCGATGTACAAGCGCGGCACCAAGGCCGCCGCGGTCGACGAGGTGGAGGTGCCCGAGCTCACGGGACTGGGCGAGGCCGCGGCGCGGGCGAGCCTGGCCGGCGCGGGATTGCGTCCGCGGGTGCTGGGCAAGGGCAGGGTCAGCGGGCAGTTCCCCAGGGCCGGGGCGAAGGTGCTCGAGAACAGCACCGTGACCCTTTCGCTGCAGCCCGCCCCCGCCGCCGGGAATTCCAGGGACGCCAAGGGCAAGTCCAAGTCCAAGGCCCAGGCCAAGTCCGGGAACAGGTCCGTGGTGAAGGAGACGGCCGCGGCCGCCGGATCCTCCGGGGACGCGCCCCAGGGCGGCGGCCTCTTCGCCCGTCTTCTGGGGCGCCCATGAAGCCCGCGGGCACCCTCTCGTCGCTGCTGAAGCGGGCCGGGCTCAGCGCCGAAGGCGCGCGCGGACCCGCGGCCGGCGTGGAGCACGACTCCCGGCGGGTGCTGCCGGGCCAGGTCTTC
>Ga0302319_10026270_pt1 | contig 10265 bp, 7 predicted proteins | sample Bog_T0_2_FD_203319 | JGI IMG/M metagenome (GOLD analysis project Ga0302319, IMG submission 203319) | Peat permafrost microbial communities from Stordalen Mire near Abisko, Sweden - Bog_T0_2 | ecosystem: Environmental > Terrestrial > Soil > Wetlands > Peat | place: Sweden: Abisko, Stordalen Mire...
AGTAGGCGATATCGGAGCTCATCTTGGGGTTGATTTCCTTGGGGTCGTGAGGTCCCTTGGCGGAGTGGTCTTCGCGGATGGCGTGGGGCTCGTGAGCCTTGGGAGCGTCGTGGTGCTCGGACATATAGGTGCTTCCTCTTTTCCGTTCTTATGGTTGGATGAGGAAGGGATGCTTGAGGATGTACCTGAGGCGAAAGTCGGAGGGGTTGAATTGCTGGGTGCGGTCCTTGCGGGAATGGTGAGTTTGTGGTGTCAGAAGGAGATGGAGGGCAGCCATGCTCCGGCTGGCTCGTTGTAGAGGCCGATGCTCATGAGGGTCATGGGCTGGACGACGCGGAGGCCGTTCACGAGACACCAGCGCAGCAAGGCGGTGTTGCGGGAGGGGACGAGGATTCCTGGGCCGCCGAAGGATTCCGCGGAGGCGATGAGGGCTTGCATATCCAGGTTGGTCTCGGCGGCGGAGTGGAAGAAGAAGCCGAGTGAGGCGGTGTAGCCGGTGAGGCGGCCATTGCGCTCAACGATGCGCGGGTCTGGGGTGGGTCCTCCGTGGGAGCGCTGATCGCGTGATTCGATGGCCTGGGCGAGATCGCGAGTGCGGTCGTAGCCGTGTACACGCAGGGAGAGGTCGCTGCAGGCTTCGAGGTCAGCGAGCCGGGCGGGGCGGACGGTGGGGCCGGGGAAGGACCGTTCTCGAATCTGGCCTTGGAGGCAGCTGAGGGGTTCGCGGATGTCGAAACCGAGTGAAGTGTACAGCGAGAAAGAGCGATTGTGGAAGGCGGCTTGCACGAGGCGGATTCCGGGGGCTTGCTGCTGGTTGGCGCGATCCATTACATCGCGCATGAGCTTGCGGCCCACGCCGAGGTTCTGCACGCCGGGGTCGATGGAGATGGGTCCGACGCCGCGAATCGCGGAGCGTTCATCCAAGGCATTGCTGCCGACTACGCGGCCTTCGACCTCGGCTACGACGCAGTAGAAGTCCGTTCTCGCGAACAGGCTGGTGGTCATGCCGATGGCGTGCCGGGCCGAGGGGAAGTCGCAGGGGAAGCCATGGGCGGCGTTGAGGGTGGAGAAGGCGTTGTAGCAGATTTGTCCGCAGATGGACGCGTCTTCGGGTGTGGCGCGGCGAATGACGACTTCCGGCTTTGGGTTGGTTGGCATGCTTTCGTTCCCTTTTGAGTTCGAGCGGAGTATAGCAGTTGGTGTTCTTCGGCGAGCGGGGAAGGCCTGGGTGGAACTTCGCCTCGAGTTGCAGCGTAAGGGTGGTTGGCGTGGTGCGTGAGATGTTCGGATGTGGACGAGGGAGTTCGTTTTCGGACGGTGGGCTTATGTGGTGTGCCGCAGGTTTCGTCTATCCATCAGGGATTGCAACCGCAGGTCCTTCGGCTCCGCTTGGCCAAATGCGGCCAAACTGCGCTCAGGATGACCGCTTCTTCTCAGGGAATCCAGAATACGGGCTGCAGGCGAGATTTGGATTGTGGATTGCAGGCAGGACTCTGATCTTTCACTCTGGGAGGACGCAATGAGTGGCTTGATACAGCATCTTCGATTGGCGGCGCGGCAGTTGGGGCGCAATCCTGGATTTACTTTGACAGTGATCCTTACCCTCGCGCTGGCGATTGGGGCGAACACGGCAATCTTCTCGATTGTGAATGCGCTGATGCTGAAGAGTCTGCCGTACGCGCATCCGGAGCGGATGGGGACGATCTTTACGCGGATTCGCGGAGTGGCCGCGACCGATGAGCGGCACCATGTGAATGGCGAGCAGTTTGAGCTGCTGCGGGACGATGTTCCGGCGCTGATCTCGGCGATTGCGAGCGGGAGGGCTTCAGGGGTGAACCTGCAGGCCGGTTCGTCGGTCGCTTATGTGTCGAATGGGCGGGTTTCGGCGCATTATCTCGATGTGCTGGCGATTGCGCCGATGATGGGGCGGAACTTCACAGAGGATGAAGACCGGCCGCACGGAGCGAAAACTGCGATTTTGAGTTACGGGTTGTGGCATAGCTTGTTTGGGGCGGACCGCAACGTTGTTGGGCGAGCGATTTTGTTGAAGGGTGAGCCCTATACGGTGATTGGCGTGCTGCCGGAGGGCGCGACGACTCCGCTGGACGCGGATATTTATACGAACCTGCAGGCGACTACGACAGGTGAGGGTGGCGGCACGAATTTTGACGCCATCACGCGGCTGCGCGATGGGGCGACGTGGCAGGAGGCGGATGCGGAGATCAATCGCGCGTGGCTGAAGCGGGAGAGCCGCTATGAGCTGCATGACGATCCGAACGCGCAGGTGAGCTACTACTCGGTGCCGCTGCAGAAGGGGCAGGCAGAGAAGCTGCGTCCGGAGGCGATGGCGCTGATGGCGGCGGCGGGGCTGATCCTGCTGATTGCGTGCGCGAATCTGGCGGGGCTGACGCTGGTGCGGATGATGCGGCGGACGGCGGAAGTGGCGACGCGCATGGCGCTGGGGGCTTCGCGATGGCAGATACAGAAGCAGTTCTGGATTGAGAATCTGCTGCTGGCGCTGGTGGGCGGGTTGGCGGGAATTGGCATGGGGTTTGTGGCGCTGCGCGGGCTGCTGACGCTGTTGCCGGAGCATTTCCTGCCGGTATCGCAGGTGCCGCTGGATGGGCGGGTGATGGGCTTTACCCTGGTGGTTTCGCTGCTGACGAGCGTCTTGTTTGGGATGCTGCCGGCGCTGGTGGCGCGGAAGGTGGACCTGCGTTCTTCAATGGCGAGCCGGGCTTTGACGGGAGTGGGTGGGCAGCGGTTGCGGCAGGCGCTGATTGCAGGCGAGGTCGCGCTGACGGTGGTGCTGCTGGCGGCTTCGGGACTGCTGATTCGCACGCTCGTTCATCTGGAGACGCTGCCGCCGGGGTTCAATCCGGAAGGGGTGATGACGGGCAAGGCTTCACTGGATGACGTGCGGTTTCATGACCCTGCGGCGTTTGGGAAGTTGGTCGACGAGAGCACTTCGGCGATGCTGCGCATTCCCGGGGTGCAGGATGCGGCGATGGGATTGAGTCTGCCGTATGAGCGCGGACTGAACGATGGCGGCGTTGAGATCAGCGATGGTAAGGAAGCTGGACGAGCGGTGCAGACGGGACTGGTTTACGTTTCGCCGGACTACTTCAGGGCGTTGCAGATTCCGGTGCTGGCGGGGCGTGCGTTTACGGATGCGGATGGCGCGGGGGCGCAGCATGTGGCGATTGTGAACCAGAGCTTTGTGCGCAAGTTCTTCCATGGGGCGAATCCAGTGGGACGGTACCTGGATAAGACGACGCGGATTGTGGGCGAGGTGGAGGACGTGCAGGTGGCGCCGGGGCTCGATTCAACGGACCCGCTGACGGGCGAAGAGTCGATGTATGTGCCGGCTTCGCAGATGGATCCGAAGCTGCTGGCGCTGGTGCATGTGTGGTTCCAGCCGAGCTGGATTGTGAGGACGGCGCGGCCGGTGGAGGGGCTAACGGCGCAGATGCAGCGGGCGTTGGGCAGTGTCGATCCGAACCTGCCGTTTTCGGGGTTCTATGCGATGAAGGATCTGCTGGCGAAGACGCTGGCGATGCAGCGGATTGAGGTTGCGCTGTTGGGCGCGATGGCGGGACTTGCGCTGCTGCTGAGCGCTGTCGGGATCTTTGCGCTGGTGGCGAACCTGGTGGCACAGAAGACGCGGGAGATTGGGATTCGGATTGCGCTGGGGTCTTCGATTCGGCGGGCGATGGTGCATGTTGGCGGGCCTGGGGTGCGGGCTTCTGCTGCGGGGCTGGCTCTGGGGTTGGTGCTTTGTATGGGGGCGCTGCGGGCTATGCGGAGCGTGCTTTATGGGGTGGGGGTTTTCGATCTGCCTACGCTCCTGGGGGTTGTGGCGGTGCTGGCGTTGGTGTCCCTGGTGGCAACTACGGTGCCTACGTTGCGGATTGCGGGGATTGATCCGGCTTCTACGCTGCGGGATGAGTAGGCTGATGCTTCTATGAGGCTTGGGCCCGGGGCTAAAGCCCCAGATTCTCTCTTGTAGCTTTTCCGGGGGTTAAAACCCCCGGCTCCCTCCGGTGTGGGGGTGGGAAAACCAAAGGTCCTTCGTAGCGCTCAGGGTGATGGAAGGAAACAAGAAGCAGATCCTCCGCTGCGCGAAGGATGACAGGCAGAGAATCAAAAGCAAGGGCAACCGCAGGTCCTTCGGCTCCGTTTGGCCAAATGCGGCCAAACTGCGCTCAGGATGACGGATTGTTTTTGTTTGAAGCGAAAACCAGAGCGCGTCTTCACTGCGCTCAGGATGACGGATTGTTTTTGTTTGAAGCGAAAACCAGAGCGCGTCTTCGCTGCGCTCAGGATGACGGATTGTTTTTGTTTGAAGCGAAAACCAGAGCGCGTCTTCACTGCGCTCAGGATGACGGATTGATTTTGTTTGAAGCGAAAACCAGAACGCGTCTTCGCTGCGCTCAGGATGATGCATTTTTTCAATTTGCGATTGAGATGCAGCCTTAGGTTATTGGGTGGAGGGTGCGTTTCCAGCGGGTGCCGGTGAAGAAGTGCAGGGTTATATGCGCGAACCATGCGATTTTGTCGGACAGGGTGGTTTTGTACATCTGGTCGTCGCCGGTTTGGAAGGACCAGTAGTTGAACAGGGGGCGGCCGATGATGTTGGCGCGGGGGACGAAGCCCCAGTAGCGGGAGTCGAGGCTGGCGTGGCGGTGGTCGCCCATCATGAAGTACATGCCGTCGGGGACGACCATGTCGTTGCCCTGGATGCGGGTGGGCAGGTCGAGCGCCCACTCGGCGGTTACGGGGTTGTCGGAATCGGATGTGGGGATGGACGGGAACTCGTCTCTGTAGGGAACGTAGTGGTCTTCTGGCCTTAGCGCGGCCTGGGGTTCGGATTGGGCGACGCCGTTGAGGATGACGACTCCGTTGCGCAGGTGGATGTGATCGCCGGGGATGCCGATGAGGCGCTTCACCAGATACAGGTCGGGTTCGCCGGGTTTGAAGAAGACGACGACGTCGCCGCGGTGGGGTTCGCGGTAATGGACGAGCGGCATCCAGGAGGCTGTGGGTGCGAGGGTGATGCGGTCGACGAGGAGATGGTCGCCGACGAGGAGGGTTTTCTCCATGGAGCCGGAGGGGATGACGAAGTTCTGGCCGAGGAAGGTGAGGATGAATAGGCCGATGGTCAGGACCTGGAGCAGGCCGGCGAGGCTCTGCAAGGGCGTTTCCGGTGGATTGGAGGATTCGTTGTTCGGGGTGGGCGGATCCTGTGTTTTTTCGGCGGAGAGGCTTGGAGGTTTTGTGGCCATCGGGTTTGTGTTGCCCTTCTCATTTGCGTCGTCGCTTTGCCCGGTTCCCGGCGTTGCTGTGAAGTCAGTACGGCGAGGTGACTGCGGCGGTTCCATCAGCCTTCTCTCCGGGGCTAAAGCCCGGATCTCATCTCCCGGATTCTGCGAGGGGCTTCGCTCAGGATGACAATTCTAAACAAAGAATGGATTGATCGAGGACGCGGGGGATCAGTCGTGGCGGAGGGCCTGGGTGGGGTTGATTCTGGAGGCGCGACGGGCTGGGCCGAAGCCTGCCAGGAGTGAGATGAGGATCAGGACGGCGGCCACGCAGGCGAGGGTGATGGGATCCCAGCTTTCCAAGCCGTAGAGCATGGAGTTGATAAAGCGCGAGAGCCACAGAGCGGCAATGATGCCGAGGGCTGTGCCTGCTACGGCCATCCAGGAGACTTCGCTCAGGACGAGGCGGAGGACTTGATTGGCTTGTGCGCCGAGAGCCATGCGGATGCCGATTTCGCTGGTGCGGCGGGACACGGTGTAGGCCATGATGCCGTAGATCCCGATGCAGGCGAGGATCAGGGCGAGGAGGCCGAAGCCGGCGGTGAGCTGGGCGAAGATGCGCTCGTTGGTGAGGGTTGAGGCGATCTGCTCCTGCATGGTGCGGACGTCGATGAGTGGGAGGTCGTGATCAAAAGAGGCTACGGTTGCGCGAACCTGGGTGAGGATGCCGGCTGGATCGGCTTGAGTGCGGATTTCGGCGACAATGCGGCCGGCTTCAAGGTGCTGATTGTCGCTGAGGTAGAAGGTGGGTGGGGTTGGGGCGCGCAGGTCGGCGTAGCGGGTGTCGGCGGCGATGCCGATGATTTGAACGGGGCCGGCGGCTTCGTCAGCATCGGCTTCGAAGGTCTTGCCGATGGGGTTCTGGTTGGGAAAGAACTGCTCGGCGAGGGCGCGGTTGATGACGGCCACGACGGGCGAGTTTGGCGTGTCCGATGAGTTGAAGCTGCGGCCGGCGAGGATAGGAATGCCCATGGTGGAGAAGAAGTCTCCGCCGACGCGGTTGGTCTGAACTCTGGTGGGCTGGTCTGTCGATCCGGAGCGTCGAAAGGTTGAGCCGGAGTGGCCGTCGCCCATGACCGCGATGACGCTGAAGGAGACCGACCGGACGCCGGGGAGGGCGGCGAGTTTCTCCTGGAGTTGGCGGTAGAGGGCGTTCATGCGGGCGTCGGTGTAGCGTGTGCGGGGTGGGTTGAGGCGAAAGAGGAGCAGGTGGTCGGCGCGGAAGCCCAGCGGTGTGTTGCTGAGGTTGATGAGGGTGCGGACGAAGAGAGCGGCACCGATGAGAAGAATGGTGGATAGAGCGATCTGGAAGACGACCAGACCTTTGCCGAGACGGGCTCCATGGCGGGAAGTGGTGGCGTGGGGTGAATCTTTGAGTGCGGCTGTTGTGTTGGTGCGGGTCGCTTGCCAGGCGGGGAAGATGCCGAAGAGAAGTCCAGTGAGGAGGGAGATGGCGGCGGTGAAAGCCAGGATTTGCCAGTCGAAATCGGATTGGATGGGCACGGATTGCGACGAGTTCGAGAGCATGGCCGGGAGGGCGTTGCGGCCGAGATAGCCGAGGGCCAGGCCGGCTGCTCCGCCGAGAGAGGAGAGCAGGAGGCTTTCGGTGAGCATCTGGCGGAGGATGTGGCTGCGGCGCGCGCCGAGCGCGAGACGGGTGCTCATTTCGCGCTGGCGGGAGGCGGCGCGGGCGAGGAGCAGGTTGGCGAGGTTGACGCAGGCGAGGAGCAGGACCAGGCCGGAGAGCGCGAGGAGGATGTAGGAGGACTGGCCGTACTGTCCGTGGAGGGAGTCGGCGCCGCGACTGCCGGCTTCGAGGCGGAGATGCAGGCTTTCCATGGCTTTGGCCGAGGGGACGACGGATTGCGCGGCAGGGCGAAAGGCTAGATCGAGCTGAGTCTGTGCTTGCGTTTGGGCCTGGGATTCGGGCACGCCGGGGCGGAGGCGGATCATGACCTGGAGCCACCAGGATTGCGGATTGTCGAGGAGAGAGACGCTGCCGTTCTGGGCGCGAGGAACGACCAGCGGCTGCTGGGCGATGGGAACGAAAAGCTGGACAACCGTACCGTTATCGAGGCCGTTGAAGCTTGCCGGGGCGACGCCGACAATGGTGACGAGGCTTCCATTGAGTGCGATGGTCTGGCCGAGGACGGAGGGGGAGCGCGCGTAGTGCCGGGTCCAGAAGGAATCTGAGATAAGGGCGACGGGGGCGGCTCCTACGGTGTCGTCGGCGGGAGTCAGGGCGCGGCCGAGGACGGGAGCGATACCGAGCGTGTCGAAGGCTCCGCCGCTCAGGAGTTCGGCGGTGGCGAGGTTGGGCGTGTTGTCGACGGTGGCGGTGAGGGAGACATCTTTGAAGGCGAGGATGCTTGCGAAGGCATCCGTGCGCCGGCGTAAAGCTTCGTAGACGGGATAGGAGAAGGCGCTGCTGACGAGGCCAGTGGGGGTGGCAAAGACGTCACCCCAGACGGGCGGGACGGGCCGATCCGGGCCGCTGGTCCAGGTGAGGATGCGGAGTTGGTGAGGATTCTGTACGGGCAGGGTGTCGAAGAGGACGCGCTTGGCTACGGAGAAGATGGCGGTGTTGGCGCCGATGCCGAGGGCCAGGGATGCTATGGCGATCAGGGTGATGAGCGGGTTGCGATAGAGCTGGCGGGCGGCGAAGCGCAGGTCGCGTGCGAGTGTGGCGAGGGCGAGGAAGCTGCGCAGATCGCGGCGGTGCTGCTGGTGGAGTGGTGTGATGCCGAACTGGCGCCGCGCCGATGCTGCTGCTTCTTCGGGGGACATTCCGCGCGCGATCATGCGGTCGGTCAAGAGCGCGATGTGAGTTTCGATTTCTTCGCTGAATTCGCGGTCGTCTTGTTGGTGTCCGAAGAGGGATCGGAGTTTTGCGAGGAAAGCATGCATGGTTGAGGTCCTCGGATCATGTAACGCTCGGTGAATGGAAATCCTTAAGAAGCAGATCCTTCACTTCGTTCAGGATGACAACATCTCTGGGGCAACTGGATGGTTTGGCCGATCAGCTTTCGGCTTGCTGGGCGAGGACGCGGCCGATTACGCCGGAGATGCGCTCCCAGTTTTCGGTTTCTACGGTGAGGCGTTTCAGGCCGCGCCTGGTAATGGCGTAGAAGCGGGCCTTGCGGTTGTTCTCGGAAGTGCCCCACTCGGATTTGATCCAGCCCTGATGCTGGAGGCGGAGCAGCGAGGTGTAGACGGTGCCTTCGTTGAGAGTGAGGACGTCCTCACTGAGCTGCTCGATGCGCCGGGCGATGCCGAAGCCATGAAGTGGTCCGAGGGCATGCAGGGTTTTGAGGATCATGAGATCGAGGGTGCCCTGGAGGACTTCGGATTTTTCGGACCTGGCGACTTTTTCTGAGGGCATTGCTGCTCCTTTGGATATTGCATAGGAGAGTAGCATGGTTCCTTTGGAATGTGCAAAGGAAAACGGCGAGCTGGCCGCTGCGCGGTTGGCGGGTAAGCGAGTGAGGGGCGGTGCGGCGGTTTTGGGGTCAGCTGTTTTGCTGGATTAGAGTCGCGATGGTTTCGCGGAGTTGAGCGGTGAGAGCGTCTGCTTCGCGGATGTGGCGGCCTTTGGTGGGGATGGGGTTGCCGAAGACGAATTTGAGCGGCTTGCCGGAGTTGTAGAACTCGGTGGTGTGGATGGGGAGCAGGTCGTAGACGCCGATGAGGGCTACGGGGACGAGCGGGACCTGGGCACGGATGGCAAGGTAGGCTGCGCCATTCAGGAAGGGTTGGAGTTCGCCATGGGGGGTGCGTGAGCCTTCGGGGAAGACGTAGACGCTCAAGCCGTCGCGGAGGGTGCGGACGGCGGCGCCGAGGCTTGAGAGAGTGGCGCGGGGGTTGGCTGTGTCGATGGGGAGCTGGCCGGAGCGGGACAGGTACCAGCCGATGAAGGGGAGGGTCCAGAGCTCTTTTTTGGCGAGGATTCGGAACTGGAATGGCAGGCTGGCGAAGACGACCGGCGTATCCATGTACGAGGTGTGATTGCCGGCAAACACGCACTGGCTGTGCGGGCGCGAGCCGGCGCCGGGCGGCGCACCTTCGGCGATCCTGGATTCGCTCTCGCGGACTTGGTTATTCAACAGGTCTGCTGGGATATTTTCGACGCCGATAACTTTGAGGTGCGATCCCGAGCAGAAGATGGAAGCTTTGGCCCAGATGCGGGCTATGCGTTGCTGCAAGCCGCCGTGTTTGTCGAAGATTGAAGCGGCGAGCGAAAGGCAGCCGAAGAAGGCCAGGGCCAGGACGAAGGGCGGGGCCAGAAGGACATAGCTGCGAATGCGGGTTGAGAGTGGGAGCGGGTTGGGCCTCACCTGGCGGGACTCTCTTTGGGCGGTCCTTGTTGGGCGGCTGCCGGTTGGCTCGGGGCTGTTTGCTGTGCGAGGAGGATGTGACGCGCTTCGCCGACGAGGTAGACGCTGCCGCTGATGACGATTCTGGAGGGATGGAGGTTGAGGGCGAGTTGGATGGCCTCGGCCACGGTGCTGGCTGGGGTGGATGGTACGCCGGTAGCTTCGGCAGCGGCGAGGAGGTCGGCTACTTCCGTAGCGCGGGGGGAGTGGATGGGCGAGAGGATGACATGGTCGAAGATGTGGAAGAGGATCTGGGTCATCTCGCGCAGGGGCTTGTCGCGGAGGCAGGCGAAGATCAGGACATTTCTTGCGTTCGACTCGCTATCCGACATCTCAGAAGCGAGATGTGGGGCAACCTCGTTGGTTGAGGAGCTCAGGGCGGCGCGGAGGGCCCAGGCTCCGGCGGGGTTGTGGGCTACGTCGAGGATGAATTCCGCGCCCGCTGGGGCTAAAGCCCCGCTTCCATCCCCTCCTTGATCGGCACGGCTGGAGTCGTGGCCGGTTACAAGGCCTGATGTTGAGGGGAGTTGGATCGACTCGAGGCGGCCGGGCCAGCTGGTGGTGTGGATTC
>Ga0302319_10026271_pt1 | contig 10264 bp, 7 predicted proteins | sample Bog_T0_2_FD_203319 | JGI IMG/M metagenome (GOLD analysis project Ga0302319, IMG submission 203319) | Peat permafrost microbial communities from Stordalen Mire near Abisko, Sweden - Bog_T0_2 | ecosystem: Environmental > Terrestrial > Soil > Wetlands > Peat | place: Sweden: Abisko, Stordalen Mire...
CTGCGAATCCGAACGTGTCGTCCGTTCGGTTCCAACGGTTACCACTCATGCTTAGTCCAACTGCCAAAGACCTGTCGATCTCAGTGAATGTGAATGACTCCGTGCGACCGTCATCCCAGCTCAGGCGCACGAATGCGCCTAGGTCCTGGGTAAGCTGCTGGTCCCAGCTTATGCCAATTCCAACTTTTGACCTATAAGCACGCGACTCGGTAAGGGCATTCGCGATTTCAGGATTCTCAAGGGCATCCTGATAATTGCCCATATGGGCCTGGTTCCAGTAGACAAACGGCCTAAAAGTGCCGGTAAGGTTGCCGACTGAATAATGCCGGTCGAATTGGAGGATTTGGCCGTGCGCATCCAAGAAGTGGTAGTCCAAACGTGCCCCGTTCGATTCCGTTGGCTCCATGAATATCCCGTAATGGATCTCCCAGTTCCTAGTGTTCCACTCGGCGACAAAACCGGCTGTATAGCCAACGACATCGGCGGGATAATCCCACGCAGCGCTCTCCCAGAGAGCCCAATTCATGAATTGGCTGCGTGTATCGTGGCTGTACGTGTTCGCATCAAAGAAATCGCTGGATGCGAACTTACCGATGCTTAGCGTAATCCGGTTCACGTCTAGAGCATCGGCAATCTGGTTGGGACCGTCGCCAATCTTCTCCTTTTCGCCGCCTAACCCGAAGGTTTGCTGGAGGTACAGCCTCGAGGTGCTGTAATGCAGGTTGGGGAATGCTGCCTTAACGGCCTCACCGTTGGGAAACCCGGCCATCCCCAGCGTGTTGCTCAAGCCATGTCCTTGGAAGGCTTCGGGGTCATAGTAAAGCTCCGTACCTGATCGGATCCTGTAGCCAATGAACAACGAGAACGAGAAAGTCCTTTCGGCCTGGGAATCCCCGGTGAAGCTATTCGGCCCACCATAGGGCGAATCAAAGGAGGGGTGGGCTTGGTCTATCCAGGTCGCCTGAGTATGGAGGCTCCACGGCACGTAAACATCGGTTGCAGGCTGGACGTCATCGGCCAACAAACCTCCGTTTATCCCATCAAATGAGATTAGGACCGCCGCAAGAAGTCTGGCGCATGCGAATGTGCGGCGATCAACCGGAATACCTTCGAGTTCATCCCCGCATCCGTGTCGATTCTCTCGAGCTGATCTCTCTTCTCGAAGTTTAGGTTGGTTGGTATCGGGGCCAAAGCTTCGCCTAACGGCGTTGAGAAACGTCGGTAACATATGGGAGTGGCGCTAGTGTTTTTTTAGATCGGCAACTCGATCTTGGCGCCATTCATCGAGTCGCGAAAATCCTATTACGATTTCGTGTCGGTAATTGCTGGGCTAGGAGCCGAATGTGCCGACGAATCGGAAGGCTCCGGTAAGTTTCTGAATTCCCGCGCAAACTTTACCCTGATCAACGCCGGAAAAATAAGGAGATAGATGCGGATTGCTAAGAGGGCCACCCGGGCGGGCGGTCACTGGGCGCTATGGAAGGCATTCCATGTTTGGAGCGCAACCAGTAGCACCATTAGTACGACATAGACCCGCAATCCCCAGAGGAGAATGACCGTTCGCCGGTTCAATGCCTGACGTCCAAAGGGTTGTTTCGCAGTCGAAAGTTGATCGGGTTCGAGCACCTCATACACCCAATTGGATGAAGGATTGGGAAGCGCGGTCTGTTGCAGTTCGATTTCCATATTGTTGTTCATTTCTAGGTCGTTGTGTGTCGGGTGTGTTTTCTGAAGCTTCCTAGGAGGGGAGTAAGTGTGGGAAAATGGTGGTTATTCCGAAAATGAGCCCTGCTAGGACGAGCAGGATCGTCACCGTAACCCCAAAGAAATTAGCCATCGGCCCGTTCGCATGCTCTCCCATGATCTCACGGTCGTTGACCAGGAGCATGAGGAATACGATGGCCGGCGGCATCGCCAGCACCGCGATGACATTCACGAGGAGCACGATTAAGACCAGCGGCGCATTGGGAATGAGGACGAGGGCGGCTGCGATGGCGGCCGCTGCGACTAGGACCGCGTAAAACAGCCAGCCTTCGCGCAAAGGACTGTTCAGACTGCGGGCGGTTCCTGTCACCTCTCCAAAAGCGTACGCCGAGGAGGACGAAATGGTGATCGCCGCCACCAGCCCAGCCTCGAAGATTCCGATCGCAAACAGGGTAGCGCCGATGTTTCCCACATACGGCACCAAGGCCTGGGCAAACGCTGCCCCCTCTAGGTTAGAAGCGTCGACGTGGTGTGCGAACAGCGGCGCCGTGGCCAGTACCGTGGCTATGGCGGCGATTGCGGCAAGCACCGCACCGATTGCAGTATCGATACGGCCGTGGCGAATGTCGGCAGTTGTCAATCCCTTGTCGACGACGGCGCTTTGCTGAAAGAACAACATCCAAGGGGTCACAGTCGCCCCGATATTCGACATTACCAGCAGGATGAAGCCTGCTGTAACCCCCCCTGGCAGCGGTCCCCATGAGAAGAATGCCCGCACCACCTGACTACTCACCGGGTGTGCCATGAGCGCGACCGGCACGAAGATGAGATTAAAGATAGCAAAGCCGAGAGTGATGCGCTCCCACGTCCAGTAGCGTCGCGTGAGCACCACGGCGACCACAACGAGGAGGGCCCCCAAAACCGCAATCGCTGGGGGAACACCGAAAAAGCCTAGGCCCGCGCGGACCGCGATGAATTCGGTGACAAGAGTTAAGAGGTTTCCGAAGACTAGGTCGGCCATCGCGAAGAATCCCCAGAAGCGCCCGAATCGGGCATAGATAAGCTCCGCATGCCCGCGTTTGGTGGCCGCACCGAGGCGAACTGTCATCTCCTGAATCACAAACGCCATCGCGAAGGTGAGGGCGATAAAAGGTAGAAAAAAGCCGACCCCATAAGACGCGCCTGTTTGGGCGTAGGAAATCATGCTAGGTCCGTCGTTCTCACCCAGCATGACCAGAATACCTGGTCCAATAAGGAGCCAAAGAAGCCTCAAGGATCTGGTCCCTCCCTTGCCATTGCGAAGGAGGTGGACCCGGCGGCGGTCGCCGGCGCGTTTGATGTCCTCCTCGGTGAAGTCTGCGGGCGACCCCTCGGGACAAATCGGTTGGGTCATTTCTTGCCTGCCATTACTCATTACAATGAATGGTAGAGAAACCGTGTTTGAATAGTCAAAAACTAAATTACGATTGCCAAAATTTTGGTATCGGGTTACGCCACTGGAAGATGCCGACCAGCACTGCCGAGAACTATTTGAAATCGATCCTGATCCTATCCGGGGGCGCCGACGGGGTCGTTGCGACGGGAGCGATAGCCGAAGCCCTAGGTGTCACGCCGGGAACCATTTCGACGATGGTAAAGTCGTTGGCGGGCCAGGGGTTTCTTGAATACCGATCCCGCGAGGGCGTGTGGCTGACAACCGAGGGTCGGAAGGCTGCCCTTGTCGTATTGCGCAAGCACAGGTTGATAGAGACCTTTCTGGTCCAGGCCCTCAAGATGGACTGGTCCGACGTCAACCAGGAGGCCGAGGCGTTGGAACATTCAATTTCGGACCGGGTTCTCTCCCGAATCGACGACTATCTAGGCCACCCTGAGGTCGACCCGCACGGCGATTTGATTCCCCGGCTCAATTCCTTGCAATTCGAACGCAGCGGCGGCCCGACCTTGGCGACGTGCGCTATCGGGAAGCCGTTGCGAGTCGAGCGCATCCTCGACCAAAGCCCGGGCTTCCTCACCTTTATCCAAGACAACGGTCTAAAGCCAGGAGCGAGGCTCAGGCTAAGGAAGCGAGATGAGGTGGGTGGGGTAGTCGAATGCGAACTGTCCGATCGAATTTGCGTCTTGGGACTGACTGAGGCGCGGAAGGTCGAGGTCAAAGTCAGTTCCTCAATTGCAACTATCCCGCCGGCGAAGCCGACTGTTTAACTGGCCTTCGTCGGCAGACATTCGATGCGGCCGCGCATCCAGAGGGTGTCCGTATCTTTGTCGAGGTCCGAAATCCTACGCGATTGTTTCCCTTTGGCGCCACGTTCGACCCATCATTTCCAGCCGCGTAGCGGGGCACCCAATGGTTTAGCACGAACGAAGGAGTGCTAAACTTTTTCTGCGAACAATGTTTCGAGGTGCTAAACTCGAGCAGAGACCTGGTGCTAAACTGAAGGGAGCCGATTAGACGCACGGAATACGTGTTCAGTTATATACCTGGATGTTCTGCTGCTAAACTCGCGAATTTTTCAGGCTTGCGATCTGCGGTCACACAGGGATGCCATTTGCTGATTGGCAGGCATCTGCCGCAGAAGCTACACCGGCGGGATGAAGTCGATTTCCCTGGTTCGTCCCGGCAGAAGGAGACGCTTTTTGACCCCAGTTACTATCCCACCTCGTGATTGGCATCTAAACCAACAAGGTTGGGATCGCATAGAACCACCGGTCATGCCTTCTCGACAGAGCGGCCTCGGTAGGATTTATAGGTCGGGCATGCGCCTACCGCTCACGTTGACCCTAACGTTCTGCGCTCTGACGGCAGCTGCGGAGCCGCAGAAGATATCTTTTGCCAGGGTATTCCCTAACGCCGGGCAGATTGGATTATTCATCGCCTCAGCCGATGGCAGCGATGAACGACCTTTGTTGGGCAATCAGGAAATTGACTATGATGCCGTATGGTCGCCAGACGGCGCGACGATCGTGTTTACCTCCGAGCGGGACGGTTCAGCGGATCTATTCCGTGTAGAGGCCGACGGAACCGGTCTGGAGCGGTTGACAGACGACCCCGCCTACGACGACCAAGCGGCATTTTCGCCCGACAGCCGGCAAATTGTTTTCGTTAGCTCCCGGAATGGCGGCTTTGCCCATCTGTGGATCATGGACCTCGCCACACGGCGCACACGAATGCTGACCTCGGGAGCCGGCGGTGACTTTCGACCGGCGTGGTCGCCTGACGGGAAATGGATCGCCTTTTCGTCTGACCGGGAAAGTTCATTGCCGTCCGCAGACGGTCGCTGGGAGCGATTGCAGGTCGTCGATCTATACGTGGTCCGCACGGATGGCACCGGGTTGAAGCGGATCACGGAGCACGGGAATTTCACAGGAAGCCCTAAGTGGGCTGCTGATGGTCAGCACCTGCTTGCCTATGCAATGAAGGCGGAGCAGACCCTTGCGAACAGGCGCTTTCACCCGGACGCCGGGAACGACACGCGTCTCGTCTTGATAGAGGTCGCGACTGGAAAAACGACCGATGTGGCAGCCGGGCCCGGTGTGAAATTTGACCCATCTTTTGTCGGCAACACCATTGGCTACATCAGAAAGGACAATGAAGGGTCTGGATCGGGCGTTTACTACGTCGATGGCAAGAGCGGACCCAAGGGCGATATTCGGGCCGCTTCCTGGTCGCCAGAGGGTTCGAGGGTGGTGTTTCACAGGAGGATGACTGCGCCGCCAACAACGTGGCACAAAACCTTCAGCCGGCTCCCTGGATATGAGCTCACGCTTACGGGCATTCTACCGTCGTTCAACCCATCAGGGGATCGGTTCGTCATAGTCGCTCGGCCGACAAACGGAGTGCATGGCTCGGGAATAGCAATCGCCGCCACAGGAAGTAACACGCCTGAGGTGATCTTTCGGGATCCAACGCGCAACGTCTTGGGCCCTCAATGGTCTCCGGATGGAGCAACGATCATGTTTGGCATTGGCGATTTCGACGCATTCTTCAACGGCTTCCACGGGAAATTTCTGAAGCAAGGGGACCGTGTTGAGGGCGGCGCCCAGATAGCATCAATCCGGCCAGATGGCACTCGGTTTCGCGAAGTTACAACAGGTCCCAACAACAATGGGTTTCCGTCGATGGCGCCCGATGGCAAGCGCTTCGTCTACCGAACCTTCGGGGCCAACGGCGACGGACTTCGGATCATGAATCTTGAAACGAAAGAGGTCACCACGCTAACCGAAGGCTATGACAATTTTCCTCTTTGGTCTCCGAGGGGCGATCTGATCATGTTTTCACGGCAGACCCATGGCAACTACGAGGTCTTCACGATAAGGCCCGATGGGACGAACGTGAAGCAGCTCACATTTACCCGTGGAATCGACGCCCACATGACATGGTCACCGGATGGCGAGTATATCGCGTTTGCGTCGTCGCGAATGGGTTACAAGGATGAAGGGACGTACACCGATGCCCCGCAGCCCTATGGGGAGATTTTCGTGATGCGATATGACGGCACAGATGTCCAGCAATTGACCGACAACCAGTGGGAAGACGGCACCCCAGCCTGGCAGCCGATCGGCAGTTCGCAGGCGAAGCTTTAATCAGGTCCAAGTGTCATCGGCTAACCCTATCCACCCATCAAGGGCCAAGATATTCACCGACATGCACGTTTAGCGGCGCGCTCGAAATCTGAGTTCGTTTAGCAGTCCATACGGCAATCTGCCTCAGGTATTGAACTCACTTGTCCCTGCTCATGGCTTGCCTACCAAACTTGGCCTTATTGGCCGTTCGAATCTGGGATGGTGGAGCATCTCTGGGTTTACCACAAACGTTGGGGCGGTAAATTTTTCCTGCGAACAACGAATTCGAGTGGTAAACTATGGGCTGATGACGGTGGCAAACTGAGTATAGCCGCCCGCCTTCATTCGACAGGCATTCGCCGCAGAAACTCCGCCGGCGTGATGATATCGATCTCCCTGAATCGCCTCAGTGGAAGGAGATGCTTTTTGTCCCCGGTTACTATCAGCTGCGCCTCGGCCGCTACCCCACACTCCAGAATCATTTCGTCGCCGGGATCGGGCGTGGCGCCCTCCGTTCGCTCAGTTGGAAAAACCAAGGTAGCCGCCTCAGACAGGGCGGCTGCCCAATCGACATACTTATGGCTGGGGTATTCTAGGCGCAGCTCTTCTATAGTCTCGTGGTATTCAGCCAAGAGCTCCGGACTTAATACCGCCTCACAGTGGCCATCCACCCACCTCGACAGACAATAAAATGGAGCACCTCGCCAGAAAGTTGCACTGGCTACCACGTTTGTGTCGAAAACGACCTTCACGCCTTATTTCGATTTCGAACGCGCTCGATCGCCTGGAAAACCGCACCTTCATCCCGGGCGGTGATATCGGGTAGGTCTCGGCCCGCGAGCAGCAGTGCCCTGACACGTGACGGAGTAAGCGGTCGATGCTTACGCAGTACGATGAGGCCGTTAAAAAACCCAACTTCGAGTTCGTCCCCAGATTTAATTCGAGCCTGATCCCGGATGCCTTCCGGGATGACCATCTGTCCCTTTACCGATACTTTAGCGATCATCGGGTAAGCCTAGCATTACTGGGGTAAGATTCAAGATTTATTTCCGCGCGCCATCGTCCCACTTGCGGGAGCGGCAGGTTTCATTTCCGGGCCAATCCCCCGACTGAAAGGGACGTCCGTTTAATTTAATCAATTACAGAGAAAGGGGTTACAGACTCATCGTTCGTTGGCATGTAAGACGCGACCTTATCTGCAGTTTGGAGAGCGGCATCTTCAATCAACAATCGGCTCATATTCATGTTCAATGACCTAAGGCTATCCATCCGCAGGCTGGTTCAAGACCGCGGATTCGCGACTGTGGCTGTACTAACTCTCGCCCTTGGCATCGGGGCGACGACTGCGACGTTCAGTATAGTCAATCGTGTCGTGCTGCAACCCCTGCCGTATCCAAATGCTGATCGTCTGGTCCAGATTTTTGAAGACTACAAAGGCGATGGCACCGGACAGAATGCAGTCTCCGGAGGAGTAGCCCACGCCTGGCAAGAGCAGAGCTCTACGCTCGAAGGCATGGCAACAACCAATAGGATCAGCGCCAATCTTACGGGCGAAACGAAACCCGAGCGCCTCGATGGCCTTCAGGTCAGCTCCAACTACCTCCATGTGCTCGGCCTCGCCCCTTCCCGCGGACGGGATTTCCTCGCTGATGAAGGTGACGCGGGACAATCAGAATCCGCCATCCTCACCTATTCCATGTGGCAGCATTACTTTGGCGGCCGAGTCGACCTTGTTGGCCAGACGATTCGACTTTCGAACAAGCCGACTACCGTCGTAGGGATACTCTCCCCGGATGCCCGGCTGTCCGAGAATGTCGATTTTCTCACCCCCTTCGCCTATGGTAGGAATGGATGGTCCACCGCCTTCGCCGGCCACAATCTGTCGGTTGTTGGACGGCTCAAGCCGTCCGCGACAGTCGCCGCGTTGAAAAGCGAGATGGCCGTGATCACCTCGCGCATCCGAAGCAACTTTCCGGACTTTAAGCGCAACTGGGGGGTAACCGTTGTGCCTTTGCACGAACAGATCACCGGCGATATACGCCCCCAGCTCGTCCTCCTTTTTGGGGCGACGGCCTGCGTCCTATTGATAGCCTGCTCGAATGTTGCGGGACTGCTCCTTGCCCGCACCATCAAACGCCAAAGGGAAATGGCGCTGAGGCTCGCACTCGGCGCAAGCAGCTCCTCGATCACTCGACAGGTACTCATTGAAAATATCGTCTTGTCGCTGACAGGGGGAGCGATCGGCCTCATGGCAGCGGTCTGGTGCATTGATGTGTTTAGGCAGTGGCGGCCTCCAGAATTTGCCCCAGGCGTGCCCGTCTACGTCGACTGGATGGCGCTAGCATTTGTCCTTTCGGTCTCGATCATCTCGGGGCTCATATCGGGATTTATACCCGCATGGCGACTTGCCCGCTCCGGATTCGAACATCTGAAGAGCGGAGGCCGTACCTCGGCCGAAGGAACGCATTCGGGAGCACGCGGAGTTCTGATCGTCGGCCAGATAGCGTTGTCCCTCATTCTCCTCGTTGGCGCCGGCCTGCTTCTTAAAAGCCTCCTGCGGGTCCAGGCGGTCCCGATGGGATTTGAACCGCGGGGCGTTCTCGCCGCGGACCTGACGCTTGATTCCGACTCATTTCGGGATCCCGCCAAGAGGCTAAGCTACCTCGAACAGATAGTCCAAAACGTGAAATCTGTTCCGGGAGTCGAGTCCGCAGGTCTATCGACATACCTGCCCGTGCAGAGCTGGGATACGGAATACGCATCTTCAAATGGCTCCTCGGCGCCTCCAATCATCGCCTCGGTCAATTTCATATTGGACGGCTACCTTTCGACGATGGGTATCCCAATTATAAAAGGCCGCCCCCTCGGACCCATTGATGATCGGCCCAATGCCCCTCCCACAATGCTCGTGGATGAGATCCTTGTTTCACAGCTTTTCCCGGGCTTGGATCCAATCGGTCGACGCGTCTCGTTCTTCGGACGGAACTACGAGGTCGTAGGTGTCACGGGCAATGTGCGATTTCGGGGAGCCGAAAGTGATGCGGCGCCAGAGCTCTACCTGCCAGAGTCATCCGCCTTCAGCTTCGACCGCAGCATGGTCGTGCGGACATCATTGCCTCCATTGTCGCTATCTAAGGCGGTACAGGCCGCAATCCTCGCGGTGGCTCCTGATCAACCGGTGTCCAAAATTCGAACCTACGAGCACATTATGAATCAGCAGGCGTTTACACGCCGGCTGATGCTGGACATGGTCGGGTTCTTCGGGCTGGCCGCAGTGGCGCTCGCCGCCATCGGCCTCTATGGAGTCATGGCCTTTTCGGTCAACAGCCGTGTTCGGGAACTGGGGATTCGAAACGCACTCGGGGCTTCGCGCTCCAAGATCTTCATGCTGGTTTTCTCGGGTGGACTAAGATTAACCGCGGCAGGCGTCCTTCTCGGCCTCATTGGCTCGTACTTTCTCAACCACCTCATGTTGCACCTCCTGTTCGGAACGACCGCGACTGACCCTTACACACTTGGATACGTAACGCTGTTGTTGTTAGGGGTAGCCCTTGTCGCCTGTTTCTTTCCCGCGCGCCGCGCGACCAAGGTGGACCCGATGGTCGCTTTGCGCGCTGAATAGATTTCGAATTCGTTTAGCATGGCATTCGAAGCCCAGGATCGGGTCGGTGCGCTCTCTAATACCCGCCAAGCGAGCTAAACCCGCTTCCTCCTGCCCAACGGCCACCTACAGCATTTGAGCACTCGGCCGTTCGAGTCCGGGATGGTGGAGCAGATCGGGATCAAACCGACGACCTCGTCGTTGCGAACGACGCGCTCTATCAACTGAGCTACTGCCCCGAGAGGAAGGGAAGTTATCTAAAATCCAAGGGGTGCAAGTCCACACCAATCTTGGCTGACCCAATCAGGCAACCCGGACATGGTCAGTCTCGGTGACCATCCGGGAGAAGATCATCTTGCCAGCCCCCGTGGGCAAAAGGCTGATAATTTCGACATTTAC
>Ga0302319_10026275_pt1 | contig 10264 bp, 8 predicted proteins | sample Bog_T0_2_FD_203319 | JGI IMG/M metagenome (GOLD analysis project Ga0302319, IMG submission 203319) | Peat permafrost microbial communities from Stordalen Mire near Abisko, Sweden - Bog_T0_2 | ecosystem: Environmental > Terrestrial > Soil > Wetlands > Peat | place: Sweden: Abisko, Stordalen Mire...
CTCTCTGTTTTCCGGAAATCGCTTTCCGGAAATTGTTTAACCGCCGAACGAGATGAAGTCACCCAATGCGATGGGCAGTGTCGGCGTAAAAGGATTAAAGGCGTAACTCACGCTGGCATCGAAACCGGCCTTGCCGGCGGCGGTGGCATTCACAAAGGGCGTCAAGGCGGTCACGGCCTGCGAGATGTCCGTCCATTTTAACGTGCGTTCATAGCCGTTATTGTTCGCGGGATTCACGTTTTCCGCCATCCCTTGCGCGCCGGTGACCGTGGAAAGGCCCAGGTCCGACGCCACCACGCGGGCCAGGCTCCGGTGATCGCTTTCGATACCCATGATGCGGGCGGCGGACACGCGCAACTGGTGGTTGCTGAAATTTCGGACGCCCACCAGGTACGCCGCAATGAAAGCATCTTCGAGCGTGACCAGGATGTTCATCGTGGTTTGCTGATCTTTGAACATTTGGGCCGGGTAATAAAAGGACGTGTACGGCGTCGGTTGGTTGGTCAGCGGTTTCAACACCGCGTAGTGCGACATTTCCTCCTGCAAAGCGGCTGTCAGATAATCCTGGTCATTGATGGACAGGCCGCCAAAGAACGGGGACGTGTTGATAATATTGGTGTAGGTGGTCACCGCGAGGGCTTCGGCAATTTCCGCGGCGATGATGATAGCCTTGTCGCCTTTCGTAAGCCTGAATCCGTCATCATGATCGCCGTCATGATTGTCCCAGCCGTGGTCGTTATCCGCCTTGCCGATGGACGGCAGCAGGGCTGCTCCGCCGATCAACGACGCGTACGTTAGAAACGAGCGACGGTTGAGGTTGGTTTTTTCTTTGTTTTCCAGCTTCTTCATAGCCTGCCTTTTGGTTGGATGTTTATTTATTTCATAGTATGAGCCCGGAACCAACTAAACCGGTCCGAGGCTTTCACTAGTCACTACGCCTCCACCGGCAATCCGGATGCATGGAAAATATTTTGCTGATCCGGTAGGTTGGCAAGAGCACGTTGCGCAAAAACGCCACGATCCTGGAATGCGGTAGCAAAGCGCAGCGGCGACACCGCTATTTTTCCGGGCGAGCCTCTGCGACTTACTCCATTGTAAAATTAGCCGAAACCACCGCTCTGATGGTTTTGTCCTTGGTCGTGGTATCATCCACGCCCTCCGCACTGGTGTCGTTTGAATTTTTCGCTGTGATTTGGAAAACACCCATTTTGGCGGATCTCAATCCCTTGATCTTGCGGCCGCCCTGATTAGCGATTTGTTCGGCGCGCTGGCGGGCGTCCTTGGTTGCTTCGGCCAGCATTTCAATCTTCGCCTCCGCTGCCTTGGTGTAAATAAACTGGATGCCTTGGTCGTCCAACTCGACGCCCTGTTCAACCAAAACGACAGACTGCTGCTGCAATTCCACGACCTGCCCGACATCGGCTGATTCCAGGTGAATGTTCTGTTGGAGGTGATAGCCAACGGTCTTCTCGGTTGAAGCGTCCTGGCTGAACTGGTTGGCTTGTGGTTTGAGGCGCTGAATTGTGATGGCTGAAATTTCCGCGTTGGTGATATTACGTTCTGTGAAAAAGGCAGCCACCTTCTCGCTATATGCTTGAAGCTTCTGCTGGGCTTCCAGCAGGGTTTCACCCTCGGCACTGTAATCGGCGGACCAAACGGCCAGATCAGAGGTGACATCCTGCCGGGCCGCACCGGTCACGGTAATGACCTGGGAATCGGCAATGTGCAGCCAAACCCGCGTGACTTGTGCGGTCGAAATGATGAGGCCGGCGGAAAGCAGGAGGCCGAGCAGGAACCCGCCCAATCCAAAACGATTGCCACTGTTGGCTTGCATGATCTTTTTGTGTTTAGCTTATTTCGATCCAGCCACAATTCGATTAATAAATGGTCAAATCGTCCTGCGTGCAGTGATTTCCCGCTTTTGGTCGGGGCGGCGTCGCTGCGCCGCCTATGGAATCTTTGCCCTTCCGTGTGTTCCGTGTATTCCGTGGTTCATCTGCCGCCTCGGTGCCTCTGTAGCTAATCAAAAGGCTTGAGCTGGTGTCCCCGTCCAGAATTGAACTGGAATCTCACGTTTAGGAAACGCGAGCTCTATCCATTTGAGCTACGGGGACAACTACGCTCAATTGCTCTGGCAGGAAAAATACCGTCCTTTGCCCGTTTGTCAGTCTCAAAACGATCCGAAACTGTTCTGGCGAAAGTTGCGGTCGTTGACACACACAAAACTAGGCGCGAAAATAAAACTCGATGAAGCAAGCCACGCTTATCTTCTGTTTTTGCCATATTCCTTTAGCAAAAGCTTAAATCCTTTTGACTTGCACGTTAAATGAATTGGGATTGAATATAAGCATGAAGCGGCAACTTCCTTTTGTGCTCATTGTTTTACTGCTCATCGAGGTTTCGGCGTTTGGTGGTGATACCAACGATTACAATGAAAGCGGCTACACGAAATTTGTCGAAGGTGATTTGAATGGGGCGCAAGCCGACTTCAATAAAGCCATCGAGCTAAACCCCAATGTGGCTCCCCCCTACTTCAATCGTGGCGCTATGAAATATCGCAAAGGGGATTTAGACGGCGCAATTGCCGACAACGCGAAAGCCATTGAACTCAAACCATCAAAGTCAAATCAGGCATCAAAGTCCCTGGTTTAAAGCGTTTACCCATCGCATTGAGACGGTTTCACCCGTTCAGAAAATCGAGAAAACTCCTGTCGCCGACCTTCCCTTCTCGCTCTGTCTTCAACCTTTTGACAAGAATGCCCAAGCCCGATCACACGGGCGTTTTTGCTTTTGCCCTCTCTCCGTGGATGGCAACATTGCCCTGTGGGCATCTCGCTTCGCCAGTTTGAGCAAATGAAGGATCGCGTCGCCGGCAAGGCGGCGCGGGAATTCGTGCCGTCCACGCCGGCCGATAACCGGCTGGCCTCCTCTTTTTCCGCCAAGATCGTGCTGGGTGTCGATCCCTCGCTGCGCGGCACCGGTTACGGCGTGATTCAGGCGGGACGGCCCCATGCGGTGGTGCTGGCCCAGGGCACGATTTTCTGTCCCCGCGATTGGCCGCGTTCCCATTGTCTCGCCCAAATCGTCCGCACCCTGCGCCAGGTGTTGGAGCAATATCGTCCAGAGGTTTGCGCGGTGGAGGGACTGTTCTTTGCCCAGAATCTGAAAACCGCGATCATCATGGGTGAGGCCCGCGGCGCGGCCATGTCAGTGATCGCCGAAGCCGGCCTGGACATCCATGAGATCGCCACGCGCAAGGTAAAACAGGCGGTGGTGGGTTATGGCGCCGCCCAGAAAATCGCGGTGGCGAAGATGGTGCAGCGGATGCTCAACCTGGCGGAGTTGCCGGCGCCTGACGCGGCGGATGCCCTGGCGGTCGCCCTGACCCACGCACAGGAATATTCGCGCTACCGGTTCCAGTCCCCCAAGAAAATCTGAAAGCCGCAAACCATGGAACCTCGCTGCCCGAAATTTCACCCACTGAGCTGTCTTCGCAGAATAAATCCGCGGCGGGTTTTGGGAGTAATAATTTTGGCCGATTGGCAAAGATTGCCCGCCCTCAGCCGAACCTCGGCCTCGCAGCTAACCCACTCCCCCAGGAGAGGGATTCAGTTTCGAACGCTTTTGGTTGCTTGTATGAGCCCAGTCACCAATCTTGCCGCGCGTATATGCGGAAAGCGACGGAACAATTCTCCTTCTCCTGGGGGAGAAGGTTGGGTTGAGGGCGGGCGTTTAAACATTTATGATGCTTATCCGTACCCAGATTATTTAATCGCATAACACAAAATGAAATGATCACTTTTCTCCGGGGAAAACTGGTGGAGGCGTTGCCGACGCAGGCGATTGTGGAGGTCAATGGGGTCGGCTACGAGGTGCTGATTCCGCTGTCGTCCTACGATAAACTGCCGGCGCCGGGCCAGGAAATCCAGTTGCTCACCCAATTGATCGTGCGCGAGGATGCGCACATCCTGTACGGCTTTGCCAGCGGGGTGGAGCGCGATCTGTTCCGGCTGCTGATCAACAGCGTCAGCGGGATCGGACCCAAGACGGCCTTGAACATTCTCAGCGGCATGAACGCGGTGGTGTTTCGCGGGGCGGTGGCCAATGGCGATGTGAAGGCGCTGAGCCAGATTTCCGGTGTGGGCAAGAAGACGGCCGAGCGCATCGTGGTGGAACTGCGCGACAAGATCGGTGCGGCGGGTGCGCTGGAGGCCGCCAGCGCGCGGCATGGCCTGGCGCCCGGCGACCAGAAACTGAATGACGCCATCCTGGCGCTCATGGCGCTGGGGATCAAACAGCTTGAAGCGCACGATGCGGTGCGCGCCGCCCAGGCGATGCTCGGGGCGTCCGCCTCGGTGGAGGAGCTGGTCCGGGCCTGTTTGAAAAAAGGCTGAGCGATGCGCGTGGAACCGATTCCCCAGCCGCCGATTGTTCCGCCTGGCCGCAAAGGCGGCGTGGTGGTCCCCCATGCCGCCAAATGGCATCAACGGCTGGTGGCTTTCCTGGTCTGGCTCTTCATCAGTGCGGTCGCGAAAACAATCCGGTTCCGGATCCATGATCCGCACGGGTTTTTGTCCCGCCGGGAGACCGGCCCCCTGATTTTTTGCTTCTGGCACAACCGGCTCGCCTTGTGCGTGGAACTCTATGCCCGATTACGCCGCGGGCAACACGCCTCGCCCGACGTGGCCGGCGTGGCCGGCTTGGTCAGTGCCAGCAAGGATGGGGCGCTGCTTTCCACAATCTTTGAAAGGTTTGGCGTGCAGGCGGTGCGCGGCTCCAGCAGCCGGCGCGGCGCGCAGGCGCTACGCGAACTGACCACCTGGTCGGAGCGCGGTTACGACCTGGCGATCACGCCCGACGGCCCGCGCGGCCCGCGTTACACCCTGGCCGATGGCACCGCCGGCCTCGCTTGTTTTACCGGGCGTCCGATCGTGCCGGTCTCCCATTATCTGCACTGGAAAGTTTCCCTGAACAGTTGGGACGCCTTTCAGATTCCCATGCCCTTTTCCATCTGCGAGGTTTCCATTGGCCGGGTTTTTAAGGCGCCCGCCGACGTCAACGCCAGCGATGCGGCTCGCGAAGTGTTTCGCCGGGAATTGGAAGCGGAGTTGCGTTCCATCACGCGGGATTGACCCAGCCGCCGCGAACACACACATTATGATCGCCCGGGTCAGTCTCGAAATCGCGCTGCGCAGGGAATTTGATTACGCCATTCCCGACGAACTGGCCGGACTGGTGGATGTCGGCAGTCGCGTGCAGGTTCCGTTCGGGGCGCGAACCATTCTGGGCGTGGTCACGGCGGTGGCTGAGGAGTCGGCGCACACGAAGCTGAAGCCGATCCTGAAAATCATTGGCGGGCAGACGCTGGTCACGGAAAAAGTGCTGCGCCTGGCGCGCTGGATCGGGGAATATTATTGCTGCGCACCGGAGCTTGCCCTGAAGGCGGTCCTGCCCGAGGCGGTGCGCCGGGAGGATTCAAGCTGGCGGGAACGATTATTTGTCCGCCTGCGATCCGGGGCTGGCGTACCGCCGAAGTTATCCAAACGCCGCCAGGAGGTGCTGAACCTCATCGAAGAGCGGCGGGAAATGTTGTTGTCCGAGTTGGTTGAACTGGCGGGCACCACGGCGGCGACGGTCCGCAAGCTGGAGGATCTCGGGTTGGTGGAGATCAGCGTGCAAATTTCCGAGCGCGATCCCTATGCGCGCGAACACATCCTACCCTCGCAACCCCTGACCTTGAATCCCCAGCAATCGGTCGCCCTGGAAAAAATCAAGGCCGCCCTGCAACGTGCTGTCTCGCCAGTGGGGCATCCCACCATGCTGCCGGCAGAGCTAAATTCTCCACCAAATTCTGAGCGTAAACCTGAGAAAACGACTAAACCAAAAAGTTTGATCTGTCGGCAGGATGGTCCGAAGCCGGACGGGCAAAGCAGCCCGCTGGGGGGCGGTACGTTTTTGTTGCATGGGGTGACTGGGTCGGGCAAGACGGAAATTTATCTGCAAGCGCTGGCGCACACGCTGGAGCAGGGGAAGGGCGCCATTGTGCTGGTGCCGGAAATTTCCCTCACGCCGCAAACGGTGGAACGTTTCAAGGCGCGGTTCAGCACCGGAAAACTTCAGACGCTTGTGGCCGTGTTGCATTCCCACTTAAGCACAGGTGAGCGACACGACGAATGGCACAAAATCCGCCAGGGCAGGGCCCGAATTGTGATCGGGGCCCGCTCGGCGATTTTTGCGCCGGTGGAACCGCTCGGGTTGATTATCGTGGACGAGGAACACGAGCATAGTTATAAGCAGGAGGAGTCTCCGCGTTACCACGCCCGGGATGTGGCGATCATGCGCGGACGGATGGAGGCGGCCGTGGTCGTGCTCGGCTCCGCGACGCCGTCGCTCGAAAGTTTTTATAACACGACCATCGGAAAATATGCGCTGCTGGAATTGCCCGAGCGGGTCGACGATCAAAAGATGCCGCGCGTCCGCGTGGTGGACATGCGCCAGACCTCGCGCCAGGACAAAGGTCCGCCGATCTTTTCGCCTCAGCTCAAGGAGGCAATCACCCAGCGGCTGGAGCGGGGTGAGCAGACGATCCTGTTTTTGAACCGGCGCGGTTATTCCAGTTCCTTGCAGTGTCCCTTGTGCGGTTATGTGGCCAACTGTCCCAACTGCAGCATCACCCTCACTTATCACCGCCTGGAACAGAAACTGGCCTGCCACATTTGCGGTCATGCGGAAAAAGTGCCGTCGGTCTGCCCGGAACCCAAGTGCAAGAATCCGGCCATCCGGTTTGCCGGCACGGGCACCCAACGGGTCGAGGAGGTGCTGCGAAAACTGTTTCCCAAGGCCCGCATCAACCGCATGGATGCCGACACCATGAAACGCAAGGAGGATTACCGGACGGTGCTCGGGGATTTCCGGGCCGGCAAAATTGACATCCTGGTTGGCACCCAAATGATTGCCAAGGGCCTGCATTTCCCCAACGTCACGCTGGTCGGCATTATGTATGCCGACCTGGCGCTATATCAGCCGGATTTTCGCGCGGGCGAGCGGACCTTTCAACTGCTTACCCAGGTCGCAGGCCGCGCCGGCCGCGGGGATGTCGAGGGTGAGGTGTTTGTCCAGGCTTTCGCCCCGTTTCATCCGGCCATCCAGTATGCGCGGCGCCATGATTTCAACGGGTTTTACGACCAGGAAATGGAATTTCGCGCCCAGTTAAAGTATCCCCCTTTCAGCCGGGTCGCCCTGATCACCCTCAAGGGGCGAAATGAAGAAAAGGTCAAATTCGTGGCGGAACATTTAAAGGAGGAATTAGAGAGACAATTGCGCGGAAAGTCCGGTCCGGCGGTGGCTGCGATTCCGGCGGCAACCCTATTTGATTTGGATCAATTCGAATCCTCTCAAACGCCCGCCGCGCCCGCCGCTGCGCCCAAGCACGCGTTTAAAGATCTGGTCCTGGCCGGCCCGGCCCCGGCCCCGTTGTTGCGGGCGGAAACGTTCTACCGCTATCAGATCATGCTGCGCACCCGCGCCATGACCGCCTGCAGCCGCGAGTTGGCGGTGATTATTCAAAAGCTCACGCTGCCGGAGGATGTCACGGTGGCGGTGGACATTGACCCGGTAAACCTCAGCTAAGCAACCCAGCTACGCGCCCGGCTGAACGCTGATAAATTCCCGGTGCAATCGCGCGTAGACGCCCTCCGCCCGCAGCAAGCTGTCGTGGGTGCCGCGTTCCACAATCCGGCCCTGTTCCAGCACCAGCACCAGGTTAGCCTTCCGGATCGTGCTCAAGCGGTGCGCCACGATGAACGCGGTGCGTCCGTGCAAGAGAATCTCCAGCGCCTTTTGGAGCCGCGCCTCGGTGACGGAATCAATCGCGCTCGTCGCCTCGTCCAGCACCACAATCCGCGGGTCGGCCAGCATGGCGCGCGCAAAGCAAATCAATTGCCGCTGGCCAACTGACAGGGAAGCGCCCCGCTCGGCCACCGGCGTGTGCAGTCCCTGCGGTAAATCCTCCAGCAGGTCGAGGCAATCCAGCGATTGTACCGTGGCGATGACTTCCGCTTCGGTGGCTGCCGGCCGCGCGAGGCGGATGTTGTCCAGGACGGTGCCGGAGAAAAGGAAATTATTTTGCTGCACGCTGCCCATTTGCGAACGTAGTGAGTGGCTGGTGACGTGGTTCAGGTCGATGCCGTCCACCAGCAACTGTCCGCCGGTGGGCAGGTAAAATTTTTGCAACAATCCGACCAGCGTCGTCTTGCCGCTGCCCGTGTGGCCCACCAGCGCCACCGATTGGCCAGGTTCGACGGCGAAGGTGATGTCGCTGAGCACCGGTCGTCCCGGGTTATACTCAAAGTTTACATTTTGAAAAGTCACCCGGCCGGCAATGCGGGGCAGGGGGCGCGCATCAACGGCATCCTGCCACTCCGGCGGTTGATCGAGCATCCGGAACAGGCGCTCGGCGCCCGCCATGGCCATCAGCGCCTGGTTGAGCTGGTTGCCGATGGCTTGCACCGGGTCAAAGAACAGATTGGCCAGGAAAAAGAACATCACCAGATCGCCCACCTCCATGTGCATCCAGCCATGCCAGCGCAGTGCGCCAAAGGCGCCGAGCAGCGCCATCGCCCCGAGGAATAGCTGGCTCTTCAGTTGCAGCAGGGGCACGAACACCGCCGAAGCCTGTGCCATGCCGACGTTGTTCTCGCCGTGGACGTTCACCAGCTTCGTAAAAAATTCCGCGTTCACTTCGTGCCGGACAAACGCCTGGGTCACGCGGATGCCGCCGACGGATTCCGCCAGCGTGGATGAAACGCGACTCCAGGATTCCTGCATCCGGCGCATGCGCCGGGCCATCTCGGACTGGTAATTTTTGTTCACCAGCCAGATGATCGGCGCCAGCAGGACCATCAGGGAAAACAATTTCCAATCATACCACGCCATCAGCCCGGCCGAGACCAGCATTTGCAGCCCCTGGACCACCAGTACAAAGGCCACGTCCTGTACGCCGGCCCGCACGCTGTCGATATCGGATGTCATCCGGCTGATGATCCGGCCGAATTTGGTCTGGTTGAAGAAGGCCATCGGCATGGTCATCAACTTGGCAAATAATTCTGTGCGCATGTCGTGCACCACGGCCTCGCCCAGCTCCAGCGCGAAACGCTGCCGAAAATGGAAATTCACCACCGTGAACAGGGCCAGCGCAAAGTAACCCGCCGCGTAGCCGTAAATCTCCGGCAAATTTTTGTGGGATATCGGCACGTTGATCGTGCGGCCGATCAGCCAGGCCAGGGCGGGCAATTGGATGCCGCGCAGGATGGTCAGGACGAACAGCCAATTGCGCTTGACCGCGTAGGGCCGCGTATAGCTGAAAATGCGCCGGATCAACCTTCTGGAAAGCGGCGCCTTGTCGGCCTCGCGCTCCTCGGCGGCGTTGTAGTAGGTGATCGATTCGCGAGCGGAGTGATCCCCCCGGGCGATCTGGCCGGGCTTCGTTTTTGGTTGGGAGCGCGCGCTCATAAGTCCATGATCTGCAGCAGGGCGGTCTCGCGGTACGGTCCCGGGCGGTGCGCCAGCTCTGCGTGCGTTCCCTGGTCGGCGATCCGTCCGTCTGCCACCACCAGAATCAAATCCGCGCGACGCAACAAACTCAACCGGCTGGAAACCACAAAGGTCGTCCGTCCCTTCATCGCTTCGCGCAGCGCGGTGACAATTTCGTTTTCCGTCCGCGCGTCCACGGAGGCGGTGGGATCGTCGAGGATCAACAGCGGCGGTTGCAGGATCAACGCCCGCGCGAGCGCCAGGCGCTGGCGCTGACCGCCGGACAAATCCACGCCGGATTCCCCCAGCACTGTCTCGTAGCCATGAGGCAGCGCCAGGATGAATTCATGCGCTGACGCAATCCGTGCCGCCTGTTCGATCTGTTCCATGCTTGCCTGCGGATGGCCGAACGCGATGTTTGCCGCCACGGTGTTCGAGAAGAGGAAGCTCTCCTGATACACAATCCCGATCTGCCGGCGGAAAGCGTCGAGATCGAGGTCCCGCAAATCGCGGCCATCCACCAGAATGCGACCGCCCTGCGGATCGTAGAATCGCGGTATCAGCCCCAGCAGCGTGCTTTTACCGGTGCCGGTCATGCCAAACACGCCCACCACCTGTCCCGCTTCCGTGCGGAAGGAAACCTTCCGCAACACCGGACTTTCCGGGTGGTAGCCAAACGTCACATTTTCGAAAGTAACCTGTCCGTTCAGGCGGCCCGGCCGGAGAGCGTCCT
>Ga0302319_10026280_pt1 | contig 10262 bp, 6 predicted proteins | sample Bog_T0_2_FD_203319 | JGI IMG/M metagenome (GOLD analysis project Ga0302319, IMG submission 203319) | Peat permafrost microbial communities from Stordalen Mire near Abisko, Sweden - Bog_T0_2 | ecosystem: Environmental > Terrestrial > Soil > Wetlands > Peat | place: Sweden: Abisko, Stordalen Mire...
CGCCGCCGCCCCGCCGCCTGGAGTCACGGTCAAAGTCGCCGTCGCCGCTCCCGAGACGGTTGGCGCGAACACGAGGCTGATGGAACAGTTCGCCCCGACCGCCACAGAGGATCCGCAGTTTGACGTCTCCGAGAACGACCCGACATTTGCGCCCGAGAGAGCAATGCTTTTGATCGGCAACGCCAGCGTGCCCGTGTTCGTCACCGTCACGGTCTGCGCAACGCTCGAGGTGTTCGTCTGCACGTTGCCGAATGCGATCGCAGTCGGCGACACGGTATAGGTTGCTGCTACACCCGTGCCTGACAAAGACACCGATTGTGCCGCAGCCCCGCCTCCTGGAGTCACGGTCAAAGTCGCCGTCGCTGCGCCCGTGGCGGTCGGAGTAAATACGACGCTGATGGCGCAACTCGCCCCGACTGCCACTGCGGATCCGCAGGTCGAAGTCTCCGAATACATCCCAGCATTTGTGCCTGAGAGCGCGATGCTCGTGATCGGCAACGCCAGCGTTCCCGAGTTTGTTACCGTAACGGTCTGCGCAACGCTCGAGGTATTCGCCTGCACGTTGCCGAAAGCGATCGCAGTCGGCGACACGGTATAGGTTGCTGCTACACCCGTGCCTGACAAAGACACCGATTGCGCCGCCGCCCCGCCGCCTGGAGTCACGGTCAAAGTCGCCGTCGCCGCGCCGGTGCTCGTCGGCTTGAACACCAAGCTGATGGAGCAATTTGACCCGACGGCCACCGACGACCCGCAAGTCGACGTTTCCGAAAACGACCCGGCATTCGTGCCCGAGAGCACGATGCTCGTGATCGGCAACGCCAGCGTACCCGTGTTCGTCACCGTCACGGTCTGCGCCGCGCTCGAGGTGTTCGTCTGCACGTTGCCGAATGCGATCGTGGCCGGGGACACCGTGTAGGTCGCCACGGCACCGGTGCCGGTGACCGACACCGTTTTTGCTGCTGCGCCGCCGCCTGTCGTCACCGCCAAAGTCGCGGTCGCGGCTCCCGTGGCGGTGGGTGCGAAAACGAGGCTGATGGAACAGCTCGTCCCCACAGCCACGGACGATCCGCAGGTCGATGCTTCCGAGAACACCGTCGAATTCGTCCCTGTGAGCGCAATGCTCGTGATCGGCAATGTGAGCGTTCCCGTGTTCGTCACGGTGACCGTCTGCGGAGCGCTCGAGGTATTCGTCTGCACGCTGCCGAAGGCAATCCTGGTCGGCGACACGGTGTAGGTTGGCACGATACCCGTGCCGCTGAGAGCCACGGTCTGCGTCGCCGCGCCGTCGCCGCCGCCGACGCTGAGACTCGCCGTTTTCGATCCCGCCGCGGCGGGCGTGAAGATGATACTGATCGTGCAGGCGGCACCCGCCGCCACCGAAGTACCACAGGTGTTGGTTTCGCCAAACAATGCGGCGCTCGTGCCGGTGAACCCGATGCTGGTGATGGGAAGCGTCAACGCTCCCTTGTTAGTGAGGGTCACGATCTGCGCCGCCGACGCGACATTTGTCTGCACATTCCCGAACGCGACTGTCGCCGGCGACATTACATAGGTCGGAACGACACCGACCCCTCCGAGCGCCACGGTATCAGTGGGACCGCCGCCCCCCGTCGTCACCGTGAGCGTTGCCGTCTTCGATCCGGTGGAACGCGGCGTGAAAACGACGCTGATCGCACAACTCGCGCCCACGGCCACGGAAGTTCCGCAGGTCGATGTTTCCAAGAACTGTGACGCATTCGCCCCGGACAGCGCGATGCTCGTGATCGGCAGCGCCACGGTCCCGATGTTGGTGAGTGTCACAGCCTGGGGAGCGCTCGCGACGTTCGTCTGCACGTCGCCGAATACCAGCGATGTCGAGGACAAGCTGTAGATCGGCGCGATGCCGGTGCCGGTCAGCGCGACCGGATGCGAGGTGGTCCCGGCGCTCGTAGCGGTCAAGGTAGCCGTCTTCGCACCCGCCGAAGTTGGCTTGAAGATGATGCTGACAGTACAGCTTGCGCCGACTGCCACACCGGTGCCGCACGTGTTCGTTTCGGAGAATTGGCTTGCGTTGGTCCCGGATATCGTGAAGGCCGAGATGGGAAGAAGCACCGTACCGGTGTTCGTGATCGTCACGACTTGCGCAGGACTGGCCGCATTCACCGGCTCGTTGCCGAATGCGGCAGCCGCCGGTGAAACAGTGTAGGTGGGCGTCGGGCTGGAAGCGCTGCTCGAGGTCGCCTTGATGGATTTCTTGATCGCGACCGTGGATGGCGCGAGCATTGTCACCGCTGTTGGCGCCACCGCCATTGCGTTCACTGCCGCTGGGGTTACTGCCGCTGGGGTCACTGCCGTTTCAGTCACCGCCGCTTGCGTCGCCGAGACGGGTTTCGGCTCGGGCCTGCCGCTGCGTGGATGGACGAGTGCGACGTCAGCCTCGGCCGCGGATTGGGGCGCAGTCGTTGCGAAGATGGCGGTGTAAGCCGAGTCGCCGGAATGCACCACGATGGTTTGCGCGGTTTGGCTCGTACGCCCACCGCTGCCGTTATTCCATTCCCGGAAGAAATTTCCGTTGTTCAACGCATCGGATTGCGTCGGGACGATTTCGAGCGTGTGTTCGTTGCCGAGCACCCAACGGAAGGTGCGCGGTGCGACGACCGGCACACCATCAACGGCGACGGTCAACCCGGGGGGCCACGTTGCAACCGTGATGGATTCGGTGCGTCCGGTTGGAAGGAGCGAGAAATCACGAACGAACGGATATGGCGCGGCGAGCCGCACCGACCGGCCGCTCCAGTAGGGGTAATATGCTGCCGCCGACACGGACGCGGCGCTGATCGTGATGCTTTCCGCTGCCTCGGCTTCGGTGAAATAAGACGCATCGAGGGTATATGCCCCGCCCGAGCCGGAAAACGCCGGGCCGATGTGCTCGCTTCCCGGGACGAATCCGCATGCGACGTTGTCCGCCCCGCAATCCAAGGCGAGCTGCACCATTGCGCCGACGATTCCGGCCCTGGTGTCCGCATCGGTAATTTTGCCGCGCACGATGGTGCCGCCATAGAGGAGGGTGGCATCGACTACCGTCGGCAACTCGCTGATTCTAAAGGAAGCGCGTCCCTGGAAATATCCCGGGTGGAAGAAACGCAGAGTGCCGGCGTCGATGCGACGAAGTTGATCCGCGGTGAACTCGAATCGGCCGTTCGCATCGGTTACCGCCTCGACCTCACCGTTGGGATCTGCACTCACCGTGACGCCCACCAAAGCCGCACCGGTGCCGCGATCGGTCACCGCCCCGCGTAACGCTGGAAGTGATTGAGCGTGTGCGGCCGTGAGCGGCAGCATGCCGGCCCCTGCCGCAAGGAGCGACATCCAAAGAACGGCGATTTGACGGCCACGACGGCAGTTGGCCGCTTTGCAAGCGACTCCTCGTGGGTCGATTCGAAATTTGATCGCTCGTCTCCCATCCATGCCGAATGAAGCTGCGCTTCGTTCGCACATGAACATCCCTTCCACCGCTTTTCGTGTGGTTTCGCCAGGTCCTGTGGTGCGCCGCCAAGCGTGTCAAACTTAGCCTGCGGCCACGGACGAGTAAATCAAACTTGATATATTCGTTGCTTCCGGCTCGACATATCATTCTGCGCGGAATGCTCAGATCTGGCTTGAGCAATCAATCGATTTAAGTTATGTTAAATATCAACGATAAAAAAAGGGGTAACCTCATGAGAACGTGCAAGAAATTGTTGATGGTCGGACTGATCAGCTGTGCATCCGTCGGCTTATCCGTGGCGGCGGACGAGCTGCCCTACAAGCAGGGACCGGTGACGGTGGTCTCCAGCATCAAGATCAAGGAGGGAAAATTCTTCGACTACTGGAAATTTCTGAACTCGGCCTGGCGTCAGGAAAACGAGGAGGCGAAGAAGCAAGGATTGGTCCTGTCATACACGATCTATCAAGCATCGCCGAAGACGCCCGCCGATCCCGATCTTTATCTCGTGATCACGTACCCCAATATGGCGGTTTTCGACACCATCGACGAGAAGATGGCGGTGATTGACAAGAAAATTTGGGGGTCGCTGCAGGAAGCGGCCAAGACCGATGCGGATCGCGAATCGATTCGCACCGTGCTCGGTTCCGAGATGATTCGCGAGCTCGACTTCAAGTAGCCGGTTCCGGCCTGGAGTAGTCCAGGCTTGCTAGGGCTGCGCCTGCACTCGGGTTCCCGCTGCGGCGGGGCCCGCGTGCAGGCGCTCGAGCCGGTCGTCAAGCTCTCCAAGCTGTGCCGCGATGGCACTCTCGGTGTCGCGGAGTTCGCCGCGCAGAATCTCGAGTGACGATTCCATCCGCGCAGTGAGCTGCGCAATTTCTTCGCGCAACAGCGACGAGATCGCGGTAAAGCGGGATTCCTCCGCGCTGTCCGCGAGCGCGCGCTGGGCCTGCAGGTCTTTCGCCTGCCGCCGATAATCGAGCATGACCGTTCCCTGCCAGAGGCCCACATAGGTCGCAAATGCCGTGCTCGCGAGCCCGAGCAAACCCAGCATCACCATACCCATGGGCAGTTCAACCACCGTCAGCAAGAGATTGAGTTTGACCGGCGCCGAGAGTGCCTGCCAATTGATGAACAGCACAGCGGCAATCACGGCGATCACGACCAGTAGGAGCACGGTTCTCAAGCGCATTCCAATGTCCCTCCTGATCAGACAGGAAACGGTGGAAATCGTGCCTGGGCTTCGAGACAACCCAGGTCCTGATCGTTGCGCACGTAGAGACGGCTGGCGTCGCGCAGCGGTTGGTAATCCCAGCCAACATGGCGCCCGTTTTGGAGTGCGTCATATACCAGGTGCCGCTGCCGCTGACTCGCCATCACGTCGCTCTGCAGTGCTGTAAAATTCCAGCGCCGCGCGCTCTCTGCGCGCAGCTCCTGAATCTGGGGGCGGTACGACGGCTCCGCGGCAAGATTGCGCAGCTCCTCCGGATCCTGCGCGAGATCGTAAAGCTGATCCGGATCGACTGGCGAGTGCACGAATTTGTAGCGGCCACGCCGGATCATCACCAGCGGCGCGATGGCACCCTCGGCGCAATATTCGCCGATGACCACGTCGCTGCCCGGCGGATTGGCGGCCCCGTTGAGCTCGGGCACGAGACTGCGGCCGTCGAGCGCGGTCGCGTATTCCGTGGCGGTACCTCCCGCGAGTTCGCTCAACGTCGGCAGAACATCCACCAGCGACGATGCCGCCGCAACACGCCGCGCGGCAAAGCGGTTCGGCGCACAGACAACGAGCGGAATGCGGCAGGCCGGCTCGAAGAAGTTCATTTTGTACCAAAGGCCCCGTTCCCCCAGCATGTCGCCGTGGTCTGCAAGCAGCAGTACGATCGTGTTTTCGGCGAATCGGGTTTCGGCGAGGGTCTGGATGATCAAACCAACCTGGTCGTCGACGAAGGAAACCGCACCGTAGTAGGCGCGCCGCGCCGCCCGCACCTGCTCCTCGGTCACCGCGACGAGGTCGAGCCCGCACACGTGCCGCAGGCGCCGCGAATGCGGATCGAGATCATCGGGCCGCACCTGCTGCACCCGTGGCATGTCGATGTCGACGCCCGCATACCGGTCCCAGTACTGCCGGGGGATCGCGTACGGATCGTGCGGATGGGTCATCGAAACCACCATGCAGAAAGGACGCCGGTCGGTCGAGCGCGCCATGTCGAACAGCTTGCGGCGGGCACTGAACACGACTTCATCGTCGAAATCGATCTGGTTCGTGCGCGTACAGGGGCCGGCCTGAGTCACCGAATCCATCGAGTGGTACCAGCTCGGTCGATGCTCGAATCGAGACCAGTCGGGTGTCCAGCCAAAGTCGGCCGGGTAGATGTCGGTCGTCAGGCGCTCCTCGAAACCATGCAGCTGATCGGGTCCGCAGAAATGCATCTTGCCGGATAAGACGGTTTGATAGCCTGCGCGCCGCAGATAGTGGGCGAACGTCGGCACGTGGGCCGGTAGTTCGGCGGCGTTGTCGTAGGCGCCGATCGCCGAGATCTGCCGGCCCGACACGAAGGAGAATCGCGACGGCGCGCACAGCGGGCTGTTGCAGTAGAAGTTCTCGAATACCACGCCGGTCGCCGCGAGCGCATCGATGTGCGGAGTGCGGGCGACGCGATTGCCGTACGCCGGCAGCGCCCGCGCGGTCAATTGATCGGCCATGATGATCAAAAAGTCGGGAGCACGTATCAAGCAAGGGTCTCCTCGAGGCGTGAGTATTCCCGCAGCGTGGGTCTTCTCAAGCCGTGGGTTCTCTCAAGGCGTGGGTCTTTTTGGAATATCGATGCCACGGACCACGGCGGGCCGTTCCAGGAACGCGGCGAGCGCCCGTGTCACGTGCGGAAAATCGGCGATGCCCACGAGTTCGCCGGCCTCGTAGAATCCGACCAACGCCCGCACCCACGGAAGGATGGCCATGTCGGCAATGCCGTAGTCATCGCCCATGACCCAGCGCCGGTCCGCGAGGCGCCCATTCAGTACGCCAAGCAACCGCTTCGTTTCCGCGACATACCGGTCGCGCGGCCGCTTGTCCTCGTAGTCCTTGCCGGCGAATTTTTGGAAAAAACCGAGCTGGCCGAACATGGGGCCGATACCGCCCATTTGAAACATCAGCCACTGGATGGCCTCGTAGCGCTCGGCGGCGCTCCGCGGCAGGAATTGCCCGGTCTTCTCGGCAAGATACAAAAGGATTGCGCCGGACTCCCATAGTGCGAGCGGCGCATGCTCCGGTCCGTCCGGGTCGAGCAGGGCGGGGATCTTGTTGTTGGGATTGAGCGAAAGAAAAGCCGGCGACAATTGTTCGCTGGCATCGAAGCGCACGTAATGCGGCTCGTAGGGAAGTCCCGTCTCCTCGAGCATCACCGAGACCTTGATGCCGTTTGGCGTCGGCACGGAATAGAGCTGGATTCGATCCGGATGCAGCGCCGGCCATTTCTCGGTGATGGGGAAGGCGGATGGATTGATCATGGTGTTAACCTTTGGCGCGACAGGCGCGGATTGGCTGGAACCGAGTCGGATACCTGATTCTAATGAAGATTGCGGACCTCGGCGCAATACTCCCGCCATGCACCGCGGAACACGTCCTCGAGGTTGCGTGCGAAACGCGCGGCGTCCATCAGTGGCGAACCCGCGAGCCGGGCGCGCAACTGCGCGCGCAGCGCCGCCAAGCGCGGCAGGTCGCGACCAAGTCCCGCCGCCGCGGCGATGAATGCCGCGTCCGTGTCCACGGCAAGTTCGTTCAGCCCCACTTGAAACAGCTGGCTGAGGCCGCCCCGTCCCACGCAGGTTCCGCCGATGCGCGAAATCACCGGTACACCCATCCAAAGCGAATCGAGACTCGTCGTGTGGCCGTTGTAGGGGATGGTGTCGAGTCCGATGTCCATCTCGTGATAGGTACCAAGGTACGCGGCGCGCGGCCGGAACGGTACGAACGAAATCCGGTCGCCGGCGACGCCGCGGCGCGACAGGCGCTCGAGCAGGGATGCACGGTGACGTCCCGGCGGCGCCAGGAGAATCAGCCGCGCGTCGGGCATTGCGCCGAGAACGGCTCCCCAGAGCTCCAGGGTGGCCTCGGTGAGTTTGCACGGATTGTTGAGGCAGCCAAACGTGACATGTCCGCGTTCGAGAGCGGGCAGCCCATTGACCATCGGTTCTTCGGCGAGCGGCTCGTAGCACCAGAAGGCATCGGGCAGACGGATCGTGCGTTCGCTGTACGGCAATTCATTGCCGATGGGATCGAGCCGCGGATCGCTCAATCGGTAATCGATTGCGTCGATGCCGGTGGTTCCCGGATAGGCGAGCCACGCGAGCTGCACCGGTGCGGGCTTGCGGGCGAACAGGAGCGGACGCCCGCGCGCCATGTGCATGGTCAGATCGACCAACACATCGATCCGATCGGCGCGAATGCGTTCGGCCAGCGCCGCGTCATCGAGATTGCCGACGTCGTGCCACACGTCCGCCATGCCCGAGAGGCGCTGCGTCACGCCGTCCGGCCGCTCGACGCTCGAGTAGCAGACAATTTCGAATTGCGCATGGTCGTGATGGCCCAGCAGCGGCACCATGAACAAAGCCTGGCAGTGCTCACGGAAATCCGCCGAAACGTAGCCGATCTTGAGCCGCCGCACTGGATTGCGGTCGTTGGCGTGGGCCGTGCGGGCGGCGCGCAGCGGCACGGCGAAGCGTTCGTTCCAGCGCTGGCATTCCTCGAGAATCGGTCGTCCCGTCGCCGCCTGAAAGCTCAGCGAATAGGCAAGGTTGCTGTGGGTGGCCGTGCTGTTGGGATTCAATTGCAGCGCCTTGCGGAAACACTCGATCGCCGCGTCGACATCGCCCGCATCTTTCAGCGTGTTGCCGAGACTGTCATGCAGGGCGGCATCGGACGGATTCAGCGCAAGGCCGCGACGCAGCAAGTCCTCGGCCTCATCGATTCGGCCGCGTGTTCGCGCCAGACAACCGGCATTGTTCAGGGCAATCGCCGAATCGGGCGCGGCGCGGATGGCGGCGGCATACGCGTCCGCCGCCTGAGTGAACTCGCCGAGTTCCGAGCTGACGTTGCCGAGATTGATCCATGCGTCCGCATAATCGGGCCGCAAAGTGGTCGCGTGTCGATAGTGTCTCGCAGAACCCAGTGAATCCCCGTTGCCATGCAGCGCAATGCCGAGATTGAAGGCGATTTCCGCGCTCGCGGGATGTCGCCCGAATGCGTGCGCCAGCAATTCTGCCGCCGCCGCGAAATCACGCTGTCGGCACAGGGCGATCCCGAGGTTCAGCGCATGGGAGGCCACCCCCGGTTCGGCGCTGACCGCCGCGCGCAGGCTCTCGACCGCCTCGTCGAGGCGCCCCAGCGCCTGCAGGGCCGTGCCGAGATTCGCGCGCGTTCCCGCATGGGACGGCCGCAGCTGCAGCGACTGTCGATACGCCGCCACGGCGGGTTCGAATTGCGTCAAATGCTGCCGGCAGTTGCCGAGATTGTTCCACGCATCCGGAAAATTCGGTTGGAACGCAATGGCCGCTTCATAGCTTGCCGCAGCGCCGGCGAAGTCGCCCACAGCCTGCAGGGCGAGCCCCAAGGCATAGTGCGCATCGACGGAGTGCGGATCGGCCGCCAAGACGCGCCGATAGGCTGACGCGGCATCATCCCAGCGGTTCAGGGCCTGAAGTACCTGGCCGCGTCCGAAATGATGGCGCGGTTCATCGGGCGCGGCGCCAATGGCACGGTCGATCAACGCCAAAGCCGCCGCGGGGCGCCCCTCCTGCAATTCGAGCAAGCCGGCGCGAAAGGACGCCACCGAATGTGCAGGATCCTGCGCGAGTGCCCGACCGTAGAGTTCACGTGCGGCGGCCAAGTCCCCCGCCCGATGCCGGGCGGTCGCCTCCTCGAGGAGCTGGTCAGCGCTCATCGCGCGCCGCGCCTGGATGGACCCGGGTTCCTTGAGGATTGGTCAAATCCGCTCATGCCGCCAACGGTACGCCTCAAACGATCCCTGCGGAACCCAGGGGCAGCGTGCCAAGGAGCTCGGCTGCCCCATTCCAAAGCACTTGAATGCCGATGCAAAACAGCAGGAACGCCGACAGCCGCACGATGATGGTCGTCCCCGTGGCTCCGATCAGGCGCGCGAGACGGGCGGAATAGCGATAAGCGACGTAGATCAGCAGCGTGAGCAGCGTCACCGCCGAGAGCGTCTCAACGAAAAAGAGCAGGGTCGCCGCGTGAAATCCGTGCGGCCGCCCGGCGCCGAGGGAGATCGCCACGGAGATCGTGCCAGGCCCCGTGGTGAGCGGCATCGTCAGCGGGTAAAAGGCGAGCCGGCTGGGCGGCGCGGTGATCGAACGCGGTGCCGGCGTTTCGCTGCGCCGCTGCTCGGTGGCATCCGGTTCAGTAAGCATCCGCCATCCGGACGCGCCGATGACGAGGCCGCCCGCCACGCGCAAAACGGGGATTGTTATCCCGAAGAAGCTCAACACGTAGGCGCCGATGCAAAGCGACGCCGCCACGATCCAAAACGCGTAAATGGCAACCCAGCGGGAAACCTGGGCGCGGACCCTGGCATCGAGCTCGCGGGTCGCGCCGAAGAAGATGAACGCCCCCGAGAGCGGATTGACGATGGAAATGAGCGCCCCGAAGGCGAGCAGGAAGGTCGTCATGCGCTACAAATTATAGCTGCTAGGCGCCCCCATCGGTGCAGAACCGGCGCCCTCGGGGCTCGCGGGACACGATCCCCCCTGTTGAAGCTCGACTGCGAGCTTAGTTTGC
>Ga0302319_10026281_pt1 | contig 10262 bp, 8 predicted proteins | sample Bog_T0_2_FD_203319 | JGI IMG/M metagenome (GOLD analysis project Ga0302319, IMG submission 203319) | Peat permafrost microbial communities from Stordalen Mire near Abisko, Sweden - Bog_T0_2 | ecosystem: Environmental > Terrestrial > Soil > Wetlands > Peat | place: Sweden: Abisko, Stordalen Mire...
CGGGCTCCCTCGGTGCCTCCACCAACGAGGGCACCTGGGTCCTCACCAGCTATCTGGTGGCCAACGCCATCGTCCTCCCACTCGGCGGCTGGATCTCCACCGTCATGGGCCGCAAAAACTTCTTCCTGCTCTGCATTGTCATCTTCACTGTCTCCAGCTTCCTCTGCGGAGCGGCCCCCTCGCTGCCCATCCTGCTCATCTGCCGTTGCATGCAGGGATTCGGCGGCGGCGGAATGCAGCCAATGGCCCAGGCCATCATGGCCGACTCCTTTGAACCCCAGAAACGCGGCCAGGCCTTTGCCCTCTACGGCCTCGTCGCCGTCCTCGCACCCTCCATCGGACCCACCCTCGGCGGCTTCATCACCGACAACTACTCCTGGCGCTGGATCTTCTTCATCAATATCCCCGTCGGCATCCTTGCCTTCATGCTCGTCACACGCCTCGTCGACGATCCGCCGTGGATCAAGGCCGACTTCTCCCGCGTACGCAATCTCGACTATCTCGGACTCGCCTTCCTGACCCTCGCAATGGGCGGCCTGCAAATCATGCTCGACAAAGGCGAAGAGAACGACTGGTTCTCCTCGCCCTTCATCGTCTTATTCGGCTGCATTTTCGTCTTCAGCATGATCGGCCTCATCTTCTGGGAGTGGAACCACAAGGCCCCCCTCATCAACCTCAAACTCTTCCGCTATAAAAACTTTGCCATCTGCTGCCTTCTCATGGCCCTCGTCGGCGGTGTGCTCAACGCCTCCACCGTCCTCCAGCCCCAGTTCATGCAGCAGCTCCTCGGATGGACAGCCACCACCGCAGGCCTCGCCCTCACCGGAGGCGGATTCACCCTGGTCATCGTCATGCCGCTCGCCGGATTCCTCACCGGCAAGATCGCCGCACGCTGGCTCACCGTCGTCGGCTTCACCCTCTTTGTCTTCACCTACTACATCGCCGCACACGTCACCACCCTCACCATGACCTTCGGCCAGTCTTCCTGGCTGCGCGTTCTCCAGATGGTGCCGCTCCCCTTCTGCTTCATCTCCATCACCACCGCCGCCTACATCGGCATGCCCAAGGAGCAGTCCAACCAGGTCGCCGGCCTCATCAACTTCGTCCGCAACATCGGTGGCTCCATCCTCATCGCCATCACCGGCGCACAGGTCACAAGCCGAGCCACCTGGCACCAGCAGCATCTCCAAAGCGCCATGAGTTCGGCTTACATCGCGTTCAACCAGCAGACCCAGGCCCTCGGCGGCTACTTTACCGGTCAATTCGGATCCGGCCAGGGCAAGGCCCTCGCCATGGCCTCCATCTACAACCAGCTCAACCGCCAGGCCTACACCCAGGGCTACCAGGATGTTTACATGGAGCTCTCCTGGATGTCCGTCGGCCTCATCTTCTGTGCCTTCCTCCTCAGCGCCAACAAACCCGGCGAAGGCGGCGGCGGCGGCGGCATGCACTAGCGCGCAGGGGACTGCAATATCTAAATTGACCCAGGTTCCCCGATAACGCCTTCTAAGAAGATTTAGATTCTCTAATCGAAGGAGCACCGCCTCGGCCCTCTTGCTGCCACTGTTTCCTTCGCTTATCGAGGGAGCCGAGCCAAAATGGTTGATTCCGATCAATACTATGTACGTGCATTATGGCCAGAATCGGACAATACTGAGATTATGCATTCGCAACTCCGCACAGAGCAGCAGCTGATTTCGCTCGCTCTGCAACTCGGCGCTCAGTCCGTTTGTGGTTGGTCGAGCCAAGAGGCAGCACTGGCAGAAAACGCCGCCCCGTTTGCACCAGAAGCAGCACGGCGCTTTCAAAGAGAAATCACAGCTGGCGGCGATCCAATCGGCGAAGCATTTTGTAGTGTGAGGTCGCCTGCAACGCGGAGGACGCAGGGGGCAACCTATACCCCACCCTCCGTCGCCGAAGCAATGGTCACCTGGGCCGAAGCAACGAAATTCAATCCCGCCCGTATTGTTGACCCCGGCGCCGGGTCAGCACGTTTTCTGTTGGCTGCCGCGAAGACATTCCCTCGTGCGCAGCTTATTGGCATAGAAATCGATCCCCTCGCCGCGATGATTGCACGCGCTAACCTGATCGCTGCCGGTCTTGCCGATAGAGCTGAGATCATCCTTGCTGATTACCAGAAGATATCTCTCCCCGCGATTGCAGGACGCACGCTCTTTATTGGCAATCCCCCGTATGTCCGCCATCACCAGATTCACGTCAAAGCCAAGGAATGGCTCACGACGCAAGCTAGAAAGCTCGGCTTTTCTGTCAGCCAGTTGGCTGGCCTCCATGTGCATTTCTTTCTCGCAACTGCTCTCAAGGCTCAAAAAAACGACTTTGGGGTTTTCATCACGTCAGCCGAATGGCTAGACGTGAACTACGGCAAGCTCGTGCGTGAGCTATTCCTGAACGATCTTGGCGGACAGGGCATTACGGTGATCGAACCAACATCGCGTACCTTCGCCGACGCGGCGACAACCGCTGCGATCACTCAGTTTGTCATCGGGTCAAAGCCAGACAAGATCCGTGTGAAGCGCTCTACAAGCCTTGATCAAGAGAATGCCCTTACCGGAGGCATGTGGCTCCCGCGTGAACGACTGCAAACAGAAAGCCGTTGGTCGCATCTAACCCGAAGGGCAAGGGATCTGCCAGCGGGCTTTGTCGAACTGGGCGAACTCTGCCGTGTCCACCGCGGCCAGGTAACAGGCGCAAATCACGTGTGGATCGCAAAGCCTGACGGTGTCATGCTTCCCGAATCCGTCCTGTTCGCCAGCGTTACCCGCGCAAAGGAGTTGTTCGCCGCCGGTGATACGCTTTCTGATGCTTCCGCTCTTCGCGAAGTTATCGATATCCCAGCAGATCTCACCGTATTTGACAAGGAAGAAAGAAAGTCTATTGATCGCTTTCTGGAACACGCAAAGCTGTTAGGCGCGGATATCGGCTACATAGCGCAGAATCGCAAGGCCTGGTGGTCCGTAGGGTTGCGGTCGCCAGCACCGATTCTGGCAACCTACATGGCCCGCCGCGCCCCGGCTTTCGTCCGAAACCTGGCTGCCGCAAGGCACATCAACATCGCCCACGGCCTCTATCCGCGTGATCCTATGCCATCAAGAACCCTCGACAAACTGGTGCACTTCTTGTCATCTGGGGTTTCCTTAAACGAGGGCCGGATGTATGCTGGAGGACTTACTAAGTTTGAGCCGCGTGAGATGGAACGCATCTTGGTTCCCGGGCCAGAACTCTTGAATGAGTTGCAGATCGCATGACGCAACCGCCGCGTTGGTCTGACGAGCAACTCGAAGCGGGTATCTCCAAAGCCCGGCGCCTCTTTCGTGAAGAGCGCTTGCAGGAGCCTTTGGAAGCGTACACTCTCGCGTTCGATCAGTATCATGGTGCAATCGGCGACCTTCTTCGTGCAACTTCAGACCTCTCCCAACTCAGTCGAAGCGCTACCGAGATCATTACCAACCCAGCATTACTGGAAGCATTCCGCTACCTCGCTGGCCCTCCGATCTCTGAAGATGATCTGAGAGTATTGGCCGAGGCTAGCCTGAGCCCAGCAAGACTCCGTGCTGATCCGGAGATGGCTGCAAGGGTGCTCGAAGTCGTCAAGACTGCCTTGGATCGGCGGAGATTTCCATGGGTGACGGAAGAGCGTCAGCCATCCGAGTCAGAAAAGACTGCGGCTATCGTCGCCTCGGCCGCACTGCTGGCGACGAGCCGTGTCGGAACCGATAGACGAAATGAAGGAAAGGAACGACAGGAACTGCTCGTTCGGGATGCCCTCCTCGGGAGGAGCTGGACACAAGTTTCACCCCGAGCCGTCGCAACCTTCAATCAGGCTCCCGGTCCGGGGGAATTCTGCCGCGAAAGCCTCCTCGGTACCTCGAAGGCCGACTTCCTAATCGGACTGCGCGATAGACGCATCATGGCGATTGAATGCAAAGTATCTAACTCATCGACGAACTCGGTAAAGCGCCTGAATCGGGAGGCTGCGGGCAAAGCCGAAAAGTGGATTTATGAATTCGGTGTGCGAAATGTCGTTCCCGTCGCCATCCTGAGCGGCGTATACAAGCTGCACAATATCAAGAGCGCACAGGAACGCGGTCTGACTGTTTACTGGGCCCACGATCTAACGCAAATTCTTGATTGGATTGACATCGGCAACTAGTGGCGCGACCTTGCCAAATCAATAGCAGTTCACTTAACGCCCAACGCCTTCAAACTCTCTTCCTTCGTCGCATCCATCCCCATAAGCTCATCCGTCTTCGTCAGCTTTAGCACCGACGCAATCCGCGGAGCCACCCCGCACAGCCGCAGCGCCCCACCCTTCTCGTTCAGCGTGCCGTAGGTGAACACCAGCATCCCCAGTCCTGCGCTGTCGAGGTAATCCAGACCTGTCATGTCAAACACTAGCTTGTTCGCGCCTTCCGCAATCGCCGCATGCACCTGCGAGTCGGCAAGTTTCAGGTTCAATCCCAGTGTCAGTTGTCCTGTCATGGTCACGACAGAGACCCCATCCGGCAACTTTTCGATTTCTACGTTCAGTGGCATTGCGACAGTGTACCCCACACCCTTTAGCGAACACATGAAAAAATCGCAGACCCCCCAACCCTCTGCATGAACAAATCGCCGGCAACGCAACTCGCTTTGTAATAACGGCACGGCTTCAGCCCGGCCAATCAGGCTCGCTCAATTCATCTGGGCTTCAGCCCCTGAAGTTTTGTAACAACGGCACGGCTTCAGCCGGGCCAATCAGGCTCGCTCAATTCATCTGCGCTTTAGCCCCTGACGCTTTGTATCAGGGCACGACTTTAGTCGTGCCGCAAAACGCCCAATAAAGCCACGGGCTTCAGCCCCTGAAGTTTTGTAACAACGGCACGGCTTCAGCCGGGCCAATCAGGCTCGCTCAATTTATTTGGGCTTTAGCCCCTGACGCTTTGTATCAGGGCACGACTTTAGTCGTGCCGCAAAACGCCCAATAAAACCACGGGCTTCAGCCCCTGAGGTCTTGTAACAACGGCACGGCTTCAGCCGGGCCAATCAGGCTCGCTCAATTCATCTGCGCTTTAGCCCCTGCTGATTCTTGTGGAGAACGCCTCTCCCAACGGCCACTAGCGCGAAGCGCATCTGCGCCGCAAGGCGCCTCCGCTGCATCCAATACAAATCGAAAACGCCAGAGGCTTGCGCCCCTGGCGTTTTCCGGATGCCTTTGTAGTTCATCGAAACGTGCATTGACCCGTTCAGCCTTTGCGGCAGTTGCCGGGTTGCCCCGTCTCCTGCCTCTTCCAGTTTGGCTTCCTTCTGCGTCGTCCGGGTTGCCCCGTTCCCGCAGAATTCGTCCGCACCGGCGACGAAGTTTCGAGTTGCCCCGATACTTCAGTCCATAGACCGTGCCAGCGATGGTGCCTCGGGTTTCCCCGCCGCTACCTTCTTCCGCGCTCCTGGCCTTGAATCCCCGGGTTGCCCCGATTTTTCGCGCTTCCAGGTGCGTAGATGACGTTTCCCGGGCAACCCCGTTCCGCGTCTTCTGGCTATACCGGCGATCGAGTTGCGGGCAGACCCGCCGCTCCAATCCTTCAGCGCTACCTGCTTCGCCTTGCCGAGTGTCCCCGGCTTCGCTTGGCCTGTCGCGCCGATGATGTGTCCCCGAGCATCCTCGGGCACCGCATCCTCCGGTGTTAGCCGGCGATCGAGTTGCGAGCTTCCCCGCCTCTCGTCTCCTTCAGCGTCTCCGGCTGCCCAGCTCCGGGTGTCCCCGAAACTCAGCGCCACCGGTGCCGCCTCTGATGTCTCCCCGAGCATCCCCGGGTACTACATCTTCCGGCTGTGCCGATGGGGATCGTACGGGTCGCCCCGCGCTTTCTTGTCCATCGGCGATGCCGATTGGTGGATCTCCGGGTTCCCCCGGATTTCACGCCTTCCGGCCGTTCCGTATCCGCTTCCTCGGGTTGCCCCGGCTCTGCGGCTACGGCTGGGTCGATGATGTCTCCCCAACCTCGCTCGAACTTTGCATCCTCGGGCTATCCTGCGTGCGAATCCCCGGGTGTCCCCGCTTCATGCGCCCGCTGGCTGTGCCGCGGATGAATCTTCAAGCTCAATCGGGTCGTGCAATCCCTGCCTGACCCCTCAATGCAATCCCAATCTCTTCCGTTCCCTCACCTGCGGCAAGCCGCCTGCGATCTCCCGGTTTCCTTTGCTACCGCATCTCCGAGCCCTGCCTGAACTGCAATCCAAATCCCTACAGGGTCATCAACTGAACCGAAGAGTAGGCCCGTTCAATCTGTGCACGCAAGTGCAAAACTTCACTTAAATTGTGGATTTCACCATGAATGGTGCATTAAAAAGCGCGTTGCACACACCTTGCAGCAATCTGATCAATTAAATACACTTCAAACCCCTAAACCATTGACGAAAATCACCAACGATCCCACCTCAACTGCCTCACAATCAGTGCAAACAGCGTAAGATCATCCACACCGGGCGCGTCCAGGGCAATGAATCCAGTTTCAATCCTCTATAGGTATTGTGAATCGGTCGGAGCTGCACGGGATATTGGATCGGAAATCAGAATCCGACCTCTGAAGACCCATCTCATCCCGCTTGCCATCCATCAGTCGCCCATGGGCTGCCAAAGCTCCACGCGATTTCCTTCCGGGTCGGTCAGCCAGCCAAACTTCCCAAAATCGTAGATCTCGCGTTTCGGATCGACAGCCACACCCTCGGCTATCAATCGATCCAGCAACCCATCCAGATCATCCACCTGGAGATTGATCATCGCCTTCTGTGCCGCTGGAAAGTATTCATTGTCCTGTTTGAAAAGCGCGAAGACGACCTGTGGGTGCTTCGTCGGTGCAGGATACCCAAACGCGCCCCCATCCTTCACCAGGCCGAGATGCTCCTCGTACCACTTGTACAGTGCCTTCGGATCATTCGCCCGCAAAAACACTCCGCCAAAACCAGTGATCGAAGCCATGCAACCTCCTGTCGAGAACTTCAGTCCAGTGCCTACGCCCGCAGAATAGCAGCGCCAGCATCATCGTAACGCTGCTCAACGCCGGCCGAGGGTGCCGGGTGCCCCATCCTAAACGCGCTCTTTGCGTTTAGGGTGGGAGCAGACACCTCCACAACCTTCATCATCCGGGGTTGCGCCCTACGAATTCGTAATCGGATAGCTCGGATTGAACGGGAAGATCACCTCAGCCTCCGACGCCACAGCCCTGCCGTCCACCGTCGCCGGATGAAACCGCCACGTCTTCACAATATCCAGCACCATCCCGTCCAGCTTGTTCCCCATCCCCCGCACCAGCTTCTCGCTCACCACCTGGCCCAGCGCATCCACATCCACCGCCACCACAATCTTCTGTTCCGAGCCCGGCAGCAGCGATCGGTCCGTCACCGCCGGCCGTGGTGAGAACACCGGAAACGCCGGCCGTGAATCCTCCGCCGCATCTCCATTCCGCGTAAACGCCGCACCCGATCCATCGCCCTTCGTCGGATTCTTCGGCTTCCCACCCCCGGCCAGCTTCGGCAACGCCTTCTCAACCGGCAGAATCGTCTTCTTGCTCGACTCCGCCGTCGCCTCAGGATGCTTCGTGTGCGCTCCAAAATCCGCCACAGGCATCGGAACCGTCACCGCATGAGGCCCGCCCGCAACCTCCAGCTTCGCCAGCACCTCAAGCGTGGGAGGCTCACTAACTCGACTGCCCACCGCCGTCCCCACCATCACCACCAGCGCCAGCACGGCTCCGTGTGTCGCCACCGACAGCAGTGCCGCCGTAACAGGCCGCTTCTCCATAGAGGTTGGACTCCGCTTTGTTGGATTCGGTTCGATTGGGGAATGGATGGCGACCTCTCCTTGATGGAGCACCGTCCGATTGCTCGATTGTCGCATATGCGTCTCAAAGGGAGCGAAGCATAGAAATTGGTCTAGGCAGAAAATAACTGGATTAAAATTGTGCGACTCTTCAAAAAACGCAGTATTAGGTACCATGGGCGATTGCCCTTGGAGAAAAAATGACCCAAATTGATGAATTAGCCAAGCTCTTACTTGACACAAAGCCCGAACACCCGAAGTCGCACACCTTACAGACGCCGAAAAAGCCCGACGAGAAGGAGAAGCTCAAGGCGGTAAAGCAGCGCAAGGCTGCGCGGCAAGCCAAAGAAAAATGACAGAAATCCGCTTCCCAAATGTGCTCCAGAACTGAGTTTCTAGGGCTAGGGCGCGAAATCGGAAACCCCTGCTCGCATGAGTGATGAGTTTTCCAGTTGTGCAGATTTGGGCCGGGTTTTCCACCGCTGCCCACAACTAAGGTTGTGCCTACAATAAGTGCATACCTTTCGGTGCAAACCGAAAAGGAAGGCGCCAGAGACTCGAGATCCCTGGCGCTCCAGCGATGGCCCCGTAGCTCAATGGATAGAGCGCCTGGTTCGCAACCGGTCCGATGAAGGTCCAAGTCCTTCCGGGGCTACCAACTTGGAAAATATTAAGAAGTCTAGCGCTGTGCACGCAAGTGCAAAAAGGGCAGAAACTCTTTTCCCTACCCCTTCCCGAACATCCCCTTAATTCCCCGCAACGCCTGCCGCGTCCGCTCCTCATTCTCAATCAGCGCAAACCGCACGTGCCCGTCGCCATACTCGCCAAAACCCACCCCCGGCGAAACCGCCACCTTTGCCTCGTTCAGCAGCAGCTTTGAAAACTCCAGCGACCCCAGCGCCTTGTAGCGCTCAGGAATCTCAGCCCACACAAACATCGTTGCCTTCGGGCTCGGCACATGCCAGCCAATCTTGTTCAACCCCTCAATCAGCACGTCCCGCCGTTTGCGATAGTTCTCGCAAATCTCCTTCACGCACTCCTGCGGCCCTTCCAGAGCAGCGATGGACGCCACCTGGATCGGCGTAAACGTCCCGTAATCGAAGTAGCTCTTCAGCCGCGCCAGCGCTCCCACCAGCTTCTGATTGCCCACCATGAAGCCCACGCGCCATCCCGGCATGTTGTAGCTCTTGCTCAGCGTAAAGAACTCCACCGCCACGTCCTTCGCGCCCGGAACCTCCAGCACGCTCGGCGGCTTATACCCGTCAAACGCAAGATCGGCATACGCCAGATCCTGGATCAGGTAGAACCCGTACTCCTTCGCCATCTCCACCAGCCGCGCCAAAAACGGCAGCTCCACGCACTGGGTCGTCGGATTCGATGGAAAGTTCACGATCAGCGCCTTCGGCCGCGGCACCATCCGCGGAATCAACTGCTCCAACTGTTGAAGAAATTGGTCCCCGTCGTGCACCGGCACGCTCACCACGTGCGCACCCGCAATCACCGGCCCGTAAATATGAATCGGATAGCTAGGGTTCGGCACCACCACCGTGTCGTTCGAGTCCAGAATCGCCAGGCAAAGATGCGCGATCCCCTCCTTCGACCCGATCGTCACAATAGCCTCGGTCTCCGGGTCCAGGTCCACGTCGTACCGCGTCTTGTACCAGGTGCACACCGCCTTCCGCAGCCGTGGTATCCCCTTCGACACCGAGTACCGATGCGTCACCGGCTTCTGCGCCGCCTCCACCAGCTTGTCCACAATGTGCTTCGGTGTCGCTCCATCAGGATTCCCCATCCCGAAGTCGATAATGTCTTCGCCACGCCGCCGCGCCTTCATCTTCATCTCGCCGGTTATGTTGAACACATACGCCGGCAGCCGCTGAATCCTTGAAAACTCTTCCATGATGACTCCAGTGTAAAGGGCCAGGCTTCTCCGCCCAGCCGGCCAACTTCCAACGGCATTGAGCTCAGCGCTCACGCATTGCCGAAAACCGTAGCGCCGGTCTCCTGACCGGCTGTCCTGCCGGCGTCCTCGCCGGCAGGTGTTTTGAAAGGGCACGACTTCAGTCGTGCCGATAACGCCAACGAAATGACCGGGCTTCAGCCCCTGAAGCTTTGTAACAACGGCACGGCTTTAGCCGGGCCAATAAACACCAACAAAGCTCGCGGGCTTCAGCCCCTGAAGCTTTGTATCAGGGCACGACTTCAGTCGTGCCGATGACGCCAACGAATTGACCGGGCTTCAGCCCCTGAAGCTTTGTAACAACGGCACGGCTTTAGCCGGGCCAATAAACACCAACAAAGCTCGCGGGCTTCAGCCCCTGAAGCTTTGTAACAACGGCACGGCTTTAGCCGGGCCATCAAGCATCCAACAACACCTTCGGGCTTCAGCCCCTGCAAAAAATCCCGCTCATGCCGCGCAAACACACCCGCGCTCCTGCCTTTGCCG
>Ga0302319_10026284_pt1 | contig 10261 bp, 10 predicted proteins | sample Bog_T0_2_FD_203319 | JGI IMG/M metagenome (GOLD analysis project Ga0302319, IMG submission 203319) | Peat permafrost microbial communities from Stordalen Mire near Abisko, Sweden - Bog_T0_2 | ecosystem: Environmental > Terrestrial > Soil > Wetlands > Peat | place: Sweden: Abisko, Stordalen Mire...
CGTCTGCGCGAGCCCACCGGCAGCCTCCCTCCAGAAGTCGAACACGTGCAACAAACCTGCGCCGCGATGTTGGCGTCGCTCGCCGATATCTTGCACCACGGAAGCGTAGGCCCGCATCACAAAGACTATCTGGAAATCAGGCACAGCCCCACCGAACGCCACCGGGCAGAAAGCACCGTGGCTGGTTCCCTCGCCGTCGATAGCCTGGTCATCGTTCAAGACTTGATTGACCAGGTGAGCAAATTCCTAGTGTAAAAAATATTTGACATTCCCCGGATTTGAATCTATATTTGTCTATGTAAAAGATTTTTTACATTGGAGTGATTTGTCATGCTTGCAAGCCTTTCCTACCGGGAAAAGAGCCTCTACGCCTCGCTGGTGTCTGAGATCGTCGTCTACGGCTCGTACTTCTTCCTTCACCGGCAAAACACTATCGATAAGGTCGCGGGCATGATCGTCTCCATCATCGTGCTGCAGATCATACTGCAGTCGCTCATCGCCGCATTTACCCGCAACCGCGTCACCGACGAGCGCGATAAGCTCATCGAGCTTCGCGGCTACCGTGCTGGCTATCTGATGCTCTGCTCACTCATGGTTCTGGGACTCGGCATGTTGTGGTTTCACGCGACAGTTGGAGATCTCCATTTGGACAGCCGCATGATGGGGCTTCATTTTCTGAGTGTGTTCTTTAGCATGTTGGTTATCGCGGACATCACTAAAACCGCCACACAAATTCTGGCTTACCGGAAGGCGCTCTGATGCCAGTCATCCGGAATCAGATTCGCGAACTCCGCGCTGCCCGCGAAATGACGCAACAAGACCTCGCCGATCAAGTGGGAGTTACACGGCAGACTGTCATCGCCATTGAACAGGACAAATATTCGCCCTCGCTCGAGACCGCGTTTAAAGTGGCCATCGCGCTGGGCGTGCCCATCGAGAAGTGTTTCCAATACGATCCTCGCGGTAAGCGTTAGCCCAGTCTGCAAATGTACGGGCGTAACAGATGCGCCCCCGCTCGATCACACGCTCATGGAAACAAGCCAGGATTTAATCAAACGCTATCTAGAGGACGCGATCGCCGCCGAGAAGAGCTTTGAGACGCAACTCGATGCATTTTCAAAAGAAGGTGACAACCCCGCTGTGAAAGCGGCCTTTGCCCAGCATTCGCTCGAAACCAAAAGCCAATACCAACGTCTTGAGTTGAGGATTGAGGCCTTAGGCGGCACGGCGTCGGCTGCGAAAAGCGTGCTCGCGCATATCTTCGGAATGGTCCCGCAGGCGGGAAAGCTCGGCCATGAAAAAGAAGAGCGAACTACCCAAAACCTTATGATCGCGTTTGCGGTAGAAAACAGCGAACTAGCCATGTACGAGGCAATGGCCACGGTGGCTGAAGCCGCTGGCGATAGTATCACTGCCAAACTTGCCCGCGAAATTCAGGCTGAAGAGAAAGCCGCAGCCGAGAAGGTTTGGAAGCTGCTGCCAGTGGCCGCCCACGAAGCGTTCATTAAGGTGACTACGCAAGACCCCACGGTGAGGACCGCCGCATCTGCTTGAGAATTTCTTCGTAATTAACTTTTCTTCGCTTACTCCCTTGACGACCTCTACTCGACACTCCATAATTAAATAGAATTACGGTTTTAGAAGTTTGTACCATTACGAGGCAGGTCGAGTTACTACCTCCATAGGCCGCCGAATTTCGGCGCGCCAAACGATCAGGCCCACGGCTTTTCGAAAATAAATGTTTTTCAAGCGTAGAGCGCGCGGTAGGAACTGCGCGCTTTGCGCTATTTCTTGAACGTGGAGGTCCCCAAATGAGACGCAGTCTACCTGCCTTTCTTCTCCTTTTTGCACCGTTCGGCGGCTATGCCGTTGAACAAATGATCCCGGCCGGTTCAATGCTGCAGTGCACCGTATCCGAGCCTAAACTCTCCTCTAAAACCACCGATATCGGCGACCCTATCCTCTGTCAGGTCGGCCACGTCGAGTTATATGGACGTTCGGTTCTTCCTTACGGCAGTTACCTTGAGGGCCGTTTCGAAGATTATAAAGATCCGGGCCACTTAGTCGGCAAAGGCTGGATGGAACTGAAGTTCGACCGAATGTTCATCCCGCCCGGCCAGATTATTCCACTCTCCGCCAAAGTGGTCTATGTTCCCAAGTTCAATGTCGACAAACAGGGCCGTATTCACGGCAAAGGTCACGCCGTTCGTGACACTTTTGAATGGATGATCCCGGTCCTCTGGCCGATCGATCTGGTCAATCTGCCGCGCCGCGGCCCGCGCCCAGTGCTGAAAGCGGAAACGCGTCTTACTCTGAAAATCATGGACGATTTCGGTGTACCCGATCCGAACACCGTCTATTCGCAGCAGTATCAGCAACCTTACTATCAGGCTCCGAGAGATCAATACGGTTACTCGCAGCGCCCCATGACTTATTCAGCTCCGCCCACGCCTTCTGCCCCCGTTTATCAGCAGATGAGCTACCGGCCCGCCGCGCCGGTGACACCACCTCCGCTCACCGTCGTCATGCTACGTAACGGTAGCCGTACGATGGCCGCCAGATACTGGTTCGATGCCAGCGGCGCACAGTTCAACTACATCGCCCTAAATGGAACGCCCATGGTCTGCTCCGCTGACCTGCTGGACATACCAGCTACCGTGGCCGCTAATCGCAGTCGCGGTGTTGAGTTCGCTGCCTACTAATTAGGCCGCCCACAAAATCTTGTCCTCAAGCCAGAGAGCCGCATTCGCATGCGGCTCTTTATCCTTTCATCGCCAACATGCTCTACTAACAGGAAGACCACTGAAAATTCTATGGCTGAACTGAATCCGATTCGCAAGTGCGCCACTAGATCCGCCATTGTTTTTATCCACGGTTTCACCGGCTCCGCCTCCGGCACTTGGTCGAGCTTTCCGCAGCATCTCGTGTTGGAAAACTCGCTCTCCAACTGGAACATCCTGAGTCTCGGTTACCCTACGAGCCTGCTCCCCGGCACCCGCGGCATCTGGTCGGCTGATCCGAATCTGCCCATCCTGTCCACTGCCTTTTACACCGAACTCGATATCTCGCCCCTGTCCGAGTGCACCGACATCGCCATTGTCGCCCACAGTATGGGGGGATTGATTGTCCAGCGTTCACTGGTCGACAATCCGGAGTTGACAGCCAAAGTACGCCACCTCTTTCTCTTCGGTACCCCCAGCGCGGGCATAAAAGAAGCCAACTTCCTTACGTTATTGTTTGGCGCATTGGTAGGTGAACAAGTGCACAACATGGCAACCGATAGCCAGTTCATTCGCGACCTGCGTGCCGATTGGAACCGCAAGTTTGGCGACCGTCCGCCTTTTCAATTCCTAACCATTGCCGGTGACAAAGACAGCTTTGTCATGCCATGCTCATCGCTAGAGCCCTTTCCAAAGCCGTTCCAACGTGTTGTCACGGGAGATCACCTAAGCATGGTGAAACCACGTGATCCATCCGCCGACGTGGTGCGGCTGTTAATCAGTGCGTTGAACCGATCCGCTGAACCGGCCGGCCCATCATCGCCCCTTCGGATCGCGGCTGAGTTGGGCAGTGCCTCGCCGGAGGGACTCGCCCTGGCTCGCTCTGCCGCGAGTGGCGAACATGCCTTAAACTCACAAACTGAAGTGGTGGAAGCGGCTTTAGCGCTTGACCGCGCCGGCCAGCAACAGGAGGCGGTTAAACTCCTAGAAAATAACCAGCGCTTCGGCAGCGATGTGAAAGGCGTTCTCGCCGGACGCATCAAGCGCCGCTGGGTGCAAGAAGGCCACGAAGCCGATGCGTATTGGGCGCTGGGTCTCTACTCCGACGCGCTCGAAACCGCGCGCGCCGCGCAGCCCGAAACGAACGATACGATCAGCCAGGTCTTCTATCACGCCATTAATGTGGCTTTTCTGAAATTGGTAGCTTTCTCCGATGCGGCGGCTGCCCGCAACATGGCGAGCGTTGCCCTCACCTATGCCAAGAAAACGCAACCACCCGACATCTGGAGCACCGCAACCGAAGGTGAAGCTGCGCTGCATTTCGGCGACGTGCCGCAGGCCTTAGCCAAATACCGGCTTCTGGTCTCGATGTTTCCCGATAAGTGGAAGCTGATGTCCACCGGTCAACAAGCTCAGCAGATTGCCCTGAAGCTTGGCAATACCGAACTCCGCGACCAACTCAAGAGCATCTTTGAGCCGCCTGTCAACCAACTCGCTGCAAGCCAGTCGAGCCGCTGAGTAGTTTTATTTGGGCCCTTCATGCGGGAAGCGGATTGTGACCGAAGTGCCTGGGGAAGCCTTGATTTCCAAGGTTCCGCATAATTGCTTCGCCAAGATGCGAATAATTTGTATTCCCAGCGTCTTGGTCTTTTCGTCGTCAAAATTCACGGGCAGCCCAATGCCTTCATCTGTCACCGAGAGTGTCACGAATCCCTCACCACCGGTGAGCGTTACGGCTATCTCGCCCGTTCTGCCCTCCGGATAGGCGTACTTAAGAGCATTCGTAACGAGTTCGTTTAATATCAATCCACAGGGAATTGCCTGTTCAATCGTGACAATGATCGGCTGTAAGTCGAACCGGGGGCGGACGAGATCGTTGCTTACGAAAGAGGAGAACACGCGCGACAGGAGTTCGCGGACAAACTCGGAGAAATCGATGGAACTCATTGTTTTGTTGTTGTAGAGTTGCTCATGAATGAGCGCCATCGACATCACGCGCCGTTCGCTGTCTCGCAGCTTCGCCCCAGCTGCCTCATCATCGAGATTGCTGGCTTGCATGCTCAATAGCGAGGAAACGATTTGCAGATTATTTTTGACGCGATGATGGATTTCCCTCAGCAGCACTTCCTTTTCGACCAGCGATTGCTGAAGTATCTCTTCTTTGGCCCGCAGCTGCTCAACGGAAGCCAATAAATCCGCCGTCCTCTTTTGTACCTCCAACTCAAGGCCCTCCGCCGCAGCCTTGCGTTCATGAATATCGGTTAAAGTTCCAAACCAGCGCGTGGTTTCACCGCCTTCGTTCTTCACCGGCAGGGCTCTGGCCAAGTGCCAGCGGAACTCCTGCCGGGCTGAGTCCCACAAGCGGTATTCGCCTTGAAAGGAAACTTGCGAAGACAAACTCTTCTGCCAGGAAATGCGGGCGGTCTCCTGTTCGTCAGGATGGAGCAAGCCGGTCCAATCGCCGCCGGATGTCTCGACGCCGGAGAACTCGCTCCAGCGCCGGTTGTGATACAAGCTTCGGCCGTCGCCGCGACTGATCCAAACAATATGCGGTATGGCGTCTGCCAGCAGACGAAATTCGCGCTCACTGTTGCGCAGCAGCGTTTCCGTGGTTTTGCGCTCAGTGATGTCGTGGGTCACTTTCGAGAACCCACGCAGTTGGTTATCTGGATCCCACACCGGCGTGATCATCACCGAGGCCATAAAACGCGAGCCGTCACGCCTAAGCCGCCATCCTTCTTCGGCAAATTTGCCTTCGGCCAATGCAATCCTCAGCTCCTCTTGGGGATGGTCGCGTTGCACGTCTTCAGGCAAATAGAAACAGGAAAAATGCTTGCCAATGATCTCGGCGGCAGTGTATCCTTTGATGCGCTCTGCTCCTTCATTCCAGGACATAATAAGGCCGTCGGGGCTGAGCATAAAGATGGCGTAGTCCTTCACGCTCTTCACCAACGACTCGAACATCTGCGAAACTTGGCTGGTTTCCGAAGCCTCGCTGCATGTACCTGTTTTGCTTTTGTATACCGCCATCTCAAGCGAACTAACCAAGGTCTGGAACGAAAGGGGCTTCACCATGTAGCCCGCTGGCAGCGTCTTGCTGGCGCGCTCAAGCGTTGTTTTGTCGGAAAGAGCTGAGATGAAAATAATCGGAATTTGCGAAGTTCGGCGAATCGTTTCGGCTACTTCGATGCCGTCTCGCATACCTTGAAGACGCACGTCTAGTAAAACCGCGTCAGGCTCCCGAGCTTTGATGATCCGCAGTGCCTCTTCGCCCGAAGCAGCCACTACCGGCACATCGTAGCCAGCCCCCACCAGTTGTTTTTGAAGATCGAGCCCCACCAGCCCCTCATCTTCCACGATCAGAACGTTGACCATCTCGCACGTAACTCCTCAAAAGCGCGAACTCGTCCCTACAGTGGACGCAGAATGCTTGCTTGGGGTGATTCGAGAAAACCGGGAATCCAGATCGCCAAATGAGTCAACTCAAATCGCGTGCTTATTAACAGTGTGTCGCGCGGCAAGGACTATTGATAGTAGTAAAGTTCCGTGGTAGAACGTTCGGCCGAGTTTGTCGTACCAATATCCTCACAGTTTTTCCATCTTTCCGGATAGTCGCAAAAAAAGAGGAGACTTATATGCGTGCAAATCATTTCCGTTTCATTCGTTCATGTTGCTGGCTGAGCGCTGCTGCCGTTCTCGCCTTGGCGCTGTTTTCCGCCAGTCCTGGTGCCCAGGCCGCCACTTTGGTCCTGGAATCGGCCAGTGGCGGCGTCTATACCTACGGCTTTCAACTGGCCGCTGGGGAACAACTGTTCTTTAACACCGGCGATCGAATCACATTGACTGGATTATTTGGTGTAACCGGCGCATCTGTGGGCGGACCCGACTTATCGGGTAGCTTAACCACCTGCGGTGTGACCGCCACTAGTGTTTGCTTTGGCTCACCAGGACTGCTTGATCTCGACAACATTTCAGGCGCGACGGAGGACTTCGGCGTGCTCACTATCGATTCCAGCAGCACCACCACAGGCAGCGTAAATTATAGTTTGGTGGGAGCCACTCCTATTGCCGGCGAAGTCGGCGGCCCCGCGGCAGGTTCCTCATCCGTGCCCGAGCCTCCGACGATCCCGCTTTTCCTTGGCTGTACGCTCTTACTCGGTTCTCTTCGAAAACGGCGTTGAGAGACTCATTGGGAACACCTCCGCGGAGTGCTATACTCGCCACAGAATTTATTCCGGGCATCCCGCGGAGGGCGGCGTTGGTTGGAGCAAATGCGCCACTAGAGCGCGAGTCTAGATCCACCGAAATCTCTGAGCTTCTTCATCTCTACTTCGCCGCCGCCGACGCCGTGCAGGAAGAGCGCCTTTTGGCGTCCATTGTCTTTGATCACGCGTTGCCCGTCGTGAGGCGAACCACCCGCCAACGCCTTCGCGGTACGCCAGCACAGGATATTGACGATGTAGAGAGTGATGTTACTCTGCAACTTGTTAAGCGCCTGAAGAGTCTCAAGCAAGATCCTGAGCGTGAAACCATAACTGATTTTCCCTCTTACTCCGCGGTGGCCGCGCACCATGGTTGCGATGAGTATCTTCGGCAAGTCCGCCCGCAACGGCACCGTCTGAAGAACCGTCTCCGTTATTTACTCGCTAAGGATGACAGTTTCGCTCTTTGGCACGATTCAGAGCGAGGTTTAGTCTGCGGTCCTGCGCTTTGGCGCCAGCGCGCCGTAGTAAGTGCTCAGCCTGGTCTAGCGGTTAAGCTATCGGCTGCCGGCAGCACTCCCGAAGCTATTCTCAGAGACCTGTTTGTCCTGACCGGATCTCCCCTGGAGTTCGATTCGGTTGTGGAGGTTTTCGCTGCCCTCTTCGCTATTAGAGATCAGACTTATGCCCGCGATATCAAGGAGGATTCGGCCCTATCCAAAGAGATCGCGGCCGACGATCGAATTCAACAAAGTCAGACCCTGTGCGCCCTCTGGAATGAAATAGCGGAGTTACCGCTTACGCAGCGCGCCGCTTTACTGCTTAATCTCCGCGACGCGCATGGCGGTTCAGCGCTATGGTTCGTCGCCTCTTCGGCCATCGCGTCCGTGCGAAAAATTGCGGAACTAGTGGATGTGCCGGCTGAGCAGTTCGCTCAGCTTTGGTCGCGTCTCCCTTTGAGTGATCTCGAAATTGCGCAACGGCTCGGCGTCACTCGCCAGCAAGTGATTAATCTGCGGCAGGCGGCCCGCCAACGTCTGGCACGAAAACTTCGGCGGAGTACTTAAGTTTCAAATGGACAGCGTTTCGTACCAATATCTGTCGTTCCTCGACGTCGTTACCTATAGAGTAGGCACGCTATGGAGCATTTGAGCGGAGATGTGTTGACTCGCTATCGAACCGGTAATTTGGCCGGTGCTCCTTTATTGGAGGCCGATGATCATCTTTCCGTATGTCCGGATTGCCGTGAAAAACTTTCAGGTCAAACAGAGAGTGGGGCCCTTCTTCAACCGTTTAGGCTTGGCTTAGACGAAGAAACCCCTCACTTGCCTTATGAGCAGTTGGCAGCATATGTTGATGCCGCGCTTCCTGCTTTGGCCGTTCCCCAAATCGAAGCTCATCTCGCCAACTGTTCAAACTGCCGGGCAGAGGTGGATGATCTCAAGAAATGGGCGCTTGACTTAAACACGAAACACGCGCGTAAACCAATCCGAAAGCTATTGCTAGCTTTCATCGCCGTTGCTGCAGCGATTGTTGGGGCCATCGTAGTAACTTGGCAGTCTCACAATGCTCAGCCGAAATTGTTGCTCTCCTTGCGTGACGGGGGATCGGTGATTGGCATTGATGCCAAAGGCGCTATGGACGCACCGGCCACACTCTCTCCCGAGGATGAGTCACTGTTGGCGGGGGTGCTTCACAGTGGAGAGCTCACAGTTCAACAAGCGCCCGGCTTGGAGACCCATCGGTCGCAACTGTTAGGAACTGCCACTCCTCGGCACAGTCTCTTCGCGCCGCTGAGTCCAGTCGGCTATAGCGTTTTGGAGGTAAGTCCCACTCTTCACTGGCAAGCTCTACCTAAGGCTACTTCTTATCAAGTCAAGATTTTTGACACCGATTATAAACTGATTGAGACCAGCGAAGCTTTGCAGTCTACCTCTTGGACTGTCTCCAGTCCGCTAGAACGAGGCAAGATCTATAGCTGGCAAATCGTGGCTAGCGTTAATCATGAAACGGTCGTCGCCCCGCAAATTCCCGATCCGGAAGCGCGCTTCCTCGTTCTGGATGCTGCCGCCACGAGCGATTTGCAGGACATGTCTAAGGCCTTGGCCGGGAATCACCTGCTTCTAGCCGCAAAATACGCGGCTCACGGGCTCTGTCACGAAACCTCACTTGAACTGCAAGCGCTGAAAAATGCAAATCCCCTTTCCCCCACGGTTGTTGAGATACAACGTAGCGTGGAAAGGAATTGCCCTGCCTTTCGGAATGAGTAAGCGTCCGTGTTTCTCGGTCTTTGCGATCTTCCCGCCCAATAGAAGTCCGACATGATTTTCAGAGCCACAAGGCGATTTTGCCGAAGAGTTGCTCGTCTGGGCAACTGCTGGCCGTTGAGAGTGCTACAAAGACATAAGATTTCGATTTTCCAGACGCGCGCAAAAAATTGAGCTGAACGCGTTCAAAGAGATATTGGAACGTTAACCTGTTGTCATCATTTATTTACGATGTGAAGCCAGCCGTACAGCGCTTGCTAGTGCCGGCGGCGCGGCTTCTCCACCGTTTGGGAGTAACTGCCAATCAAGTATCAGTAACCGCGATCCTGCTTTCGTTTGTGGCTGGTGCGCTTTTGTGTTTCAAGGCGGGATCGCCGCGCGGCCTATTACTTCTGCCTGTTGCTCTATTTCTTCGCATGGCGATGAATGCGGTCGACAGCATCTTAGCGAAGGAATTCGAGATCAAGAGCCGTCTCGGCATCTTCTTAAATGAACTGGGCGCTGTGTTATCCGACGCCGCTCTCTATCTGCCGCTAGCCTTGGGTTGGCATTTTTCACCCGTATTGATTGTGCTTCTAGTCATGCTTGCCGTGATCAGCGAGTTATCCGGTATTGCCGGCGTGATGGTAGGATCGGGCCGCCGTTACGACGGTCCTATGGGTCATTCGGAACGCGCCTTGGTCTTCGGGCTGATCGGTCTGGCCATCGGTTTAGGCGTGCCCGTGGGTCTGTGGGAAAACCTGTTACTAGGAACGATGCTGATCCTACTGGCGTACACAACCTATAATCGCGTGCATATGGCACTTTGGCGCGGCCAATGATGGTAGCCTGTAATCCTTGAGCCGTCGTCTTATCACTTACAAAAAGGAGCCTGATTTCGCTAGTATGTAAATCTTACATGCTGGCGCCACCCATCGTTGTATGAGTGTTGACACGCAATTGGAAAGGTATGAGGCGCGTGGCCGCAGCCTTTCGCAAATTTGGCTGGGCGTCCTCTGGGGTCTGGCGGAAGCAACCGTTTTTTTCATCATTCCCGATGTGCTGATTACCGCTTCCGCTCTGTTTTCTCCTA
>Ga0302319_10026291_pt1 | contig 10259 bp, 7 predicted proteins | sample Bog_T0_2_FD_203319 | JGI IMG/M metagenome (GOLD analysis project Ga0302319, IMG submission 203319) | Peat permafrost microbial communities from Stordalen Mire near Abisko, Sweden - Bog_T0_2 | ecosystem: Environmental > Terrestrial > Soil > Wetlands > Peat | place: Sweden: Abisko, Stordalen Mire...
CTCGATAGCCTCGGGCTGTTCCGGGACCGCGTGCTCGGCTACTGGGGGCAAGCGCTGAAGCGCCGTAGTCAAAGACACCGGTACGCCTGGGTTCGTCGCCTCAAGCTGGCCGCACAATGGCTTCCTACACCTCGCGTGCTCCATCCTTGGCCCCTTGACCGCTTCGCCGCCACTATCCAAGATAGGAGCCGCATGCGCTAACGAGCGCTCGTGCGGATCTGTGCGGGGGCGATCAGCAATGATCGTCCCTACCGCGACCTCATTAAAGCCGGATCACACGACGTTATACCAACCAGTCCCGAGAAGCCTTTTTCGATTCGGATTCGTGGTGCAATCGCGTGTTTGCGCACTGTAGCGAATACTGTAGCGGGTGCCTGTTTCGATAGGCTTGTACTGGCATTGGCAGCGCAGCGCTAACTGACTGAATTTGCAAGCCCGCACAAGCCGGACTCAACGGCACTCAACGGCCGAAGTGAGATTATGAGTCCGCTGCTCTAACCAATTGAGCTATGGGCCCTTCCATAACGTACGGCTGCCCGCTCATTCAATGTAGCGGAAATCCGCTGAGCAGATGGGTTGGCATCTTTCGGCGTGGGCGCGTCGCTTCTGGAGAGTGCAGGGCAGCGAGGCAGCGTGTTCGCCGTGCTCCAGATGAATTGTGCAAATTATTTTGGGTTTCTCGTTGACGAACTGCCGTTCCGCTGCAATAATCGCGTCACTAAACCGGCTCCCCCTGATTCGTATTCCACATGAATGTGCTCTCCCAGAAGCACGCGGAATCTAGAAGCTGCATCACTCTCTTCTCCTTGGCTCGTACCATCACTTGATCTTGATCACATATTGGTTGGCGCGGCACTGCGTCTGCCATGGGTGAAAGGTCGGCACCATATCCCGCGCGAGGCTGGAACAGGCGCGCCCAATTGGATCTGCACGGCCGTCAGGCGCTGCCGTGGTCCAGAGCAGGAGCGGAACCATGGCGACATTGACGTATCCCGGCGTGTATATCGAGGAGGTCGGCAGCGGGCAACACTCCATCACCGGCGTGGCCACCTCGATTGCGGTCTTCATCGGCTACTCGAATGTGGGGCCGGTGGATGAAGCGGTGATGGTGGAGAGCTGGACGCAGTACGAATCTTTGTATGGCGGCATGATTCCCGGAGTGTATCTGGGCTATGCGGTCTATCAGTTCTTCCTCAACGGCGGTTCGCAGGCGTACATCGTGCGCCTATGCCATACCGACGCGAAGCCAGCGAGCGCCACCATCGGCGGCCTGCAGATCGATGCCAACAATCCCGGCGCGTGGGGCAACAACATTGCGGTTGCCATCACGGGCATCAATGCGGTGAACAGCACGTTCAACCTGCAGGTGTATGAACTCACAGGGACGGGATCGCTCAGCCTGGTGGAGAGTTACAGCAACTTGTCCACGAGTCCCACGAACGCCTCCTACGCGGTGACGATCGTCAACAACGACTCAAACTACATCTCGCTGGTTGCGCCGGTTCCGCCGGCGACATTCACTCTGCCGACTTCATCGGCTGGATACGATCCGGTGTACACGGTCAGCGGCACCTTCCCCGCGGGCTCCATCAGTGTTGGTGACACGGTGACGCAGTCCGGCGCCGGCGCCGCAACGGCGAACGTTCTGGTTGCTCCTAAAACGACCACGACGACGAGCCCGACGACGGTCATGACCGTCCAGGTGAAGGGCGGAACCGTGGACCTGACCAACCCGACCGCCACGTGGAGCGACGGGGCCAATACGTTCGCGCAGACGGGCGTGCCCACGCAGATGCCGATGGCGTTAGTGTCGGGCTCGATCACGGGGGGCCCGTTTTTAACGGGCGAGACCGTGACCCAGTTGCAGAGTGGAGCGAGTCAGCCGACGGCGATCTGCGTCGGCGCCACGGGAGGCACGCCGCCGGCGGGTCTGGCCACGCCGGGGCTGCTGCTGTTGCAGTACATTACGGGGGCACCGGCGAATTCCTTTACCCAATGGAAGGGCGGCGCGAGCGGCGCTGTGATGACGCCGATTGGCGCTCCGGTTCCCACCTTCGCCATGCCGTTTGCCGTCGAGGCAGGATTTTTGGCAGGGACCGATGGAACGACACTCAAGCCGGACGATGGCACCAGCGCTTACTTCCTCACGCAACTGCTGAACACGCAAGCGCCGCCCGCGCCTCTGACCGGCATCAGCCTGCTGGCCAAAATACCCATCTTCAACCTTCTATGCGTGCCGGGGGAGTCAGCCCTGGCCGCGGTCAGCGCGCTGCAGGCCTTCTGTGCCGCCAACCGCGCGTTTCTGATCGTCGATGCACCCGCCAGTGCGGTGGTGGGGTCGGGGACCAACGGGCTGAGCGCCACGGGGCCTGCTGACAGCACGGGTGCATCGCTGGTCAACTCTTCGGCGGCGAACTCGGCGTATTACTTTCCGTGGATCCAGGCGCCGGACCCGGCGGCGGGCTTCCGGCCTGCGTACTTTCCGCCTTGCGGATTTGTGGCCGGCATCTATGCCACCACCGATGCCACCCGTGGCGTGTGGAAGGCGCCGGCAGGGATCGATGCTGCGCTGACCGGAGTTTCGGGGCCGCAGTTCGTGCTGAACGATATGCAGAACGGTAGCGTGAACACACTGGGCGTGAACTGCGTGCGCCAGTTCCCGAACTTCGGGACCGTAATTTGGGGAGCACGCACCATCGCAGGCAACGACGCCATCGGTTCGGAGTGGAAGTACATCCCTATCCGGCGGCTGGCGCTGTTCCTGGAGTCGAGCCTTTACAACGGCACGCAGTGGGCGGTGTTTGAGCCCAACGCCGAACCGTTGTGGGGGCAGGTGCGGCTTGCCATAGGCTCCTTTATGCAGAGCCTGTTTCTGCAAGGAGCGTTTGCGGGCACTACGTCCAGCCAGGCGTACTTCGTCAAGTGCGACGGCGACAACAACCCACCGGCCTCGCAGGCATTGGGCATCCTCAACGTGTCGGTAGGGTTTGCCCCGCTCTATCCGGCGGAGTTCGTGGTCATTCAGATTCAGCAGATGATGAGCCAAAGCTAACCCTGGCGAGAGTGTTGAAGGAGGACTTCAGATGGCAATGTTCCCCGGCAATCCGACGCGGCTGGACCCCTACAAGAACTTCAAGTTTCGCATCAAGTGGGACGGCAAGTATGTGGCCGCCGTCAGCAAGATCAGCACGCTCAAGCGCACCACGGAGGTGATCTCTCACCGCAGCGGCGGAGACCAGAACTCACCGTTGCTGACACCCGGCAAGAGCAAGTTTGAAGGCATTGTGTGCGAGCGCGGCCTGACCCAGGACACGGCCTTTCACGACTGGGCGGGCCGGGTGTGGAACTTCGGCTCCGCCCTGGGCACGGAAGCCTCCCTCGCCAACTTCCGCAAGGACCTCTATATCGAGTTCTACAATGAGGCCGGGCAACTGGTGATCGCCTACAAGGTCTATCGCTGTTGGATCAGCGAGTACCAGGCGCTGCCGGACCTGGACGCCAACGGCAATGCCATCGCCATTGAACACATCAAGATCGAAAACGAGGGCTGGGAGCGCGATACCGGCGTGACGGAACCCACCGAGCCCACGCTCAGCACAGTAGCGGTGTAGGAGCGGCGATGACGGAGGCTGAGATGCTGTCTTTCTGGGAGACTGCCAGCCGGCGGAGCCCGCTCGACCGGGGCGTGCTGGCGGTCGCGGCGGCCGGGGTGCCCGCCGCCCAGGCGGCCGATCTGCCGCTGGGGGAGCAGAACCGGGTACTGGCGCAGCTGTATTGCGCGCACTTTGGCGGAACATTGGATGGGTTTACCGAATGCGCGGCCTGCGCAGAGAAGCTTGAGTTCCATTTTGATGTGCGCCAGGTGGCCGAATCCCCCGCGCCTGCGGCCCGGGAGTGGGTGGCGGTGGGCCGTTGGAAGTTTGAGCTGCCCAGCAGCCGCGCCGTAGCCATGGCCGTGAGCGCCGGCGAGCCGGCTCAGGCCGGGCAACGGCTGTTGGCGCTCTGCCTGCGTGAGCCCCTCGAGTCCGAGCCGGGCTGGAGTGACGAGGATATGGAGGCGATCGAAGCCCGGCTGGCGGAGGCCGATGCGCTCGCCGAGATACGGATCGGCTTCGCTTGCCCACAGTGCGGCCACGGTTTTGAGGAGGCCCTCGATCTCGAGAGCTTTCTGTGGTCGGAGATCGTCGAGTCGGCGCGGCAGCTGCTCGACGACATTCATCTGCTGGCCTCGGCCTATGGCTGGACCGAGCCGGAGGTGCTGGCGATGAGCCCGCTCCGGCGCTCCGCATACGTTAGAAGGATTCTGGGATGAGAGGCTATCTGCGCAGAGCGTTGGAGAACGCACAGGGCGCCGAGCAGCGGCTCAAGCCGCTCACCGGGTCAGTGTACGCGGGCAGCGTTCGCCGCCCGGAGTCCGTTGTGCCGACGTGGGGTGAGGAGACTGCGTTTCGACGGGCAGCGCCGGAGACGCCGGTGCGGCGGGTGCCACCGGAAACGCAATTCTTAGGGGGAGCCCCCGATGTCTTAGGGGCAGCTCCCGATGCTCCCCGGCCCGTGCGTGACGAGCCACGAGCGGCCTCTGTCGAGTCCGGCCGGGACTTCGGACATTCGCAGCCAACTGTACCCGTGCCTTTCTCACAAGTGCTTCCGCAGCCGTTGCTGGCGCAACCCCCCGCCAGCGCGCCAGAGGTTCCGCGCGCGGAGGTCGCCCCGTCTTCTCCTTTTGCAGCGGCGGCGCCCGTGCTTCTGTTACCAGCTACCCGCGTCCCCGCCGCACCGGAGAGATCGAAGCCCGAGGCCAGCGGAACCTCTGCTGCCGATGAGGCGCGTCTGCGTCAGGCGCCATCCAGCACCAAGTCCGAATCGGCTCCGGCCATCCAGCCGCCGCCGGTGCCACCGCCGACGTTGCCTGCGCGAAGGGACAGCCGAGGGTCGGCCACCGCAGCTCCATTATTCAACCGGGGCCTCAACCCCGGCCGCCGGGCCGCTGAGGAGCCTGCCATCCAGGTTCACATCGGACGCATCGAGGTGATCGCCGCCACCCCGCCACCGCCTCGCGCGCCCGCCCCGCGGCCCAACCGCTCCACCAGCCTGACCGACTATCTGGCCGGGCGGAATGGGCGGTCCTGATGAGCAATGCCCTGGCCCTTGCGGGTGTCTCCGCGGTTCTGCAGCATTACCTGTACAACCTGTACGGGACGGTGGCCAGCAACTTTCCCTCGCCCGTGCATGTCTCCTGCATCGCGCCGGACCAGGTGCAGCAGCAGTTGGAGACCGCGACCACGCACGGACAGAACCGGGTCAACCTGTTCCTCCATCTAGTGACGCATAATGCGGCTTGGCGCAACGTTGACTTTCCCTCGCTCTCCAGCGATGGCACGTCCCAGGTGGCCAATCCGCCGTTGGCGCTGGACCTGCATTACCTGCTGACCGTATACGGCTCCGACCCCTGGCAATCGGAAGCGTTGCTGGGCTTTGCGCTGATGATGTTCCATCAGTCCCCGGTGCTGACCCGCGATGACGTGGAGGTCGCCCTGAAGGCCCGCGCCGGATCGACCTATCCCTCTCCGGGATACCCCCTCAACCATACGCTGGGGCTGTGCGGACTCAACGAGCAGTCCGAACTGCTGAAGATTACGCCGGAGAGCATGAGCCGGGAAGAGATGGCCTGGCTATGGACCGCACTCAAGGCGGACTATCGCCTCACCTTTCCATTCAAGGTCTCGGTGGCACTGATGCTTCCCAACCTCTCGCCGTCGTTGGCCTTCCCGGTGCTGACGACGTCATTCACGCCTCCACCCGAGCCGCCACCCCCGGCCGTTCCCGTACCGGCGCCGCAGGTGGTGCTGCCGGTCGCGCCGCCGCAGCTGCTGGCGGCCAGCTATGCCTCCGGACAGCCCGGCGCGCAGCCCGGCGATCAGGTCACGCTCAGCGGAGAGTTTCTGAGCAATGCCAACCGTGTCGCCCTGATTCATGCGCAGCTTGGCGTCACCTTCTGGGTCACGCCGGACAGTGTCTCCGGCCAGCAGGTGCAATTTACCCTGCCGGCGGTCGCACCCATGCCGACGGCCCCGCCGCCACCGCCGCCGCCCGCCGTGCCGCTCCTTTATCCGGCCGGTTCGTACCTGGTGGCGGTGCAGTGGTGGGATTCCACTCGCAGCCTCGTGGCGCAGGCCACCAACCAGTTGCAGCTGGCAGTCTGTCACTGGCTTCCGGCGGCGCAGGCAGCGGCCACCGCGCCCAGCGGCAGTGACCTGGCCGTCACGCTTACCCAGTTTGCGCCGCCACTGTGGGCCGGCCAGCGGGTGCAGTTGGTGCTCAACGGGACGGTCGCCGGCGTGGTGGTCTCCTTCACCGCCGAAGCCGAGCCGGTTCTCAGTCAGACGCCGCAAGCCTCCGTCAACTTTCTCTTTCCTGCTTCGCTGCCGACAGGCCAGACCTACCTGGCCCGCATGGTGGTCGATGGCATCAGCAGCCAGGTCCAGTTCACGATTCCGGCCGTGGGCCCGCCGAGCTTCACAGGGCCCAATGTGAGCGTATGAGTCCAGTCACCATCCCGGTCTGGTCCGAGAGCAACCACGCACTGTTGGTGCGCGAGTTTGCGCGGCTCGAGGCGTTGCTCGAAGGCTCGCCCAACTCCATCAGCCGCAGGCGGGACGACGACTGGGAGTGCGACACGCCGCCGGCAATCGATCAGCTGGCCACTACCTTTAATCTGTCCACCTTCGAGCGCGACCTGCTGCTGCTGTGCGCCGGGGCGGAGATGAACGGCGATCTTCACGAACTCTGCAGCCGGCTGACCGGCAAGCCGCAGCGCGGCTGTCCAACGTTTGCGCTGGCCATAAGCGCACTGCCCGGCCCGGAGTGGGGCGCCATGTCGCCGTGGGGACCACTGCGCCGCTATCGGCTGGTGGAGACCGACGCGGGCCAGGGGCTGGCGACCGCACCGATCCGCATCAACGAGCGCACACTGCACTATCTCGCCGGCATCAACCGGCTGGACCAGCACCTGGAAGCCGTGCTGCAGCCCCGGTCTCCGGCGGCCCTGCTGTCGCAGGAACACGAGCAACTGGTGGAACAGCTGGCGCAGGTTGAGTCCGGCGACCTGAGCGCGATCGCCGTCCAGCTGCACGGCGACGATGCCGTGGCCCAGGAGAACATTGCGGCGCGCTTCGCTCATCTGCACGGGCGCAGTCTGCTGGTCATGCAGATTGAGGATTGCCCTGCGTCGGGCACAGAGCTGGAGGACTTTCTGGCCATTTGGTCCCGCGAGGCCGAGCTGCTGCCGGCGTTCCTGCTCCTGCAATGGTCTTCTGAGACTCCGACCGCGGCGGCCAAGTCGCTGGCCGACCGTCTGCCCGGCCCGCTTCTGGTGGCCAGTCGTGATCCGCTCCGGCTGCGGCGCAGCGCGTGGCGGATGGAGGTGAACAAGCCGGCGCCGGCGGGGCAGCGCCGGCTCTGGGCGCAGGCACTCGAGGAGTCTTGCGGTCTGATCGAAGATAGCCCGGATGCGACGGATGACGGCGCTGCCGGGTTTGTTCCCAGTCCGGCTTCCGCCGCCGGCGAGCTATTGGACCGGCTGGCCGGCCACTTCCGCCTAAGCGCACCCACCATCGCTGCGATCGCTGAGACCGCGGGCAACGCCTACACGGCTCATGCCGGCCCTGAGTTCGCCCGGCGGTTGTGGCAGAGCTGCCGCGTGGTGGCGCGGCCACAGCTGGATCTGCTGGCCGAGCGAATCGACCCGCGTGCGCGCTGGGGCGACCTGGTGCTGCCGGCCGCGCAGATGCAAGTGCTGGGCCTGTTGGCCGCGGAGGCGCGGTATCGCATGGTGGTCTACGAGCGCTGGGGATTTGCGAACGGCGGCCGCCGCGGACTGGGATTGAGCGCGCTGTTCAGCGGCCCCAGCGGCACAGGCAAGACGCTGGCCGCGGAGGTGGTGGCGGCCGAACTCAACCTCGATCTGTACCGCATCGACCTTTCGGCCGTGGTCAGCAAATACATCGGAGAGACGGAGAAGAACCTGAAGCGGGTCTTCGACGCCGCCGAGGAGGGAGGCGTGGTGCTGCTGTTCGACGAGGCAGAAGCGCTGTTCGGCAAGCGCACCGAGGTACGCGACAGCCACGACCGCCACGCCAATATTGAGGTGGGCTATCTGTTGCAGCGCATGGAGAACTACCAAGGCGTGGCAATCCTGACCACCAACCTGAAGTCCACGCTCGATCAGGCCTTCCAGCGCCGCCTGCGGTTCATCGTCGACTTTCCGTTCCCGGGCAAGGCCGAACGCGAGGCGATCTGGAAGAGAGCGATCCCGCCCGAGGCGCCGCGGCTGGACTTAGACGAGTCCCGCCTGGCGCAACTGAATGTTACCGGTGGGAGCATCCGCAATATCGCTCTGAACGCCGCTTTCCTGGCTGCGGCCGAAGGCCGGGCTGTCGGCATGGACGACCTGCTCCGGGCGGCGCAGCTGGAGGCCTCCAAGCAGGAGCGTCCCATCACCCAGGCTGAGACACGGGGGTGGGCATGAACGGTCCGCGCACCACCGTCACCATTGACCGCGTTGTGCTGCACGGCGTGGACCCGGGACAGGCGCGGGCGATCGTGGAGGGCCTGCGGGCGGAGCTTGCCACCGTCTTCGCCGACGCTGGAGCGCGGCGTCAGCTGGGCCCAGGGCGCCGCGCCGCGGCGCTCAAACTTGGCAGCCTGCCGCTGGGCGCCGGACGTGCCGACGCACGCCGGTTCGGTGCTGCAGTGGCGCGGGCGGCGGCAAAGGAGATGCGGAGATGAGTAGCGCAACCTTCGCCCCTGAATCGCTCTCCAGCCAAACACTCAAGGCGGGCGGCTCCACGCTGCGCGTCAACCGCCCCGGCGACGCCCACGAGGTGGAGGCCGACCACATCGCCGAACGGATCTCCCGGGGGGAGCGCATCGCCAGCTGGAACCTGAAGACGGCCAGCCGGGGCGGAGTGCAGCGCGATCCGCAGACCACGCCCGACGGTCAGCCGCCGCCGGGCCGGCAGCTCTCCGCCGCGGACATGGCCGGCAAGGCCGCCGAGGCTCTCCTGGCCACCAAGGAGGGCAAGGCCGCCATCGCCGCCATCAAGAAGGACCCGCTGGTCAAAAGCACAACGGACTTCTTCGCCACGCCCGCCGGAATCATCGTTGGCGGTTCGGCCGCCACGGGCGTCATCGCCGGGCTGGCGCTCGAGCACAAGGCGCTGCCCTTGCAGCTGCCGAAGATTCCGCTCGATTTTGTGCATCCGGGTCTCAGCATGAAGCTGAGCTACCAGGGGCCGGTCGATAAGCCTACGGCGGCATCGCTGACACTGAGCTTCACTCCGGAGGGACCCAAGCACAAGAAGGCGGATGCCGGCGCCTCCATTCGCGACGAGATCGCCCAACTACGCGCGCAGCAGCAGTGGATCCAGGGCTCGATGACCGATGCGGAGCGGCCCGGACCGACGGCGCAACCGGGCGGTGCCAAGCAGGCGGATCCGGCAGCTGCCGGCGCGGCGCCCAAGGCTCCGGCGGCCGTGCCCACGCCCGAGGCCGCGCTGAAGAGCGCCCCTAAGACGCCTGACTCCGCCAAGCCCAAGGAGGAGAAGCGCGACGAGGCGGTGATTCAGCGCAAGGCCGAGATAGCGGACGCGCACGCCCATCCAGTGCCCGCCTCGATCGCCGGCGTCCACGACACACTGCACGGTTCCGGCCGGCCGCTCGATCCGCGGACCCGCGGCTACATGGAGTCGCGCTTCGGTGTGAACTTCTCCAACGTGCGTATCCACACCGGCGACCGCGCCGCGCAGTCGGCACGCAGCCTCCAGGCGCGCGCCTACACGGTGGGAACCGATATCGTCTTCGCCAGCGGCAAGTACGCACCGGAGACGGCCTCCGGCCGGCGCCTGCTCGCGCATGAGCTGACCCATGTGGTGCAGCAGAGCTCCAGCACGGCGCGCAAAGCCGCCGGCATCTCCCCATCGCCGGCGCGGGTACAGCGCGACGGAGGAGTGAGGGGCTGGATCGCCGACAAGCTACACAAGATTCCCGGCTACGACCTGTTCGGCACTATCATCGGCAAAGACATCGCCACATGGACGGACAAACCGAGCGGCATCAAGGACATCCTGCACGAGTTCCTCAAGTTTGTGGGCAAAGAGGATGTCTGGGAGCGTCTCTCAGAGGCTGCCGGTGCGATAGCGAAGGCCTGGGAGTGGTTCAAGTCGGAGCTGGATGCGCGCCACCTCACGCTGACTGACTTC
>Ga0302319_10026292_pt1 | contig 10259 bp, 8 predicted proteins | sample Bog_T0_2_FD_203319 | JGI IMG/M metagenome (GOLD analysis project Ga0302319, IMG submission 203319) | Peat permafrost microbial communities from Stordalen Mire near Abisko, Sweden - Bog_T0_2 | ecosystem: Environmental > Terrestrial > Soil > Wetlands > Peat | place: Sweden: Abisko, Stordalen Mire...
TAAACCCTTTTCGCATCTTGTTGTCCTTTTTCAGCGCAAATCCGGTGGGTGCCACCACCACGCCGCTCTCAGGCTTCTGAGTGGGCATTCATGCGTTGGGAAAACCGGGACAGCCCGCTCGCGCTGTGAACCGCTGTCTTGGCTTGAGGCGTGACTGTCGCGCGGGTACAGTCCCGGAGAAGCAGAGCGGCTCGCCATGGCCTCCGGAGGATATTTCACAGATTCTCCCCAAGTCCAGACGGCAAAGCTGCCTCAAGATTGATTAGTTCTCCGGTGATGGGGTGGCGGAATTTCAGATATTGGGCGTGCAGGAAATATCCTCCATCGCCGGGGAGGCCGGGGAGATTTTCAAGAGGCTGGCCGGTTGAGCCGTACAGAGGATCGCCTACCAGGGGATGGCCGATGGATGCCAGATGGATTCTGATTTGATGAGGGCGGCCCGAATTTAGACTTACCTCAAAGGTTGTGGTGCTGGTGGTGCGTGAGATCACCTTTGCCAATGACTTTGACGGCTTGCCACTTGCCCGGTAGATTTTTTGAATTTTGGGTGTGTTCCAGTTTGCGAATAGATTAGAGGCCGCCTGCGGTGTTTTGGCGAAGAGGACGATGCCGGTGGTGGCTCGGCCCAACCGGTGGACAGGGTTTGCGGTGGGAGTTCGCTTTTGCACCAAGCGCAGGAGGGTGTTTTCCATGAAGCCGCCGCCGGGCAGGGTGGGGAGCCCGCTCGGTTTGTTTACGGCCAACAGATCGAGGTCTTCAAACAGCACTTCGAAGTGCTGAGGGGAGTCTGGTTCGATCCAGGGTGGGCGGTTCCAGACAAGGGTCTGGCCTAAAGTGGCCGATTCGCTTCCGGTGGCGGTGACGCCGTTGAGGGTAACTTCGCCGTTGTTCAGTTTTTGTTGCCAGGCTTGTGGAGTTGAGTCGGGGTAAAGGCTTGCCAAGTGGGAGAGCAGGGTTTGTCCATGGTATTTGCTGCTGATGATTGTGGTGTAGGCATAGCCCCGGTTGAGCATGTAGTTTGAGTGTAAGTTATGGCATCTGCGGCGATGGGGCATGCGTGATTTGGCCACGGCTCGCCCCGGTTCTCACTTCGTGAATGCCTGTGCCTGGCGTTGAGATGCGAAAGCCGACTTTTTCCATGGCGTTTTGAATATAGGTGTTGCGCATGAAATAGCGCCACAGCGTGCGCCGTTACTCACGTATTACCGCGGCAGGGCCATGTCGGAGGTACAGTTAACTTCCGGATGGCCCGTAAACCGCCCACAAACTTTGCAGATAGCTCTACCCTTGCCGACTACAGTGGATCTGTGTTGTTCCGTCCCCGTTTGTGCAGGGGGACTGCTCGGACCTTGTGGCTAGGGCCAGTTATGGCTATGCCGGTTCATACGCGGAAACGCTTCGCAAGCAATACAATGAACCGAGGCATAAATGCCTGCTTCGGTGCTGAAGTTTACACAAACACGTACGTTCCAGCGTTCACTCTCGAAAGCCCTAAAACGCCGTATCGAAATGTGAGCATCGCCTCGTCAGTCATGATCAGCGACTTCGAATAAATGTCGGTCAAATGGATATCGCGAAATACCGCCTTCAAGAGTTCGCCATCACTTCCATAATTTCGAACATGAGCGATTTTCGAGAAGAATCGCTCCGCCTTTGATACCTGACTTTCAAACGCAACTCCGAACCACTCATGCAAGCGCGTGGCGGGATGGACGAGGCCTCCGTCGATACCATCGGCGACCCTCCGCTCGATCGCTGGCCAGCCGCAAATCACCGTGCCGCCCACGGCCAGATGCTTCGTCACTACATCCGCGAAGAATCTGTAGAGGAAGCTCGCTTCAGCGGTCTGTCCATCTAGGACATCTCCGTCGAACAGGGCCAGGTCCATTGGTGTGTCGGAATTGGTCCCTACGGAGCCATGGCGAAAAAAGCTCGGCGGGTTCGTACAGATCAAGTCGTACTCTAGCTCAATATCCAAAGCCGACATGTCGCAGGTCTGATAACTTGGGATGGCGACCGGCGATCCGGCAATGTCGCTCAATTGCTGGTGGATCCGCCCAAACCGCTGCTCTGCAGCCGCAATCGCAGCAGCCGAAATGTCAATCGCGACGATCGTCCTTGCCCCGCTTACCGCCATTGCTGCGGCGTGTAGTCCGGAGCCCGTACCCACGTCTAACACGATACTTTCGGGACGATTCCAAGACGCGGGCGAACGTGTAATCGCATGCGCAACATCGGAACTCATGTCCGTTACCGGGAACTCGGAAATGGCGGAACTGAAACGCTTAAAATCTGCCCTAAAAATATCGGCGACCGTCAAAACGCGCCCCCTATGATCGCTCTACGTTCAGGATTGATCTGGCTTCGACCAAACGAGAACCTGCCGCCCGTTGCGGATTTCGAACACGTAATCAAAGCGGCGATAGACTGCGGCGAAGTCATGATCCGCACAGACGAGTGTCGTTTTAGATTTTCCGGAGTGGGTAGCCTCCGCAAAGCGCTCGGCAAGCGCCTCGAAAGTTATCAGCCGACCTGCCCTATCGAGTCCTTTGGATGGCTCGTCCAAGATGATGAGCTGGGGACGTGCAGCCATGATCTGTGCAACGAGCAACCGTTGGCGTTCGCCGCCGCTGATCTCTGCGGTGTGCCGACGCGTAGAAAAATCTGGCATCCCGAGTTCATCGAAAGAAGCATGCGCTGTCGATTGGTTACCGCCATAAGCTTGGACGTTCTGAACTGGAGTCAAACTCTCGAATACGTCAACACTCTGAGGCATGTAGAAGTAATCACGGGAAGGAAAGCCACGAGCCTTTTGTGCATAGGGCGTCAGGTCTCCTTGTAGCGCGCGCAGGAAGCTGGTCTTTCCTGACCCGGATCTACCGACAATAAGATTCCACTTTCCGCGAAAGACACCGAATGGCGTGCCGGTCCTCAGCGCCTGTTTGAATGAACTCTTCATCTCGAAACTGAGGTCGCTGCTCCCGAATTTCAACCGAGATGATGCCCCAGCAGTCTCCATAACTATTATTAAATGGATCGCAGCGGTATTGATGTCGTGGCCGGCGCCGTCTGGCAGGGCGGGCGTTGGATCAAAAGCCAAGATGCCGTAGTCGGAAAACCTCATCGAGAATGCTCTCTGGGCCTCTTCCAGCATGGCGGCTGAATCCATTGAAGAGGGCGGATCGATGCCGATGAAGTCAGCGATGATTACAACGCCTCCGGGCCGAAGCCGCTCTTTAGCTAAAGCGACGATTGTGGCGAACTCCTCTTGTCCGCCCTGGAGGCCTATAGCATTGAATATTATGACGTCAAAGGTGAAAGAATTGCCGCCCGGTGCACGCTCCGGCCCACCGCTGGCAAATGTAGTACCCCCGGCCACGCGCGAATATTGGCAATCAGGCAGAGCGTTACGGATGATTTCTTCGAGTTCTTTGCTGCCGCCTCGAACTTCGAGCACTGCAAGACCAGTCGTGAGGCCAAACAGCGAGCAGTGCTCGAGTATCGTCCGGAGCAGCTTTCTGTTACGATCTCTGCGCCATTCCGTCGAGCTTTTGCCCTCCAGAGATCCCGCAACCCTGTTCAGAGCGGTTGTGCATTCCGTTGCATCGACGATTCGGAATTTCGCGTCAGGACCCAGTGAGAATAGCATTTTGAATAAAGAGTGTCGCCAAGCCGATCTCGATGGCGATTAAGAGGCGGTGAATCGGCACAACGTACCGGAGACGAGGCGCGTCTTGGGCGAGGTCCTGGCCATCACCGGTCATGAGCGCTCTATAATAGACCCCTACTAACGACTTCCAGCGTGCACGACCAGTAATTCTGTTGTACAGCCACCATAGGGCGGAGACGAACGCTGGAAACGCAATCAGGACAGAAAGGCATCCGATCAGATGCCACACATTTTGTCCATAGCCGGTCGTCAGCCACAGAAAGTTTGCTAAGGGTGTGCCAAAGATCTGATGAGCATCGCTGTCAAGCACGTCGAACAAAACGATTGGCGCAGCGCGCTTCTCGGGTTTTTCGGAAGAGAAACTCTTCCAGCGTACATCCACGAGAAAGTTGCGAATGCTAGCTGAAGTTGCCTCGTCCGGCGACTTTTTTAGAGCATCGTAGAGGGCATCATAGACTGGCCTTGGAAGCGACACGCTCTCGTTGACGCGAACATTGCCCCACTCGCGTATGACTGGCTCGCCGAAGCCAAGCTGATCAGACGTATCGAGCGTGATTCTATTGAGCGATGCACTCCCAACCATGATCGTCTGGACGCCAGAAAATTCTAGCTCGAAATGACCACCTAGGTGGTCATCAACGTTGTCCAAAGCAAGTTTGTTGAGAACGCCGCCTTGCAACTGGAGGTCGCCGAACATATTGATGTCGGTGAGCTGTGCGGTGAGGCAGGTAGTCGGATCAAGATGAAGATCAACGGAGGATACATGCCCGAACCGGTCGAGCTTCCCGCCCGAGTCGCCAACCATCAGCCGCGAGGCTCGGAACGAAAGGGACTTGCCCCCTATTGCGCAGGGGCCATTGGGCGAAGCAAGTTCGAGAATTCCCCGGGACGGTGTCAGAGCGATTGTCGTTTGGCCTTGAAGCTGCAAATTCTCGAGTACTAGGTTATTGTCCGTACTGTCGTCGGGTTTGGTAAGCTCGCCATTCACAGCAAGATTGAGAGGCTGTGGACGTTCGTCGGCTTGACTCGTGACAGTCAGATCGGAGAGGCTAAGTCTTGCAATGTCGATCACCGCCGGACGAGAAGACTTTTTCGGCCGAAGGAGAATTTTGCGATAATGACCACCGGCCAGCCGTACTTCCGAAGCCGAAGCGGTGTCTGCCATTGCTATATCGACGATCGGATCAACAGAGCTCGATGCGTCGCGAACAATTTCGAGCTTGCCTATTTGCACGTTGTCGGAAATGGTAATGATCAGTCGGCTGTCGCTGTCAAGCCGCGACTGAATGTCAAGGATGGTGACATCGACCTTCCAGTTTGGCGGCATAGTGCGCTTGGGCGCGGTGATAACAATTTGCGCAGCTGCATGCTGCGGCCTCCCCACGATGATCTGCCGAATCTCCAACCGGTTTTCAGCTCCGCTTAGGGCAATCTGGAACGCGGCTTCCCTGGCGGTTAAGTCGATCCGCGAATAGACGCGCAAATCTTTCTTGTCCTCTGCTCGAAGAGACAGCGCCGATAGCAATAGACCTAAAAGGATTGCTGTGGGGGCAACTCTCACCCTACCCTCCGCATTTCGTCGCTTTTCCTGACATTGTAAGAAGTGAAGATCCAAACTGCCCCTATTGCCAGGATCATGATCAGCAGCGCTAACCCACGATGTTCTGAATCCCAGCCGCCTTGGTCGGTAATATATTTCCCTCCCAAGCTCGAACGGCCGAGTGCCTCGCGATAACCGCTATCGAATATGTTGCCAAGGAGCACAGCGAACACGATCGCGATTCCGAGAGCCCAATACTCAAGCGCGAAGTACCCAAAAGCTCTGCCGAACCCCCGCGTGCATTGCAGGTTTGCGTAGCGCGAAGGACGTGCGCCGAGGAGATGGTGTGAAACCAAAAGACAGGTGAACCCACCAGCCGCGACCGCACCCCAGGAGAACAGCAACAGAGGCAGCAAGCGACCGATAAAAGGCATGGCAAGAGAAAGCGAGCCAACAAAGGTGCTTGGCAGGAAGGCGATGCAGGCGAAGCACGGAGGTCCATAGCTTGTCAGGCTATTTCGAGGTGCTCTGCGAAACCTTGCCAAGCTGAAAAACCAAAAAACGATCGATGCCAGGCAACCGACGATCGCACCTATGGTAGAGCAGTCAAAGACGCCGCCCACGAGGTTACTGATGCCGAAGCTCGGCCAAGTTTCCTCAAGCCGCCCTGTCGGCAATCCGAAACTCTCTAACAGCCCATGAGCTAGGCCAAGTAGTCGAATAATGAGGAACAGGTGCAACGTTACCGCCACGAATAAGCTGACGAGAACCGTTCCGCCGACAGCGGCGCGCACGAGACTAGCATTGGCAATAAGCTTTATCTTCCGAGGCTTTGCGTTAGTCCAAAGCGCTGCACGGCCAATAACTTTGAAACCCGCGACCGAGATCGACACAACTGTCACTAGCGTGAGGATCAAATAAGCAATCGCCGTTGACATCAGAACCACGCGCTCCAAGTCCGGCATGTTATTTCCGGCGAGACCAAGCTGAATCTGTGATCCAATCGTACTTGCGCCTGTTTTTCCCGTCATAGCGGCTTGGAAAGCGATGGTGCAGCAGATTACCGCGACCATCAGCGCAAAGCGCTGCCGCACCGGAATCGTGGCGATCGCACAAGTGCGCATAAATGGCGCACTACCCGAATTCTTGATGAACGATGCAGGCAGGCGAAAGTAATCCGAGAGAAGAATTGTCGTCGAGAACAGCAAATACGCTATACCCGCGGAAGTCGGGATGTTGGCAACGACCAGACCCCACGTGCTTTGGCCGAACTTGCATCCCGTAGTTAGTGATACAAGGTAACCAAGGCTCGCCTGGGAGATCTGTCGGGGGTAGAAGAGCAGCAAAAGGAGGCATGCACCAGTAAAGGGCGCTAGCTTGCCAAATGGCACCGATCTGCGTTCTGCAGCGACTACGCAACCGGCAACTAGTGTACCTGCGATTGATCCGAGCGCGACGGCAGGCAGGCTGGAATAGGTCACTTCAAGAAGGGGATAAAGAAAACTTGACCAGTAGTCGAAGCTGCTTGGCATCTCGATTTCCTTATTTCACTGACTAGCGCGAAATTTGGCCCATTCTTTCGATATCCAGTCAAGATTCTTGCCCCAGAATCTCTCACTTATCCTTGCGAGGATGGCAGGATTAGCGCTACTGCCAGACGAGATGAAGTAGTCGGCAATGGCGTCTGTAACATGTGCGCCTTTGAGCGGCACAGCGTAGCCCTGACTTTCGGAAAACTTCGCGGCACCTGCTACGGCAGCCTTTGAAATCATCTCCTTTAAAAGGCGGCTGGCGGCTTCCTTGTTCTTGGCGTTGGCAGGAATGATCCACCAATCCGTGCTGATTAGCGAACTGTGCGGGCTGATTTGCACGTCACAAGTCTGGATTGTCTCGTTGTCCTTGCAAACATTTGCAAACGATGATCGGACTCGGCCAGACCAGGCAGCGGTAAGCGGTGTGTCGCCGCTCTCCAGTCCTTGCTGAAGCGCCTCGCCGTTTTTCCACCAGACGACGTGTGGCGCTAATTCCTGTACGCGACTCAATGCCTTCGCAACTAGAACTTGCAACTTGGCAGGATCAGGTTCTTCGTACAGTTGCGTTGGGTGAACAGGGGAAGAGAGCGACTCCAGCGCTGCCTCGATGTTGCCGACTGGTGTATCGCGGAGACCGCGGTTGCCCGGATACATTGAGGTATTCCAAAAATCCTTCCAAGTCAATTTCGAAATTGGATGGCCCGGAAACTTCTTTTGACGCCCAGCGATCAGATAGCCGTATTCAAGCACCGGAACGGCAAATCCCAGCCGCAGCGGCTCATGCAGCTCAGAATTCTCGATCAGCGCGCCTGCAAGTTCGCCCATCCCTCTATCTGGGTCTTGATAGAAAAGCTGCTTCCACCGCGGCGTGAGAACAAAGATGCCGTCGACATGAACCAAATCCCAGGTATTGATTCCTCGATCGATTCGCGTCGTCAAATCGGGATAGTCGCCGTTCCAAGTGTCATCGCGAACCACCAGCCCGCTACGAGCTGCCGCAGGTATTACGATATCCGTCATTAAGTCTTTTTGGAGGTCGCTGCCCCAAGAAACAAGACTGATCGGATCGTTGTGCGCCGTCTTTTTGTCGCAGCTTACGGCAAGAAGACAAGCACTTAAACCGATAAGCGCGCCAACCCTACTGATGTTGCGAGTTGGAGAAAAGCGCCTGTAAACAAATACCTTCAATCTCGTCTTGCCTCCCATTGACCTGCATTGCCCTCGGCAAAAACTCACACTTTCAATCTCAGCATCACGAAGGGTACCAGAGAATGTATCACAGTCTACGGTTGCGATCTGACGTGTGCGAAACGAAAGCGACACTGGCGAGCTTTTGTCTTCACTGCGCTCTCGACTGGATCCTCTGAAGTACAGCGACGGTGCTATGCTTCGCCAACGCTGAAGGCACTTGCCAATAAATTGACAATCTTGTCTGCGAAGAAATCCGGTGCTTCCAGCATCGCAATGTGGCCTTGCCCTTCGAGCACAACCAAGCGACAACCTGGAATAGCCTGTGAAACGAAAATGGAACCGTCTCTTAGCTCGGGCGCTGTTGTCTTGCTGCCTAATAGCACCAAAGTCGGTATTTTGCAATTTGCTAACCGAACGCTCCAGTCACGATACGTGTCGACGGCGCGTACCTCTCGCGGGAGCGTATGGGCGATCTGGAGCGCTAAAGGCCATATCGGCGAGGACTGCAAGGCAGGTAGGCGTTCTGGCTCCCCACGCCGGTCACAGATAAATATCCTCACCAGCTCTTCTCGATCGCCTCTTTGCAAGGCGACCTCCATGTCATCGTGGATTTTCTCAAAGTCCTTTTGCCTGGTCGGTGAGAGCGTGACGGGAGGCTCATAGAAGATCAACCGCGGAACACTCTTCAACTTGTTGAGGGCTTCGAGTGTTAAAAGCGCGCCATAGGAGTGCGCCAAAACGCTGACCGACTGGCCGATTGACTCTACCACTCTGACGATATCGTCGGCCTCATTCGAAAAGGAGTAGTCTTCGGCGTCGCCGCTCGGTTCGCGCCCACGCCGATCCATAGCATAGACCGTGAAATGGCTGGCCATCGACGGCAGCATGGGCCCCCAAAACGCCGTTGCGTTGAGAAGTGCGCCATGAATCAGTAAGAGAGCTGGACCGGTGCCGGTCTTCTGGATGGAAATAGCTACACCGTCGCCCGAGGTTACTGTAAACCGCTCGATGGTAGACAATTAGCTCCCCTTGGACTATATCACCGTCACCCAGCAGTCCGGGTGGAAACTCTATTTTGTACCTGATGTAAAGAAGCGAGAAGCAGCTTACGATTAATTATGTCGCTGGGCAGAAGAAGTTGGCAGGAACAGGATGCGATGTGGGCTGGGACCGCATCACTCCGCAGCCCCGGCGGGGATCCCTTCTACGAACGCATACACAGGCTTCTGGACACGGACAGGTTTGACGGCTTCGCAGGGGAACGCCCTGCAAGTCATTCTATTCGAAGACGGGCGGCCCGGGTCTAACTCCAGGCATTTACTTTCGTCTGCTGATGGTGGGATCTTTTGGACCATCGATTCGGAGCGGGGAATCGCGTTGCGGGTAGCCGACACGCTCGCTTTGCGCTGGTTCCTCGGCTTTGAACTACACGAAAACACCCCGGACCAACGACAAGGCATTATGGAAACCACCGCTTCCATTCTCGGGCCAACTCGTGAGTAACGGCGCAGGGTAGAGCGACCGGTTCTACTCCCGTATCGTCGGCCATCCGGAAATTGAGCACAAACCTCTGCTTAAAGGCGGGTTGTCGGCGAGGGTTCGAACCGTGGACCAAAGGGCGATGCGATCAAACGAGGAAACCGTTCCGGCCTTATCTTAGCGCCGATGGGGCGATGCCTGCTTTAGCCACGGCTCGCCCCGCTTTTCACTTCGTGAATGCCTGTGCCTGGCGTTGAGATGCGAAAACCGACTTTTTCCATGGCGTTTTGAATATAGGCGTTGCGCATGAAATAGCGCCACACGTTGCCGGTGAGCAGATTTTCAATGCTCAGCAACGTGATGCCGACGTCGATGCCGACAACGTCGTGATCTACCCAAAACTTCTTGTCTTTCCAGCTTGGGTTGAAGGCGTCGGCGAAACCGTAGCGGCGGTAGATCTTGTCGCCGTATTGGTTGAACATTTCCAATAAGACCGGCACACAGATTTCCGAAGCAAACATGAGGGAGCCAGCGGCGGCGCATGGGACCAGCGTGCCGTTGACGGAATGGGACGTCGTTGTCGCGTTGCCCCAATTGACATAACCCAGTGGACTGTCTGAAGCGGTGACTCCCCACATATTTGGCCCAAAGGCAGGAAACTCCGAGCGCATGCTGAGGCAAAAATCGCGATGGGCGTAAGTGGCAATCTGTGAGTTCTGGAAGTAGTCTATGAAGGAAGGGTCGCCATCGCGAAGATGACGGAAATCGATCCAAGCGTGAGAGAACTGATGAGTAAACAAAGCGCCGCCGCTGACGAAAGTCCAACTATCAAATTTGACCTGGGGGC